>Ga0255169_1000028_pt1 | contig 133708 bp, 130 predicted proteins | sample Atl_Miss_RepC_8d_FD_183179 | JGI IMG/M metagenome (GOLD analysis project Ga0255169, IMG submission 183179) | Freshwater microbial communities from Altamaha River, Georgia, United States - Atl_Miss_RepC_8d | ecosystem: Environmental > Aquatic > Freshwater > River | place: USA: Georgia...
CTCCGCAATTATTGTTGTCATTTGTTCAGCTGTGAATTTTGACCTTTGCATATTTTCTCCGCTTTCTTGGGCTTATAACCCAGTTTGTCGGAAATCTCAAACTCTCTAGTTTTTGGGGATACGGTCAATTGATCATGTGCTTGAAAAGTACAGAGTTGAGTATCGTACATCAACTTACTTCAACTATAAGCACTGTTTGAATAAGTGGTTTGATCCTGTCTGGAATGAAATGTTCCTCGACGACATTAAGCCCAGCGATGTTCACAAGGTGATTTTTGAAAACTGCAAAGGAACTTCTAGCTACACTCAAAGAGGACTTCTAAAAATCGTAAAACGTGTCTTTAACGTTGCGATCGAAGAAGGGATCATCGTTAGAAACCCTGCCGTAGGAATTCGAGTTCGGTGTGCTGATGCAAATCAAGCAGTTTTAAACAAGAGTGAAATCGAAGTCTTATTGACGGAAGCTCGGCGCACAGAGCACCGATTCTTCCCTCACTGGACTTTGGCACTTCTGACTGGAATGCGCTCAGGTGAGCTGTATAGCTTAAGGTGGACCGATGTTGATATGGTCACTGGAAAGATCAGCATCAGCAAAGCCTGGACACGATACAACGGTGAAGGGCCAACTAAGACTGCTAAAAACCGGATTTATCCAATATCAAATGAAGGCCGAAAATTTCTTGAGGAACTTCGAGCAAACTACACTAAGGATTCTGAGTTCGTACTTCCCAGATTGTGGGAGTGGAACCAAGGAGACCAAGCAAAGGTGCTTAAAAGTTTCTGTGAAGAGATCGGCATTACCCCAGTAAAGTTTCACGACCTTCGTGCAACTTTCATAACGCAGATGCTTAATAACGGGGTTCCACTTTCTAAGGTCATGGCCATTGTTGGCCACTCTTCCTTAAAGACCACGCAAGGCTACTTGCGATTGTCAGGTAAGGATATTGAGGGAGCCACTGAAGGATTGAACATCCAAGTGCCTCAGATCGAAGAAAACCTAGGAAACGTTGTGCAGTTAAAGCGAAGATGATGGACAGCTGTGGTAACATTTTGGTAACATGGGTCTAAATTTACTACTAATTACGGTGGGTTACTTGATAGTCGAGTTGCCCATCCAATTTTTTCCCAAAAATTGGGTTCTTCTCATTTAACAGTTTATCACATAGCGCAAGTCACTAAAAACAAGTAGTTAGCGTTTTCAATCGATAGCAATTTTTACATTTCGTACAAAAGAAATTTCTTTTTGGAGATCATTATTATACTAGATAAAAATATATTTATAGGGAGATCTTATGCGTAAATTTTTAGTAAATTTTCTTTTAGCGACTGCTTGTTTGAATGCAAATGCGCTAGAATGTATCACAAATGTTAATTTTAAATTACAAAAAGCACAGGTTGAAAACTTTGCAGGCAATTTTAGAATGTATGCACAGTTCTCAAATGGTGCTCAAATTGGATTTGGCCTAAGAGAATTTCCTATAAATACTAATAATTTAGTTGAAAATGAATACTGTTCACTTTTAGTTGCTTACAATTCAAGTAACGGTAAATCTAATTTTGAATCTAAAGAATCTAAATGGATTTATGATGAGTTAGATTTAGGTTCAATCAGTTTAAATTTTCAAGAGTATGGCATTATAGCCGATGTGAAATCAGGAACAAATATTCTTTATTTTGATAATGCAAATACAACTTTAGCATCAAATAATACAATTGTAGGTATGGCTTGCCAACTAACTGACCTTAAAGATTCATCGTATATAATTAATAAAATAAATAAAAATCTTAGCAAACAACTTGTTTGCAAATAATATTTTAAATATTTTGTAAGTAATATTTAAAGCCACAATTTAAAAATTGTGGCTTTTTATTTCGTTAAATATTTTCTAGTGCTTAGACAAAGCAAAAATTTCAAAGATGGGATTTGTTATGATAAAGACAAAAATAATTATTTTGGGTGTTCTACATAGTTTTCATAATTCTGTGCCGGGATATTCATTGGAGCATTTAGAGTCAGCTTAAAAAAAATTAAACCTGACATAATAGCAGATGAACTCATGCAAACTGAAATTGACACTAAAAAAACGCAAACATTTAAAATCGAATACAGTGTTATATTTCCGTATGTCCAAAAGAAAAAAATTCCTATATACGGACTTGCCCCCGAAGAACCTACATTTTCAGAAATGATTGACCTCTATATAAAAAATCAAAAAGAATTCCCGCAAAGAGCTTCTAGTGATTACAAAAATCAAGAAATTTTTCAAAAAGAATTGTTCGATTACCTGATCAAAGAACATTGGACTACAGCTGGTAAAGTTCAATCAGATGTCACAAATGCGTTGTTTGAAGTTAAACATCGTTTTCAAGATGCTTTAATGGGTAAAGTTGAAAAAGATGGATGGAGTAGTTTTAATACACATTATGTGAAAGTAATTAGTGAGTTAGCTTCAAATCATAAAGGTAAAACTATTTTAGTTACAATAGTAGGTGTAGAGCACGTTTATTGGCTCAAGAAAGAGCTCTCGTCAAATAAAAATATAGATCTTATAAATACTGAGCGATTGATTAATAATTAAGGTCATAGAGTTATTTATGTTAAAATACATCACAATTTTTGTCATTATGTTTACAGGATGTTCAACGCAAATGAAACAAGCTACAGGTAATAAATTAAAGTTCGATCAGACTACAACTCCAGGATATTCAATTCGTAAAATAAAAAATAACCTAGTAATGGCTGATCTAGCAGGAGGGAAAAAGTCTATTAATTTACCGAGCGAAATTTCTTTAAATGAAAAATGGCATATAGGATCTTGCACAAAATCAATGACCGCTTATTTGATCGCTATGCTAATTGACGATAAAAAGTTAAACATAGAGACTAAAATTAATTCAATTCTAGATATTCCAGTAAAAAGTGAAGTTAGTCGTCTTACAATAAAAATATTTTCAAATGCAGTAGTAGCTGTTGGATTTTAAAATGTTCAGTTTTGGAATTTTCTAATCGATTTTACATGTTGTTTGTCCAGATCATAAAAATTATTTAGCTCAAATCGTCTGTGGGCTTTGCCTTCAGAATTAGGTATCTAAATCTGAAAATGTGTGTTCTACTAAACATCAATCGTCGTTTTCGTAATTCATCAGATGTTCTTTTGTTTTCTACGAATGGCCCCACAGCTTTTTTAGGAGGCAAATATGGGAAAAAAATTATACGTAGGAAATCTTTCTTACACAGTTGACTCAAATCAATTAACAGATCTTTTCGCACAAGTAGGTTCAGTTGAATCTGCAAATGTTATAATGGATCGTGATTCAGGTCGTAGTAAAGGATTTGGTTTTATTGAAATGTCTGCTGATAACGAAGCACAAGCCGCAATTACAAAATTTAATGGAACCGATCTTGGTGGACGTGCTATGAATGTATCAGAAGCTAAACCACAAGCTCCACGTGCAGATGGGCCTCGTGGCGGTGGTTTTAAATCACGTCAGTATTAATATTTTAAAAGATTAGTTTATTATCCAAAAAATAAAAAGCCGACCCGAAATGGTCGGTTTTTTATTTTTATAAAAAGGTGGCAAATTTGAGCATTCAAGTTATTTCTTTTAATTGTGTTTTAAAAAACAAAATTGGAACTGTGATTAGCAATACTTTTAACCGAGAAGTGATTACTTCCTTAGAGGGAGAATCAATGGTTTTGCAAGGTTTAGCTCGCGGATTACAAAATATAAAGGCTGGTGAGAAAAGAAAAATAATTTTATCAGCTCAAGAAGCCTATGGTTTTTATGAACCGGCTAAAGTCATATTATATCCTAAAAAGAAAATTGGTCGAGATATAACAGTAGGTGAAAACATATCGATTATTGGAAAAAGTGGTCTTATTAGAAGCTATAGAGTTATTCAATTACATCATGATATGGTGAGTTTAGATAGTAATCACCCATTAGCTGGGCAAGATTTAATTTTTGAAATAGAAACATTAGACGCAAGAGAAGCTACTGAGGATGAGATAGCAAGTTCAAAAAATGCTGTTTCTGCACAAGTTTTGCATTAATCTTCTGAGTTTTAATATTCATTGAGCAACAAAATGAATTTCGTAAAAATCTGTGAAATCAAAAGTACTATTAACAATTTATTAAATTGTGATAAAGTGTTGATCTGTTTTCAACGTGGTAAATAATGAGGATTAGATATGAATAAATGCATAATTATAGTTTTTTTGATTTTAAATTATACAGAAACATTCGGTTATGGTTTAAGTGGATATTGGACAGGAAACGGAAAGATGGTTTTAAGTAGTGGGCAGATCTATGATTGCGTAATGCAATTGAACATTACTCATGAAGTAGAAACATTTACAGTCTATAAAACAGATTTTGATTGTGGTCCGATGCACATTAAAAACAAAACAATTACACCATTGAAAATTCAAGATGAACAGCTTGTATACAATGATCAAGTTTACGGAGTAATCACTGAAAATAAAATGATCAGCGATCTAAAAACTGTTGATGGGCGTCGACAATACTATTTTATGAGTTTGTTAACTGATACGGAGTTAACTTATGTTGATGATATTGAATGGATGGGTGGTCTGCGTACTCAAATTAGCGGAAAATTAAATTTATCTATGATAGTTGGCCTAGATTTGAGCAAATAGCTTTACTAGGTTTTATTTTTTTTGTTAATCTTAAAACATGTCTCAGTTAGATGATGCAATAGCAAAAATTCCAAAGCCAATTTTAGTTTTTATTGTTTTGTTTTTAACTTTGATTTTTATAATACAACAAAATCCATTGTCGGATGGGTGTGCTGTTGAAAATGAGAACTTCATATCAAATACTAAAGGATTTTTGTTTGCAAACACTGATAAAAACAAAAGAGTTCATTATCCGCAGATAAAATTTTTAAAAGACAGATGCATCAACGGTAATAGTCAGGGCGCCTGTATGGATTACTTTAGAGGTTTAAAGCGTGTTGTCGATGCGCTTAAAGTTACTTCAGAAAAGTGTTATTCAAAAATTCTATTAGAATCACCACAAGTGTTAATTACTATAAAAGAAGGTTTAAAAATAATGGCCTTAGTCGCATGGGGAGATAAACCACCTGAAAGCTCATCTCAGCGATTAGGTTGGTTAACTGAGGGAGATATATATACTTTTTGTAGATTGAAAAATGCAATATTGAAACTTATAACGAATGAAGAGTATATAGCTTTTAGAAACAATGTGTATTTAGAGTTTCCTGATCAGTGGAGTGAAACGATTCCTTTAGAAAAGCGGGCCGATATGCCTCGGCCAAGAGCGTTCAAATCAAATATTAATCCAAAAGGAACGATGATTGATAAAGAAATATATGAAAGAAGTTTGTTTTCATTGAGATGTGATTTGTATCAGTAAATTGACATTATAAGCTAGCCAGATAGATCTTAGCCCATTGATCATCAGATTCATTTTTGAGAGTTCCAATAAAATAAAAAGTTTCTTCGGATTTGTTTTTTATTTTGAATGTTAGCTTACTGTTTTTTTGTATGGTCCAATCAATTGGATGTAAACCGAATAATGAAAGCTGTAATTGCAATTTATAGATTTGATTAGCAGTTAAAAGTGTTGTTGATAACATATTGCCCCCTTATTTATTTTGATAAATAATATTGATGCAAACGCGAGATCCAAATTATGAGTGCTAAAAGTTGTTTTATTCGATTTGAGAAAGGTGTTTTCTATGTTTAAAGAATTACTCCAAAAATTAATAAAAATGAGTTCAGAAACGATTGTTTTGCTAGTTTGGATTGTAGTTGTGGGTCTTATCTTTAGATTTATAGCTGATCGTCAAATCGCGGGATTATTGGCTGGGACTGGGTTTGTTATCATACCTATTTGGTTGATGTATAAACAGTTAAATTTACCAAATTCTTATGTAAAAGGTATAAAATTGGGCGTTGTTGCCTTTTTTTTACTATTCAACGCTTTGCCTATTATTGGCTTGAGATTATTTAACTGGGGCTTAGACTTTAATACTTTAAATTTGTTTGGAATCGTTACTGGGAGACAAATACATCAAGTTTCAAGTTGGATATATCTAGCAATGGTTCTTTGTTATATTTTTATTGGAGATAATAAAGACAAAAATCATAAAATAAACTAAAAAACGGCGCCTTTTACAGCGCCGTAGGGACAACAACTCCGTTGTTATATGTATACAATTAAAAGACTAATCAGTGAAGACTAGTATTCGAAAGGTACAGCTGAAATAAGCTCTGGTCTAGAGCTTGTATCATAAGCATCAGTTCCATTTGGCAATAAGCCTAAAGTACGTGCTTTTTTGATTGCAGCAGTTACTTTCTTTTGTTGAGATAAACTCAATTTAGAAATACGAGCTGGTGTGATTTTTCCAGCATCAGCGATAAATCGACTTAATGAAGCAGGATCTTTGTAATCAAAAACGTGGTCGCCTGAGTATTCAGAGCGGTATTTGTTACGGACTGTTTTACGGTTATTTTCTTTTTCCATGTTAAACCTCTTGCCAAGTAAAGAATAACTGAATATACCAGAAATCTCGCTTTTGGAAGCATTTTTTGTGATAAGGAGTTAAAAAAATGAGTCGTTGTGAATTATCGGGCAAAGCGCCTGTTGTAAAAAATTTAGTGAGTCACTCGAATATTAAAACTAAGTCGACAGCTCAACCAAATGTGCAAAGAAAGCGCATTTTCAGCAAGACTTTGAACCAGATGGTTCGTTTGTACATGGCTACAAGTTCTATTAGAGATATGGAGCATACTGGTGGTTTTGATAAGTATATCTTAAACCAAAATGACGCGGTTCTTTCTAAAAGAGCTTTAGACATTAAAGCTCGTATCCGCAGAAAAATGAATAAAGCTAAAAAAGCTTAATTTACAAGAATCAATACATAGAGGTCATAAATGTTAAAATTAAAAATCAAAAAAGGTGATAAAGTTCAAGTTATTGCGGGCAGCGATAAAGGCAAAAAAGGAACTGTTATCGAAGTTAAACCTTCTGCGATGAAAGTCAAAGTTGAAGGTGTTAAAGTTCAAACTCATTATGATAAAAAAGATGGATTACTCAAAAAAGAGGGATTTATCGACTACTCAAATGTGCAATTAGTTGAAGCAAAAGCTAAAGCTAAAACAGCTGAGAAGAAAACGACTAAAAAAACATCTGCGAAAGCAAAATAGTTTTTTAGTATAATTGTTCTCGTCTAGTTTTGTTATTACTTTTGGCTGAGTGAGGCACCTAGACGAGATCAGACTAAAATTTTAATTTAGTCTAGAGCATCAGTTTAATCTACTGACTTTCAAAATACTGTTTAAAAATAGACTCATGACATTTTTAAATATGTACACCAATAAATTTTTACAATTTTTTCTTTTAATTTTATTTCTCATTTGTTGTTTTTTTACATGTGTTTCTTATGCTGTTGAAAAAAATAATATTTTTCTGGTTTGTGAACGACATAAAGAAGTTCGTTGGCTCAGGACTTTCACAGCAGCAGATGGTAAATGTAAATCAATTTATTCTAAAGAAGGATATTCTCAGGTCGTGAGTTCCGCCACATATTTTTCTTCGTGTGAAGCTGTTTTGTTAAATGTAAAAAAAAATATAGAGGATGGTGGGTTTAAGTGCAGGGATCAAAAGCTTGGTAGTGTGATCGATGTGGAGTAGGAGCTTTTTTGAAAGTTACAATAGTGCAACTTAACTCTACAGATGATGTTATGCAAAATTTAGATAACATCAAAAACTTAATTGATACACACTTGATGGATCATCAACAATTAAATAAGAAATCTCGTTTGTTTATTTTGCCAGAAAATAGTCTTTTTTTTAGAATAAAAGAGGGTTCTGCGATTCAAGCATTAAGTCTACAATCTGAAGTCTTTAGAGACTTGGAGCGATTTGCAGCAGAGCGTGATGTTTATATACATTTAACTACGGCCATGTCAGATGACGAATTGGTTTGGAATGCTTCTGTGTTAATTTCTCCACACGAGCGTTCGCGTATAGTTTATAAAAAAATTCATTTGTTTGATATTCAGTTGGAAGGGCAAACTCCAGTTAAAGAGTCAGATTTTTTTAAAAATGGTTCCGATATAACAACTTTTATTGTTGATGGATTTTTGTTTGGTAATTCAATTTGTTATGATTTAAGGTTTTCGGAGCTTTATTTAAATCATGCTAAAAATAGGGTAGATGTTATTTTAATTCCCGCAGCATTTTTAGTAAAAACTGGTCAGGCCCACTGGGAGATCATGACGCGAGCCAGAGCAATTGAGTCACAAGCTTACGTTTTAGCTCCAGGACAGGTCGGATTGCATGTTTCGGTTGATGGTCAGCACACGAGAAGCACATACGGGCATTCAATAGCTATAAATCCATGGGGAGAGATTCTACATTGCATGCCAAATGAAGTAGGTTGTTTTGACATTGTTTTAGAAAAATCAAAAATTGAGTCAGTTCGTAAGCAGATTCCAATGTCTGGCCACAGACGTTTAGGATCTGTTAAGTAATACTTCTCTTTTGGCTATTAAAATTATATTTTATAAATATGTTAAAAAAGAAATATGTTAAAAAAAATAAAAAGTTTATGTTTAGGGTGTCGCTGTTTTTATGTTTAGCTTTGATTGCATTTAGTTTTATTTTGTCGCTATCAGAAAAAGTGCAAGCAAGTACATTGATTGATGGTGTGGAGTCTCTCATTGATTTGAATAAAGAGAAAAAATATAAAGGCGCTAGAGACGAAGAAGAGTTAAAAGTTTTACCAACAGTTCAGAACTCTGAATTTGGTCGTAAGAAGTCGCAAGAGTCAACTGAGGGATTTTAGTTTAAAAATTTGATTTGTTAAAATATGGAGTAGAAGTATGTCTTTTGATCAATTACCTGAAGGCGTTGTTCGTGAAACAATGGATGTTGATGTCTTAATTGTTGGTGGTGGTGCGGCAGGCTTGTCTTGTGCGTATAAGCTTGTCACTGATATTGAAAAACATAATTTGGCGGTGTCAGAAGGGAAAATTAAAGCCGAGTTGATTCCGGAGCAAATGATTGTTGTTTTGGAAAAAGGCTCTGAAATTGGAGCGCATAGTTTTTCTGGAGCTGTGCTAAATCCTGTTGCTTTGAAAGAGTTATTTCCCAACTATCTTGATTTAGGTTGTCCACTTGACTCAGAGGTAAAAACAGATGCTGTGTATTATTTAAGTGCACAATCTGCATTTAAATTACCAATCACTCCTCCTCCATTTCATAATGTTGGAAATTATATTGTATCATTATCAAAATTTAATCGTTGGTTAGCAAGTCAGTGCGAAGCCAAAGGCGTTAATATTTTTCCAGGCTTTGCTGCAGTTGAGGTTTTATATGATGGTGATAAAATAATTGGTGTACGTACTGGTGATAAAGGACGTGATAAGGATGGTACTCCAAAAGCTAATTTTGAACCGGGTTTAATATTAAAAGCCAAAACAACAATTTTTGCCGAAGGAACTCGTGGAAGTCTGTTTAAACAGGTTTCGAAAAAATTAAATTTACGTAAAGATAAAAATGCGGAAGTTTTCGAAGAAGGTGTAAAAGAGATTATTCAAATGCCTGCCGGAACTGTGAAGGCTGGTCAGGTGATTCACACAATGGGCTATCCATTAAATAAATCTATTGGTGGAACGTTTATTTATACAATTCCTGGTGATAAAATTGTTTTAGGGATTGTGACATATTTGGATTCAAAAGATCCGCTTTTAGATCCTCATCGAGAATTACAAAAGTTAAAAACTCATCCATTTATTGCTAATATGATTAAGGGTGGAAAAGTTGTCGCCTACGGTGGTAAAACGTTGCCGGCTGGTGGTTGGTATTCAATGCCGAAACTATTTGGTGATGGTTGGATGGTCTGTGGTGATTCGGCCAGTATGGTTGATGTGCAAAAACTTAAAGGTATTCATTTAGCTATGAAATCGGGAATGAATGCAGCAGAAACAGCATTGTTGGCAATTCAAAATCAGGATTTTTCTGAAAAAACTTTGATTCATTATGAAGAAAAAATTCAGTCATCTTATATTAAAAAAGACCTATATCGAGTGAGAAACTTTCATCAAACGTTATCGAAGGGTTTCTTTGTATCTTTGCCTTTAATTGCTTTACAGGAAATCACAGGAGGTCGAGGGCTATTTGATAGCATGTATGCGCACCAAGATGCGAAAACAACCTTAACTGTGAAAGAGGTTTGGGGAAGCGAAAAAGGCATAGAGTTGTCTGAAAATAAGCTACCACCCGTTGATGGAGTTTTGATGTTTGATAAACTGGGGAGCGTTTACTTGACTGGGACAACCCATGACGAACACTCGCCAAATCATTTAAAATTATTAAATGGTGACGTTTGTCGCACTGTTTGTGAGCCGAAATACAAATCACCTTGTGTTCAGTTTTGTCCAGCTAGCGTATATGAGATGTTGCCATCTAAACTTCAAACAGGTCAGTATGATTTACAAATTAACTATACAAACTGTATTCATTGTAAAACATGTGATATAAAATGCCCTCATGAAAATATAGAGTGGACTGTCCCAGAGGGTGGTGGTGGTCCTAAATACACGGAAACATAAATTGTAATTAGATTATTGAAATAAAAAAGGTTCTAACAAGAGGGAAGTTAGAACCTTTAAAGATAAAAGGAGATCTTAGTATGGCAAAGTTTTTTGCGTCTTGTCCGATTGGAATGTCTGATTTAGTCGAAAAAGAATTAAAAGATATGGGTTTGAAAACATGGGAAAAAACCATGGGTGGGGTCGTTTTTGAGTCAAATTGGGAAGGTTGTTACAAAGCCAATTTGAACTCTCGTTATGCGAGTCGTATTTTAAAACCATTATTGGACTTTCCGGCATATTCAGCTGAAGAGATTTATAACAATGTCCGCAAGCATGATTTTACAAAATATATTAAGCCGGATCAAACAATCGCAATAGATGCTGTTGTTAAAGATTGTCGAATTCCGGATCAGCGCTTTTTAGCTATGAAAGTTAAAGATGCTATTGTTGATCAGTTTAGAGATAAGTATGGTGTAAGACCTGATGTTAGCAATGAAAATCCAGATTTAAGAATTCATATAAAAGGCTATAAAAACCAGTATCACATGGCTTTAGATACTTCTGGACAGTCTTTATTTATGCGAGGATACCGAACGAAAACAGGCGAAGCTCCATTAAAAGAGAATTTGGCAGCAGGTTTAATCGGTTTGACTGGGTGGGATCGAAAGTCTCCTTTGCTAGATGTGTTTTGTGGTTCTGGGACTATATTAATAGAGGCTGCAATGATGGCAGCAAATATGGCTCCAGGAATACACAGAGAGCGTTTTGGCTTTATGAATTTACTGGATTATGATGAAAGTGTTTGGTTGAAGGTTGTTGATGAGGCTGAGTCTCAAGAATTAGAGACTCTTGATTTTAAACTATTTGGTTATGATCATGACAAACGTGTGATTGAAATCGCAAAGGGCAACGCTCGTAATGCTGGAGTTTTAAAATTTATTGATTTTAAAGCGACGCCAATTTCGATTGCGGCACCACCAATTGAGGACACGACTGGGACAATTATTGCGAATCCTCCATACGGTGCGCGAATTGGTGATGAGGATAACTTAAAAGACGTCTATCGTGATTTGGGTTTTACATTGAAAACTCGGTTTGATGGCTGGGATGCTTGGATATTGTCGGGGAATAAAGAATTGCTAGCCGAGATGAAACTAAAGTCCACACAAAAATTTTATTTAATGAATGGCAATATTGAATGTCGTTTATTAAAATATGAAATGTATAAAGGGACTAAGCGCGTACCTAAAGAGTTAAAACAAGTGGTCATTAATTCGAAATTAATGGGAACCCAATCGAATAATGAGACATTAGGTCGACCGAATACTTAAAGTGTATCAAGATGAGACTTTATTTAAATTATTTTAGATAAATTATTTTAGATTTAAAGCGACGCTGTCCGATATATTGTTATGTTGGATGCCCGACTTAAATATCCTTTTAGAAAGTTATTTTGTTCGAACACTGTTTTAGTGTTTGGTGTCATCGTTTCTGCAATCGTAAGTATTTCAGTTGATCGATTTTTTGAGCAAAAAAAAATAGATAAAAATTTAACACACATGGAAAACGTAGTTCGAGATATTGAGTTGGCTTTTGATCAGTATTCGCATCCCCTTCAAGGGTGTGTTGGATTATATCATTCGCATGATTTTAATGTTTCTGCATCTAAATATCGTAGTTATGCCGTGCCAAGAGGGTTATTTCAAAACTTTAAAGGTGCTTTGGGGTTTGGATTTATTCGAAAAGTGAATAAGGCTGACCTGTCGACTTATTTAAAAAAAAATAGAGAGTTAAGAAAAGATTTTAATTTGCGTCGCATTGGCGATGTTCAGCCAGAACGAGATGATGTGTATGTTATCGAAGTTGTTGAGCCCGTTGAGGTGAATGCAAAAGCCGTGGGTTTGGTCGTTTCGGATGAACTCCATCGTTATCAAGCGGCGTTTCAGTCGATGAGAACCGGACGTCCAGCGATAACAAAATCAATTCAGTTAGTTCAAGCTCAAAAAAATGAACCGGGATTTTTATACTTTTTACCTATTTATAAAACGCAACGTCCACCTGAAACAGAATCTGAAAGAGTAAAGCAATTAGTTGGTTGGGCGTATGCGCCGATACTTGCGAGCGAGCTAGGTCGATTTGTATTATCGCGTAATCAATTTGCTCCACCATTTGAAATAGTGGAATTAGGTGCGCAAGACTCAAAATTGAAATTGTTTTCACAGTTGAACTTTAAAAATTTGGATCAAAGTCAAATGTGGATTAAAAAAATGAATGTTGTTGGTCAAGATTGGGAAATTCGAGCTAATATTAAAACATCAACAATTTGGACTGTTGATAGTTTATGGTCGATGCTATTGTTTTTGTTATTGTCGTCTTTATCGTTTATTGTTTCAAATTATTTATCGAGTTTAAAAAAAGAATTCAAAATGAAAGATCATGCTATAAGAGTAACACAAAAAGCTGTTGATGATGCAACACATGAGTTGCAAGAAAAATCAGATTTTTTAAAAACTATTATAAATGGTTTACCCGCTCTGGTAGGTTACTGGGATCGAGATTTAAAAAATAGATTAAGTAATTCTAAACACAGTGATTATTTTCATTTAAGTCCGGAGCAAATGTACGGTCAAAGTATGACTCAATTATTTCCTAAGGAAATATATTTAAAATTAGTTCCTTATATTGAAGATGTATTAAAAGGTGTACCTCAAGAGTTTGAGCACGTCATAGAAGATTCTATGGGTGAAAAAAGAACTATGCGTACGAGCTTTTTTCCTGATTTTAAAAAAAATGAAGTGATTGGTTTTATTGTCATTTTACTGGATATTTCAGATATTCGAGAGCTTGAAAAGGAGAATCAAGAAAAACAAGCGCAACTTTATTCACGTTCGAAGTTATCGATGCTTGGGGAGATGGCTGCAGGAATTGCGCATGAGATTAATAATCCATTAACAATTATTAATGTTAAAATTTTGAATTTAAAATCTCAATTGAGTAAGTCAGATAATTTGACTTTGGATCGTGAAAAGATTTTTCAAAATATTGATATTATTAGTAATACAGTTCATAGGATTTCTGCGATTATTAAAGGATTAAGAACGTTTTCGAGAGACTCCGATCAAGACCCGTATGAGAACTGTTTGGTTGAAAATATTATTGAACAAACACTCTCTTTAACAAAAGAGCGTGTTAATAAGCGTAGTATTGATATTAGAGTTAATTATATGCAATCAGGTCTGACATTGAGTTGTAATCAGGTTCAAATCGAGCAGGTTTTGATGAACCTGATTTCTAACTCAATAGATGCAATTGAAGATCTCAATGAAAAGTGGATAAATATTCATGTATCATTAGTTCGTGATCGGGTTCATATTCGATTTGTAGACAGTGGTTGTGGCATTGCTCCAGCTGTTGTTGATAAAATTATGCAACCATTTTTTACAACAAAAGCTGTGGGGAAAGGTACAGGAATCGGTTTGAGCATATCTAAAGGAATTTTAGAAAATCACGGTGGACATTTAACGTACGAGTTATTTGATGGGCACACAAGTTTTGTTATGAACTTACCCGAAGCCTGTTCTATGAGCCAAGAGAATAAAGCCTCTTAATCTGAAAGCCTTCGGGTTGTGTGTATTATAGAGATTAATAGAGTTAGCTATGCAGGTTTATATACACCGAAGTATGCAGCAACAATGTATATTGCAAGCATTGCAAAAAACAATGGCCAACCAATCTGTCCTTTTCTTTTTAGGATCGCAATAAATCCGCCAAAGATGGCCCAAATAGCAAGTTTGGTGTAAACCCATGATGGCATAGATTGGGCTAAACCTAATCTAGCAAGCAAACCAAAACCGCTGACAAGAATAAAAAGTAAACCTGTACCGTGAGTTATAAACGCAAAAGTTTTAACCTTGCCAGTGAGACTGTGTCCAGCCCAAGTTAATGCCAATAAACTCATGAGCCCAGAGACTAAAAGAAAGATTCCAGTTAGGTGAAGGATCTTGTAAATTTCGTAAGGCATAAAAACTCCTTTGTTTTAAGTTTAAATTTGTTCATCATTTTCGTTGTTTAATCCTAAATGTTTTAAAATTTGAGTCATTTGTTTTCTGATTTTTGGAAGCGATGCAAGCGAACTCATGATTTTTAGGTTTTCTTTGTGGGTTGTATGTGGAAATCCTCCGTAAATGCCAGGTTTTTCGATACTGCTGACAACTCCAGTTCTGCCAGTTAACACAACATTGTCTGTTATGTGAACGTGGCCAACGACATGTGTGCCGCCGGCGGTGGTGAGATTTTTTCCTATTTTTGTTGAACCCGCGACGATAAAACCTGCTGTGATCATGGCGTTTTCGCCGATTTCGCAGTTGTGAGCAATGTGAATAAAGTTATCAAATTTTGATCCCTTTTTAATTTTTGTTTCGGTAAGGGCTGCGCGATCAATGGCACATTGAGCTCCAAGTTCGCAGTTGTCTTCGATAATGACTTGGCCGATTTGTGGAATTTTATGATGCTGTCCTGTTTTATCAGTATAAAAGCCAAATCCGTCTGAACCTATGGCAGTTTGTGGGCCGATCAAACAATTGTTGCCAATATGACAGTTAAATCCAATCAAAACATGGCTTGATATTTGAGTGTTATCCCCGATAGAAGAATCGTTTTCTAAAACACTATGCGCGCCTATGATTGAATTATCGCCAATGCGTACATTTTTTCCAATGACGGCAAAGGGTTCGATAATCACATTTTTTCCAATATGCGCAGAATGATCTATATATGCAGTTGCGTGAATATCTGAATTAATCGTCGTTTTGGGATTGAAGTGCGGTAAAACCTCTGTCATGGCTAAGTGGATATGAGAGGTTGTCCAAATGCACTGTTCGGGCAAAAATTTTTCTTTGAAGACATCAGTGAGCTTGTCTGTTAAAATAAGTCCGCCTGCATTTTGATTTATAGCTTGTTGAACGAGAGCTTCTGAATTTGCAAAAACGAGCGACGAGGTATCAGCATGGCTTGGTGGAGTGACTCTTGTGAAATTATTTTCGACACCATTAAGTTTTTTAAGACTTTGACATGATTTTGATATTGTTTCTGACGAGATTAAAAGAGATTTTTTTTTGTTTGAATGAGTTTGCATGTGTTTAGACTAATGCTTTGCAACAGAAAAGGCAGCATTTTACTTGTCCGAGACGTGCTGCAAGATATACATAGATATTGTTTATGACTTTTTCACACATTTTGTTGGAGATATAAATGGCTAAAAAATCATCTGTAGCGAAAAAAAAGAGTGCAACTGTTGGTGTGAAAACACCTTTAAAAAAGGTATCTTCTAAGTCAGCTCTTAAATCGAATAAAGCTCATGTAGCATCTGCAAAAGCGACAGGCAAATCGGTAGATAAACCTGCGGAGAAAGTTCAAACAAAGCTTAAAACAACTGAAGGCACAAAAACTAAAACTACTAAACAAGTTAAGTCGACAAAGCAGGTTCCGGTTAAAATAGCTTCAAAAGGGGCTAAAGAATCTTTGAATGAAAAGTCGTTTGTTAAGCCTGAGTTAATGAGTAAAAAAGTTGCTAAAAATGAGTCTAAAGTTAAAGATCAGGGCGAGTTATTGATCGAAAAGGCTAAAGAAGAGATGTTTAAAATTAATGGCGACGCAAAGCAGGCCGAAAAAGCCAGCAAAGTTAAACCAATTAAAATTGAACGTGGAAATGCGGCTGATGAAAAGGCGAAGTGGCAAGAGTTGAATAAAAGACATGGAAAAGAAAAAGCTCAAGTGTATAAAATGACAGAGGTTTTTGAAGCGATGAAGCCAATTCAACATAAAGTCTTGGGTTGGGGTTTTGTTTTGAGTAATGAAAATAATCGTCTTGAAGTTCTTTTTGAAAATGGAATAAAAATGTTGATTAGTAACTACAAGCCCTCTTAATATATTTCTGCATGTCAAAAGATGATTTAGTACAAATAGATGGAAAAGTAGTCGATGCTCTAGCGGGAGGCCTTTACAAGGTTGAGCTTGAGACAAACAAGGTTGTTGTGAGTGCCAAGCTTTGCGGGAAAATGAGAAGATTTAATATTCGCATAGTTGTTGGCGACAGGGTTAGTGTAGGGGTTTCGCCTTACGATCCAACTCATGGCCTGATCATGTATCGCCATAAGTAGTTTTTTAACTTTATGGTCGTCAAAAAATGTTTTCAAAATTTCATAATAAGAAAGTTTAAAATTTTAGAAGGTTAATTCTAAAAACAAGAGGTTTTATGGATCAAGCTTTAGGTGTATATTTAGCTCGCTTTGTAACAAATGTTCCTTTGAAGTCAGCTGCAGCTGTTTTGGAGTTAGCCGCAGATGGTGCAACTGTACCGTTTATAGCTCGTTATCGTAAGGAAAAAACCGGTAATTTGGATGAAGTTCAAATTCGTGCTGTTATTGAGGCTAATGAAACTTACCAGGAAGTTGTTAAACGTAAGGCGTTTTTACTCAAAGAAATTGCAGAGCAAAAAAACTTAACTCCAGAAATTCAAAAACGCATCGAAGTTTCTTGGGATTTAAATGAGCTTGAAGAAATATACAAACCGTTCAAGAAAAAGAAGAAAACCAAAGCAACAATTGCCAGAGACGCGGGCTTAGAGCCATTAGCAAACTGGATTTGGGATATGGGTCATGGTTTAACAAAAGATTCCACAACAATGGAAATGAAGGCGAAATCTTTTCTTAATCCTGAGCTTAAAATTGTAACTTACGATGACGCCTTAAAGGGTGCACAAGATATTTTAGTTGAAAAAATTGCGAATGAAGCGACTTTGAGAGCAGCTGTTGTTCAAAATTATTTTGAAAAAGGTAAAGTTACAGCAAAAGCTGCAAAAGGTTTTAAGCCGAATTCAAAATATGAAATGTATTCAAATGATTATAATGATCTTGTCAAAAATTTATTAGAAGAAAAAGCTTCCCATAGATATATGGCGATGAAGCGTGGTTGGGAAGAAGAAGAGTTAACAGTAGATATTGTTGGTGAAGATGAAATTTTATTAACTCAGTACGAAAAATTTGCGACATCAACGCCAGATAATGCAGTGGGAACTTTTTTGAAAGAATCTGCGCGATTAGCGATGAATGTGTATGTTGTTCCTTCTGTTAAAAATGAAGTGCATGCAAAACTTAAAGAAAAATCAGATGAGCATGCTATTAAAGTTTTTGCTGAAAATGTTCGTCGTGTGTTGTTGGGATCACCATACGGCCCACGTTGTGTGCTAGGTGTCGATCCTGGTTTAAGAACAGGATGTAAAGTTGCACTTGTAGATAAAGGTGGAAATTACGTATCACACACAGTGATGTACACTTTGGGTGACAATGCTGAACAGGCTGGTAAAACTCTTATCGGTGAAGTAACTAAACAAATTAAAATCGAAGCGATTGCTGTGGGAAATGGAACTGCTGGGCGTGAAACAGAAATTTTCTTAAAAAAGATTATTAAAGATTTAGGAAAAGAAAAAGAAATACCAGTGATTATGGTCAATGAATCTGGGGCATCAGTTTACTCTGCAAGTGAAGTGGCTCGTGCTGAATTTCCAGATTTAGATGTTACAGTTAAAGGTGCGATTTCAATTGCTCGTCGGTTGCAGGACCCATTAGCTGAACTTGTGAAAATTGATCCGAAATCAATTGGTGTTGGTCAGTATCAGCATGATGTGAATCAATCACATTTGAAAAAAGGCCTTGAAGGTGTTGTTGAAAGTTGTGTGAATAATGTGGGTGTTGATGTAAATACAGCATCGAGTTCATTGCTGGCGCATGTTTCAGGTATTGGTCCTGGATTAGCCACTGCAATTGTCGAATACAGAAAGAAAAATGGTTTATTCACTGATCGTTCTGAGTTAATGAAAGTCCCAAGATTTACGGCTAAAGTTTTTGAGCAAGCTGCAGGTTTTTTAAGAATTTTAAATGGGAAAGTATTTTTGGATTCAACTGGAATTCATCCGGAAAGATACAGTGCTGTTCGTGATATGGCTCAAGACGTGGGTGTGAGTTTACAAGAGTTAGTTGGTGATGGTGCTAAGAAATTATTAGCAACTAAAGAAAAATGGTCTAAGATAGTTGGTGAATTTACTTTTGATGATATTTACAAAGAGTTAGAAAAACCAGGTCGTGATCCTCGAGATCCATTTAAAGTTTTTCAATTTAGAGAAGATATTTTTGAAGTAAAAGATTTAAAAGACGGTATGATTTGTCCGGGAATAGTGACTAATGTTACGAACTTTGGTGCCTTTGTTGATATTGGTGTTCATCAAGATGGATTAGTTCATATTTCTGAATTAGCGCACAAATTCGTAGATGATCCACGTAAAGTTGTTAATCCAGGCGATCAAGTCACAGTAAAGGTTATGAAAGTAGACTCAGCGAGAAATCAAATTTCGTTAACAATGAAATTGGAAGCTGCACCAGAGCATAAATCATTTAGAGATTTAAAAGAACAGGGGCAAGCCCCTCAAGGGAGTGGTCCACGTCCGCAAGGTCAGTTTCAAGGTGGTAAACCAGGTTTTAGTGGTAAATCAAATTCGAGTGGAGCAAGACCGCAAGGGAATTTTGGTGGCGGTAAGTCGCATTCAGGACAAAATTCAAACACAGCAAATGCAGGACGAGGCGGTTCCCCGTTTAATAATCCATTTGCAGCATTACTTTCAACTTCAAAAAAATAAACAAAGGAGATTCAAATGGCATTAAAAGTTGGTGGCAAAAAAAAGAATTCTAAAAACAAAAGTGCTCGTCATAAAGCAAAAAGATTGTCTAAGAAAAAAAGAATGACAAAAGCGAAAACTAAATAGTTTTGGCTTTTAAATTTGAATTTTGAAAACAAAAAACATTTACCTTATTAGACACGGTGAAACTGACTGGAATCGTGATAAACGATTCCAGGGGCAGACTGATATTCAGTTAAATGATCTGGGTCGCGAGCAAGCGCAGGCTTTAATTCCCGTTATGCAGGAATTAAAAATCGAGTTAGCTTATTCGAGTAACTTATCGAGAGCCCATGAAACAGCACTTATAGCTGTTCAAGATTTAAAAATTCCAATTATAAAAGATGAACGATTACGTGAAACCAATATTGGTGAAGCTGAGGGTATGACTTTTGATGAGATTAATGAAAAATTTGGAGTTAATGGAATTGCACGATGGAGATCGTATGAGGAGCGAGATTTAGATTTTAAATATCCTCAAGGTGAATCAAAACGACAAATGATGATTCGAATCCGTCAGGCTGTTTTAGATATTGCGCAAAATAACACTCATCAAAATATTGCTATTTTTGCACATGGTATGGTGATGCGTGCCTTAACGTTCGCATTCAAGCAGGGAGTACCATGGGACTTGGCTGTGTTTTCGAACGGTTCAGTTCATCATTATGCTTGGGAGGATAAAAATCCTGAGTTCTTGAAGTATTTTGGGAAGATAAACTAAAATCAGATTGAGTTTATCTTATAAGCTTTGTTTGAAGTTTCTGAGGCTAGACTAAAATCCGTAAATATAATTAAAGTCACATTATTAATGTTTCTATATCCGTAAATATTTAAACTAGATGCTGGAGATGCAAATATGCCAGCTTATTTTAATAGAGTTTTTCTAAATGCTGTAGGTGCCTTTTTACCTGGTCCAGCAATTAATAACGATGAAATGGATTCGTACATTGGTTCGGTGAATGCTCAATCGAGTCGAATTAAACGTCGAATTTTGGGTGAAAATGGAATTAAATCTAGACACTATGGAATTGATAAAGAGGGGAAAACTTTATTTTCCTCTGTGGAGATGGCCGAAAAAGCGATTGAAGAAGCTCTTTCGCAAACAGAGTTAAAAATAAATGATATTGATTTTTTGAGTTCAGGCACAGTCGGTGCTGATTTGGCGGCACCAGGATTTGCAAATTTAATTCAAGGTAAAATGCGAGCAGCGCCAATGCAAACAATGAGTTTTCAAGGAATTTGTGCTTCAGGTGTAGCAGCGATGAAGGCAGCAGCTCAGGTTGTTGAGCTTGGTGAATGCAAAAATGCAATAGCAGTTGCGACAGAGTTTCCATCAAGATTATTTAAATCATCACGATTTCAACAAGTTCAGGAAAATGTAGATTTTGATTCACATTTTTTAAGATGGATGTTGTCAGATGGTTCAGGTGCTATTATTTTTGAAAACAAACCGCGAACTCAAGGTGTATCGTTAAAATTAAATTGGATACATTTGAAATCATTTAGTGGTGACTATCCAACATGTATGCAAATTGGAAGTCCTGCGGGGCAACCTGAAAAAAGCTATTTGGATTATTCATCACTAAATCAGGCGGAACAAGCGGGGTCTTTTTTATTACGTCAAGATATTAGATTATTACCAAATTTATTTGATGTTGGAATCAGTGAGTTTATTCAATTAACTTTGAAAAATGATATTAATCCAAATGATATAGACTATTTTTTATGTCACTATTCATCAGAAAGATTTTCAGATGTGGTTAAAACATTATTGGATAAATCGGGATTAACTATACCACAAGAAAAATGGTTTAGTAATTTAACAACCAAAGGGAATACAGGTGCTGCTTCGATATTTATCATGATGGATGAATTTGTAAAGACAAAAAAATTAAAGGCTGGAGAGAAAATACTTTGTTTCATTCCTGAATCCGGACGATTTACAGTTTCATTTATGATGTTTGAGGTTGTTGAAAATGCACGTGAAAATAAAAAAAATGATTCTTCAGCGCCAAATAATGTTAGTCGTAGACCAGTTGAAAATTTACTCTTAGATTTAGGAACTGTATGGCATCAATACAGATCGAATGTATTCAGAACAGATTTTTCTCATCGAATATTTAATAATAAATTAAGTGTAGAGCAATATCAGCAGTGGATGGAAAATTGGATTCCGCAAGTTAGAGAAGGTAGTTTTTGGATGCGAACAGCTATTTCAAATTTATCTACAAAATTTGAAGGTATTCGAGAACTTATTGAAGAGCACGCTGGAGAAGAACAGTTTGATTTCAAGGTTTTATATGCTGATTATCAAAATGCCGGCGGGAAAAAAGAAATTGATCAATTAAAAAGAAATCCTGGTGGCGAAGCTTTGAATAGCTATATGTATGAGCGAGCCAAGTCTGTTAATCCGCTTGGATTGTTAGGCGGTATTTTTATTATAGAGGGAACAGGGCAAAAAATTATTCCAACATTGCTTCCATTTTTAAAACGGAGTTTAAATTTACAAATGAATGTATTTAAGTTTTTGGAATATCATGGAGAAAATGATGTTAAGCACTTAGAGCGTTGGGCAAACGCTGTTGAAATGGCGTTAATATTAGAGCCTAGTTGTTATAATGATATTTTAAATACAGCTAAGGAAGTTGCAGATCTTTATCAAAAACAATGGGAGATGGTTTTAAAATGATCTCAGAAAAAATAAATCAGAATATTTTTGAAAGTATGCAGCATGATCCTGATGATCCTAACCCATGGCATGCATTGTATTTAGATCAAAGCACGCCTATTCGACCGATTGTTAAACAAATGTGGTTACAAAATTCGAGTTCAATTTCAAGACAGTTTATTTTACCATTTGCGAGGTTTTTTGCTAAAATATTAATTATTATTTTTCAAGTCATTAAGGCCTTATCACCAATTGATTGGAGATTTTCAAAATTTTTACATTTAACAATTTATTGGGGATTAAAATACTTTGTTAAACCGGAGGCCAACTTTTTAATTTTAAGACATTTTCATGTTGGATCAGAATTGTTGGCTTTCATTGCTGGCAATGTACCTGGTGCGAACATACCAATGAGACCTTTACGTCCCAAAAAACTTGAAGACTTAAAAGATAATTTATTTTTACAGCACGATTTAAATTTATATAATTTTGTTATTAATTTAAATAAAGAGTTAAAAGATAAAAAACTCCAAATAAAACCACAAACGCAGCCAAATTTTTCAATGATAACTGAGGGTGATTTTGAAATTGAAATGCCAAAAGATGGATTTTTTAACTTTTTGGATTTGGAAACAGCAATAGAAATTTATACTCCAATTTATCAGTTATTTTTGACAGATAATGATTTTTGGCGAGCTACAAATTCGTTGCAGTTGGATGAAACAATTGGAATTTATGCGGCTACGATTTTAAATTCGCATCAACATTTAGTTTTAGTGAACAATAAACATCCCCTGGTTTCACTTATTACATTAGGAGCAAGTTTTAGACTTGTGTTACATGGTTTATCATCTGAAATGGGGCACTGGCTGTTAGTCCAGTTTAAAAAAGAGCAACAAGCTAAATTGGGCGTGTAATGGAATTAGAAAAAATTATCTCTGGTTTAAATCATTTACATTTTTTTTTGATTTCACTTTTTGGTTTTAGTTTTTTATATTTCACATTTTCAACTTTGAGTTATTTTATCATCCAGAAACAAAAGCTATTTTCAGCTGTGCAACATAAGTCTTTTAGGCCTGGGCAAATTAAAAATGAAATTTTACGATCATTTTTATCTATTATAATGTTTTCTGTTTTAGCTTTATGGATGTGTCAAGCTCTCAAATCTGGAATTTATAAATTTGTTTATGATTTTAATGTTTTAACATATTTAATTGAGGTTGTGACTTTGTTTTTTTGGAATGAGATTTACTTCTTTGTGGTTCATAAATTATTTCATACAAAACAGCTATATAAATATCATTTAGATCATCACTATTCATTCGTACCTAGTCCATTTTCTGCTTACAGTTTTCATTGGAGTGAAGGCTTGCTTCTAGGTGCTGTTATGCCAGTCATTATGTTTTTTCACGATTTTCAATTTTATGCAATTATGACATTACCTATAATGAGTATCGTTCTCAATGCGTTAGGTCATTCGAATTTAGATTTTTTTCCAAAAGCTGGAATCAATAGTTTATTAAGTTTTTCAAAAAGACATAGTTTGCATCACCAAAATCCACATAAACATTTCGGATTTTTTTTGCCATGGTTAGATATGGCGTATGATTTGATCTCAAAAAAGGTTTTAAATGCAGATCACTAATATTATTGTTATTATTATTTTAAATTTAGCGAAATCATTTTTAATTTTCGGTTTGGCCTATTATATTTTTTGGATACTAAAACCTCAATGGATTTTGAAATATAAAATACAAATTCAAGAAAAAGCAAAACCAATCCCATTGTTTGAATTTAAATATTTTCTTATTACAATTTTTATTCAAGCATTAGTTATTTACTCAATTATCTATTATGATTTAAATTCATTCAGTTTGTTAAATGTACACTTTTTATTTTCGTTTATAGGTTATTTTTTAATTTATGATTTATATTTTTATTGGTTGCATCGATTTTTACATCAATCATGGATGTATAAAAATATTCATATTATCCATCATAGATCGCGCAATCCGACTCCTTGGGCGAGTTATTCATTTCATCCAGTTGAGGCTGTGCTGAATTTGTTATATTTATACGTATTCGTCTTAATATTTAAAGTGGATTTAAAGTATTTAATTTTTCTTTTAATTTTAACAGATTTTGGAAATTTAGCTGGCCATGTTGGATTTGACTTTTTACCTAAAGGCGTACTAAAAAATAAAATAGCAAAATGGATCACAACACCAACGCATCATAATTTGCACCATCAAATTCCTAATAGTAATTTTGGACTCTATTTTCGTGGATGGGATATATGGTATAGGACTTTTAATAAAAAAACTGATGAGTATTTTTTAGAAGAAAAACATTAATTGCGAATTTTTAAATTCCAAATTTCAAAAATATTAGAGATATCGTTAGAACTTAGATTTAAACTGGTGTTAATATTAAGAGCAATATAGAGTTCATCATTTACAACAATGGCGCTAGCACCGATGGGGTGGCTTTTAAGAGTTGTTGCATAGATATAAAATTTATTAAACTCAGAAGAACTTGACCAACTCCCAAGGTTTGTGAATGTTCCTAAATAATAATTGTCACTTATTTGATGTTGGGCAATTTTAAGAATTATTTTTTCGGGTAAATAATGAGGAATTTTTTGCCAAAACCAAACGCCCCAATGTCTCTTTTGTTTAAGAGCTAAACTGATTTTTTGCTTAACAATATGTGGAGTATCATTTTCTTTAATTTCTAAAGTAAAATTGGAGACTAAATTACCATTTATGGTTTTATCATTGTTATCAATTCCTAGTTCGGCTCGAAAATTAACTGGAATCCACCAGGCCGTTTCGCTTTTTATATTAAAGTATTCTCGAATTGTTTGATCTAATGTAGTTATTAAGAATGCATTAAGTGATAATTGGTTTTCAGCTAATTTTTTTTTTAATTGGTAAAATTCCTCATAAGTAAATTTAACTTCGGCAGTGTTTTGTAGAGACTGGGGTTGATTTGCTGATGTATGGTTTTTCATCCAAATATTGACTGTTCTTTTTCTGGCATAATAAAAGAATAAAAATATTTGCTTTATATAAGTTGTTAGGGAAGTTCTAGATAGAGGCGTTTTTGTTGAAACATGTGTTAAGTCAAAATTCATTTTTTTTGACAGTTCGAATAAAGCAGAGCTACCATCGCCACGAATATGTGATACATGACCTTTGAAGTGTAAAAAAGGGCTAGCAGATTCAATAGCCTCAATATTAAAACCAATATCAGATGATTCACCGAGCTTTTCATAACACTCGAACCATTTGGAAATAGCTTTAGATGAGTATTCTACATTATTCACTTTGATGATCTGATGAAACTTCAGTCGCAAAAGACTGGGTTGTTTTTGATTCAGATATGTATTTGTTTAGGTTTTTTATACCATACGTAATTGAAAATACGACGACGTAAAATAAGAACAGTTTTTTTCTGAATTCAATCATGGTCTAGTCCTTGTGAAAGTAAAAAAGAAGATAACAGAGCGGTTAGGATTTTTGGGATAAAATAATGTTATTTGCAAAGAAGAAAGAGTTGTCAAAAAGTTAGACATTGGTGGACAATAAACAAGTTGCTATTGGAAGGTTTATGAAAAATGTAGTTGAAATTAAAAACATATTTAAAAGCTATAAGTTAGGTGAAACCTCTGTAGAAGCTGTACGAAATTTATCGTTATCAGTTGTTCAGGGTGATTTTACCGCACTTATTGGATCATCAGGATCAGGTAAAACGACATTACTCAATTTAATTGGTTGTTTAGATCAAGTTGATCAAGGCGATATTTTATTAGATGGGCAAAATGTAAAATTATTAGATGAGAATCAAAAAAGTGCTTTGCGTAATCAAAAGATTGGATTTATTTTTCAATCATTTAATTTAATACCAGTTTTAAGTGTCTTTGAAAATGTCGAGTTGCCTTTAACTGTACGTCAGGGAATGACTCAAGTTGAAATGAGTCATAAAGTTAAAAGCGCATTGTTAGATGTAGGGTTGTTAGAGTTTGCAAATCATCGACCAGATCAGCTATCTGGAGGACAAAGACAACGTGTAGCGATTGCAAGAGCATTAGTTACTGATCCAGCTCTCATTTTGGCAGATGAGCCTACAGCAAACTTAGACTCAAAAACAGCAAATAAGATAATAGATTTGATGTTGGATTTAAATCTGAAGAAAAAGGTTACATTTTTCTTTTGCACTCATGATGAAAAATTAATGAACCGAGTGCAAAAAATAATTAAAATTAAAGATGGTCAAATTGTAAATGAACCTTAAGATTAAAAATGAGAAAGTGACGTATGTTATCATTTTGGAATTTTGCAGCGAAAAATTTACTCAGAAATAAACGTCGAACGATTTCAACTGCTGTTGCAATTTGTGTTGGTTTTGTTGGCTTGAATTTATTAGGCGCTTATATTTATCGATCGAAAAAAGCACTGGATGTAACATCAATTTATTCTGCGCAAAGAGGACATATATCAATTTTAAAAAAAGATGCTGTTGAGTTTTATCAAGTTAAACCTAAAAAATACGTTTTAAATTTAGATGAGCAAAATTCAATCCAAAAAATATTAGCCAATATGTCTAATGATGTGGAGTATTTTGGATATCGGTTAACAGTCTCCGGTTTATTGTCTAATGGCATAAAATCACATCCAGTTGTTATATACGGGTTTGATCCACTTGCTTTCAAAAAATCGTTGCAACAAAGTGATTTGATCAAGTGGGCGAAGGATTGGATAATTCCTTCTCAGTTAGAAAACTTAGATATCTTTATAAATAAACCAGACACACTTTCTTTAACAGATCGTATTGCGGACATCTTATCAGTATCTAAACCTTATGCTGGTCATGATGATTTGCAAATTGCTGCTCGAAGTATAGATGGTGATTTAAATGCAATTAATGTCTCATTGGGAGCAGAGCATACAACTGGAATGCAATTTTTGGAAGACACAGTTGTTTTATTACCTTTAAAAAAAGTTCAAGAATTAATGAATACTGACTCTGTTGAGGCTATTTCTATTTATTTGAAGCCAAATATAAATATAGACAAATTTATAGAAAAATTTAATTCAGAATTAAAAATGAATAATTTGAATATTGATATATTTAAATATGACGATGTTGAAATTAACTCTTTACATCAAGGCACGATGGGTTTTTTGTATGTTATGGGTGGTTTTTTTGTTTTTTTAATTTGTTCAGCAGTGAGTTTGACAATAATAAATTCACTGACAATGGGAATTATCGAAAGAACACGTGAGATTGGAACTTTACGTGCCGTTGGATTTACAGTTAATCATGTTGTTAATTTGTTTCTTAAGGAAGGGATATTGTTATCTGTATTCAGTATGAGTGCTGGCATTGTTTTTTCATTCATTATTGCAGAGATTGTTAATCGATTAAATATAAAATTTTTTCCTCCTGGAGCAAGTCAACAAATTCAATTTGTTTTGAATTGGAATATGATTATAGCCTGCGTGGTTTTTTTATTGCTGCTATTTATTTCTTGGATATCCTCTTATGTTGTTATTCGTCAGAAAATGAAAGTTAAATTGATAAATTTAATAAATGATTCGGGAGAAATTTTATGAGTAAAATATTTATTTTATGGTTATTTATGAGCGCATTTCTTGCGTCATTTACATTGTATGCATCAGCAGATAAGAAGGATTTTGCTCAAGAGCTTTTAATAGCATCTGATCGTGCGCGCGGCAGTTTGCAAGATGGTATTCAATGGACAGCTATCGTCGAAAGTGATGAAAACGAAGAGCATACATTAAGAGAGTTTGATGTCAGAGCTAGCGCAGATGATGCTTATGTCGAGGCACTGACTCCTGCAAAAAACAAAGGCGAAGTTTATATTTTTAACGATAGAAATATGTGGTTTTTTAAACCCAATTTAAAGAAACCTGTGTCTATTTCAGCACGTCAAAAATTATCTGGTCAGGCGGCAAATGGGGATATTGCTTCGACCCATTATGCCAGAGACTATGATCCTATTATAGAAAAAACAGAATTAATTGATGGTGAAAAAATGCATGTTCTCATTTTAACCGGTAAATCAAAAAATTTAACATATGATAAAATTAGATATTGGATCAGCGATAAATCTAAACTAGCTGTCAAAGCTGAGTTTTTAACTTTACAAGGTAAAGCATTTAAAATCGGTTTTTTAAAATATGATAATAAAATTTTAATAAATGGGAAAAATATTCCTTTTATAAGTGAGCTTAAAATTATTGATGCTAAATTTGAAAACAACAAAAGTATTATTAGATATAAAAATCCTAAAATGATTAAAATATCTAAGGCGATTTTTAATGTTAATAATTTAACGAGATAGTTATGAAGTTCAAAATTGCATTCAGAAATACATTAAAAAACTGGAGACATTCATTATCTGCTTTGCTGAGTTTGTCGGCGGCATTCGTCTCATTGGTTTTATTTGATGGATATATGATGGACATTAAAAATATGTATTCTGATAATTTTAGACATCGACAAATGTTAGGTGACATTATCATTGAAAATAAAGATCTTTATTCGAAAGATGGTATTGCAAACCCTTGGAAATATTGGATTGATCAAAATGATCAAGAAGATTTAAATCGTTTAATCAAAAGTAATGAAATTCAGGCGCAGCACGTTGTTCGAAATCTACAATTTCAAGGAATAATCACAAATGGATTTCAATCTCAGATTTTAACAGGTCGAGCGTTTGACATCATTGAAGGTGAAAAAGTACGTGGTCCTAATTGGTCATGGAATGTAACATATGGTCAACCATTAGATAGATATGATAATCGTTTTGTAGCAGCATTAGGTCAGGGGTTGGCAAAAAAAATGGGTTGTGATTGGATCAAGGATCAAAATCGGCTTACATTTTATGGTGGTTATGATCAAGTTGAAAAAAACTTTAATTGCACAACAAAAGATTTGCAAATATCAACAACAACTGTTGATGGCCAATTGAATGCCATTGATTTGCAATTAGTTGCATTATTAGATGCAGGTTATAAAGATATAGATGATCGTTACATATCAACTTCGATTGAGGCTGCTCAAATGTTGCTAAACACCAATAAAATTACATTTTTATCTATGACGATTCTTAATCCACAAAATATAAAAAGTGCTGTTGAAAAGTTAAATTCTATTTTTGAAAAAGATAAAAAATACTTAATTGCCACAACTTGGCAAAATCATCGGTTAGGGGAGATGTTTAGAAAAACAATGGATTTTTTAGCTATTTTTCGTAATTTTGTTTTAATTGTTATCGTTGTTGTTTCAACGTTGTCTGTTTTAAATACAATGATTAAATTTGTGAAAGAACGAACGCGAGAAATAGGAACTATGAGAAGTATTGGGTTTTTAACTAAAGACATTGTGCATATATTTTTTTTAGAAAGTATTTTTTTATCGTTCATTGGAACATCTATTGGGGCATTTTTGTCATTACTTTTAACATTTGCGTTAAATAGTGCTAAAATTTTATATAAGGCTGGTTTGTTATCGGAGTTTGTTGCTTTTCGAATAGCATTCAGTCCAGTGGCTTATATAACTGCTGCAATTTTATTGGCTTTTGTTGGCATGATAGCCACGTATTTTGCAACGAGACAAGTTGTAAGAAGTAAAATTATCGAAAATTTGAATTATGCTTAAATATGTAATGTTGCTTCTTTTTTTTAACTCTGCTCTCGCTAATGAATTTGACTATAGGTTTTCCTATGATGGATTTTTTTCTTTTGAATCATATCAGCATGAAGATTCTATTATTAATCCTTATAACGAAATTCTACAGCTTCCAGATTACAAATTGATTTTTGATCAACGTCCAGATTTAAAATTATTAATTAATGATGGTAAGATTATTATTCGTCCGTATTTAAGTTATACTCAGCAAAAGTATAAAACAACATTAACAAATAAAAATGAAACGCAGACTGAAACTAAAGTTAATTTATCTGATTTTTTTTATGAGCAAATTCTGAATCAAAAAATGTTTTTTACAATTGGTCTTCAAAGTTATTCGTGGGGCCCTGCTGAATTGTTAAATCCATCAAATCCATTTTTTCATTTTAGCTCTGAACAGCGTAGTTTTGGATTTAAAGAAAAAGGTCAAATTTTAGCGAGAATAAACTGGAATACAACTAAAGAGCATAGTTTTGTGGCTATTGTTGAACCGCTATCTAATTTAGAGAAAAACTGGATTTATAAAGAAGAGTTTAAAGAGCAGTTTGTTTTTAAATTTGAAAAAGAATTTAAAAATTCTCGACATTTGTTTGGGTTAGTAGCTGGTGTTCCTAATGATGCTGATTATTTTATAGGGCAATATGGACAATATGAATTTTTTGATGGGGCAACAATTTATTTTGACAGTAAACAGTCTAAAAATAAAATTTATATTAAACCTGAATTAATTAATCAGTTGTATCGACTAAATAAAGTAAAAGCTGATGTTGATTTGTCGCAGTTAACTATTTTTGGATTACGTTATGAAGATAGTTTTGATATCAGATTAGAGTACGTTTACAACTCGTTAGGATATTCAGAATCTGAATTTAATGATGCGATAATATCGATGCGTCAAATTTCTATTTATCAATCTGATAATTTGAAATCCTATCAAAATACTGGACTGGAACTTATCTCTAAAAACTATTTATATTTTTCAGTTCGAAAATCAGATTTTTTACAATTTAAAGATCTGAATTTTTTTATTAGATCTTTAAACTCGATAATGGATTACTCTGCAGTTGATCAGATTGAACTTGATAAAACTTTTGGTGATCATACAACAGTGTTTGGGCAAATTGCAATTTTTCGAGGAAATGCTGATTCAGAATTTAAACTTGCCAATGACTACAAGGGGACATTTGGATTAAAAGTCAGTTATTGATTTTGTAGAATTTGTTCTGCAATCTCGCAAAATCCTTCTCCAGAAGTTTTTGATGCAATATATTGAGGTAAATGAGTCATTTGTTTTTTAAAATTCAATATGTTTGCAACACCAAATGTATGTCGGAAGTTTGCAAATAAAGGTTCATCATTAGGTGAGTCACCAATATAAGCACAACTGTTTAAAATGTCTTCATTTGAGAGTTTGAATTCAGTTTTTAAAAAGAGTTGTGCTGTGGAGACTTTGTTAAAACTTCCGAACCAACCGTTGACATGAATAGAGCTCACTTTTGCTTCAGCGCCGTGATTATGAAAGATCTGCACAATCGTATCAATTTCAGTTTGTGATAATTTAGGAATGTCTTCGCAGAAATCAATTGCTAAATCGTAAACTCTGCAGAATTGATCGGCAGATATTGCAGAGTTTGGCACAGTTGTTCTAATTTCTTCGGCAATAATATTTAGTTTTTGTCTGTTGAGAATTTGGGTTGTTTCGTTAGCGTAATTCCATCGGTGCATTTTGTGATTAGAGTATCTGTAGTATAAACCTCCATTCTCACCAATCACTCCATCTACTGGCCAAAGTCGAGCTATCATGTCGCACCATCCAGCTGGACGTCCGGTTACAGGTATAACTTTAATGTTATTTTTTTTAAGTTTCCAAATTGCTTCATAGCTTTCTAGAGGTAAAAGTCCCTCTGTTGTGATTGTGTCGTCGATATCTGTAAGAACAAATTTTATTTTTGATTTAAATTCATTAATGGATTTCATCATGTTCCTATAAAAATAGATTGTGTTTTTAGTGTAGTCACTACATATAATATAGACACTCTATTTTTAAATGTAGTGAATAAAGGATATACAATGGCAAAAAAACCTGCAACATCAGAAAATACATCGATAGGGTCTGGGACTAAGTTAGTGATCGTTGAGTCACCAACAAAAGCAAAAACGATTCGTAAATTTTTAGGCAAAGATTATATTGTTGAATCCTGCATGGGACATATTCGCGATTTACCACAATCGTCAAAAGACATACCTGATAAAGTTAAAAAAGAAAAATGGGCACAGCTAGGTGTTAATGTGGATAAAAATTTTGAACCTTTATATTGTATTCCTAAAGACAAAATTAAGGTTATAAAAAATTTAAAAGATAAATTAGCTGATGCAGATTTTGTTTATCTCGCGACCGATGAAGATCGTGAGGGGGAATCGATAAGTTGGCATTTGCAAGAGGTTTTAAAGCCTCACGTGCCAACTAAAAGAATGGTTTTTCATGAGATTACCAAAGAGGCAATTCAGAAATCTCTTACTGAAACACGAGAAATTGATTATAATCTTGTGCGTGCTCAGGAAGCTCGTCGAGTTTTAGATCGTTTGGTGGGGTATACAATATCACCGTTGCTTTGGAAAAAAGTTGCCTATGGTTTATCTGCGGGACGAGTGCAATCAGTTGCTGTGAGATTGATTGTTGAACGTGAAAAGGAAAGAATTCGGTTTAAGAAATCAAATTATTATGGAGTTACAGCTTATTTAGAAAAGCAGAATGAATCATTTGAAGCAAAGCTTTTAACTGTTGATCAAAAGCGAGTTGCTACTGGTAAAGATTTTGATGGATTAACTGGACAGCTAAATACAGGTAAAGATTTATTAGTTTTAGATCAAAACTCTGCACAAAACTTAGTTTATAAATTGCAAAAAACAAATTGGGTAGTTTCTGAGGTAGAGGAAAAGCCAATCAATCGTAAGCCGTATGCTCCATTTATCACTTCAACTTTACAACAGGAGTCGAATCGTAAATTAGGTATGAGTTCTCGTGAAACAATGCAGGTCGCGCAAAAACTCTATGAACAAGGTTTTATTACCTATATGCGTACGGATTCGACTTACTTATCAGAAGAAGCTCTTAAAGCAGCAAGAAATTCTATTTTAGAAAAATATGGTAAAGATTATTTACCATCTGCGCCAAGAACTTACGATAATAAGAAGGTAAAGGGTGCGCAAGAAGCCCATGAGTGTATTCGTCCAGCGGGAACGATTTTTCAAGATCCTGATGAGACTGGATTGTCGGGACAGCAATTGAGATTATATGATTTGATTTGGAAAAGAACCATGGCGTCGCAGATGACTGATGCAAGACAAAAGCAAGTATCTGCAAAAATTTCTGCAGATCATGCAGTTTTTAATGCAACGGGGACAACAATTGAGTTTCCAGGTTTTTTGCGCGCGTATGTTGAAGGGTCTGATGATCCAGAAGCAGATTTAGAGTCTCGTGAGGTGCGATTACCTCAGTTGAAAAAAAATGATGCTGTTAAGGCGCAAAAATTAGAACCTACTTCTCACGAAACAAAACCACCTGCACGTTTTACAGAGGCTTCGCTCGTTCAGACAATGGAGAAAGAAGGAATTGGTCGTCCATCTACGTATGCAAGTGTTATCGGAACTATTATAGATCGTGGTTATGTTAGAAAAGGGGGAAATGCCCTGATTCCAACTTTTACGGCAATGGTTGTTTCTAAATTATTATCAAATCATTTAACTCAATTTGTTGATTTGGGATTTACTTCTGGAATGGAACAGTCTTTGGACAATATTGCTGAAGGTGAGTTAAATTGGGAAAAATATTTAGGCAGTGTTTATAATGGTGATAAGGGCTTAAAAGCATTAGTCGACTCACAAGAAGGTAAAATAGATCCAGAAGAAGCCCGCTCAATCAAGTTAGATGGTTTGGATAAGTATGAGTTTCATGTTGGTCGTTACGGAGCGTACGTTAAAACTAAAAAAGGTGAAGAGTCTTTTAGCGCTTCAATTCCAGATGCAGAAGCACCTGCAGATATGACAGCTGATATTATTGAGAAGCTCATTGAGCAAAAGTTAAAGGGTGCAGATTCTTTAGGTATAGATCCAAAAACTGGTAAAAAGATTTATGTTTTGAATGGTCGTTATGGTGCGTATGTTCAATTAGGCGAAAACGATGACGAAGACATTAAGAGATCATCGTTGCCGCCGGGATTAGATCCTGCATCAGTCACATACGAGATGTCCCTTGAGATATTATCTTTACCCAAATCTTTAGGGAAAAACCCAGACACACAAAAAGAAATAAAAGCAGGTGTCGGACGATTTGGTCCTTATGTTGTTTGTGATGGTGATTATCGCTCTATTCCAAAAACAGAAACTGTTTTTACAATGAATTTAGAAAAAGCTTTAGCTTTGTTCGCAATACCGAAAAAAGGCAGAGGTAAAGCTGCTGCTCTAAAAGAATTTGGAAAGCATCCTAAACTAAATATCGATGTTAGTTTGTTTAATGGTCCCTATGGTCCATATTTAAAAGCAGGAAAAACTAATGTTGGATTGCCCGAAGGAATTACGGCTGAATCAATAACAGCTGAAAAAGCATTTTCTTTAATGACTGAGAAATTAGGAGATGTTCCGGTTGAAGAAGTGAGTGAAAGAAAATCTTCGAAATTAGGCAAGACAAAGAAAAAAAGCGTACCAAAGTCTAGTTCTAATAAAACCTTAAAAACTGCTAAAAGTTCAACCGATAAAGCTGCAGCTTTGGGAGTTAAAAAGGTTATCATTAAAAAGAAGAAGTAACATTATAAAGATAACTTAAAATATAAATGAGTACTGTTAAAAAAGGTCAATTAGAGCTTGGACAAACTAGAGACAGAGAGCCCGATCGAAATTTTCATCGAGGTGGTCGGAGTTTCTATTTTTTTGATTTTGATGATAACATCGCTTTTTTAACAACCCCACTGATACTGTTTCACAAAAAAACAAAAGAAGAGCTGCATTTATCAAGCAGTGAGTGGGCTGTGCATCATCATTCAATTGGAAAAAGTGGCATTTATGAAAACTATGAAATTAACTGGGATGATTTAACGGGAACATTTAGATGTTTTCGCGATGTTCACTTGGATGAAGTTGCCAAGCTACATGGGCAAAAACAACCTTTTGTTCAAGATATTATGCATGCATTGGGGCTGCCTGATGTACAATGGAAAGGTCCATCATGGGATTGCTTTTATCATGCAGTTTTTAATCAAAGACCAATTTCAGTTATAACTGCGCGTGGTCATTCTGCGGAGACGTTAAGAGCTGGTATTTATGAATTTGTTAAAAATGGTTACTTGCCTCTTGAACCTAATTATTTAAATTTAATTGCTTGTAGCAATAAACAAATGAGAATCGATTTTGGCGATCATGACTTTAAGTTGTCGACGGCTGAACTTAAGCAGAAAGCGATTCGCGCCTCGGTTGAGAAAGCGATTGAAGTGTATGGTTATAGTCCGCATCATCGCTTTGGAATGAGTGATGATGATCCTAAAAATATACAGCTCATTGTTGAAGAAATGACTCGATTAAAATCAAGATATCCTGAAATGTCATTTTTTATGATTGAAACTCATGGCGGGGATTTTATTAAACATGAAATTTCGCAACACGGTTTGGTTACTCCACTTATCAATGATGGTTTGCAGCAACTAGATTTGTTTGATCAGTTAGCTAAACATAAAAAATAAAACATAATTATAAAGTATAAAGCTCGACTAAAGACGTAGTTCATATTTTTTCAGAATAAGAATTTAATATATTTAAAGTCTGTGATTATAATATCCGTAAGTCTATTGTAGTTTAGATGAAAATAAGGAAATATAAAATGAAATTTCAAAGTGCATTTTTATCAGTTGTTATAGCAAGTACAATAATTTTTGTTCCAAAGTTAAAAGCGCAAATGTTTAGTTTTAATAAATCACTTGATTGTAATTGGGTTGATCCAATTCAATCAGCTTATTTAGCGAATCACTTAGTTTATAAAAATAAAGATTCTGAATTACAAAAACGTGTTGTTGAACAATATATAAAGCGTCAAGATCCATCTAAAATTTATTTATTATCAGAAGACGTTGAGCAAATTAAAGTGATATTAAAAAATGTTTTTGATAATGTTGAAAAGAAAGATTGTAAGTTTATCAATACAGTACAAGAGGTTGTCGTTAAAAGAGCGACAGAAAGAACTGAATTTGTTAAAAAATATTTAAATAAAGATTTTAAATTTAATAAAGACACTGAGTTTGTTTATGATCCGGACAAAAAAGATTATCCAAAAACTATTAAAGATGCAGAAGACTTTTTGGCGAAATATATACAATTTCAAGTTGCTAATTATGTGGCGACAGACATAAAGCAAGATGAAGCTAAAACACGCGTGATTAAGAATTATGAGAGAAATTTAAAACGAATTAAAGAAACTAAATTCGATGACCTAATTGCAAACTATTTAAATTCGTTTGCTCTTTCTTTAGATCCACATTCAACTTTTTTTAGTAAAGACTTCTATGAAGACTTTAATATTGATATGAAATTGAAATTAGAGGGGATCGGAGCAACACTTTCTCAAGAGGATGGATTTACAACGATTGAAGCATTGGTCACAGGTGGTGCGGCGGCAAAATCTGGTTTGTTAGAGCCAAAAGATAAAATAGTCGCTGTGAGCAAAAAAGATGGCAAAATGGAAAATGTTGTTGATATGGATTTAAAAGATGTCGTTAAACTTATTCGTGGTCCTAAGGGAACAAAAGTTAAATTGTCAGTTTTGCGAAAAGAAAGCACTGGCAATAAAAAATTTGAAGTTGAGTTAACTCGTGAAGTTATTGCTCTTGAAGATAATGCAATAACAATATACTACCAAGATAAAGTTATTAATGGAGAAAAGAAAAAAATTGGGATTATTAATTTTCCTTCATTTTATGCTGATTCAAATAAGGGTGGAAAAACCTCATCCGCTGATATGAGAAAAGTGCTTGCAGATGCAAAAGCAAAAAAAGCTGATGGTATTGTTATTGATTTATCAATGAATGGTGGCGGATCATTAGATGATGCTGTCAAAATTGGTGGTATGTTTATTAAAACTGGTAATATCGTAAAACAGTCGTCTCGAAAAGGTGCTGAGTCTGCGTTGGCTGATGTTGATGAAAAAGTCGATTGGAATGGTCCGGTTGTTGTTTTAACATCTCGGGTTTCAGCATCTGCTTCTGAAATTTTATCAGGTGCACTTAAAGATTACAACAGAGCAGTCATTGTTGGAGCTGATCATACGTATGGTAAAGGTTCTATTCAAACTGTTTTGCCGATTCCTGGTGAGTTGGGTGCGCTTAAAGTAACTATTGGAATGTTTTTTATTCCTGGTGGATATTCAACACAACATAAGGGGGTTGAGTCAGACATTGTTTTTCCAAGCCCTTATCATGTGGACGATATAGGGGAAAAAAGCATGGATTATTCATTGCCTCCTAAAAAACTAGATGCCTTTGTTTCTAAAGAAGGTTTTGTTAAAGATGGTGAAGGTCAATGGAATATTATTAAACCTGAATGGATTAAGTTATTAAAAGTAAAAGCAGATGAACGTATAGCTAAAAATGAAGAGTTCAAAAAAATAGTAGATGAGTTAGATAAAACTAAAAAATTAGGTAAAACAATTAAGGTTTCAGATGTTTTAAAAGACAAAGGTGAAAAAGAGAAAAAAGTTAAAAAATCTAGATATGCTGACAAAAATGAAAAAGAAAAAGAATACCTAAAGCGAGCTGAAATTCAAGAGGCTGCGAATATTCTCGGTGATTTAATCATGTTAGAAGAGGGTAAAGAAAAAGAACTCACTAAAGTTGTTAATAAATAATGAGTTATCTTTGAGATACTTGTCTTCTGAGGAGTACAGGCATTTCTTCAACTTGACCCTTGATGTTCCAGTTTTGCGGAATTTCTACCCAGCCTTGTTGGCCAGGATAAAATTTCCATTTTTTGAGTGCAGCTAATGTTTTGCCGTCTAAATTTTTATATCCAGTTGATTTGGTTAACTTGAAGTTTGTTAGTCTTCCATCTGGAGTGACGTAAGCTTGAAATATAACTCGTCCTTGCTCTCTTCGAAGTCTTTCGGTAACAGAATATTGAGGTATCGGATTTCCAGGAACTTGTTTGAGCTGAGTAACATCACGTATGCCATCAGGACGACCAGAAGCGCGTAGCCCTCGTTCATTTGCTCCAGAGTTACCTTGGCCTAAACCATGTGTTTTACTATTTCCAGATTGACTTGATTGAGCAGAGGTTAAAGCTTGTTCTCGAGCGGCTTTATCTGCTGCGGCTTTTTCATCTGCGCGTAGCTGAGCAAGAGCAGCTGCATTTTTAGATCGAGTTGCTTGAATTGAATTTTGCATAACACGAGAATTTTCAGCGATTTTATTTTCTATAGACTTGAGTGAGGCATCACTTTCATCGGCAATTATTTTCGCCTGGTTATCCATTTGCATTTTTTCTGCTCGAATTGCAGCCTCGTTGGCTTTATCAATATTTTTAAATTCATTTTCGAATGCATCATCACCAAGTTGACCAATCTGTTCAGCTTCCACAGATTCAAAATCAAGTTTTGGTGCAGGTATATCTTCGAGTGTTTCTGGAACGCCAGCGCGCGAAGGTGCATATTGAGCTAAAGTGTTTTTTCCGCCAGAAGTTTGTGTTTTAATTTTAGATATATTGGATTTAGATTTGATTGAGGTTTTTGTTGGACCTGAAATAATATCTGAATCCTGTGCGTGTAAAAGAGCGGAAGCCATTGGTGCAAAATGAGCGCGTCCACCTCGAGTGGGTTTAATTTTTTCACCTTTGGGTTCAACAAGTTTAATGGGCTTTATTTTTTCGATCTCAAGAGGTGTTTCTGTTTCACTTAACTCAATAATAATAGGTTCAGGGTTAAGCTTTTCAAGATGAGGAACGGCAACAAACAGAGCTCCAATAAACAATGATGCATGTATAACAATTGATAAACCAAAATATTTAGATGAGTTTTGACTTCTGTAGCTCACAGAGTCTTCGAAGTAATAATCGTAAACGCCAATTGACATAAAAGCCCCAATCAAAATGTAGGAATTTTTAAAGTATCAAAAGTGAGGTTTATCAATAAACAGGCCAAATTTAAACGGCCTAGATTCATTTTGATTGGTTTAAATGAGTAAAAAGTTCATTGGCGAACAAAAAATAAGCGTTGTCTTGTTTGATTTAAATCCAGCGTGGTCAATTGTGAGCAATACCTCACTCTCGAGCTTTTTAACCTTATGTGGGGTCAGTATTGTGACGATAACATTATGACTGGAGAAATTTCTGTGAGTAAAACAACGCAATTAATTCTTTTTGTGATGCTAGTATCATCGTGTTCTCAACTATCAAGTAGTTTGGGCGGTTTAGCAAGTTCGGTTGAAATTCAGTCCGGTTTGTTTGCTAGGGATGTGCATACATGTTTTTTGAATGATTCAGGGAATTTGTATTGTTGGGGAGATAATGAAGCTTCGAAGTCAGCTTTTGGAAATACTCAAGAGAAAATACTTTCGCCAACTTTGATAAGTCAAAATGTAATAAGTGTTGGGACTGGATTTGACCATACGTGTTTGATCAACGACAATCGTAAATTGTATTGTTGGGGGGAGAATGTCTATTCGCAATTGGGTGATGGAACAAGTGTTCAATCGACGACATTATCTGCAATTGATCATTCGACTGATTATGAAAAGGTTGATGCTGGTCAGTATGCAACTTGTGCAATCACAAAGACTGGTGCTTTAAAATGTTGGGGATATAATCAGTACTCTGCAATTACAGGTTCAACAAGTGCAACTGCAATTAATAGTCCTTTGGAAATTGACACGGGCACTGTTTACGCTGAAGTTAAAGTGGGTAAACATCATATTTGTGCGATTACAAATTTAAAGCAAATCAAATGTTGGGGACAAAATTCTGTTTTTCAAGTTTCGGGGGCAACAAGTGCATCAACTGTTACCCAGCCAATGCTTATTGATAATGTGAATCAATATTTAAAACTCAGTGTAGCCGATAATTATTCATGTGCAATTACAACAAATTACGAATTAAAGTGTTGGGGACAAAGTCAGAGTTACTTTTCAGAGTTAAATTTTTTATCACCCACGACTGTTGATTCTTCAAACCAGTACAAACATATATCAGTCAATGAAGATAGTATGTGCGGTCTACTTGTGGACGGAACATTAAGGTGTCGTGGATCAAATGCAAATGGACAATTGGGTGATGGAACGCAGATTGATCAAACAGCTGGTTTTGTGACAATAGATAGTGCCAATAAATATACAGATGTTATCGTTGGATCGCAACATACCTGCGGCAAGACGATCAGTGGGCAAATTAATTGTTGGGGTGATAACTACTACGCTGAGTTGGGGATTAACGTCGAAAGTCTTCAAAACACGCCAACGCAAATTGATTCATCTGTTACTTATAGTCAAGTCGCTATTGGAAATTACCATACGTGCGGGATTACTTCAGATGGAATTTTAAAGTGTTGGGGAAGTAATGTTAAGGGTCAACTAGGGGATCAGACTGTAACATTAAAAACAACACCTGTTGTGATTGATTCAATGGTGACATACAGCTCTGTTGCAGCAGGTACTAATTTTACTTGTGGAATTACAACAGCGGGAGCATTAAAATGTTGGGGTGAAGGAGCCAATTATCAGCTGGGTACGACTGTCAGTTCCCCTTATTATGTGTCATCACCAGTTGTTGTGAACTCAGGAACTTCCTATACGGCTGTTTCGGTGGGTCAATATCATGGCTGTGGTATAACAACAGGAAGTGTGTTGAAGTGTTGGGGTTATAATGCCAATTACCAAGTTGGTGACGGAACAACGACGATGCGAAATTCTCCGGTGGTTATCGATTCAGGAACCTCGTATTCTAAAATTTCAAATGGTCGACAGCATACATGTGGAATTACAACAGCTGGGGTTTTAAAATGTTGGGGTACTAATTCTAATGGGCAAATTGGTAACAGCACGACAACAACTGTGACTTCACCAACAATAATTGATTCAGGTATAACTTACGCGAGTGTATCAGCTGGTTCGGGACACACATGTGGAATTACAACGGCTGGAGTGTTAAAATGCTGGGGTTATAATGCTTATGGGCAAGTTGGAAATAATTCGACGACGATGGTGACAGCACCTACTGTTGTTAGCTCTGGAACAGTTTTCACAAAAGTATCTCTTGGCGAAAATTCTACGTGTGCACTCACAACCGCAGGGCTTTTACAATGCTGGGGAGACAATCAAAGTGCACAGCTAGGTGATGGAACGAGTGTTTTCAATAGGCCAAGCCCAACACCAATAAATTCATCTGTTATTTATACAAACATAGCAAACGGTTCATACAATGGATGTGCAATAAATAACTCAAATCAGTTATTTTGTTGGGGATATGTTGGTCAGGGGGCTGTGGGTAATGGAACAAAAATAACCTATACCTCTCCAGTTCCAGTCAGTTTTTAAAAAAACTGACTTAATCAGTTTCAATAAGTCCTTCGGGTATGATTTTACGACGTAGACAGTCTGCAATATATTTATGGTCAGGATTGCCGATAATTTCAAGGGCCTCATCAAGTGGTCTCGGGTCAGGATTAATGAGCTTAATTTTTTTGACATCAAGAATTCTTTGTAACGTGTGCTCAAGTTCGGCTTTGCTATAGTTACCTTGAGCAACTGCTGACATTATGGACTCAATTGCCATTGGTGGTGACTCGGGCTCGTTACAATAAAGTATGAGATCATTTCCAGCTTGAAGTGCTCTCACTGGTATGGATGATTTATCATAGTGAATAGCCATGGCTTTCATGTCGAGGTCGTCAGTGATAATAAGTCCTTTGTATTTTAACTCATCACGAAGCATTTTTTTTAGAAAAAACTCAGATAAGGTGACTGGCCAATCTTTATCAACGGATTTAAATAAAATATGTGCTGTCATAACCATATCAACACGACTTCGTAGAGCGCGTCTAAAGGGAACAAGCTCGACTTCGTGTAATCGTTTTAAATCCGCTTCTTCTACGGGGAGTTCTTCGTGTGAATCAATAATTGTATTACCGTGACCAGGAAAATGTTTAGCGCAGGATAAAATTCCAGATTTTATATAACCACGAACTAAAGCAGAGGCCATTTTTTCAACTTGGTAGGGATCAGTACTCACAGCACGATCGCCAATAACTGTGTTTAATGGATTTGTGTAGACATCGATACAAGGTGCAAAGTCGAGATTAATTCCAACAGACATAAGTTCTCGCCCCATATTATGAGCAAAGTGGAAAGCTACAGTAGGGGCATCCAAGTCGCCAATAGTTTTGAGAGCAGGCCATTGTGTAAAAGGAGCCTTTAAACGATGTACGCGACCACCTTCCATATCAATACCAATAAATAATGGAGCTTTGCTGGCCATATTGTGTCTCAAAGATTGAATTTCGGCACAGAGGTTTCGAATTTGTTCTGGATTTGAAAGGTTTCTAGAAAAAAGAACAACGCCAGAAATATTATTTTCGACTATAAATTTTTTTTCATCGTGAGTGAGTGTATGACCAGATACACCAATTAACATATGTTGACCAATGACTTCATTTAGCTTCATGTGACACCAATTCTTATTTGCTGTTTAAAATATTAGTTTTTCCTTCAGGGACTAATCCGAAAATCTTTTCTAAAGTTCCAGAGGATACTTTTACACCTTCAGTGGCTTCTGCACTATTTTTTGTAAGCTCAATATCAATTCCTGTTGCCGGAATAGTTGCTGATATAATTTGTCCTTGATTAGTAATTAAATTTTCATAATCTTGGCCAGCAAAAGAATTTTTAATTTTAAGAAGTTGTAATGACCCTTGAGAAACCATTTTTTTATCAAAAGAAGAAATTCCATCGGGCATTTCTTCAGCTTGCTCTTCTGCAATAGCTGAAAATTTAAAAGTGACTCCAGTTTTTAGCCCATCTTTGCTTTTAAGCATTATATAGTAAAGTGAACTAGATAAAAAAGTGTCTTTTGATATTTTTTTAGAGAGTTTCTTTTTTTCGCCATTTTCTGTGATCATTCCAGTCATCATTCCATCTTTGAAAATGGCATCAATCGTTTTATTTTTTTTTGAGTCTAAAGCTAAATAAGTGTAGCTAACAGGTTTAAAATCTAATGTCGAAACTGCTTGCAGTGATTCAGTTAAATCAACTCCGTTTTTGCCAAGCTTTAAAAATGTAGTCGTTTTAAATTGTTTATTTTTACTGTCAATTTCATACCTTGAAATAAAAAATCCAATATGTTTTTTAAATTGATTGACCTTGTAGTAACCTTCAAAAAGAACTTCGGCATTCAATTGAAATGTAGTTAGAAGTATAAAGAAAAAAAGAATTAATTTTTGATAATAATGCATACGCCGCCTTAACTATGTATTAATCGAAATATTAAATGATTCAATGGCTTTTGACACGTAATATGAATTTCAATGCACTGACTAAAGTCTATGTTTCAAATGAGTAAAAAAACTAAAAACATTTAACAATAGTTAATTTCAAGATACTCTAACTAAATGAAATGTTTGAAATTAAAATCATCTTATTCACTCACGATGAAAAACGAAAAGGGACAAGTTGGTATTTTTGTTGCTCTCATTTTTCAGGTGATTTTTGTGTTTTTTGCAATGCTGATTAATGTAGGACTCGTTGTTCACCATAAAATTAACCTTCAACAGTCAACAGATCTTGCGGCTTATTATGGCGCGATGAAGCAAGCAGAAATTATGAATGCCATGGCTCATGTGAATTTTCAAATTCGCCAGGCCTGGAAATTATTATCATGGCGATATAGAGTACTAGGTACGTTTGGAATGGAGAGACAGAATAGCACTGGTCCAGATGAAATTCAATTTCCGATTCAATGGAATAACACTGGTAAACTGCCTACGTATAATAGCGGTGCAGAAACATTCAAATGTAATAAACCCAATGTTATGGGGTTAACATTAGCTGATGTGCCATTTATGTGTATGGGGCATGCCGCATTTGCAGACTGGGTTTCACCAGACACAACAGATAATACTGAAACATTTTGTAAAATGAACTGTGGTCATATGGATGGATTCAAAACAACGATTGGCAAAATTGCAGGAGTTGGCAATTTTGCATTTCAGGCAGCGAATATGGGTGGTGCAATCAATCAAGCTATTGATAAAACAAATGCAGTCATTAAAAAAACTTGTAATATGTTAGCGCCAATATCAATGCAAATGCTTTCATTGTTTTACAGTAATTATATTGTTGATACAGGTAATAAAGCACGATTTATTAAAATGCTCGAAAAAAATTTATCATTATCTGAAAAAGAAATTTTAGATTTGGAAGGTAAAAAAATATTTACTGGGGTTGAAAATACATTTTTAAATAATTTAACAGAGGCGAACAAATCAGGTAAGGGTGTATTTGAAACGTACAATGGAGCTAAAAATTTAGAAAACAAATTATTGAATCAAATTAATTTTCAGTATTTACAATTTTTTATGGTTTATTGTCAGATGGATGCCTCTGAGACAAAGAATTTTTCTTTAAAAGCATTATTTAACAATGGAGCATTCGATCCGGATCTTAAAAGCCAAGCTAATATTTATCAAACTAATTTAGGCGATAATTTGGAAAAAATATTTAGTTTAAATAATGAAAACAGCAATACAATTGGATTTGAAAAAAATCCGTGGGCGCAAGTGTATTACGGAGTAAAGGCAACTGCAGAACCAAAAATTCCATTTTTGCCTATTGCAAAGATTAAGTTACATGCGATTTCATTTGCAAAACCGTTTGGTGGAAGTATAGGTCCTTGGTATGTCAAAACATGGGCTTCAGGTGCAAAATCGAGTTACGAAGGTGATTCTAATTATAATCATCGGGTTGATATTAATTTGCCGCGTATTGGTATTTCAAATGATCCATCACTGAATACTTTAAAAGGATCTCGTGAGATCACTGTGAATTATTCAAATTATGTGGGTGATACTTATTCAAATGCGGCTGGCGATGGTTTAAAAGGTGGGTTGTCAAATATACATTTAGTAGCAATTTATAATAATATGCTCGCCAATAAATTTGTACCTAATAACACTTCAACTGAAGCTTCTAAAAATAAAACTGAAGAGGTCGCTGATCGAATCAAAACCTATAAGAAACCAACAATATGGCCTAGATACTCAGAGTGGTTGCATTTAGCCAAAGATGTTGATGATCCTGATTTTGATCCGATGGCTTTGTCAATCAGTGGGCCCGTCGTAAAAAACACATTTATGCGTGATATTGAAATGACTGTCGTAGCTCCTAATCAGTTTGATTTAACTTATTACTCAATTGATTCAAATTTTTATCAAACATATTATAAAGATCGTCTCAATAAAGATAATGCACTTCAAAATATTAAAAATGCGACAGGAATGACGACGCCTGAAATAGTTTTTCCTAAAGATTTTGGATATAATGGAAAATTAATAAATAATGGAATTCCGCCGGATTTTAGCGTTAGGCATCAGTTGCAAGTTGTAAATGAGATTTTTAAAAACAATAAAAACTTAATTTTAGGAATTCACTCTCCGAATGTGAACGATAGTGGTGGTGGGAAAAGTTATTTCTTTACGTTTATTCCAAAATTTCAGTCATCACTTTTAACGTCATGGACATTTAATGATTTCAAAGATTACAACTCGTTTCCATCACCTGATAATGCAAAATCTAGATACACGATGCAATTTGGAACTTGCTCAGATGAATGGTCTGCGACATCGGACGGCAACACACCTGTGTATTTATCGCCGAGCGACGACAAACCAGCTGTTCCTGGTAATTGTGTAACGGGTGGACGTGTGGGTTATTCTGTTAAACTCATTTCGACGGATATGGTGCGAGAAGGTGTCACTTATAAAGGGTTAGGAGGTCCTGGGACAGAGGGGCCGATTTTAAATCCTGTGGATGAATCATTTTTACGTTTTTAATTTTATTTGTTTACGGCGTAAATCTAAAAGACATATGAAAATAATTTTTACAATTTATTGTAATTACGTGTCTTAATTTATAACGATATTTTAAGTTCCAATTTTGAGACAACTTTAGTTACCAGACGATTGTCCGATAAGTGTAAAGTCAGGGGGATCGCGTGACTGAACGATTACATCAATCTGTTAGATTTTTTATCGGTGCGTTTGTATTTATTTTTTTACAGACCGCGCATTCTGCGGGAGTTGATCCTGCGCTAGATATTTATAATCAAATTGTAAAAGATAAACCAGCATTTCAATGTAAAATGAGTCTTGATGATAATGATAAAAGATCAGCAATTATTAGAATTAAAAAAGATTGTTTAACGGAATCAGTTATTAATGGCCAACTTTCTTATGCTCAAAAATCAGAATGTGCTGGGCGTGAAAGTGTACACTTAAGGTTAGTCAAAACATTGCAAGAAATTTGTAATATAAAAACTGTTCAAGCCGCATCACAAAGTTCATCGCAATATGCAGGGAGTGGTTCTGCTGGTGGTAAGGGCGTGACCATTCAGGAGCTAGGTGCTTTGGTTAAAGCGGCTGACCCATTACTTAAAAAATTAGATGCTAAAGAAGATTCAAAAAATAATCCAGTGGGTGATTTTTCATTTCCTAATGTTAATCAAAATCAGCCGATTAAATCGATAAATAGAGAACAAAATCGTAGTAACAATAATGCAAACATCGATTATAATAAAGCAGAATCTTCTTCATCAGTAGATTCAGGAATTCAAGTTGAAGTTAAACCGGTTACTAAATCTGAAATTAGTCAAAATCAAGCAGAAGCGAGTCCGGCAATAAACTCAAATATTGAAGTTGAAACATCTGCTACAGATACTCAACCAAAATCTACCTTGAGCTCTGGTGAGGTTGCAGCTCTTAATGCTGAAACAAAAACTCAATTACCAAAAATTGAAGCTGAGGCAGTGAGTGCAAATCAGGTTTTAGCTGGAAATAAAGATATTGCTCCACTAAGTCAAGATGTTGTAGTTGGTGGGGTTGCTGCTGGTGATGAAATAGCTAGTAAGGCCCAGGCGGCTGATGCTGATATGTTTTCAACTAACATGAACCAAACACTAGTTTCTGCGCGAACTGAAATTATGAATTTTGGAGCAGCTGCTGCTGAAGTACAGGATTATGTTTCTGTTGAAAAGGCAAATAAAGCGTTAGCAGAACTAACAAAATTGCAAGGTTTGTTATCTAGTTATTCATCTTCGAGGTCTTTATGTGGCGCTGGTTTTAATGGTGCAGATAAGCTCTGTTCTTTTGTTAAAAATCCAAAGGTACAAGCAGTTCAAGGTTTAATGGCAGTAACTATGCCAATATTGAGTAAAGCTACTTCAGCAAGAGAGTCTTGTGAATTGCTTGAAAATACAAATAAGGTTGGTCAATTTGGAATGGCTCTAGCTAATTCTGTTTGTATGGGAAGTAAAATAATGTGTGATACATCTTGTGCGACATCAGATAAGATAGTCGTTCAAATGGATGTTTTAAGTAAAAGTATTATGACGGTAGCAATTCAATCGGGAGCTAGCATGGGATCGCTCATAACTGATGAAAAAAATTTGATTACTGGAAAAATTGCAACATGTAAATCTCATGCTTTGACTATTGCGGAAATGTCTAAGCAAGTTTTAACGTTAGCATCATCATCTTTGAGTGCAGGTCGTTGTAAGAAGCAACTTTCCTCGGGATCAGGCTCTGCCTTAGAGGGTACAAGTGCTGCGCCGATTATAACGACAGCGGATTTTTGTGCGAATCCTGCTAATGCAAGTAATGCGACATGTAAATGTGTTAACGATCCAAATTCTGAGGGATGTTTAGGCGCATTCTCTGGAAACGGTGTTAAAGCTGCTGTTTTTAGAAATGGTGGTCAAGTTTCAGGAATGGTTTCGGCACAGCAAAATGGATCAAGTGCTTCATTGGGCAATACAGTTAATTCAGGGTTAACACCTGATCAGAAAAAAGCTTTGGGGTTTAATGTTGAAGACTCAACATCAAAAGCTGGAAATAATTTAAATGCAAGCGCAGATTCGGGTTCGGTTGCAAATGGATCATCAGCTGCAAGTGGCTTAAATAGTGATGGAATCAAAACAAATGAATCTTCCGAGAATCAAAATAAATCTAAATTTGGTCTTAGTTTTTCAGGATTTTCAAATGGTTTAAGTGGATTTTTTGGTGGTTCAAAAAATAAAAATGGTGCGTATAAAGGTCTTTCGCCGCAAAAGCTACAAGAACAAGAACTTGCTGCAAAAAGAAAAATTGCTTCAGATCAATTACGAGCTGAAGTTTCAACGGCATCGGGAAAGTCAAATTTTGATAAAGTCAGAAATCGCTATAAGATGACAACAAGTAGTTTGTTTGATGGACAGTAGTTGTTTAAAAGTTAGAGGGTGTGTTTATGAATTATGAAATTAAAAAATATTTAAAAACAGTGATAGTGACTGCTTTGTATTTTAACTCGCAATTCATTTATGCACAGTCTGCATACGTGCAAGATACTCAGCAGCAAATGCTAAATACACAATTAGCATATGAAAAATGTCCACTTGTTGATGATACATATTATAGTTATGACACAGGAACAAGAGTGGCTTCGACTCGAAAAATTGAAGACCCTGCTTGTGTTGCTAGAAATCGTGAAAAAACAAGAGTTCGTAATCAAGCGAATGCAGGTTATAATTTGGCTCAAGAGATGAATAGTGGGAATAGCGATGGAATTACAAAACCAACGCCGCCACCAGCGCCTAATTGTGGAACTGAAAATGATTCAGCGACTGGACGATTTAATTATTCATATTATTCATGTATGAGTCAGTACAATGCACAAATGCGTGAATATCAATTGCGCATGACAGCTTACAATACGGCTGTGAATGAACAAACGCGTTCTGCGCAGTCTGCAGATGCTAAAAATCAAGAAGAATATGCCAACTTAAAAGATAAAACAGCCACTGGATCGTTAGATGAAATTGAAAAAACAAATGGTAAGGGTAAATCGATGTACACGGCGGCTGCGGCTATTGCTGTTGGGATTGCTGTCGCTAAGTATTCAAAAGGTGCTGCATGTGCAGGTTCTTGTCCTACGGGATGTTGTGGAGCCGTTCCTGGCCTTATGGCCGCTGGAGCCGCATTTATGCTGATTAATGGTATGTCAAACAAGCAAGCTTCACAACACGCACAATCAGCATACAGTGCATGTACGGCTTATAATCAATTGTCGACAGATAAAAAAGATTGTTCAGCATCGGGTCAAGCTGCGCCCATTACAATTTCGTCAATTGATTTATCAACAGGTAAGTGTAAACCAGAGGCGCCTGTAGAATGTCAACAGGGGCTTGATAATTCTGGATTTAAGGTGCCACCGGCTTTGCTCACAAATGGTAAAGTGAATGCTATGGCGAGTGACGTTCAAAAAATGGCCACGGTTTTACCAGATGGACGAGTGAAGGATAAAACAGGTAAAATATGGTCTATGGCTGATTTCGCAGATAAAAAATCAATGATGGCCGCAGGATTGTCTGCGGCTGATGCCAACTCATTATTTAATGAATTGTACGGTCCTAATGGTGCAATGGTTAAATCTGGTTTAAATGTAAAAGATGCTTTAAAAGAAGAATCAAAAAAGACAGCCATAGCTAGTTTTAGCCCACAAAGTGGCGGTGGTGTGAACATCGTAGATATAACTAAAAGTGGAGCAGAAGCTAATAAGTTATATAAAGAAAAATTAAATGTTGTTAATCCAGATTTAGAAAGAAAGCCTTCTTCTGAAGGACTGGCTAGAGAGTTTAATGGTGAAATGATTGGTGTGTCAGGTGATGATATATTTGTTATGATGAATCGTCGTTATAAGTTTAAAAACGATCAGGACACTTTTATATCTGCAGAGGCACATAAATAATACTTTTGATCTAGTTTTCATAAAATATTTTGTCATTTGTTTTTAAGGTCGACATAATAGGGATATGTCGACCTTAAAAGTTTTAGGAATCATGAGTGGTACAAGTTTAGACGGTGTGGATTTTGTTAAAATCAAAATTCATAAAAAAAACTTGAAATGCGAATACATCGGAATGGAAAATTTTGATTTCACTCAGAAGTTGAAAAATCAATTATTAAAAGCCGCGCAAAATGAACTGAAGGTGTCAGATTTAGCTATTTTAAATCATGATTTAGGTCGATTTTATGCAGATTGCTATAAAAATCTTCCAGCAAAAATGAAAAAAGTTGATTTAATTGGGTTACATGGTCAAACGGTATTTCATTCTGGAAAAAATGCAACTTTGCAAATTGGTGAACCTAGTTATTTAGCATTGGCTTCACGTAAAAAAGTCATATCAAATTTTAGAGCCGCTGATATCGCAGCCTCGGGTGAAGGTGCACCGTTAGCTCCTTTTTTTCATCAAATCGTATTTGGAGAAAAAAGAAAAACAATCAGTTTACATAATTTAGGTGGAATCAGTAATTTAAGTCTTATTAAAAATGGTCTGTTGAAAGTTGGTTTTGATACGGGACCGGCGAATATGTTGATTGATGAAGAGATACGTCAATCGACTCGATCGAAGCAGTTGTATGATAAAGATGGTCGTTTGGCCTCAAAAGGAAAAGCTCACTTGCAGTTGCTTGGAGAAATGTTGCAGCATCCTTACTTTTCAATACAACCACCCAAAAGTTGTGGTCGTGAGCAGTTTGGTCGTATTTTTTATGACAGATTTGCAAAAGATTTAAGTCAGTTGCCATTAGAGGATAGATTGGCGACTTTAACTGAATTAACTGTTCAATCAATTGCCAAGGCTTATTTAAATTTTTGTCGACCTACCCCGACAGAAATTATTTTTTGTGGTGGTGGATCAAAAAATAAATATTTGATTTCACGCATAGATCAAGAGCTTGAAGGCATCAAAGTTTCAACAGTGGAAGATTATGGCTGGCCAACTCAAAGCATTGAAGGGGCTGCTTTTGCTCTTTTAGCTGCTTGCTGTGAGTGGAGAATTCCGGCAAACGTACTTAAAGCAACTTCTGCAAAAAAACGAGTTGTATTAGGGCAAATCACTCAACTCTGATTTTGGATATTTTTCAAGCTCATCAAAGTGTGATTTAAACATAGAGTATTTTATTGATGATGGGTTGTTTAAAATGTTGTGGATATCAGCTTTAGCTTTTTGATAGTCGATCAGATTTCCAGTTTCGTACCAATCTGCATTTATAGGGTAGATAGAAACATCATGAGTTTTTAATTGATGAATGAGGACGTCGTAAAAAATATTGAGTTCTTTATTTGATTCTAAGTGATTAAATATTTTGTTTGATAAAATTTGTACACCAACAAAATGCCAAGGTTCAGCTTCGGCGGAGGGTTTTTCTTTTCCAATAGAAACGACTTTGTTTTTGATTGTCCAAATGGCTCCAAATTTATGACCAGCTTCAGGATGTTTAATAACAATGAGTGTAGCAAGAGATTGGGTTGTTTGATGTTGATTGAGTGCATTTGTTAGAAAGTTTTTTTCGTCAGTAAAAAAGATTTCATCAGCATTTGCAGTGATGATACTAAAAAGCTCAGGGTTGTTTTGACTTAATAAGTTTTTAGCTTGTAAAAGTCCGCCCCCAGAGCCTTTAATAAAATCCTTTTCTTCTGAAAATAAAATATTTAAGTTTAGTTTTTTATAAGTAGAAATAACTTTTTCTGGTAAATGAAAAGTGTTTATAACAAAATTTTTAAAACGTACTCTTTGTAAATAAGGCAGTAGATAGTAGCCCATAGGCACAGATAAAAGAGGAATTGTTGGCTTTGGGTTAATATCTGTGGCTGGCTTTAATCTAGTGCCCAATCCCGCAGCAAAGAGTAAAAGGTTCGCACTACATTCGTTCATAATTTTTTTCTAACGCTGCAGAGTCAATTAAAATGTCCATTAATGTTTTATACTCTGGAAAATGAGCTAAGGATTTAACTACTTTTTTTAGAGTAGGCGTTAAATATTTTAAATAACGACGATCACTACGAGTATTCATAAAACTTGCAAAGCTGCCACAGGCTTTGAAGCAACGCTGAATACTTTGCAATTCGTAAATATGATAAAACTGATCTGCTGACAGATTAAATTTATTTAAAAATGAGGTTTGATCTAAGTAGTAGTTTAACATTTTTTTTGCATAATCTTCATTGATATCGACATAGGAATCTTTAATGAGACTCACAAGGTCATATTGAATTGGCCCCAATCTGGCGTCTTGAAAATCGATAACATAGACTTGATCGAGTTTGATCATTAAGTTTCTTGAATGATAGTCTCTGTGGCAAATAACTTTAGGTTGCGAATGCAACTTTTCAGATAAAGCTGTAAAAATTTTTTGAACTTCATTTTGTACAGAATCTTTAAGTGTATACTTGAGTAAGCCTTCAATAAGATGTTCGCGTGCATAATTTAATTCCCAACTCAATTTAGCCGTATCAAACATGATTTCTTTAGCAATAGTTTTATGAGGAGACTCTGTCGCTACAGTATGAATTTTAATAATTTCATCTAAGGATTTTTTGTAAAAGTCCCATGAAGATTCTTGTTGGTGCGATTCCCAAAATTTTCTTTCTAATGTTAAATCGCCTAAATCTTCTAATAAAATTAAACCAATATCTGCTCCAATTTTTTTTATTTCAGGAACATGAATGTGATTTGTTTTAAAATGATTTAAAACACTTATAAAAGGATAATTTTCAGGATTAAATGGTTCCCACGACATAAGAACGTATGTTTCTTCGTTGTGAATAATGCGATAGTATTTTCGTGCAGAAGCATCACCGGCTAACTGATAAATTTTATGTGGGGTATTGTTAAAGTATTCATTAAGAAATACTTCAGCTTGACTTGAAATGATTAAATTTTCATTGAAGGAATTTGTCATTCCTTCATGCTGTCATGAACTTCCAATTTGATCAACATTGAAAAAGAGCAATTCTAGCACATCTTCGCTTGTTTGTTGGCTTATTGGCACGCGATCAATATCAAATTGAATTCCTAAGAGGTCATTTTTTAAGGCTGTCGTAATAGCGAGCTGATCAATATCGGATGCTGACAAATTACTACCAATGATAAAAAGTAGTCCTGGAAATTTAACTGAACTAAATTCACTTAATAAACTGAGTTCTTCTGGCGTGAGGCTTGAAATATCACTAATAAAAAATGTCGTTTTATTAAAATCCACCAAATCGTCAATTGATTGAATTTGCTGCGTGATTTCTTTGAAGCTTATAAACAGATCTTGTTCAGCCATTTCGTGAATTTTAAGAGCCACTTTTTTAATAGATTCTGTTTTTGTCGATTTTAAGTGGATAACAGAGGATATTAATTTAACAATTAAATCATCAGTCTCTGAAAACAGTGAATAAACATTATCATTGTTAATTTCAGTAGATTTTTGTTTTTTGTAAAGCTCGATTTCTTCACGTAATTTGAGGTGTTTGTGATAGACGTGTGGTTCAATTAAAAATTTCACAAGATCGATGACTTCATTTTTTTGCTCACCATCAAGAAGAGAGCCTCTGTTTACAATGACTTCGCCTAAATTAATTGAACGGGAATTCAGAGGTATAATGAGATCATCTCCTTTAAGGTAAAATGAAGCTGATGGATTCGTTAGATTTAATGTTTTAAACTCAATTTTCTTACCATACTTCTCTTGAATTAAAGCTTGTGTTTTAGTCCAGACAGCATTTTCGATCACATCTTTTAGCATACTTTCCCCATGGCGTAAAAGTCCCCACAACATCCAAGCGCCCCAAGCAATTGGATTGTTTATATGAAAAAGAGTACAAGTTCTGTGCCGAAATTTGCTCCGAAATGCAATCGAAGTTATTTAATTTAAATCATTCGGTTGAGTTTATCTAACTATTTAGAATAACTAATGAAAAGTTAACTATGAATATATGATATGACGAAAGAGTTTACAAAAAAAAATCCCTGATCGTTTATACTCTCAGGGATTTTGTTGAAAATATTTTATAGACTGTCTACGAGTTGTAGATCGAGTTGTTAATGAAATTAACGAGCAATTTTACGCTTATCAAGACCGTATTTTTCGACTTTCATAATCAAGCCAGCTCGGCTAATTCCAAGTTCTTTAGCGAGTTTTGATTTGTTCCAGCCTGTTCTGCGAAGGCCTTCCTTGATCATTTCTCTTTCTAAATCTTCAAGTGCATCTTTAAGTTTACCTTGCAGTCTTGAGCCTTGAACTTTTGTTTTTTCGCCAACATCAAGAATTTTTTGAGATAGCAGCTCATGTCCAATTTTAGCTTCTTCACCTGATAAGACACAAAGTCTTTCAATTTCATTTTGAAGTTCACGAACATTACCTGGCCAAGCATAATCATAAAGTTTTTCAACTGCACGACCCATTAATTGTTTTTTGGGCTTGTGAGATTGTTCTGCAGTTTTACTTAAAAAATAATCAACTAAAACAGGAATATCTTCTTTACGTTCTCTGAGTGGTGGAACTCTAATGTTAATTACATTTAAACGATAATAGAGATCTTCACGAAATGTGCCTTGCTCAACCATTTCACGTAAGTTTCTGTTAGTCGCTGCAACAATTCGAACATCAACTTTTTTCATTTCAGTTGAGCCCACAGGAGTAAACGTTCCCTCTTGGAGAACGCGAAGTAACTTCACTTGCATTTGTGGAGAGGTATCGCCAATCTCATCCAAGAAAAATGTTCCTTTGTCTGCAATTTCAAAAAGACCTTTTTTGTCTTTTAAAGCGCCAGTAAATGAACCTTTAACATGTCCAAAAAGTTCAGACTCTAATAAATTATCATTAAATGCCGAGCAGTTTTGAATGACGAAATTGTTATTTTTTCGATTTGAATTGTAATGAATTGATTTGGCAATCAGTTCTTTACCGGTACCGTTTTCCCCTTGAATCATCACTGTAGAATCTGCAAATTTGATTTTATCCAGTAAAGCATAAAGAGATTGCATTGGTTTTGATTTACCAATCATATTATCGTATTTAAATCGATTACCAAGTTCAGAGTTAAGTTGGCTGATTTTTGATTCACGACTTGCGATTTCAACGTGTAAAGTTACAACCTCTTGAGCCACTAACTCAACAAGTTCAGTAAAGTGTTCACGATTTTTTTCATCTAAATATTGAAATTTACCGAGTGATTTTTCAATTAATTCAGTAGAGCATCCATAAGCGGCAAGTCTTTCACGAATTTCAGCTATGCGGTGAACAGTGTTTTCTTCTTTGAAGAATCCCATAGCGACAACTGTGCCTACGAAATCATTTTCGATGACAATGGGAAATACACAGACATCAAAACCCGCAGCATCCCATTTTTTGAAAGTGTAAGGGTTGTTAGAGTGTCTAAGGTCATTAATTGAGTGAGAGACTAAATCAGCAAGACTTGCTTGTGTAACTTCTTTTTGGAGTAGAAAGTTTATAGCAGGATTAGCGAAAGCAACTTTTTCGTCTAAGGCTTTAATTTGACCTCGTTCATCAGTGAAAACAGTATCAACATTCCACCATGCTTGTAAAACGTGTTTAAGTTTTTTGATAACGTGTATATGTTCAAAATCATTCCAATTAATCATAACGACACCTCTTGTTGTCTTTTTTGTATAGCTTCTTATCGTCAAAACTATAGACAGACTTTAAGGTGTCGAAACAAAACTAGACCAAGGTTTTAAATGCTTGTTGTTTTAAGTCGCTCAATACGATCTTCGAGAGCGGGGTGAGTTCTGAGTAAGTTCATGAATCCACCTTTACGATTTGAAATTTGCATAGTGGCCATTGGACTAGCCTCGTCAGGCACTGGGGAAGATTCGCGTTGAAGTCTTTCGAGTGCGCGAATCATTTTATCTTTTCCGCCAAGGCTCGCACCACCGGCATCGGCTCTGTATTCTCGTAATCGAGAAACATAAGAGACAACAAACATTCCGAGGATATTAAAGACGATGTCTAATATCATCGTTGCAATAAAGCGAACCATGTGGCGATTTTTTTCTTCAACTTGGCTTGATAAAACTTGGCTGATTATACGTGATAAAAACATACCAAAAGCATTGACGACTCCTTGAACAAGGGTCATCGTCACCATATCTCCGTTGGCGATATGAGCAACTTCATGAGCAAGCACGCCTTCGACCTCATCACGATTCATTTGTCTGAGCAATCCAGTTGAAACTGCAACAAGTGAATTTGAGCGAGATGGTCCCGTTGCAAAAGCATTCATTTCGGGGCTGTCATAAATTCCTACTTCAGGCATTTTTGGTAAGTTTGCAAAGCGTGCTAACCGGTGAATTGTTTGCACCAGCCACATCGCCTCAGGGTCTCTGCTTGACTCATCAATGATTTGTACACCCATCATTGTTTTAGCCATAAATTTAGAAATAAATAGAGATATAAAAGCTCCACCCATACCCCAAATTAAACAAAATACAGCCAGTGAACCGTAGTTTATTCCATAAGATCCAAGGTAAGGTTGAATGCCAAGGACATTGATCACAATGCTTAGCGAAGTCATTATGAGTATATTAACAACAATGAGTAAACCGTAGCGTTTAATAAAGTTCATATTCAGCTCTCTCCTTTTGAGGGTTGTAAATAAACTATTTCCATAATTATGAGTTTCATTATAGAGGAGTCAAGTTGAGTTGATCAGCATGATATTTGACAAAAAACAACGTGCTGTTTAAGTCTTAAGCAGGGAACATTTTGATGGTCTAAGTTAGATCGATTTGATATATTTTCCGAGCATGAAAAAAATGAAAAAAAATGAATTAAAACAAGGTCCTAAGCAAAACTTAAAGGTCCAGTCGAATCATCTAAAATCAAAAGATCAGTTTGGTGGTTTATCAAAACAACTTCTATTGCAAATGCACTCGCATATGGTCAAAGCACGGGTTTTAGAAGAGCGTCTTATAAAAATTTACCGTGCTGGTGAATCATTTTTTTGGATTGGTGGTCCAGGTGAAGAGGCTTGGGGTGTACCTCTCGGAATGCTTGCGAAAAAAGGTCAAGGACCGGCTTATGATTATCTTCATTTACATTATCGTTGTTCGCCAACACTCATTGCGATGGGATTAGAGATGGTTGACTCTATTCGTCTTATGATGAATCGAGCGACTGATCCATCGACGGGTGGTCGAAATTTTTCAAATCATTTTTGTTTTCCAAAATGGAATATAGCACCTGTGACTTCACCGTTAGAGGTTCAATATCCAATTGCTTGTGGAACGGCGCATGTTCAAAAAAGAACGGGCAAAAAATCAATTACGATTGTAACTGGTGGAGATGCAGGAACAGCTGAGGGGGATTTTGCATCGAGTTTAATTTTAGCCTCTCGCAAAGGGCAAGAGCTGCCTATGTTGATCACTGTTCAAAATAACAAGTGGGGAATTTCAACTTCGTATGATGGACAACACGGGGAATCGTTCATTGCTGATCGCGCAAAAGGTTTTAATATCAAATCGAGAGTCATCAATGGGAATGATCCTGTTGAGACTTATTTGGCTCTACAGGAAGACATGGAATACATTCGTAAAACAGGAAAACCAGCTTTTATTGAAGCAATGGTTTCAAGATTGTATGGTCATTCTTCTGCGAGTGGTGCAAATCCAATTCAAAATGAAGTTGATCCGGTTAAGGTCTTTGAAAATAAACTTTTAAAAGCTGGCGTACTGAAGCAAGCCGAATGTCAAAAGATTTGGGCTGACTTTGAAGCTGAAGGTGTTCGAGCGACAGAGCAGGCTCGATCAGAATCTGTCCCAACTGCAAACAGCATTTGGGATCATACTTATGTTAACAATGAAAATGCAGATTGGAGAAAATTCTAATGGCTAATATGGCTCAAGCCATCAGAATGGCTTTACACTATGCTGAAACAAATTACGAGCTTAAAGATGTATTCGGTCAAGACGTTGGTGCTCCACTCGGCGGAGTATTTACGGCAACTCAAGGCGTGAAATCGGCGTGGAACTCAACGCTCGATGAGCGCGGAATCATTGGTATGGCGATGGGGATTGCTATGACTGGTGATCGTTGCGTGGCTGAAATTCAATTTGCTGATTATATTTTTAATACAATCGATTTACTTAAAATTGCAGGTAATACTTTGTGGTGTACAAATGGTCAGTATAATTTACCAATGACAGTGATGACTCCGGTAGGAGCCGGTATTCGTGGAAGTGTCTACCACTCTCACTCGTTTGATGCTTGGGCTTCGCGTTTGGCGGGATGGAAAATTGTTATGCCATCAAACCCACTTGATGCTTACGGACTGTTGTTGTCATGTATTTTAGATCCAAACCCAACGATGTTTTTGAAACCTAAAGCACTCATGCGTGTTCGTGGTGAAGAGCTCATTCCCGGAGAGCCAATTGATGAAAAAGAACTTAAAAATATGATTGATGCTCCGATTGGCGATCGTTCAAAATGGAAGCCTAAATGGCCTAAAATTCAAGAGTATCTTGTTCCATTTGGTGAAGGTAAAATCACACGTTCTGGTGATCAGATCACTGTGGTGAGTTACGGTCGTCATTTGCTTATATGCAATGAGGTTGCAGATCAGTTGGCTTCTGAAGGGTACTCGATTGAAGTTATCGATTTAAGATCAATCTATCCATACGATTGGACAATGATTAAAACTTCGGTACAAAAAACAGGTCGTGTTTTATTTGTTAACGAAGACACAGAGGTCACAAACTTTGGTGAGCACTTGGCTTATCGTGTAACTCAGGAATTATTTTATGAGTTGCTTGCTCGTCCACGTGTCATCGCAGGTAAACATGTTCCAGGAATTGGACTTCATCCTCATTTGGAAGATGCAAGTGTTCCACAAAAGCACGAAATTTATGAGGCAATTAAAGATATTTGCGCTGAAGTTCCGTAAAACAATCTGATCTTCAAGGAAGAAATCATGGGTCAAAAAAAAATAGTAGCATTGCCATTTGATAAATACAGACTTTATAACCAAGCAGTTCAATCAGCTGAAACCGATGTTTTGTTTTATCAAGAACGATATAAAGAGATTTTTGGAAAACCAAAGTCAGGGCTTACACTTCGCGAGGATTTTTGTGCAGCGGGTGCAATTAGTTGTGAGTGGGTTAAGTTAAATAAAACATATAAATCTTGTGGTTTAGATTTAGATGAAGAGCCCATGAATTATGGACGTGAAAATTATATTTCTCAATTGTCAAAAGAACAGCAGAATCGCGTTGTTTTGATTCAAAAAAATGTTTTAGAAAAAGGTCTTCCTCAGTCTGATATTACGGCGGCTGTTAATTTTTCATATTTTATTTTTAAAGATCGTAAAATATTAACTGCTTATTTTAAAAATGTATTTGATTCTTTAAATCATCGAGGCATGTTTGTTGTGGATGTATTTGGTGGTACACAATGTACAGATGCAATTGTTGATCGAACACCGCTTAAAAATTTAGTTTATTATTGGGAGCAAAAATCATTTGATCCAGTAACAAATGAAGCTCAATTTGCTATTCATTTTAAGTATAAAAATAAAAAATATAATGACGTGTTCACTTATGATTGGCGTTTATGGTCGATTCCTGAAATTAAAGAAATGATGATGGAGGCGGGCTTTGATGATGTTCTCGTTTATTGGGAAGGCACAAACAGTAAAGGGCTTGGCAATGGTCAATTTACACAGGTAACAGTAGGTGAGCCATGTTTAAGTTGGATTGCGTATATTATCGGAGTCAAAAACTAAATGTTTCAAAAAATGAAAATTAGAAATTACGAAGTTTGGGTGAGTCTTGGTTGTTTAAAAGAAGAACAAGCGTACCTGCAACCCGTTCATTTTAATATAACCATTGAGTTTAATCATGCTCTTAAGGGGTGTGTAACGGATAGAATTGAGGATGCAATAGACTATGTGTCACTCACCGAAATTATTAAAAATATTTCTCAAGAAAAGTCTTATCATCTCATTGAGCATTTATGTTTTATGGTTCATCAGCATATTGATACCTATTTAAAAAAATGCAAGATCAGTTGTAAATATACGACTGAAGCCATTAAACTTCGTCCACCTGTTCAATCATTACAAAATGGGGTTGAATTTTCATGCTCCAGCGAACTGTCATACTAGGTGTTGGATCAAATATTGATCCACTTCAAAATTTACGTTTATGTTTGCAAGAAGTTAAAAAACTTGTTGGCGTAAGTGTTTTAAGTGTTTCAAAAATCTATGAATCAGATGCGATGTTAAAAGAAAATGCTCCTGAATCATGGAATCAGTTCTTTTTAAATGCAGCTATAAAATTGCAAGTTGAAAATTTTGATCCACTGTGTTTACTACAAGATTTAAAACTCATTGAACAAAAATTAAATCGTCAAACATTGGGTATTTGGTCGCCCCGAACAATTGATATTGATATTTTGTATGTTGATCAATTCTCTTACCAATCAGATAAATTAACAATTCCTCACTGCGAATTAGAAAAACGACCATTTGCCTTAATGCCACTGTTAGACATATTCCCTGAATATCAAGTTCAAAATTGTTTGTGGCTGAATGATATAATTAAACCATTCAATACAAAAAAATCTGATCGTTACTTTTGGCCAAAACTTGTGGGTATTTTAAATATCACTACTGATTCTTTTTCAGATGGAGGATTGTATTTCGATCAAAATCGTAGAATTGATTTTACTCAACTAGAAAAAACATTAACTCAGTTTATAACCTCAGAAGCTGATGTTATTGATATTGGTGCAGAATCAACAAGGCCTAATGCTGTAGTCATCGATGAGCAGATTGAATTTGATCGATTAAATCAAACTTTACAGTTCGTTCAAGAATTTCAAAAAAACCAAAAAAGAAAATTTAAAATTTCTTTAGATTGCAGAAAACCTCATATCGTACAAAAAATTATTCATCAATTTGACATTGATTACATCAATGATGTTGAGGGGTTTAGACATCCTGATATGATTCGGTGTTTACAAAATACCGATGCAAAAGTTATTTGTATGCATTCATTTTCTGTTCCACCAATTAAAACAGAAGTTATTCCGTCGGATAAAAATATTTTTTTATATTTAACAGATTGGTGGAATCAAAAGCTAGAAAATTTTATGAAACATAAAATTTCAACTGATCGGTTGATTTTTGATATTGGAATTGGATTTGGCAAAACACCCGAACAATCATTTGAGTTATTGGAAAATTTAGAAAAATTTAAAAACATTACGCATAATATTTACATTGGGCATTCGCGAAAATCATTTTTATCTCTTAAAACAAAGGCTAAGGCTTGTGATCGCGATGATGAAACGGCACAAGTGACGGCTAGACTTAACCAGGCCTACTGTCAGTATTTACGTGTACATCAAATTGAAATAAATAAAAGGGCATTGCTATGATCTATAAAGAAGTTATTCAGGAACTTGAGGCATTAAGTATTATGCCTAAAACGATGCCTGGTTTGGAGAAACTTAAAAAAGCATTATCGCATAAAAGTTGGTTTCAAGATTTAAACCCGCAAAAAATTATCATTGTAGCTGGTACTAATGGCAAAGGAACAACTTGCGCGGCACTTGAATCATTGTTGGTATCTGCTGGAAAATCAGTTGGATTATTTACTTCACCGCATCTTGTATCAACGACAGAGCGAATTCGACTTAATTCTTTTGATATATCTGAAGTTCATTTCGTGAGCCTTTATCTTGAAAACAAAAATTTAATCACAAAGTACGAGCTCACGCATTTTGAAAGTTTGACGTTAATGGCTGCTGATTATTTTTTTGCTAAAAATAATTTAGATTACGTAATTTTTGAAGTGGGTTTAGGAGGAACATTTGATGCAACAAATGTTTTCCCAAATGATTATTCGGTTATAACTGCGCTTGGGGTAGACCACCAAAATATTTTAGGAAATACACTTGTTGAGATAGCTAAAAACAAATTTGGTATTATTAAAAATAAATCCGTTGTTGTTCATCACCAAATGCCGTCTGAAGTGGATTCTGAATTTAAAAGAGTCATTCAGCAGACACAATCACAGGCATTTAATTCTTATTCTGGAGAGGCTTGTTCTGATCATTCTCATCATGAACTTGTGTGGTCTATTCAATCAACTTTTGGGAGTTTTCCAATAAACATTCCAGGGCAGCGCGCCTGTGATAATATTATGACTGCGTTAACTCTTTTTGAAAAAATGGGGTTCGATCCTAAAGCACACTTAAAAGCACTCAATACTATTCGTTGGCATGGACGTATGGAAAAAATAAATTGGCCCAATTTAAAATGTCCAGTTTATTTATCAGGAGATCATAATGTGCAGGGAGTTTTAAGTTTAATTGATTTATTAACTCACTATCGGTGGAAAACTTTGCATATCATTGTGGGTGTTGGTGTAGATAAAGATGCCGATGAGATTTTAAATGAATTATTTAACATTAAAAATGCAAAAATATATTTAACACAAACACCGTTTAAAGGACGCGTATTAAATCAATACTCTGAAAAACACCGAAATCAAAGTGCCGGCCAAAATGATGATCCGATTGCATTGTTAAACCAATTAGAAACCACGTCACAAGACATGGTTCTTGTGACTGGGTCGTTGTATTTAGTAGGACGAGTATTGATGAGCAGCTTACCCCACTAAGCGATTAAAGGCCTGAATTTTTTCAATGACGATATCAAGTGATTTTTGCCAGTACTCTTCTTTTGTAATGTCTTCGCCTAAATGTTTTTGAATAAGATCTTCCGCGGTCATAAGCCCTGTATCGCGTAAGATGGCTTTGTATTTTGAGCTAAATTCAGAACCCCATTCGTTCCGACGAGCAAATAAACTCAGGCTAAATAAATATCCAAAAGTGTAAGGAAAATTATAAAAACTAACTTCAGAAATTGAAAAATGTAATTTCGAAGCCCAAAATAATTCATCACTCGAACTTAAATATTCACCATACCAATTTTTAAATGAGTTTTTCATTAGTTCAGATAATTCATCCGAACTGACATATCCAGATTTTCTTTTTTCATAAAAGTTTTTTTCAAATTCGAAACGCGTCGATATATTTAATAATAATCCTACGGCGCCCTCGGCGATTGACCAATAGACATTCATTAATTCGTCTTTTGTTTTTGCATGTTTAATTTGATAATCAAATAACAAATTTTCTGAAAAAATACTGGCTGTTTCTGCTAATGTCATGGGGTAGTCGCCAGCAATAGGATGCAAATCACGAAGAACCCAGCTGTGATAACCATGACCCAGCTCGTGTGCTAATGTTGATACATCTTGTTCAGAGCCACCATAAGTCATAAACACACGTGGATTGCCAGATTTTAAAAACCCAGTGCAATAAGCACCTTGCGCTTTGTTAGGGCGAGGACATGCATCGATCCAATTTTTTTCATTCATCATTGATACAAATTTTCCCATTTCTGGGTCCATATCATCAAAAGCTTTTTGAATGAGAGAAATGGCGTCTTGATAAGAAACTTGGGTCGTGCTTTTAATTGGAGCTGGAGCAAGTAAATCCCATGGATTCAATTGCTTTTGTTGGTGGAGAGTTGCCATTGTTTTTAAGGCTGTTTGAATTTGAGTTTTATTTTCTGCAATGGCTGTCATCATGGCGTTCAGCGTGTTTTCAGTTATGCAATTTTGATGTAATGGAGTATCTAAAAAATCCATTTTTTTTGTATGAGATCTTTTTAAATTAATGTCATGTCTCCAGCCTGCGAGTGAGTTTAAAATTGCAGCGACTGATTCTTTATGCGTTGACCATGTTTGCTGTAGTCCATGCCAAGCTGCCTTTCGAGCAATAGGATCAGCAGATCTGACAAGACTTGCAGCGCCAGCTACGCTGATCATTTTTGTTTCAGTCGGGAGAACAACTGTGACTTGGCTTGTGCCGGCAAGTGAGTTGTATAAATTGCCCCACGCTGTATGGCCATTGATTTTTAATTGAGAGATCATGTTTTCTTCTTCGTCAGAGAGTAAAAAATCTTTTTGTTTTCTAAATTGTGAATAATAAAATTTATAATCTTGATTTTGTGGAGTGTTTAAAATATTTAAATAATTGTTTTCAGTTGTTCTTGATAAAAATGAATTTAAAGGATTCATTGCGATATTTAACTGTGATTTAATTTGATTGAGCTGTGAATCAAGTCGATGAGCTTCAGTGTTTTTTGCATCGAGAGAGAGTTCGCAGTGAATATACGTGGTTAAATTATAGAGAACTTTAAATGTTGCAGTGTAAATTTCTAGAACTTTTTGTAGGTCGATGATCGCTGTCGAATTAAGTTCTTGATCATATTGAGAAAATTCATTTGAATTTTTTTGAATAGATTCAGTTATTTTAGATATATTTAATTTAACAAAATCAAGGTCTGATTTAAATTCTTGCGAATTTAAACTTAAGTATTCATCTGAGTTATTCCATTTTGGTAAATTTTGATTCATGTTTCGTCCGTTCTTTATTATTTGTTTTGAGGAAAATCTTCGCGTACAAATAAGCTCTTGAGTTCTAATCCTGAGCCACGTAGTTTTTGATAAGCTTCGTGACCGCCACGGTTAATGACGCAAATAACGTACTCAAGATTTGCGCCAACAGATTTTAAATCTTCAGCACTTAATATAACTTGGCCGCCAGAAGTAATAACATCTTCGATGACACACACTTTTTTATTTTTAACATCGGCTCCTTCGGCAAATAAACAAGTTCCATAGTCTTTGGCTGCTTTACGAATAAAACTCACAGGTAGTCCAGTTTCAAGCGATAAAGCTGTGGCAACAGGGATACCGCCCATTTCAAGACCTGCTAAAACTTCAGTGTCTTTGGGGATCAGTTGCGCCATTTGCTTTGCAACTTCTTTTAAAATTTCAGGTCGTGATTCAAATTTGTATTTATCAAAATATTCGTGAGAAGTTTTTCCTGAACGAAGCTTAAATTCTCCAGTTAAATGACAAACATTAAAAAGTTTAAGAGCAAGTTCTTGATGAGTCATGTGGTCTCCTTTAGTCACTTAAAATAATTGGCTTAAAATGTGCTAAATCATTATTGTTAAACTTAGTGTTTAGCTTTGACCCTATTGACTCAATTGTCATGGTGCTGTGTATGAGAGAAAGTATGAGCTTATTTTTTAAACAAATTGTTGAGCGTAAGAGTAAGTCAGAATTACAAACTGTGGGTCTTTTCGCTATGTTAGTTGTGCTGACTGTGATGTTTGTTCTTTTAGTTAAAGCCGTCCAGTTTTCTCCAATGAGTACGCCATCTGTAGAAATTAAAAATTCCACTGAGGCTAAAATATCACCATAGACTTCATATGATTACATGCGACTTTGTTTTTTACGTTGTTGCCATTGGTCTAAAGCGTATTTACGCATATCTTCAATATTATCGAACTCATCCATAATTTCCACGCCGAGCAGTGTTTCAACGGCATCTTCTAAAGTGACGAGCCCTGTGATGACACCGTATTCATCATTAACAATAGCTAAATGGCCTTTTTGTTTGATAAAAAAATCGAGAGCTTGTGAAACTGACATTCTTTCTGAAACAGACGGGATTGGTGTTACAATTTCAGATATTTTTTTATGATGAAGGTCGTGGGAGAGTGCTTCTAGGATTTTATAACGGTGAGTAATTCCAATAATGTTATCTAAGGACTCATGATACACAGGTATTCTAGAGAATCGAATGGGTTTAAATTTTTTTGCCACTTCATGCACAGTCATGTCGCCTTCGAGGGCCATAAATACTGAGCGTGGAGTCATGATGTCTGAAACATAGACATTATCAAGCTTCATTAAGTTTTTGATGATCGTAGATTCTTTTGCTTTAAGTGTACCTTCCTCGACTCCGATTTCAGCTGATTTGATCATTTCGTCTCTTGTTACGTCAGGTTCTTCAGATCCAGAAGCTAATGCTTTTGAAATTCCTTCAGACAATTTGACGAAAGGGTAAAGTCCAATTGTCATTGTTTGTACGCAGTAGGCAGAAAAAAATGAAAAAGATTTTGGATTATTTTTACCAATCGTTTTTGGTAAGATTTCAGAAAAAATAAGAATCATAAATGTTAAAAATACAGAAAATAACGTCACATATTTATCGCCGAATTCAAAGTGAACAAGATAAGCGATCCAAGCAGAGCCTAATGTATGAGAAATAGTGTTTAATGTAAGTATGGCTGATAATGATCGATCCATATTATCCATGACATGTTTAAGAACTTTGCCGGCTTTAGGTTTTTGTTCTACAGCAACTTCTACAAAAGCTGGAGTTAAAGATAGGAGTACGGCTTCGCAAAGTGAGCATATAAAAGATATCGTAAGGACCAAAATAAACGAAATAAGAATTGAAATCATAGTTTAACAGAGTAGCAGATATACAGGCTCTTGGCTAACCAGTTGCTCTACTTTAGGCTGTGTTCAAAGCTAAGTTCTGTAAGTTTTTTGTTTAACATAATTTTAATCTGATATTTTCTTGAAATCAAAAATCAAAATGAAGTAGAGGGTCTTATTTTGAGATTTAAATAGTTTTAATTTGAGAATTTTTAATTTTATTTATCTCTAAGCTTGCGATGTCATCTAAACTAAATGATGTATGGGGGAATCATGCATTGTTATTCAACGATCAGATTTGGTCTGATTCTGTTTTCGATTTTATTGCAAAGTTGTATTTTTGATAAAGTATCTGAACCTGATGCGCAGCAATCGAGTAAGGTAGAATCAGCTCCAACTGGGACTTCTCCAGACAAATTGCCTGTTGCAGATGAACCAGAAAATTTAACTACAAATCCAATAGCGACTGATTCTTGTGTTGAAGGGTTAGTTTTACTGTCAGACCCCACATTGGCAAGCCCAGAAATTCCTTTATGTGGTAGCTTACCAGCAATCACTCAATTCAATGTGCCATCAAAAATATACGCAGGATCTAAGGTCACTTTACAATTTGCGGTTTCGGGTACTGTGCAAAGTGTATTTCTAAACCCAGGACAAATTGATTTACTTAATCAAAACACGGTTATACTAAGGCCTACGCAATCAACTTCTTATACTTTATATGTAACAAATAATTATGGAACTGTGTCAAAGACCGTTCAAGTAAATACTGAGGAAGTTATTCCTGTTGAGGCTGTTGTAAATGACTCGTGTTCTGCTTCAAATGATTTGATTACATTTAAGAACACCAAAAAATCATCTGATTTTGGAATTATAGCAAATTCTGATGTTGATCAAACTGATTTAATTCAAACGGCATTGGACTCACTAAAATCAGGTGAGAGATTGTTGTTTTCGCCTGGCATTTATTTGCATAGTCGAAGTTTGAAAATTACAAAACCGAATGTAGTTATCGAAGGTGATGGTGCAGATTTAAGAGGAACTAACTCGGATGATCAAGCAATTGTGATTCAAGCAGATAATGTTGTTTTAAGAAATTTTACAATCACAAATTATACTTTAGATCGCAAAAAAACTCCATGGAGTGGTGGTATTTCAATTTATGGTCTGAATTCTGGACAAAAAGTCATGAACACAAAAATTATGAATAATATTTTAACTTCAGTCGATGGTTTAGGTTATAGATACCAAAATGGATCAGGTATTTATGTTTATAATGCTGATAATTATTTAATTTCTGGAAATCTTATTTCACGAAGCAATACAGAAGGGATACATTCAACAGCGCGATCAAGAAATGGTCGAATAATTTACAACACAGTATTACAATCTGGTGATGATGGAATTACAGTTGTATCTGCATTAGATAAAGACTGGCGCTCTAAAACAAATATCGATGTGAACTTCTTAAAAAATAATTATGAATCAGTTGTGTCTTCAAATATTTTGATTCATAAAAATATTGTGTCGGGGAATTATTGGGGACGTGGTATTTCTGTTGTTGGTGGTAAAAATATTTCAATTACAAAAAACAATATAAGTAAAATTTTTGGATTTGCAGGGCTGTTAATATCACGCGAGTCATCTATTGATTCGGCTGGAGCAAATAATGTTCTTGTTAAAAATAACAACATTACTGAAATTGCGACAAGTGTGCCAGAGTTTGTACCGCAAGGAACACTTTATAAAGATAAAATAGATTTAATAGCTGCGGGTCCGTTGTCTGGTCAGGGGGCTGTTGAAATCAGATCAATTATGACGAGTTCTGATTATTTATACCCTGGAGCTCCCGATGCATTATCTGTTCAAAATATTCATATTGAAAAAACAACTGTCACTCAATCGCTTTGGGATGGCGTTCGCGTGGGAATGTTTTCAACGCATTTAAGGGGTTTAAATTTTGTTGATAATATAATTATAAATTCGGGCTTAAATTATCAACCAATGCTTTTTAAATCAGATGTATTTGACAAAATGCCATATTGTTCTAACAATAGGGCAAACAATTCTGATTATGAATCAGCAATTTGCTCTGCGATAAATACAAAAAGTTCAGTTTCTGGATTTATGTGTTATTTGCCTTAATTAAAAATAAGGATTTTGTTGAAATATGACTGAGTACACATTAATTACTGGTGCTACAACAGGGATTGGTTATGAATTAACCATGCAATTTGCTAAAAAAAATAAAAATTTAATTCTTGTAGCACGTAATAATGATCAGTTGATTAAGATCAAAAATGAATTGGAAGAGCGACATAAAATCAGAGTTGTCTGTATATCGAAAGATTTATCAAAAGAAAACTCCGCTGAAGAACTTATTGAAGAAATTAAAAAACAAAATCTACTGATTGGTGTTTTGGTGAATAATGCTGGAGTTGGTTTAGTCGCAGAGTTTTATAAAAGTACAATAGCTGATTCTAAAAAGATGATTCAATTGAACATTCAAACTTTAACAACATTAACACACGCTTTTTTGCCTGAAATGATTAAAAATAAAAAAGGTCAAATTTTAAATGTTGCATCTGCTGGCGGATTTCAAGCTGGGCCATATATGGCTGTGTACTATGCGACGAAAGCATTTGTTGTTTCCTTTTCAGAAGCGCTCCATGAAGAAGTTAAAGAGCATAATATTTTTGTTACAGCCTTATGTCCAGGACCTGTATTAACGGGATTTCAACAAGCTGCTCAGTTTTCAGAAAAACAAGGGCCTATGCATTTATCAGCATATAAAGTTGCATCTGATGGCATTAAGGGCTTAGACAATAATGTCGCAATAGTCATTCCTGGCTGGCTTACACAATTAGCCATTCAGTTAAATCGAATTTTTCCACGTTTTATGATGCGAAATATTTTGAAAAAACGTCTTAAACAAAGAGTTTCTCTTAAGTAAAAAAATATAAAATTGATTGTTTTATCGATAGTGAATTGTATTAAACATGAGTTATCATCAAGTCATGCGAATAGGTTTACTTATTTTTTTAGAAATATATATTTTTAATTAAAAAAAAGGCTTAGATTTCTCTAAGCCTTTTTTGTTTTTTCATTTAAGAAAATTTTTTCAATAAAACTTATTTATTTTCAGCTGCACGTTTAGCAGCGTACTTTTTAGCTAAGTCTTCTTGTACGTTTCTTGGAGCTGGTTGGTACTTAGCGAATTCCATTGAGAATTCACCTTTACCTTTAGTCGCAGAACGTAGGTCTGTCGAGTATCCAAACATTTCTGTTAATGGAACTTCAGCTTCAATTGTTACAGTGCCTTCGATCGTTGTTGTTCCAACGATAACACCACGACGTTGATTGATTTGACCAGTTGCTGGACCTTGATACTCTTCAGGAACTGTTGTTTCAAGTTTCATGATTGGCTCAAGAACTGTTGGTTTTGCTTTTTGATAAACTTCACGCATTGCCGCCATAGCTGCAATTTTGAAGGCCATGTAAGATGAATCGACATCATGGAATGCTCCATCTGTTAAATCAACTTCAACGCCAACAATCGGGAATCCTATCAAAGGACCTTTTTTACATTGTTCATTAAATCCTTCTTCAACAGCTGGGATGAATTCCTTAGGAATACGACCACCAACAACTTTATTGTTGAATTTAAAAACGGCGCCATCTTCTTGGGCTTCAAGAGGTCTAATAGCACCAACGATTTTCGCGAATTGTCCAGATCCACCCGTTTGTTTTTTATGAGTGTAATCATAGGCTGCATCACCACCGATAGTTTCACGGTACGCAACTTGTGGTTGACCAACTGTAACTTCACAGTTGAATTCACGCTTCATACGCTCAATGTAAATTTCTAAGTGAAGCTCGCCCATACCAGAAATGATTGTTTCATTTGATTCTTCATCACGGTGAACGCGGAAAGTTGGATCTTCTTTACGAAACTTTTGTAAGGCTTTTGTAAAGTTATTTGTACCTTCTTTAGTTTTAGGTGCAATCGCAAGGCTGATAACTGAATCAGCAATATGCATTGATTGCATAGATGCATTGATTTTATCATCACAGAAAGTGTCACCAGACGCGCAGTCGATACCAAACATTGCTACGATATCACCAGCATAAGCAACATCAGTGTCTTCCATTTTGTCAGAGTGCATACGCACAACACGTGGTACTTTGACTGATTTTTTGTTTGTTTGATTGATGATGAAGTCACCTTTTTTCAAAGTTCCTTGATATACACGCATATAAGTCAATTGACCAAATTGTGTTTCTTGAAGTTTGAACGCTAAAGCAACTAGAGGAGCATCATTATCTGTTTTTAAAGGGAATTTTTCTTCACCTTTATTTAAGTCTAATGCCATTTCAGTTTTTTCAGTTGGATTTGGTAAGTAATAAGTTACACCATCCAATAAATGCTGAACGTTTTTATTTTTAAAAGCTGATCCGCAGAAAACAGGAACCAGTTTTAAAGAAATAACACCTTTTCTGACAGCAGCACGCATTTCTTCAACTGTTGGTTCTTCTTCCATAAGGAATTTTTCAGCAATACCATCATCGATATCAGCAAGTTTGCCAATAAGCTCGTGACGATAATTTTTAGCGTCTTCAGCTAAATCTGCAGGAATTGGAATTTCTTTGATTGTTTCGCCGTCTTCACCTTCGTTTTGGTAAGCTTTCATAGTGATTAAATCAACAATACCAACGTGCTTGTCTTCAAGTCCAATTGGAATATTGATCATAACCGCATTGAGTTTTAATTTATCAACTAAAGCTTCACGAACACGGAAAGGATTAGCTCCTTGACGGTCTAATTTGTTGATGAATGCAAGACGTGGAACGTTGTAACGTTTCATCTGACGATCAACAGTGATCGATTGAGATTGAACTCCAGAAACTCCGCAAAGAACGAGGATAGCTCCATCAAGTACGCGAAGTGAACGTTCAACTTCTACGGTGAAATCCACGTGCCCCGGTGTATCGATTAAGTTAATTGTATAATCCTTCCAGTGCACTTGAGTAGCAGCTGATTGGATTGTGATCCCTTTTTCTCTTTCAAGATCCATCGAATCCATTGTTGCGCCGACGCCATCTTTACCTTTGACTTCATGGATTTCGTGAATACGTCCACCATAAAATAAAATACGCTCAGAAAGTGTAGTTTTTCCCGAGTCGATGTGTGCCGAGATACCGATATTACGGACCTTATTGATGTCCCATTTTTTTGACATTTTTAACCTCGTTCGTTTTGTTTATATTTAGCAAACAATTGGGTCTATCATTATTTTTAAGGCTATGCAAACTTTGAAGTTTTATCTCGGTCATTAAAATCGAGATTTCTGGATTTTGACCCAACATAACAGCTTAAATAACGAGCAAAAAAAGTCTTTGAAGTAACCGAGACCATCCGTTAAACAAATTCATCTTATGAAATTCTTGATCGTTGTATACTTAACAGTTTTAAAAATATTATTATTCGTTATTTTCACTGTCGTGTTATCTCCAGTTTGGGCAGCTGCGATGACTGATCAGTCTCAGTCGTGGATTTGGCAAAAACAGAAATCTGACGTTAATTTGTTTCATGTTTATCAAGACGAAATAAATCAATTGAGTCAGCATGATTTGGATACCTTAAATCAACAAGTGTTGACCTACGTTCAGTCAGATCAGAATCGTCCTGCAGATATGAATTATCGTAAATATTATTCTCCAGTTGATCAATTTCAAAAGATTATGAATGTTGTGAAGTATCATCCAGTTGTCGGTCTTGATGTTGAAAAATATGAACGTGGAAGTTCAAGTCTGGGATATTGTTTTGGTCGTGCGACCTATTTACATCTCCTTTTTTTAAAAATGGGCTTGCAAAAAAACTCAATTCAAAAAATCTGGGTTCTAGGGCGAATTTTAAACGACCGTGGTAATGGATACTGGCAGTTTCATGTTGCTACTATGGTTTATACGCAGTTTCAGGGATGGGTTGTTTTAGATGTTAATATTGGAAAGCCACTGTCAGTTCCTGATTGGATTTTATTTTACTTGAAAAACAATCTTAATGAAAAAATTAGATTTTACATTACTGATGCAAATAAATTTGGTCCAAGTGTTGGCCGATATGATCGTGTTCAGTTGGGCTTAGATTCCACACGTGAGATGGATTGGTATAATCACTATTTTAAGGATATGATTTATTCTTTTAAAAGAGAAAGTCTAGAACAGTTAGGTTTGGTTCATTTTTAAAAAATAATCTGGATAATTTGAAAAAATCTAGTTAACTTTTATCATGACATTAGATTTGCCTGATTTGCATAAATTATTATATGAAAAGTTTAATCTGCAAAAATTTCGTGGAGTTCAAGAAGAGGTTTTAACTCAGTTAATTGCAAAAAACTCTATTTTAGCTTTAATGCCTACCGGAACGGGTAAGAGTTTATGCTTTCAAATGATTGCTCATTTGCAACATCAATTAAGTATGGGAGAATTAGTTTTAGTTGTTTCACCTCTGATATCTTTGATGCAAGATCAAACTCAAAAAGCTCAAGAGGTTGGGCTAAGAGCCACTTTTATAAATTCATCTATTTCTTTTGAAGAAAAGCAAAAACGATTATCCTTAGTTGAAAAGAAAAAATTAGATATTCTCTTTGTAACTCCTGAGCGATTTAAAAAAGAAGACTTTGTTACGGTTATTGAAAAAATTAAAATATCTCTTTTTGTTGTGGATGAAGCGCACTGTGTGAGTTTGTGGGGACATGATTTTAGGCCCGACTATGCAACTTTGGGTACTGTCATTAAAAAACTAAATCGACCAACTGTTTTAGCGTTAACAGCGACAGCGACAAAGTCTATTCAAAAGGAAATTTGCGATTCATTAGGTATTTCACAAGATCAAATATTAACAAGTGGTATAGCACGACCAAACTTATCGTTAAAAGTGCAAGAGATTTATGGTGAGGATGAAAAATTTGAGGAAATGTTTAAAGTGATGAATAGTCATATTCATCAAAGTGGAATCGTCTATTTCTCACTCATTCAAAGTTTAGAAAACTTTGGGCGTTATTTACAAAAAAAGAATTTTGCATATTTAAAGTATCATGGTGATATGACACCTGGCCAACGTCGGACGAGTTTGAAAAATTTTATTCAATCAAAAAACTCAATTTCTAATGAGGAAAAAATTGACACAAAATGGATATTAGCTACTCCTGCATTTGGTTTGGGAGTTGATAAACCAGATGTTCGATTTGTTTTACATGCAGAAATGCCATCAACAATTGAGTCATACTTTCAGGAAGTAGGTCGCGCAGGACGCGATGGCCTAGATGCTCAAGCCGTATTATTTTATGATGAAGATGATGTAAGTATTCAAATGCAGTTTTTAGACTGGGCATATCCAGATCAGAATTTTATTTTAAAAGTATATCATTTAATTGATGACAATTTTGAATGTGTTTCACAGCAAGGTTTTGATTTTTTACGTGAACAGATGACATTTAAAACTAAAAAAGATTTTAGAGTTCAGTCTGCAGTAAGTATTTTACTTCGTTGGGGCTGTTTAGAAGAGTGTGAGTCGTTATTTGGGTATAAGACAGTGAAACCTCCTGAAAATTCTTTATTTGTTAAAGAAAACCAGGATATTTTAAAAAAAGAGCATCAAAAAAAATTATTAAGTATATTACAATGGGTTAAAAATACTCAGCACTGTCGATTAAATTCGATTTATAAATATTTTGATTACAATGCTGAAATGAAATGTGGAAAGTGTGATGTCTGTCTTGAATAATTTTCCTCATCCGCGCACAGCAGATATTATTGATGACATTATAGCAGTCGGTGGTGTGCTTGATGGTCCAAATTTAAAAAAATCATATAGTTTGGGTATATTTCCTTGGCCGCATGAGGGGTATCCATTGTTATGGTTCTGCCCTGATCAGCGCGGAATTCTCAATTTTAATGATTTGCATTTGTCAAAAAGTTTAAAAAAATGGATTAAAAAAAATGAAGCACAAATTAGAACAACAATAAATACAGCATTTGATCAAGTTATAACTGAATGTCAAAAACAAGTTCGACCTGGGCAAAATGGCACATGGATAACACATGAAGTTAAAACCGCGTACTTGGAATTGTTTCAGATGGGACATGTTATCTCAGTAGAGTGTTGGCAGGAAGATATTTTGATATCGGGTATTTATGGAGTCATGAGTGAGACATATTTTAGCTGCGAAAGTATGTTCTTTAAAAAAAGTAATGCATCAAAATTTGCTTTTATCAAACTTGTCGAGCACCTAAAACAAAAGGGACATACGTGGATGGATTTGCAGATGATAACAGATGTTTCAGGTTCTATGGGTGGTTATTATATTTCAAGAGATTATTTTATTGATCTTATCGAGTCTAAAATCCAAACTTTAAAATAATCTAAATTAAGAAACATACTTTTGCTTCGACATGCATTGTGAGTGTTATTTGGATCATCAGTTGGGTTTTTATAAACTGCTATGGCTATACCTTGTAAGTAGGGTTGATTACGACGGATTGTAAACAGCGGGCCACCGGAGTCACCATTACATGCGCCAGGTTTATCGACTTGATCAATAGTAATAATTTTATTTTTTAATTCGGTGAGTGGGATATTAATGTGAGCTTTTTTTAAAATACCTGTGACTCTTTGTGCTTTAGGTTTTCCAGTTTTTTTACTGTAAATGACTTCTTCTGATTCTGGATTTTCTAAACTTGTTTTACGACCATAGCCTGTAGCTATTGTTTTAATAGAGCCGTTTTTTGATTCAGACTGATTTTGGTCTAATTTAAAATATTCAAATGAACTCATTTTCATAAAATATGAAAAGTCAAAAATTGCTCCATTGATTGGACGATCTAATGTTAAGAGGGCAATATCAAAATAATTTGAATCAGCATGAGGGCTTGTTGTGTTAGACTCTAACTCAAACTGTTTTAATTCTGTGTATTTTGGGTGAACTATTGCTTGATGAATTTTATAAACATGAGATTCGTCACTGATTTTTTTATACATGTTTGTTGTTAAGATGACTCTTGATTTAGAAATGTTTTTCACGCAGTGAGCTGCTGTTAAAACAGTTGTAGGATTTAAAACGACGCCACTGCAAATACCAAAAATGAGTGGTCGAGCTTTTGTTTCCTGATCAGATTTAGTGTACTCGTAGTTTTGAGCGATCATAACTGGCCGACCATAAAATTCGTCAGTTTCTTTGATTTTTTCACCATTTAAAATACTACTATTGATAGCGGAACTGTCTAAAAAGTTTTGATCGGCGCAGCCGTTTGATAAAAGCACGGCGTAAGTTAAAATAAGCTTTGAGATTCTTTTAATCATAGATGATTGAGGTTGATGCAAAATATGGAGCAGGTTATATCTAGGTTTAATCTCAAGTGAACTCTAAAAATGTCTAAAGAGTTCACAAAAGTGACGTCACTGTAACGTCACTATGACCTCTCTGTGCTGTCAAACATTTAGACAAATTTTGTTGGAGCTAGTGGTGTGAAACTTGGGTTTATTTCCAATAAAGCGCAATTAAAATGAGCCAGGCAATAATTGAAGCGGTCATGAGGAACATATACAAGCCATGATCTTTTGCTGGTTCCGAACGGATAAAATGTCGCTCATCATTTGAATCCAAAGGTTCTTTCTTGAGAGCTGTATTCTTATTAATTTTTTGAGCTAATCCTTGAACAAGATTAATTCGTTGTAAGCGATCCATTTTGTAAAAATGCACAGCAATTTCATTCTCATATTTTGTGTATTCTGATACTCGAATAACGATGGCATAACAGGCCATCATGTCTGCTCCGGGAACTTCAAATTGAATTTTGATGACTTCACCTATTTGAGGAGAAAGGTCATCTGGAGCCGTAAAGGAAAGTCCAGTTAATGAGATGTTCATAAGTTCTGTTTTTTCTTCCCAAGAAAATCTTTCTGCACCGGAAAAGCGAACAAGGCTATTGTCCTGTGTATTTAAGAAATATCTAGGGCTTCGTGCATGATAGCGAGCTAATGATCCAGACATACATTCTTATCGGTTATGTTTAACATCATCTTGACTTGTCCCTAGGTTATTTGAGTCTTAAAATGAAACAGTTGGTATAATATACGTTTTAAATCGAAATGAAGTTGGGTAATCATGAGCGGAGCAGTAAAAAAGGTCCGAAAAAAAAGAAAAGTTAAACATATAGAGCACTCTAAATCTTCATCAGATATGTTTAATAATCGTGAAATCGGTTGGCTAAATTTTAATTTACGCGTTTTGCATGAAGCGCAAGATAAAAAAAATCCACTTTTGGAAAGAATAAAATTTTTATCTATTTCAAGTTCAAATTTAGATGAATTTTTTATGAAGCGCGTAGGGGGGATTAAAAGGCAAATTGCTTATGGATTAACTCCAAAATCATCAGATGGCCAAACTCCTAAAAAGCAATTACAACTGATTTCTAAAGTATTACCTGGGATGTTGACTCTGCAAGAATTATTATTGGATCAATTTAAAATAGAACTCGCAGGAAAAGGATGTGAGATTGTAAATTATAAATTATTAAAGCAAAATGAAAAAAAGTTTTTGAAAAAATACTTTCATGAGCAAATTTTTCCAATTTTGACCCCATTATCTGTTGATCCAGGACATCCATTCCCATTTATTTCTAATTTATCTTTATCATTAGGAGTGTCATTAGTTAGTCCCAATGGTTCAGATGATGAAAAGATTTTTGCACGTGTTAAAATTCCAAAGCTAGTTGAACAGTGGATTCAGTTAGAAGATACGAGTCGTTACGTTCATGTTATCGAAGTCATTCAAACACACATCGCTGATTTATTTCCTGAAATGATTGTTAAAGGAACTGTTATTTTTAAAATTACTCGAAATGCAGATTCTGATCGCGAGGATGACGACACTGAGGACTTGTTGGCTATGATCGAGGAAGAGCTTCGTCAAAGGCGTTTTGCTGAAGTGGTTCGAATTGAGTTTTCAAACTGTACTGATCCATGGTTAAAAACTTTTTTAATTAAAGAACTTGATCTTAAAGAAGAGGATGTTTATCAATTGCCGGCCAATTTTGATTTGATAGATATTGGTTTGTTGGTTGCTCCATTTAACTGGGTCAGTGAAAAATACAGTACATGGTCTCCGGTTGTTCCTGTCTCATTATCAAATGAGGTTTCAATTTTTGACCAAATTAAGAAACATGATATTTTGCTTCATCATCCTTTTGAGTCATTTTCAGCTACAGTGGAAAGATTTATTGCTGAAGCGGCAAATGATCCGGAGGTTTTAGCAATTAAGATGACGTTGTATCGAACTGGTGACAACAGTCCATTTATTAGGTCACTGATTCAGGCGGCAGAAGCCGGAAAGCAAGTGGTTTGTTTAATTGAGCTTAAAGCTCGATTTGATGAGCATCGTAATATTATATGGGCGCAGGAGCTTGAAAGTGCTGGCGTTCATGTTGTGTATGGAGTTGTCGGATTAAAGACGCATGCTAAAACAAGTTTAGTTGTTCGCAAAGAAGGTCGTGTTGTTAAGTCATATGCCCATTTAGGAACAGGAAACTATAATGTTGTCACATCAAGATTTTATACGGATGTCGGTTTGTTGACGTGTGATGAACGAATTACTTCAGAAGCTATTGAGTTGTTTAATCACTTAACGGGTAAATCTTTAAAAAAGGATTATAAGCACTTATTGATTGCACCTATTAATATGTTTAATAAATTTAAAGAGTTTATTTTAAGAGAAGCACAGCATGCTATTAACGGTAAACCTGCGCATATAATGGCTAAATTTAACAATATGGAAGAAAATGATATTTCGCTGGCTTTGTATGAAGCTTCACAGTCTGGAGTGATCTGTCAGTTAATAGTACGTGGTTTTTGTTGTTTAAAGCCTGGAGTAAAAAAATTAAGCGAGAAAATCGAAGTCCAATCGACTATAGGTCGATTCTTAGAACATTCGCGAATTTTTTATTTTAGAAATGGTATGGAAGATCCGGTCGATGGTGATTTCTTTATAGGTTCAGCTGATTGGATGTATCGAAACTTACATGCTCGGGTGGAGGCTATAACTCCTATTTATGATCGCCACGCTAAAGAAAAACTTTGGGATATTTTACAATCTTACTGGAAAGATCAAGCGCAGAGTTGGACGATGAAATCAGACGGAAATTATTTAAAAAAACTGATAACGGATAGTCGCCAAACCCATGGAGTTCAGTTTGAAATGATGTCTAAAGCGCTTAATAAAATGAGTTTAACTGAAGACGATTTGATTAATGACGGTGATGAGGGTTAAGATCGAATCAAACATAATTTGGTATAACTTTATATTTTTTAACTAAAAATTTACAGCGGTATGTAATTTTTAGAGTCTCATGAGGTGATCCTCTTGATTTGAATAAAGACTCTAGACAACCACTTTGGTTATGTGTTTTCTACATTGGCTTAAAACATTAATCAAAGGGGAACAATCATGAATCAAATTTTAGCGGCTTGTATTTTAGTTACTGGTTTATCTGCTCAGGCATCATTATTAAACTTTACAGCTGGAACTAAAAAATTAGCTGGTGTGACTCTGAGCCCATCTGCTGTTGGTTCAGTTCAAAATTCAAAAGGTGCGGCAACTGAAGTTAAAGTGACGTTATTAGGTGCTGGATTGCGAGAAAAAAAGGTTTTAATCGTTGATGCTAAAGTTTATACAGCTGAATTATTTTCTGATAATGAAGCTGGTTTTGTTAGAACAGCAGACGGTGCTTTAACTTCGTTAGCGCAAAACTCGAATGCCGTTGCGTTAAAAATCACAATGCTTAGAACTGTATCTGCATCTCAATTGGCAACTTCATTTGAAGAGGCTTTGCAAGCTAATGAGATTTCTCTAGAGGGGGAAATGAAGCAATTGTTAACGATTGTTGAAAATTCGGCAGATGGAGTCAGTGGTAAATCTTTAATTATGTTAATGGTTAAAGAGGGTGCTGATGCAACAACGATTTATTACGAAGATACTGAAGGAGCTGTTAAGCAATTCACTGGTTCATCAAGTTTGATCAATAAAGTGATGGCAATTTGGTTAGGTCAACCAGTTGATAAAGGTTTATCAGCTTGTAAATCTCAGCTTTTGCAAAAAGTTTACTAATTTAAATCTAAGAGTATTGTAAATTAAAGGGCTTAAGTGGCCCTTTTTTTAAAGGAAAAATTTAATGAAAAATATTTTAATTTTAATATTAATATCAATGTTTGTGTTTTCATGTGAGCTTACTGACGCAATTAAAAGTGTAAATAAAATGCCAGATAAAATGGACACTTTAGGTGATAATACAGCTGAAATGGAAAGATTAACAGTTGTTGGTAAAATGAAAGATGAAGTTGAAAACGAAAAAAATTATGATGTTTTAGCTCCAATCCCATATAAACTCATAGCACCATCTAAAAAATTAGCAGAAAACTTCACCTTAGATGAGGCGATTGGATGGATTTACACAAGGCAGGCATACGTTGAGGGTGCAAATGTTTTAGATCGATACCCAGATGCTATTATGTATGATGAGAATGGAAATGTTTTGAGGATTGCACCAGAAGCAATTGCCTTTGAAGAAAACAAAATTGGAACTGCAAGTGCAATATCGGCAGTATCGGCATTTTTACCTGATGCTTTGATCAATCAAATGGTTGAAAGAATATATAATGGAGAAAAAGACTCTAAAACAATGATTCATATTTTAGCCATGCGATATAATTTTATATCTCAAGTGATGTTAAAGGAGAAATACGCAAAATCAAACTTAACAGTTATTGGTGAAGTTGAAGAGGCGATTCAATATCTTTATAAATTAGAGTCTATTGCAAATTTACATTTTGTTAACTCAATCAATATGAGAACGACATCGTTTGTAATTTTTCAAAATGCAAATGAAAATTTAACTTATGGTGTTGATGTATCCGAAGTTCATAAGTATTGGTTGCAAATCGCAGATGGTTTTGAAAGATATTTAAAAGTAGGTGCTTTTGCAAATTCGGATGCACAAAAACAATCACAAGTAGTTCGTATACAAAATGCGAAAGTTATGATTGATCAAGGTTTAGCTAGATCACAAAAATACAATAAATTAAAACCGTAATATTTTAAATTTAGGTAGCCTGAGATCATTTTATCTATGGCTACTCAAAGAGTTAAAGTTTTTGATCCAGTAGTTCATGTATTGATCCTTCTTTTAAACCAGTCATGGGTATTTTTAAATGATCAATGTTAAATAAATTTAAAATAATTAAAATTAAATTTAAGGCTAAATCTAAAACATCAATTCTGTCTGGTCTTAATCCTAAGTTTAATTTTTGTTCGTAGTTTAATTTGCTCCAAATTTTTTGAATTTGAATAACTTCATTTTGAGTCATATGTGTTTGTGGCGCTTTATGAAGAAGTGAAAGCTTAAGCCTTGCAAGTGCATCAAAATTTCCGCCTGTGCCAATTGCAACATCAAATTGAATTTTATGATGCTCGGCTTTAATTTTTGATAAATATTTTTTGCAATATTCATCAATAGAAATATTTTGTGTTGTTTTTAAGCTGAGGAGTCTAACAACACCTAAAGGGTAACTTTTTGAAAATAAGATATTTTGTTTGGTTAAACCAGTGAGCTCGGCACTTCCGCCACCGATGTCGACAAGAAGTGATTTTGCGTGGTGGTTTGAATTTGATTTAATAATCGCATTTCGAATGAGACGAGCTTCTTCTTGCCCTGAAATGATTTTTAATTTTATTTTGCTATATTTTTTGATTTGATTAATCGCGAGTTTATTATTTTGAGCATCTCTCATAGCGCTTGTGGCTAAGGCTATCGTTTTTTGAACTTTATATTTTTTGTGGAGCTTTGCAATTTTTTTAAAAACCTCAATGAGCTCAAGGATTGTATTTGGCTGAAGTTTTTTGAATTCGAAGACATCTGTGCCTAATCGTAACGGAGCGCGAAATTTCTTAATTTGCTCCCATTGGCCATTTTTATGGATTTCAACGACAACCAGTCGTATTGCGTTTGAACCAACATCAATTGAACTTATTCTCATTAAAGAATTATGATCTTTTTTTTGCAAGATCGCAAGAAACAGGTTTAAATAAAGGCTAGATAAAAGGTGTTTATGGAAAGAACAATTGATAGTCAGTTAGAAGAAATTAAAAAAGCTATTCTTGAGATGGGTGGATATGTCGAAAAAGCATTAGCCACAGCCATCGAAGGTTTTTTAAAAAAAGATTTAAGTTTATTGAGTTCTGTTCATGAAATCGAAAAAAAAGTAAACGATATGCAGATTCGTATTGATAATTTGTGTTTAAATGTTTTGGCAAAACAAGGGCCGGTGGCAAAAGATTTACGTTTGATTTTGTCAGTGATTAAAATAAATACTGATTTGGAGCGAATGGGTGATCAGTGCGTTAATATTGCGTATCTTGGTAAGGATATTTCAAAACGTGGTCTCCAGAATATCTCAGTAACTGATATCGAAACTATGTCTCATCTTGTTCGAATTATGGTTAAAGGATCTTTAGACAGTTTTGTTAAAATGGATTCGACTCAAGCTGAACAAATTTTAAAAATGGATGATGATGTTGATGCCCTGAAAAGAAAGGTAACTGCACAGCATATAAACACGATTAAGTCTGACATTACCTTGACAGAATCTTGTCTGGACATAATACAAGTCGCGCGTAACTTAGAGCGATTGGGCGATCACTCTACAAATATTGCTGAAGATGTGATCTTTGCCTTTACAGGGAAAGATATACGACATGGGGCTACCTAACGAAATATTAAGTTCAGTCAAAAATATACTTATCATTGAAGATGAAATTGCAATTTTAGATCTTATTGTAGCAACGCTTAACAGCTTTGATCTTAACCTTAAAATTGATAAAGCATTTTCAGTTGAGCAGAGTTTGAACTTGATTAATCAGGGGTTAAAATACGATGTTATTATTGTTGATTGGATGTTGCCTGGTATTCAAGGAATCGATTTTATACGTCAAGTTAAACAAAATGATTTAAATCAAATGATTTTGATGGTCACAGCCAAATCCGATTCAGATTCGATAGTTCAAGCTCTCGATGTAGGAGTTGATGACTATGTTTCTAAGCCATTTGACCCAGCGGTTTTAATTGCTCGAATTAAAAATTTATTGAAACGCTCTGAGCAGATTCAGCAGTTGACTCGATTTAAAATTGAAAACCAGCTAGGAAGTGATGAGGTTATTGAACTGAATGGTCTTAAAATTGATTATGGCCGTGTCGAAATCAGCTTAAACGGGAATTTGATTCATTTAACTCCTTCTGAGTTTAAGTTGATCGGCTATTTATTGAAGTCACAAGGTCGTGTTTTATCTAGAGATCAGTTGATTGATTTAATCCAGGGAGAGGATGTGAGTGTTACAGGTCGCACAATTGATACGCACATTTTTGCCCTTCGAAAAAAATTAAATGACTGGGCTGATCATATTGAAACTATTCGAGGAGTTGGGTATCGTGTCAATTATTCTCAATGAATTTGATACAGATTATTTATTTTATTCTAGGTTCTTTCTTATCATGGGTCGTCTCCTATTGGTTTTTTAGTCGCAAAATTCGTCAGCAAACAAAAAAAATGGTTAAACTGATGCGAGCTGATGAGCTTCATTTGGATCAACCTGAAGATGTTTTTGAGAATGATGATGGACAATTTTTTGCAGATCTCGAAAGAGCATCTTTTAATTTAAGAAAAAAATATTTACGTTTAAAGAAGAATACTCAAGATGAGCGAGCAGTTCATGAAACAATTTTTTCGGGTTTAAAAGAGGCTGTCGTTACAGTTGATTCTGATCTTCACATTATTTCATTTAATTCGTCCTTTATGCAAATGTTTAAGTGGGCGCCAATCTCAAACAATAAAAATTCAATTTTGCAAGACGTTGTTCGAGATCCAGAAGTGCTCAAGATTTTTAAAGATGTTTTTCAGCAAAAAAAAACAATTAATTTTGAATTTAATAATTATCAACTTTTTGCTACAGCGTTGCCTGAAGTTGAAGATTATAAAGATTGGGTTTTGGGTGTTTTTTATGACATGTCTGAGATTCAAAAAACAGAGAAGATCAGAGTTGATTTTGTAGCAAATGCTTCACACGAATTAAGAACTCCTTTAACTGTTATTCGTGGCTTTTCTGATTTACTGCATTCAAGATTGTCTAAGGAGCAGTCGTCACTTATCGAGTTTACAAAACCAATAGTTGAGAGTGCTCATCATATGACAGTTCTGTTAGATGATTTGTTGAATTTATCAAAATTAGATCATTTAGATCATATTGAAAAAAGTATATTAAATACTCGAGAAATTACGGCTGAGGTATTGTCTGATCTTGATCCAATTATCGTGATGAAACATAAAAAAGTTGTTTGTTATTTTAATGTTGATACTGTGCTGGCCGATCATTCGAGTATGACACAAATTTTAAGAAATTTAATCATCAATGCCATACGCTACTCGGGTGATGATCATCGTGAATCACAAACAATTGTTGTGAGTTGGAATAATTGTGATCACAATAAAGAAAAAAAGTGGGTTGAGTTATCAGTTAAAGATTTTGGACCTGGTATCCCGAAGGAACATCAATCGCGTATTTTTGAAAGATTTTATCGCGTTGATAAGGGGCGAAATCGTCAACAAGGTGGTTCTGGACTTGGATTGGCTTTGGTTAAGCATCACACTCTTATCCATGGTGGAACAATTGAGTTAGAATCTGATATCAATCAGGGGTGTAAATTTGTCTGTAAATTTCCAAAATGAAAAATTTGATCAGTACTTTTTTTCTATTTATAAAGAACGATGGTCATTATTATTTGAATCTTTAAAAAATAACGAAATTCAAGTTTTACGAAAAAATAAATATGTTGATAATGACTATACTCAGTCATTTGAGTTGTATTGTTTGAAAATTAAAGAGTTAGACAAATATTGCAATTTTTATCAGGTTGATTCTAAAAAAAATGTACACAATTTTGTGGATAATAAAGGTATTCATGTTTTTTATAAAATGGATCCAGCCAGTTGTATTGTTGCATATGCTTTGGGTGTTAACCCAGACGAAACAATATTAGATATGTGTGCGGCGCCAGGCGGAAAATCACTTATTCTGGCTGAAGCATTAAACGGAACTGGTGAGTTGATATTAAATGAGTATTCAAACTCGCGTCGTGAAAGATTAATGCATGTCGTACGCGATTATATACCTCATGAATACAGACAAAATATTTTTGTGTCTGGAAAAGATGGAAACTATTATGGCTTAAATAAAAAAGAAGCATTTGATCGTATATTGGTGGATGCTCCATGTTCGGGAGAGCGTCATTTGCTGGAGAACTCGAAAGAGTTTTTAGATTGGACAAAAAGGCGCAGTGAGAATTTAGCAATAAGACAGTACTCATTATTGTCTTCAGCCTATTTAGCTTGTCGTGTAAATGGTCAGCTTGTTTACTCAACATGTTCTATATCGCCATTGGAAAATGATCATGTAGTTGCAAAACTCATTAAAAAAAGATCAGTTGAAATCGTCAGACTGGCTTGGCTTGAAGATATTTCATTTATAGAAAAGACCGAATATGGATATCAAATACTTCCTGATAAATGTGGTTTTGGCCCAATGTATTTTAGTGTGATTGTAAAAAAAAACTAGGCAGCTTCAATTGAGTTTTTATGAATAAGTGTAAGCCGATATTGTTGTAGGCTCATGTAGCCATATGTTTTGATACGATAAACTTCTAAGACTTCTTGTTGAACCTCTTCGATTAAATCAACTCCAAATCCAAGAGGGGCATACATTTTCATATGTTGGACTTCTTCTAAAAACATTTTTGTCACTCGTTCGATAAATTGATCGGCTGTTTCGAATAAATTATGTGTAGCTTTGATTTCTTCTTCAATAATATGGATGATTGTTGTTTTCATATCGATTTTTTCGGCTTTTTGTAGTAAAACTAAACTGTGAAATCGCCTAGTTTTAATGAATTTCAGACAATTATCCAGTTTTTGCATGATGAGCTTGAGGGATCTCAACTTCAAGAAGTTTACTCGACTGAAGATGGTCTTGTTTTTGGTTTTTATCGGTTTGTAAAGCAGCCTAAAACAGTTTGGTTGGTGATAGATTTAGATCAGATGTTTCCTTTTTTAGGAATGTATGATGTTAACCCATGGCCTAAAACAAAAAAAACTAAACCTTTGGCGTTATTTTTAAATTCGCACTTTAAAAATACACATTTAAAGCGCATTAATGTCATGGAAAACTATGGACGAGTCGCCGTTTTCGACTTTAGTTTGCCTCAACGTGAGTTGAAGTTAGAACTTATATTGATTCCTAAGCAGCCAAATTTAATTGCTTTTGCGGACAGAAAAAATGTGAGTTGGGAAAAGCCCAGAGATTTAATTGAAATTAATGTTGAAAATCAGAAAGACTATGTTGATCTAGAAAATAGATCAGTCCCTTTTATGATGAGGCAATGGCTTGAGCGTAGATCAAAAGTACATATTGTTAAATCCTCAGATGTGCGATCAGAGCAAAAAAGTCCATATGACAAATGGGTTTTGCTGAGAAGTAAAGATTTAGCAAAAAAACAGAAGGCTTTGGCTCAAATACAGCAACAAAATATTGAGCATCAAAAAGCGCCATGGTCCGAAATTGGTGAGTTTTTAAAGATTTACGGTTTCAAAAACTTACCAATTGAGTGGACTCCTTATGTGCAGTTTGATCTTAAAGTGTCACAGAATATTCAAATTTGCTTTGAAAAAGCAAAGTCGATTATTCATAAAATAGAGGGAAGTCAGACTCGTCTATTGCAGCTTCAAAAGGAAATATCTGAATTGCAAGATCATTCTGAGGAAAAGTACCGCTTGTATTTAGATAAGCTCTCGCAAAGGCAGCAAACAGGGGTGCGCAAGCATCATGAAACTCAATTTCGTAAACTGATTTTAGAGCAGGATGACTCGTTAACAGTTTTAATGGGAAAATCAGCTCAGGAAAATGTAAAGCTTTTACGGCAAGCTAAATCGTGGGATTTGTGGATTCATCTCAAGGATTACCCTAGTGCATATGCTATATTACATAAAAATAAAGACAAAAATGTGAATGAGGCCTCATTGATTCAGGCGAGTCAATGGCTTATACGTGAAACATTTAAAAATAAAAAAAATTTTGAAGGAATAAAAATCTCAGTTGTCATTACTGAATGTCGTTTTGTGCGACCGATCAAAGGTGATAAAATCGGGCGTGTAACATATCATAATCCGCGAGAGCTATTGATTAGTCTATAATTCTTTGCTTAAATATTTTCTGGCTACTGACAACAACGGAGTGCTGTCATATGATTGAAGTTATAGATTTATGTAAAAATTATGGTGATCGTAAGGCGATTCAAAATTTAAATTTTAAAATTTCAGCTGGTGATGTTGTTGGTTTGCTCGGACCCAATGGTGCTGGAAAATCAACAACGATGAAGATTATTACTGGTTTTATGGCACCCACGACTGGAGTTGCTAAAATTTGTGGTTTTGATGTTTTTGAGAATCCGCTTGAGGTCAAAAAACGAATCGGATATTTGCCAGAGCAGCCACCTGTTTATTTGGATATGACTGTTCAAAGTTATTTAGAATATGTTTCTGATTTAAAGCTTGTCGATCGTCAATTTAAAAAAGAGTATCTTGAAAAAAGTCTTATCAAAACGCAGTTGTTATCTGTGCGTCATCGTATGATCAAAAACCTATCTAAGGGTTTTAAACAACGTGTCGGTATTGCACAGGCGTTGGTTTCAAACCCAGAGGTGTTGGTATTAGATGAACCTACAGTTGGATTAGATCCAAAACAAGTTGCTGAAGTTCGTGAATTGATTAAAGAACTACGGGGAAATCATACGATTATTTTGTCGACGCATATTTTATCTGAAGTGCAGGCGACATGTAATAAGGTGATTATAATTCATGAAGGGCGAATTGTCGCTCAAGATGACATCGATAAGATTGAAAAATTAAATCAAGGGATCATGACAGTTTCCATTAAAACAAAAATTGATAAATCTCTTGAGGATTTATTGAGAGGAATGTCGGATGTGCTAGATGTCGAGAAAGTCACAAACACATACTACAGAGTTAAAATGTCAGATCGAGGCCAGTCTTTGGATGACCTCGCTCATCTTGTTATAAATTCAGGAGCTGGATTGCTTGAGATGTCGCCGCAAAATGAAAATTTAGAAGATGTGTTTTTAAAATTAACTTACGGAGAGCAAAAAGGGGGTGCTCTATGAAGCTCATTTTTGTTATTTTAATTAAAGAGTTAAAATCATTGTTTTTGAGCCCATTATTTTATTTGATTACATTTCTGGCTACAATATTGATGGGAATAACTTATTCAATCTCTGTTTGGAATTTTTCACAAACACTAGCAAATACGATGTTAACAATGATGGGGGGGCAAACGCAGCAGCAAAATATTCACTACGTTGTATTTGTTCCGCATTTATCTTTACTCAATTTGATTTATATTTTTGTCGTTCCAGCTCTTTCTATGAGGCTCATTTCAGAGGAGAAAAAAAATAGAACTTTTGATTTATTATTAACTTCACCGGTTACATCTGCGCAGATAGTTATAGGAAAATATCTTTCTTTATTGGTTGTCAATTTTGGATTGGCGGCGATTTGTCTCGTTTATGTTTTTATTGCAGCACGTATGTTTGAATTTAACATAATTCCAACGGTATTGGCTCTCATTGGAATATTTTTATGTGGAGCAGCCTATGCTGCTATGAATTTATTTGCTTCGAGTTTAACTGAAAGCGCAATGATTTCTTTTTTTGTGGGCATTGTATTAAATATTGGTATTTGGATAGTTGGAGGATTAACGGATTTAATGGACCAACCCATTTTAAAATCAATTTTTGAACAAATTTCATTAAACTCACATTTGCAACCATTAATTGAGGGTGTGGTAAAGTTAAATGGAATGGTTTTTTTCATGAGTGTGGTTTTTATTTTTTGTTTTCTGACGGAGAGAGTTATTGAGTCAGTAAGATGGAGAGCTTAATGAATCCAAAAGTTCGGTTATTACTAGGGTCTGCATTTGTTTTATTATTATCTTTAATCGGTTTATTTTTTGCTATTCAGCTATGGATGCCTTTTATGTGGTTTATTTTACTTCCAGCGATTGGTTGTTTAATTGCTGCAATATATATAGACCGCAGGCTTATTGTACAGTTTTTAACAATGAAAACAACTAAACATGGGTTAAATTTTGGAGTGTTAGTTCTTATAGTTTTTTGTATTTTAATAGCTATTAATTTTTTAGTTGTTAAGAAAAATAAAGTATATGATTTTTCTTTAGCTCAGCAATATACACTTTCTCCTTTAACAATTGCACAATTAAACAATTTAAAATCTGATATTTATTTTAGATTTTTTTATAAAGATGGTTCGGAAGGTTTAGAATCATCGAAAAAGGCTTTTTCAATTATTGCTAAAATGTATCAGGAAGCATCTCCACGAGTTAAGGTTGAATTTATTGAGATGAATGCACATCCAAAATTGACGGAATCTTTTGGCGCGAATAAGGGTATGGGTGAAGCTTTCGTAGAGTATAACAACCAAAAAAATAAAATTGAATCTCAGTTTTTAGGACAGCAAGGCCAAAAGTTTGGCGAACAAGAAATTACAAATGCCATTATTAAAGTCAGTCGTACAAATAAAAAAACGATCTATTTTTTAGAAGGACATCAAGAGCGAGATATTGAAAATGAACAAAATGAATTTGGTGCATATGCATTTAAACAGATGCTTGAAAAAAATTCTTTTAATGTTAAAAAATTAAATCTAGCACTAACTACTGATGTTCCTCAAGATGCGAGCGTAATTGTCGTTTTAGGTCCACAGATACAATTACAAAAATTTGAAATAGAGGCTATAGTTAAATATTTGACCAGAGGTGGATCATTATTTTTAACATTAGATAATAAAATAAGTGCTAATTTTCAGAATTTATTGTCGCGCTTTGGTTTAAAACATGACCAACAGTTTATTTTTAATATACTCAATAGTCCAATGGGGCAGATTGTTAACTCAGGGCAGCCTACGGTTGCAGTTGATTACTCTAAAACGAGTGAAATCACTAAAATGTTTAATACAAATCAAACTTCGATATTTGTGAAACCGAACTCTTTAAGTTTGTTATCAATTCCTGAGCTTATTTCGACACAGGTTTTGATTAAAACACCTGTTGCATCAGTTGCATTGTTAAATCTTGATAGTGAAAAGTACGAGGGTAAGCCTCAGGCATATAATATTGCAGCAGAGGTTAGTGGTCGATTGTCGAAAGATGCCCAGGAATTTAAAGCAGTGATTGTTGCTGATACGGATTTCATATCTAATTCAGTCATTTTTCAAAATGTAAATAGAGATATAGCCTTAAATGCAGTTTCACATTTGTCAGGTGATAATGATTTAATATCAATCACACCTAAAGAAGTGAATGTCACAAAAGCTAAAATGTCTCCGCCAGAATTTAATCAATTTTTTAAATTTACTGTTATGGGGCTGTTTTTACCAATTCCATTTTTATTTTTAGCAATAAGTATTGGGCTTTGGGTAAAACAAAGACATTTGTAGTTTGTTGGTTTAAATGAGGGGCTTTATGAAATTTTTCAAGACATTTTTATTGTTAATAGTAGCGATCATTATTTTAACAACAATATATTATTTTACAGTATATAAAGAAAAAAAAGATTTAGAAGAAAAAGACAAAAAAAGTCAGATTGTTTATTTAAAACTAGATCAGATCAATTTTATTGAAATTAAAAATAAAATGAGTAGATTTGTTTTTCAAAAAAATTCTGGTCAGTGGTTTATTCAGGAGCCTGTATCTGATAAAGCAGATACGCAAAGAATTATGGATATGTTATCTCAATTTGTACAAGATAAACATATTGCTCTTGTTAAAGAATCAACTCAAGAGGGACCAAGTATTAAGTGGAGCGAGTTTTCTTTAGATCATCCAGATACGCAAATTGTTTTTAAAAACAATTTAGGGCAATCACAAAAAATAATGATCAGCGATGTTAAAAATTTTGAGGGATATAATTATGCTCGAATAGATAACGAGAATAAAATATTAGTTGTTAATTCAATGTGGTATAACATATTGAACGAAAAGCTTGTCTATTTTAGAGAGAAAATGCTTTATCGTGGCTCTACTAAATCAGTAAGAAAAATAAGCATAAAATCGTTGAGTGATAAATTTATTTTATTAAAAACTGAAAAAGGATGGGTTGCTTCTGGTCATGAGGGGATGGCACTTGATCAGAACAAAGTGAATCAAATTATTAGTTCAGTGGCAGAATCGAGTATTCAAGATTATTTATTTGAAGGAGAACCATCAGAGGTCGAAAAAAAAGAAAAAGGCTTGTTTAAGGATGCATGCACAGTCGAGTTTGAGAGTGAAGATGGCACATGGGCAGTCACTGTTGCATTAAATGATCGAGATAAAATACTTTACGCATTAACTGAAAAACCAACATATTTAGTTAAGTTAGATTTATCAAAGTGGGAATTTTTTGGGAATTTAAACTTAGATTCATTAAGAGATCGTAAAACAATTATGACTTTTGATATTTCGGCCGTTGATTCTATATTCTTTAAAAATGGTCCAGTACAGTTCGAATTTATTAAAAATAAACAGAGTTGGATATTAAAATCAGCAAATCACTTAAAAAAAGAAGATTATATATTTAATCCGGAGTTTGTTACACAAATGATTAATAAAATACATAATTTTGAAATGTCACATTTTTTAAGTGATAAAGAAGCTGAATCATTTCAAGGACAAGATATGATTATTTTAAGAACAGCCAACGATCAATTATTATATCAATTTAATTGGGGCCCATTGATCAAAAAGAAAGTTGCTGGTGTTGAGTCTGAATATTATTTAGCAAGAACTCAAGCAAGTGATTCAATCTTTGGATTTGATAAAAAATTTATTGATGAATTACCTATTGATAAAATTATGACACTTAAAAAATAATGGAAATATACTTATGATTAATATCCAATCACCTACAAGAGTCGATTTAGCAGGCGGAACATTAGATTTGTGGCCTTTATTTAATTTTATCGGTGGGGCTCCGACAATAAATTTAGCTATTGATATATGGACTAAAGTGACATTGAAAGCATCCGAAGATTGTATTATTGAAATTCATTCCTATGATTTAAAACAAACGTGGACATTTGATAATTATCATATGTTTTATCAAGCTCTTGATCCTAAGTTGCAACTCTATCAAAGTGTTATATCCAAATTTTATTTAAAAAATCCTGAAGTGATTGAATCCGGTTTTAAATTAACGACACAATCTGAAAGTCCAATTGGTGGCGGATTGGGTGGCAGTAGCAGTTTAATTATTTCAATGATGAAAGCCTTTGCTCAATTAACGCATATTAAATTTCAATCAGCACATGAAATGGTTCATTGGGCTCATAACATTGAATCTGAAATCTTGAATACACCAACAGGTACTCAAGATTATTATCCAGCAATAACTGGCGGATTAAGTTATTTAGATTATTCAACATTTGGTGTGGAGCATACAGTTTTAGATCCGAAAGGATCGGCTCTTTATGAAAATTTTTTATTGGTCTACACGGGGCGTAGTCATCATAGTGGATTAAACAATTTTGAAGTTTTGAAGTCTTCAATTGCTCAAGAGCCCAAAGTCATTCAAGCTTTGAAAAAAATTAAACTTATAGCTGAGGAAATGAAAAAAAGTATCGATAAAAAAAATTGGTCTGAAATTCCTAATTTATTTCGTCAAGAATACGATGCTCGAATTCAATTAACGCCAGCTTTTACGAGTCCTGAAATTGAAAGACTGCATCAAATCGGCTTATCAAATGGCGCAGAAGCTGTTAAAATTTGTGGAGCAGGTGGCGGAGGCTGCGTGTTGGTCTGGGTGGAGCCTAAAAACCGCCAGAAAGTGATTCAAGCATGCGAAAACGAAAAGTTCCAGTGTCTGAACGCAAGACCAGTCAGTCCAATATCCATAAAGTTGTAAGGTTTATTGGTGTTTCTTTATCTGGTGGAAAATCTGATAAAGCCTGTGTTGCAGTTCTTGAATATTATCCAGATAATAAAAAAATTTTTCTTTCGCGTTTATTTGAAAAAATAAAATCCGACGAAAGAATATCAGGCGATTTAAAGATACATGAACTTATTTTACAAAATGCAGAAACACTGAAGTTCGTTGCATTCGATACACCATGGAGACTTCCAAATTGTTTAACTTGCAAGTTGAAATGTCCGGGTTTTGAAAATTGTCACGAACCTCATATTCAGTGGATGTGGAAGCATCAAGATGAGCGACTTAAAAAGAAAAAACCGAAAAAACTATTTACTCCTTATACACAACGTGCAGTTGAAATGTATTTTTCAACTGAACTTGAAGAGGTTTTTCATTTACATCATGCGATGGGAGCTAATAGTGCTCCCTTATTGGCTCGAGCAGCGTTTATTCAAAAGAGAATTCCATTTAATTGTATTGAGGTGTCGCCCCATTTGACACTGTGGAGAGTTGGTAAAGCGTTAAATTTGATGAAATCTCAAATTAAAGATCATCGGGCGGCATTCGGTGGAGATGAATCAAGGGCTCAATTTTTACATTCACTGAATGAAAATAATATAGCCTTTTTATATCATCAAGATCAAAAAAGTATGATTGAAAATAATCATGCTTTTGAGGCTTTTATGTGTGGATTTACTGCATTTTTAAAGTATAAAAATTTAACTGAAGATCGACCAAAACATTTTCCTAAAAATGAAGATTGGATTGATTTTCCAAAATCTAATTTAAGAGTTAAAGATATATTGAGTTAATTATCATTAAGCGACAATTTTAGTTAAATTGATTGAATCAACAACATTTGAAAAAATAATTTCGAAGCATGTATTTTGAAATGATCTATTGATTTGTATTTTTGCTTTATGTTGTTCAAGTAATCCTTTGGCTATTGATAGACCAAGCCCAGTGCCTTCTCCTAATTGTTTTGTTGTGTAAAATGGTTGAAAAATTTTATCTTCTTCTGATTGAGAAATACCCAATCCTGAATCAATAATCTGTAAATGAAATGTTTGTTCGTTGTTATCTAATGTGTGTTGAAAAGCTTTAATTTGAATCCACTTTATATCGAGGTTTTTAATAGCGTCAGCAGCGTTACTGATCAGATTAATGATGACTTGCTCTATTTCTAAAGGATCGCATAAAATGGAGTAATTATTTTGGATATCGAGTTTAAGTTCGATTTCATGTTTTTTTAACTTGTAGTCTACAAACACAAGAGCTTCTGAGATAATTTTTTCGATAGATTCTTCTTTATATAAATTTTGATTTCCTGATTTTGAAAATTTCCTTAATCCGTTAACAATTTTAGAAATTCGATCAACTGATTTTTTCAAAGTCACAATTTTTTGTTCAAATTGAATAGGGTCGTCTTTTACCTTTTTAATAAGTTGTAAAATAGCAGATATGACTGCTAATGGATTGTTAATTTCATGTGCAACACTCGCAGACATTTCACCGAGTGAGGCTAATTTAGCATTTTGAATTGATTTAGCTTTTTCGATTTCGAGAGATTTTTCAAGGAGCATGTCTTGTGTTCGATCCCAACTCATGCCATATATTTTAATGGGCTGACCATCTGTGTTTTTTATAACAGTTCCACGAATTCCAATGCTAATAGTATCGTTTTTTTCATTTTGGAAATCAAAATGACTTAGATATTCTTTGTTGTTATCTATCGCGCTAAAAACATCTTTTTTTGCTTTTTCTACGGTTTCAGCAGAAACAACAGATCTCCAGGCTTCTTCTGCGGATTTAAAATTTTGAGGATTTAAATTATAAAGTTTGTAATTGGAATCATCCCAAATAAGCTCTTTTTTAGTAATATCATATTGCCATAAGCCAATACTAAAGGATTGCAATACAAAGCGACTTTGCTCTTGAAGTAACATTGCATCAGTGATGTCTTGGCATACGCCAGTCATACTGATTGGTTTTCCGTTAGCATCTTTGTTGACCTTGGCGGTGTCTTTTACGTATTTGATTCTATGACCATCATCAAAAAAAATTCTGTGACTGAATACGTATTCTTCACCATAGGTTTCTGCACGGTGAGCTAAATATTTAATTTGCTTTAAATCATCTGGATGAATTCGTTCTTGGTATTTAATAAACAGTTGATCGTGAGGAGTGTCTTTAGGAAGTTCAAATATTTCATAATGCCCATCAGTCCAAAAAAAATCGCCAGATTCAAATTCATGGTGCCATCCACCTATATTTGCAATTTTTTCGATGTTAATTTGTTTAACAGATTTGTGCATCAAGGCCCCTCGCATTTCGGATCGGAAGTGTGAGTCAGATCATAAAGGTTGAATTTAAAATAAATGAATATTTTCATTTTGAGATGTGCAATCAAAGCGAAATGACGATTAACAGCGTCTAGAATTTAGACGTCAATAAATTTGACATGTAAAAATTGGAAGACAATTTCAGTCCAAGTTAATTTAAATTGAACTAAATTGAATTGTGTTGGTTTTGAGTGTATATAAAATTGTCATATATAAATTACAGCAGTTAAAATCATTACATCTTATTTAAGTGTTCATTTTTTAATATCATCACGTCATTAAACGTTGGAGTAATGATATGTTAAGATTAAATCATAAATATCTAATTATAGTACTTATAACTACCGTAAGTGTCGTAACAAATGCGGCTTCTCCTCTTAATTTCTCGGAAGCATGTTCAAATGAAGAAAATATTCGTATAATTGCCGTTGGTGATATTTTATTGCACCAGCAATTACAAAAACAAGCGATACGAGATCAAAAATCACTTCGCTTTCAAAGCTTATGGTCAACATTAATTCCAACTTTACAATCAGCTGATATTGCATATGCAAATCTCGAAGGTCCAACGGCAGATGGTGTTTTACGTAGCGGGAAAATAAAAAACGATGTGGGATTTGTGTATGATAATAAAGTATATAGTGAATATGCTTTATTTAATTATCACAGTCATTTAGTGACTGATATTAAAGCCTCAGGTTTTGATGTTGTCTCTACAGCGAATAATCATGCGTTAGATCGCTGGTCAATCGGTGCTGATAAAACTATTGAGGCATTAAGACGGGAAGATTTATTATTCACAGGGACAAAGACATCTTTGGCTAAATCAGCAGAGACTTGGCATACGGTAACAACAGTAAAAAATAGAAATATAGCTTGGTTAGCATGTACATATTCAACGAACGGAATGCCGGATGATGCTGGACAGGTTTTATTTTGCTTTGAAAATAGAAAATATTTGTTAGGTTTAGTTTCAAAATTGGCTGCTGATCCTAAAATTGATGCTGTCATTGTTACCCCGCATTGGGGGCAAGAGTATCAATTAGTACATAATAAGCAACAAACAGAGCTTGGTCGTCAATTGTTAGAAGCTGGTGCCACAGCTGTGATTGGCACTCATCCGCATGTTGTTCAACCTTGGGAAAAATATATCACTCGAGATGGACGAGAAGGTTTTATTATTTACTCAACTGGAAACTTTGTAAGTGGACAAAAGCTGATTGAGCGTAAAACATCATTGATGCTCAGTTTGCATTTAACAGGTAAACCTAATGAAAAGATGTCCATTCGTGGTGTTGAGTTTGCTCCATTATTGATGAAGATCACTCCAGAGCAGGCCGAAGTTTTTAACGTAACAAGTTTGCTCAAAAATAGCCCTCAAGACTTGCCTGAGGCTTCGGTTAAAATATGGAATAAAAATTACTCACACAGTAATTTGATGTTTCTAGACGAACGCTTGAGCCTAGAGAATTTGTGCAAAAACCATATGCTAGAGATTGCAAATAATAATAAAAAATAATGCGGTTTAATTATTTTATTTGATTAACGAACAGTAGGTAGAGGTTTAAATAATTCTTTTAGCTCAGGAATTTGCATTGGGACTTTTTCAAGTGCGCTAATCCATGTTTCCGGTGTTTCCATACAGAAAAATGCATTCCACTTTTCATCGGTTGATTTTAAACGTTTATATACAAACTGTAACATCTCACCGCGCAGGGTGGCGTCATAACGCAATTTATTTCCTTCACTAGGAAACATTTCGGCAGCTGTAACTAGAGAGTTTAAGCCGAATCGTTCTTTCATTATATGGCGTTGTTCAGGTTGAAAACGCAATGTTCCGATCGATATCACTTGAACTTGTTCTGGTTTAAATTCAGTCGTTAACCGGTCGACTAACTCACCATAATTTTTTTTCCAATTTTCGTGATAAATCATTGGGTCAATATGAAAAGCAATTTTGTAGCCTTTGTCTCGACACTTTATAGCTGCTTGAATTCGATCTTCAAGACAAGCGGTACCATGTTCTTCTCTATTGATAACAAAATTGGGATTTATTGACCAGCTGACGACAATATTTTCAGAACCGTTTATATCGATAAATTGATTGACTTTGTTTGATTTGGTTTTGAATTCTAAAGTCCATTTTGGATATTGTTGAAAAAAATGAATTAGTTTACGAGAATATAAAGTGATTTCATCTAATGACAGAGAGTCAATAACTTCACCTGTGCCAACGCGAAACGGGTGATTCGGAAACTCATCAATCATTATTTTAAGCTCAGCTAATGCTTGATCTATGTTCGTGTAAATAAGTGACATTTTGGTATTCAGGTAACTTTGTAAGTAGCAATAGCTACAATTCATATTGCACTGGCTTCCTAAATTTAAAACATGATAATTGCAACATGTAAGTGTTTTTTTTTGGGTAGCTCCAGGACAGCGTTTGAAAAATTGACCCTTATATTCAGTTAAAAGTAATGTTTTTTTTGATTCATTAAACTCTTGAGCGTTCATAGATCCGCGTTGAGACTCTAAAAATGAATCATCAACAAATTCAATAATATCAGATGGGTAAAATGACTTTACTCTTTCGGCAACTTCAGAGTGTTGTGAGCATTTAGAAATATATATTTTATTAAATTCAGGCATTTTAAGATTTTTCACGAAGCTGCTCCTTTACTCGTTCTAATGCTGAAATAGTCTTGATTAAATCAGCTTCGGATGTGATAAATAATTTGAGTTCAATACCTGCACGATCACCACGACGTTCGAATTTAGTTTTAGCTCCATAAGGCCAAGGTAATTTTTCAAGTTTTTTTTTGAGCTCATCATCACGATCATTTGTAGTGGGATATCTTAAAGATTTGAGGTGATGGGTCCATTTTTGTTGATCAAAATTGAATTGGAAAATTTCTTCAGTGTGGCCCATGAGGATGAGGTCGGTTATTAATTCTAATGTTTTTAGAGAGTCTGAGTATGAAAGTCTAAATTCAATAGTATTCATGAGTGCTTTAAAAAATAAGTTCCAATGAATGTCTGTTTTTAGTAAATTTATAAAAATAAGGTCAGAGTTTTTAATTTTTTTTGCTTCAAGCCAAGATTGAACGTCGGGTTTAAGCCCATTAAGGTTGGCCTGACTTAAAATGAGCTCTAGAGTATTTGAATTCATGTCTTGGTGCTAAATCATTTTCTTTCTTTTGGCAACGGTAGGATATTTTTGTAGGATAATAATTGCATGAAAAATTGGAAAAACTATTCTGAAATCAATTTAGACGTTGTCTACTTCAATTATAAAGAGGGGTATGATTTTTCGCAATATTCTGAAGTTTATGTGTGGGATTTGGATAAAACCTACCTAGATACGTCAATAGATTCAATTAAAGGACTTTTCAGTACAATTTTTGAAAAATCACTCACAAAAAAAAATGTTCCAGGAACATCAGAATTGCTTAAAAGTATTGCTCATACTCGAAAAAAGCATTTTACAGAAACAGATTTCCCTTTATTTTTTGTATCAGCCTCCCCCCCTCAAATGGAGAGTAAAATTTATGAAAAATTTATTTTAGACGGAATTTCCCCTCTTGGAATGTTTTACAAAGATAATCTTAAAAATTTAACACCGACGAGATTGTTATTTCTTAAAAAGCAAATCGGGTACAAGTTGCAAGCGCTTATGCAGTTGCGCTGTCATTTGCATTCTGAAGTTAAAATGATTTGCTTTGGTGATGATTCAGAGTCGGATGCAATTATATATAACTTATTTTCCGATGTTTGTGCGAGAAGACATACGCCAATGCAATTGGAGAAATTATTAGAAAACCTTGGCGTTTCGAAAGTTCAAATTGAAGAAATACTGAAGTTGCAGTCTTTGGTTGCTATACAGGATCCTGTAGAAAAAATTTATATTAACTTAGCAACAGATACAGACCCCGATTATTATCATAAATTTGGTCGTAGAACGTTAGCTACATATGACACATTTCAAGTTGCACTTGATTTAGTTCAAGATCAAAGATTGTCTTTGGAGGAGCTTGGGATAGTTATTGAAGCTTTAATGGAAAAATATAATTATTCGCCGACACAACTTATCAAAGGTTTTGAAGATTTAATTCGTCGTCGAGTGATGGGTTTGTCATCTTTTGAAATGATTAAAAACTACTTAATTGAAAAGAAAATAGTTTCATTGTCTTGGACATCTAAAACTGAACCTTTACGTGAAAAAATTGTTGAGAATGGACATGTCTATCAGTTAGAGGGATTGTTTGAACCTTGGGTCAGAACTGAAACCGATTATTTAAGAGATTTATTTTAATCAAACTTGAGAGGAAATACAGTCGTAATTGCTGGTCCCGAAAATTTTGGAAATTGTGTTCTTGAAACGACTTCAGATAGGCATGATTTGAACGAGGAATCATTAATATCTGAACGGTTGATTTCAACTTTAGTCACTTTGCCAAAGTTATTGATTTCAAAAGAAATAAGGACTTTGCCGTGGGCTTGTTCTGTTTTTTGAATGAGTTGACCATAACATCTAAAGAAGTCTGATTTTTTTGAGTTTAAGATCTCTTCAATTTTTGACTGTTGAAGAACATTATTGTCAGTTGATATTTTTTGACCTTTTTGTCTTAAAATTTCAGTGTTTTTTTCATTGGATAAAGCGTAATCCATGGCGATAAGTTGGCGGCCATCTTTACGAACCCAAAATGAAGGAGTTTTTCCAAAGTTTTCAATTGTGATATCACCCATGCGAACTGTTATAAGAATTGTGTTGTCTTCGAGTTGTTCAATAAGTGCTTCGGAGTTTTCTTGAAGTCTAAATTCACCTTCGGAGCGATTAAGTTTAATGACAGTTTCAGATAGGGCCACAGTTTTGATTAAATCAAGGTGACGCAATTTCATTCCTAATTTTGCAGGAATCTCATCGTATTGATCGAGACCATGAGTAAGGACACCCGAAGAGTTTTCACTAGATATTTCAATAATTTCAGCTACGGTGTTTGAATGCAAAAAATCAAAACCTCTGTTCGGAATTAAAACAGAGGCGATTATTAAAAATAAACCAATTGCGATGAGTCCAATAACGACTCTATTTTTCATGTTAGGCGAAATAAAATTACTTCGTCGTAGCAGAAGCAGTAGGTGTTGCTGTGGCTGATGACGAAGTTGTTGATGTTTGTGCCGCTGATGCAGAACCTGAAACTGGGGCCGTAGCATTCATTGGAGTTGTTGGCACTAATCCAGAATCAATAACTGATTTTTGTGATCGTGCAGACATCATTGCTAAAACGATACAGCTGACACCAACAATAACAGAAAATATTTTTGTCATTGTTGCAGCCAATGTTGTTGCACCAGTAGCTCCAAGTATAGAGTTAGAAGATGATTGTGAAGTAAAAACACCGCCACCCTTTGAGTCTTGAACTAAAACTAAACCAATTAAAACAAGGCAAGAAATAATGTGTATTGTAGCAATAAAAGTAATCATAAAATCTCCTTAATAGAAATCAAAGAACATAAACTATCGAAACAATACATTTTCGTCACGCAAGCGATATTATTTTGCGCTGCGCAAATACGACTATATCCTGACAAATTCGTGTGTTTGGGTCATACAATGAGACATGTTTTTTGTGGTCTTTGAAGGCTTAGATGGTTCAGGAAAATCTTCCCTTATGCGGAAGCTCGAGCTGCATTTAAAAAATACAAAAATTGATTATATAACCACGAGGGAGCCCGGTGGGACTTCTGTTGGCGATGAAATTCGTGAAATTATTTTAAAAAAGCAATTAAATCCGCCTACGGCTCGCACTGAGTTGCTGCTTTATCAAGCCAGTCGTGCGCAGCATGTTGACCTTGTTATTCGTCCAGCATTAACGCAGAAAAAATGGGTTTTATGTGATCGGTTTTCTGCAAGTTCGGTGGCTTTTCAAGGTGGTGGGCGCGGTATTTCAATTGAGCAAGTTGAGTGGCTAAACCAATTTTCAACAAATGAACTTGAGGCAGATTTAACTGTTTTGTTAGATTTATCCGTTGAAGAATCTAAAAAGCGGCGACAAAATCGTGAGCAAAGCACGGGGTCTGAATCTGATCGTATTGAGTCTGAAGCTGATACTTTCCATGAAAAAGTGAGACAGGGTTTTTTAAATCAAGCTTGTCGAAGTCCATCAAAATGGTTAGTGCTAAATGCATCATTATCACCCGATGAGTTGTTTAATTTATTGTTGATAGCGATCAAGGATAAAAAATGGCTCGTTTAATTGAGAGTGTTTATGGACATCAAAATCAAAAAGACATTCTAGTACAGGCAATGGTAAAAAAAATATTACCGCATGCGATTGTATTTTCTGGATGTCAGGGTGTTGGGAAATTTAAATTAGCCCATGCTGTAGCTCAAATGTTGATTTGTGAGCATAAAAATGGAGTAGCGTGTGGTGAGTGTGGTTCGTGTGTTCGCGTTGCTAAAAACCAATCTGAAAACTTTAAAGTTATTTCAGCTGAAAATTCTCAGCAAATAAAAATAGATCAGATTCGTAGTGTTTTAGATTTTTTATCATTATCAAGTCACAATCAAAATAGAGTTATTTTAATTGATCAGGCACAGTTGTTAAATCCTCAAGCAGCAAATTCTTTGCTTAAAACATTAGAGGAGCCATTTGATAACGTTTTTTTTATTTTAATTGTACCAGATGTGCGATTATTGATGGCGACAATTAAATCAAGAGCTCAAGTTATTCATTTTAATGCTTTATCAAAACAAGATTTGAAAATGATCAAGTCAGATGCGGAAGACTGGTTGCTTGTGGCATCTAGAGGTTCGGCGGCAAGATTGTTTGAGCTTTCAAATGTTCATTTGATCGATAAAAGAAATGAATTTCTTAAGTTTTATGAGAGTTTTTGGTTAAATAAGGAGTTCATTTTAAACTCTGTTGTTAAAGACTATGTAAAGGATCGTACGGCGGCTCGCCAAATTATCCAGGATTGGTTACAGATGACTCGCGATTTAATTTATTTTAAACAAAATGAGTTCGATTTACTCATTAATGCAGATTTTAAATTAGTGTATCGTGATTTACTTTTTGTTACGCCGCAAAAATTATTTAGTTTTGCTCAGGCTTTAATCCAAGCAGAGAGAGAAATCGACAAAGTAGATTTAACCTTATTTTTTGAATCGTTGTGGGTGAAGTATGCAAGAGTCAGTTAGTTCACTATTTCCAAATCAATATGGATGGATCGATGTTCATTGTCACCTCGATCGTCTAGAAGGTGGGCCGGAGCATGCTTTAAAAATAGCCCTTGAGCAAAATGTTACAAAAATTATTACAATTGGAACCGAGCCTGAAGATTTGCAGACTGTTTTGGATTTATCTGAAAAGTATTATCCATCTGTTTATTGCACTTTGGGAGTCCACCCTCATGAGGGGGTTAAATACACTCAAGACATAGGCCGTTTTATTCGAGCTCACGCGCACCGTAAAGAAGTTGTTGCGGTTGGTGAAATTGGTTTGGATTATTATTATGATCAATCACCACGAGATGAGCAAAAGCACGCTTTTCGTGAACAATTGCAAATTGCGGTTGATGTTGGATTACCTGTTGAGATTCATACAAGAGATGCCGAAGAGGATACAATAAATATTTTAAAAGAGTTTAAAGGTCAAATCACTGGTCTTATTCATTGCTTTACCGGTACAGAATGGTTAGCAAAGCAAGCATTAGATCTTGGTTTAAATATTTCGATTTCAGGTGTAGTCACTTTTAAAAACGCAGATAATCTGCGAGGTATTGTGAAAAATATTATACCACTTGATCGATTACATGTTGAAACTGATGCTCCGTTTTTAGCACCTGTTCCAATGCGTGGTAAAGTGAATACGTCAGCTTATGTTGTTCACACCGCTAAAGTCGTTGCTGATTTAAAAATGGTGAGTATTGAAAAGTTAGCTGAACAAACTCAAATAAATGCGCTTAAAGTTTTTAAAAAAATAAATACTTAAATAAAGGAGATTCAAAATGGCAAAAATGAAAGTAGGAATAAACGGATTTGGTCGTATTGGTCGAGTTTTTTTTCGTGCTGCCTTAAACAAATTAGACATTGCGGGAATTAATTCACTCGATGATATTGAGGGTATTGTTCATCTATTAAAATACGATTCGGCTCATGGTGTATTTGATGCTGATGTTACTCATGATGGTGAAAATCTAATTGTTAATGGTAAAAAAATTCCAGTTTCAAGAACTAAAGATCCTGCTCAAATTCCTTGGAAGTCATGGGGTGTTGAATTAGTTATGGAGTGCACTGGTGCACTTAAAGGAAAAGATGATTATCAAAAACACATTACTGCCGGTGCAAAAAAAGTGATGATATCAGCTCCTGCTGACGGTGTGGATATGACAGTGGTTTACGGCATTAATCACACGCAATACGATGCTTCAAAACACAACTTCATTTCAAATGCATCTTGTACTACAAATTGTTTAGCTCCGCTTGCGAAAGTTTTGCATGAAAATTTTGGTATCGAAAGTGGTACAATGATGACAATTCACTCGTACACAAATGATCAACGTATATTGGACTCGTCACATAAAGATTTACGTCGAGCAAGAACTGCAGCGGTTTCAATGATTCCAACAACAACCGGAGCTGCAAAAGCAGTTGGATTAGTATTGCCTGAGTTAAAAGGTAAAATTGATGGTTTGTCAGTACGTGTTCCAACTCCAAATGTGAGTTTAGTGGACTTTACTTTTAATTCTAAAAAGGAATTAACTGCGCAACAAATTAATGATGCTTTAAGAAAAGCTTCACTAAATGAGTTAAAAGGTGTTTTGGCTGTTGAAGAAAAAGAGTTGGTCAGTGTTGATTTTAATGGAAATAAATTTTCATCAATAGTTGATGCTAAAACAACAATGGTTGTTGCGGGGAAAACGGCTAAAGTTTTATCTTGGTATGATAATGAGACCGGATTTTCAAATCGTATGGTTGATATGGCATTATTTATGGGAGCAGGATTATAATTTATGTCGAACGGTTTAAAAGGTATAAAAACAATTCGAGATTTCGAATTAGCTGGAAAAACAGTTTTTTTAAGGCTTGATTTGAATGTTCCACTTGAAAATGGAAAAATAACAGATGAAACACGTATAACTGCGAGTTTGCCTACAATAAAGTACGCTTTAGAAAAAGGGGCTAAATTAGTTATAGCTTCTCACTTAGGGCGTCCAAAATCTTCGAAAGACAAACAATTCTCTATGGAACCTGTTGCGACACGTTTAGGAGAATTGTTAAATTATGAAGTTGTTTTGATGGATGAGCCAAGTTCGGATGGAGTTAAACACTTTTTATATGCTCCAATGAAAAATCAAATTATTTGCTTAGAAAACTTAAGATTTGATGAGGGTGAAGTTGAAAATAAAACTGAACTAGCTCAGCAATGGGCCTCTTATACGGATATTTATATCAACGATGCTTTTGGAGCTTCTCATAGAGCGCATGCAAGCATTCATGCTTTTCCTGAAGTTATGCAAAAAAAAGGAATTGGGTTTTTAATCGAAAAAGAAATTAAAATGTTAGACGGTTTGTTTGATAAACCGAAAAAGCCTTATATAGCAGTTTTAGGTGGAGCCAAGGTATCTGATAAGATTCCTGTTATTGAAAAACTAATTGATATTGTTGATGGTTTTATTATTGGTGGAGCTATGGCTTATACATTTTTAAAAGCTCAAAATATATCTGTTGGCAAATCATTAGTTGAAACTGACAAACTCAAATATGCAAAAGAAATGATTGAGCGAATAGAGGCTCGTGGCAAAACTTTGTTGTTGCCAGTAGATCACGTAACAACAAAAAGTTTTGGTGATACGGAAAATATAAAAATAACGTTAAATTCAACTATTGATGATGACATGATGGCTTTAGATATAGGTCCGCAATCGATTAAAAATTTTAGAGCATGTTTGGAAAAAGCATCAACAATTTTTTGGAATGGTCCAATGGGTGTTTTTGAAAATCCAGCATTTTCAAAAGGAACTTTTGCAGTTGCGGAAGTCATGGCAAATAATCCTGGATTAAAAATTGTAGGTGGCGGTGATTCAGCTGCGGCAGCGGAAGCCTCAGGTTTTGCAAACAAAATGACTCATATTTCAACAGGTGGTGGTGCAAGTTTAGAGTACCTTCAAGGCGAAAAATTGCCTGGATTAGAGATATTAAGACCTAAAAAGCAATCTGAAGTTGTGGATTAAAATCTTAACCGAATATTAACTGTTATTGAATTCAATCGTGTAATAAAAATTTCACTGAAACAAGTTAACATTTAACTTGTTTCAGTGAGAGGTGTTTTTGAAATTATTATTTCCACTTATAATAGTATTTTTCTTTTTTAGAGTAGCCCAGTCATCTCTTAAAAAAGATGTTGAAATTCAATTTAAGCCTGAAACCACATTAACTCTAGATGCTCAAGATGCAATTATTCAGTTTGTTTCAAGGCACTGTCTTGAGTTTGTTGTTTTAAAAGAGGATTTAACGATGACTGATATTCATTATGGTGAAAAAGATGTTGTTAACAGATTTTCCTCAACTCAATTAAGTGGTTCGATCTCGACGAATTTAATGATTAAAAAATCACAATTAATGATTTATACAGCTGATTACACTGGCGACGGACCAAGCATTGTTGTTGTGAGTTTGCTAGATATGAATCCAGAAGGTGTTTGTCGTTAGTTTTTCAATTCCTAATTTTAAAAAATGTGTTAGCTTGTAAGCATGAAAAAAATATTTGCGGCAAATTGGAAATTAAATAAAACTCCACTGGAATCTAAATCGTTTTGTGAAGAATTACTTCAAAAACTCGACAGTCAATTTTTTGAGAACTCAGAGGTTTTTATTTTTCCACAGAACTATTCTGTTGGAATTACTTCGCAAACATTAAAGGGTTCAAAAATTAAAGTTGGACCACAAAATATTCATTTTGAAACAAAAGGTGCATTTACTGGAGAAAATTCTGCAGAAATAGCTAAATATTTTGGTTGTGAATTGGTTTTACTAGGACACAGTGAGCGTCGCCAGTATTTTGGAGAAAACTCGGAAGGTTTAAATAAAAAAATAAGATTAACGCAGGCTTTGGATATGTTGCCTGTATTTTGCATTGGTGAAACTTTAGTTGAAAGGCAAAATGAACAAACTGAAAATGTTTGCTTTAATCAATTGGAATCTGCGTTTGACCAAGTTGATCGGTTAAAGCGTATCGTTATTGCTTATGAACCTGTTTGGGCGATCGGTACAGGGCAAGTAGCAACTATTGCTCAAGTTGCCCAAATTCATAAAAGCTTATTTAACAAAATGAATGATTTAGGTTTTAAATCATTTCAAATTTTGTATGGTGGTAGTGTTAAACCCGATAATGCAAAAGAGTTATTAGCTGTTCCATATGTGGATGGTTTTTTGATTGGTGGCGCTTCTTTAGAGGTGGATAGTTTTGTTAAAATTTGTTTATAAATCAATACAACTGAGTCTCATTTTAAGATTTGAGTGCTGTTTTTAGATTTCGCGTCAAGTCACTGTTCATGTTTAAATGTACCAATCTCAATTAGATTATCCCGAAGAAAGAAAAGCACTGGCCGCTGTTTTGCTCCTCAAAAGTTGTGATTTACAATAAATACAATACGAGGGCCTATGTCTAAAACTAAAAATGATGAAAAATTGCAAGATTCGGATCATATACATTTTCGTCGATGTCATTTATGTGGTGTTTTAAATGAAAAATCCGATCAATTGGTTGATCGATGCTCATCATGTCGTAAGGCGTTTGCTCCATTTGTTTTTTTTGATGAAAAAAAGGCTTTAGGAATATCAGACGATAGTCTAGATAGTCCCGCAAAAAAAGCCAGTTCTTATAAAATAACAAGGCTAGCTACTGAAAGTAATTATCCACCAATCTGGGGACTTACTGTATATTGGTAGCATGAAAGTTACGTTAGAAGAAATAAAGGCTGCACAAAAGCAAATCCAAAAATTCATAAATATAACAGCATGCGATTTTTCGCGATCGGCATCTGATTTATTGGGAACACAAATTTTTTTAAAATTAGAAAACACTCAGAAAACAGGTAGTTTTAAGATTCGTGGTGCTACAAACAAAATTATGAGTTTATCTTCTGAAGAAAAAAAACGTGGTGTGATTGCATGCTCTGCGGGTAATCACGCTCAAGGTGTTGCCTTGAGTTCAACATTGAACGGTGTGAAATCTGTTATCATTATGCCTGAAAACGCTCCTATTGCAAAAATTGAAGCTACAAAAGCTTATGGTGCTGAAGTGATATTGTTTGGATCTATGTTCGATGAAGCAAAAGAGTATGCATTTAAATTAGCTAAAGATAATGGATATGTATTCGTTCATCCATTCGAGGATGAAAAAGTCATCGCAGGACAGGGAACGATTGGTTTAGAGTTGTATGAACAAATTCAAGATTTAGATACAGTTATTATTCCAATTGGAGGTGGCGGCCTCATTAGTGGTATTTCTGTCGCTTTGAAAGCATTAAATCCTAAAATTAAAATTATTGGTGTTCAAACTGAACAAGTCAGCACAATGGTGCAGTTGTTTTTAACCAAATCCTATGAGCCACTAACAAAGCATGTTTCAACTTTAGCAGATGGAATTGCGGTTAAAACTCCAAGTCAAATTATGTTTGATTCTTTTATATCGAAATACGTCGATGAAGTTGTGACTGTAACTGAAGGTCAAATAGCAGAAGCTATCGTATTTTTGTTAGAGCGTGCAAAGACGGTTGCAGAGGGGTCTGGTGCTGTAGCATTGGCCGCAGCGCTGACAGGCAAGGCAAAGCTCGGAAAGAAAAACTGTATTTTGGTGTGCGGTGGAAATATTGATTTAAATATTGTTTCGGACATTATTACTCGTGGACAAATACAACGCGGACGTTTGTGTGAGTTATCTGTGGTTGTTCCAGATATACCTGGTAGTTTAAGTCGATTAACACAAATTTTAGCTGAGCACAGAGCAAATATATTAGAAGTTCATCATGATCGATTAAGGCATGGTTTAAACTTAAAAGAAACGCGTATTGATTTTGTGATAGAAACGACTTCTCATGAACATATTCAAAAAATTGTTCAAGCCGTTGAAAAGTCAGGTGCTAAAGTCACTTTTTAAATTTTCCACTCAATTGATAATACATCATTTTTGTTTAATTTATATAGACCAGAGTTTATATTTTGAGAATTGATTTTTATAGATCGAAAACTCATTGAGTTTTCTGTATTTAAGTAGTTCAGATTCAAACTCATTGGTTCATCGTTAATTTTTTTATATTCACATATAAATAGATTGTCCTTCATTTGCTGTTTTAGCACAGTCAATTTTTGGTAGACATCCCCAATTTTTAAATGATCATCTAATAGTAACCCTTGAATATTTATTTCCATCAAGTTGATTTGAGCTTCTGACTTTAAAATAAATTTAGGGTCTAGTTTTTTTGAATTATTAAGTTTTTTAAATAAGTGTTCAATAATTTGTTTGAATAAACTTTGGAATTCGAAGTTATATTGTCCCTTTGAGTGTGCTTTAGAAATTAATGATTTTGGAGGCATAATCAGTTTGATTTGATTTAAAATGGGCTGAGATAAAAACACACCAAGATTGTAAAATTTAACAATTTCTTGTATCAGTGTGCTTTCAATAACATGAGATGCAGCAGACTGTTCCTCAGCAAGTTGTGTATGAGAAAAATCTAAAGTAATTGATTTTTGATTTTGGCGTTCGTCAATAATAAGGTTACTTTTAATTAATTTATTAAAATATTTTAGGCTTAAATCAGTTTGACCAGTAGCTCTTAAATCATATTGTCTATCATATTCTGATTTACATGTTGTGAACCAAATTTGCTGAAAATCAGGTTCGCTTAAAAAATCTAAAAACGGTGTGGCATTGAAACAACTATTGTAATGATTAATTTGTGAATTAAAAAATAAATTAAATTTTTCTGAATCAGTTTGGTTGTCAATTAAAGCGGACCATAACATGCTATTTTTTTTGTGAGATTCTAAAAGTGGAGAAAGTGGAATTTTAAAATTAACGAGGTTAAAGTTTTCATTCCAGATTAAAAATAAATTAGGTGTTAAGCAGGAAATAAAAAAAATCTTTTGAAATGTGTAACCGCCATTTTCAGGGTCGTTAGTTATAAATATATCACCGGGATTTAGATTTAAATAACGTTTAACTATTTGATACACGACAAGTCGACTTGTTGTTGTTGGTTCATGAGCAGTATCTTTAGAGAAAAGGAGATCGCCACTTAAATTAACAAGCGAAGTGTTTTCAAAAGCATGCAGAAAACTTTGGAAGTAATAAAAATCAAGATGTCCATAAGAAGCTAATTGCAAATTTTTATTATTAAACATTTGTGGCCCTTTTGAATATTTCATCAGTCCATGTAAACTCAGTGAGATGTCCATTGAGTTTTTCAAAAAGTATATTAAGGTGTCCCGTCCATTCAAATGATTCTTCTTTAAGTTTAAAGAGTAAAATGTCATAACCGAGTTTGTTTATAATAAAATCTTGAACGATATCAATTGTTAAGGGATCTTCGTAGTGAATTTGACCTTTTTCTAACACTTTGAATTGAGAGTCTATTTTACTGCAAAGAGGTGTTTGGGTAAGTTGTGAAAACATTTGATTTAGATTTTTATTTTTTGCTATGACTTGATAAAATGCATCAACAACAAGCGGCTTAACTGACCTGCCGGCAAGCATTGGGCCAGGTTCGATTGCGGCTGGTTGTTGAGAGAAGCTCAGATGTCCTGACCCGTTGATGAAGACTTCTGAAAAAGGATGGATTCCTAATTGATGCGTTTGTAGGTGTGAGTAGTGAATGTCGCCCCATGGTGAATTCCAAACATCACAATATTTATTTTTTAGAATTATCCAGCGTTCTAAGTCAGTATGAATTAATATGTTTTTTTTGTTTAATAATAATGTGTGATTTAAAAAAGAATCTGCGCTAAAAAATAAATCAATATTTTCAAATGTTTTTTTAAATTCAGAATTAACCCAAAACAAGATTTCCGCATTCGGGGCTAATTCTTTGATTTCGGTCACAATTTCTTCTTTTGTGCCTTCAGCACCTGCATTAATAAGCGTTCGTCGTAGTGATTCCATTGAGTCCGGAAATTGATTCACAAATACTGTGAACATATTTTCTTTAAAAAATGTTTCAATCGACTGCAGTTTTTCGATAGGCATATTTTTTAAACTAATGACTACTTTTTTGGCCTCAGGATTGATTTTTTTAATACGCTCAAGTTCTGAACTTAAATGTGAGGCTTCGAAATGATCTTTTATTGAAATAATAAGTGAACTTGCTGCTAAAGACAGTTTAGAAGAATTTTGAAATACATAATTATTTTCTTGATCATGATTTAAGACTTGAACAACACTACCACCTAAACGAAAGGATTTTAGTCGATCAAGATATTTTGTGACAACATAAACGGATGTGATATTTACACCTGTTTCGATTAAAGGTTTAATTTGTTGTTGTAAAATTGCCTTTAATGAGGTTTGTGGTAGGAAAAATGACTTTTTAAAAAGTGGTTCTTTGGTTGATGTTGAATCTTTAGCGCGAAGTTCTAATTCGGCATAGGATTCACCTAAATATATTGCAAGTAAGGTATCAGACATAATAAGTTGGAATATATTATTTGAAAATCATGATGGGGGTCAACGATGAAAGTCTCGGCTGAAATTTTAAATTTAGTTCCCTATAAACCTGGTAAGCCAATTGCTGAAACACAACGCGAATTTGGATTAAAAGATGTTTATAAGCTTGCAAGTAATGAAAATCCTTTAGGTCCAAGCCCTAAGGCTATAGAGGCCATTAGAAAAGCACTAGACAATCAACACCGTTATCCAGACCCAGTTTGTTATGATTTGATTCAGAAAATATCTCAAAAGTGGCAAGTTCCAGCTAGTCAGGTGGGTATTGGCAATGGTTCAAATGAGCTTATTGATTTGATCATTAGAATTTTTTGTGAGCCTGGGGATTCTATTTTGACATCAGAGGCTGCATTTGTTGCCTATAAGGTCTGTGCCCAAGCTGCTCGCGTCAAAGTGAGAACTGTTCCTTTGAGGTCAGATTTAACTTTAGATTTAAAAGGGATAGCTGATGATTTTTTTAGAAACCCGACAGCAAAAACACAATTGATTTTTATACCAAATCCTAACAACCCAACAGGAACAAGTGTTGGCGGGCAAGAGCTTGATGAGTTTTTGGTTCGACTTGGAAATCGAGATGACGTGTTGTTAGTCTTTGATGAAGCTTACACAGAATATGTTCGAGATCCTCAGTTTAAAGAAGCTGCGAAATTTTATAATAAATATTCTAACATTATTGTTCTTAAAACTTTTTCGAAAGTGTATGGATTAGCAGGATTACGTTTAGGGGCAATGTTAGCTCCTGAGTATGTTTTAGAGCTTTATAACCGTGTCAGAAATCCATTTAATGTCAATGAACTCGCCCAAGTAGCTGGAATTGCTGCTTTAGAGGATGTTGATTATATCAAAGCTTCGCAAACTTCTGTGTGGAGTGGATTAGATTATTTTTATAAAGAATTAACTAGATTAGGTTTACCATATTTTAAATCTGACGCTAATTTTGTTTTATTTGATACTTTAAGAAATGCTGATCAATGCTTTAACTATTTATTGCGTTTAGGAGTTATTTTAAGACCTGTCGCAAATTACGGTTTTCCAAATTATTTAAGAATGACGGTGGGGCAAGATTTTGAAAATAAAATTGCAATAGCATCGCTTGAAAAGATGATTAAAGAAATTCCAACTTTATAATTGAGATAGGGATATTTAAACGTCTAATGATTAGACAGTTATTTTAGTCAGAAATAAAAGAATTACATGTGTTGAATGTCAAATGTAAGAAATTCTGATTTTTTCACGTGGATTCGATAAGATGGCCCCATTAAAAAGGGGCATTAATGTTGTTATATCTTTCAATCAGTAAAAGATCGTTTTTTGTTTTATCAACAATATTTCTTTTGTATTCCTGCAATCCAAATAAAGAACAAACAACTATTATTCAAGATCGACAAGCCGCTACTGATTTAGACAAATCAATGAGTGTAGATCAATCAAAAATGACTTTAACTTTAAAAAAAGAATCTTTAAAAAAAGCATTTATTTTGATTCCGCAAGTGATTAAATCAGAAAGAACGCCAGTTTATGCAGATTACAAGCCTCAAATTGTTTCTTTTGAAAAAGCTGGTTCCAGAATTGGTTTGTTCAAGCTTAGCGCATCTAACTTATACGATGTTATTCCGACTGATCAATTAATTCAAAGTTTTCAGATAATAAAAGAAACTGCCGATGATATTGTTATTGATATTAGTCGTGGTTTTAGATCAATAGAGTTGGCTACGCATTTAACAATTGTTGATAAAGCAATTGTTGAGCAAAATCAGTATTTACAGTCGTCTGGTTTAGAGAAGACTATTGAGCTCAAAGATGTTTTGGTTCGTAAAGTTGAACAAGATGATAATGCATTATTCATTGAGCAGTCTGTTAGAATTAAAAATTTAAAAAATCCAAAGACATTTAAGTCGGTGTTAACAGGATCTGCTGAGTCGTTTGATGATCCAGAAAACACTGAATCAACAGCGACAATTCGTATGGAGATGAGGCCATATTTATTTAATAGCCGGTTTAAATCTAAACTTTTTGATATCAAACAGCGAGTGGGGTTTTTTAATAATTTCACTTTTGAAAAAGGTGGAGAGATTTTATTACCACAAATTACAAAATGGGACTTGTCTGAGGAGGCGGGTTCGATTGATGTTTTGTTTGATGAAAATATTCCAACTGAAATTGTATCTGCATTAGAAGATGGAGTTATGTATTGGAATCGTGTTATTCAAAAAGATATTTTTAAAATAAAAAAGGGCTTTAAAAACACAGAAAGATTGAAAAATAGATCAATTGCCGTGCGATGGTTACCTTGGGACTCTGCGGGTTTTGCATATGCGTCTTTTCAAGCAGATCCAATGACGGGCGAAATTTTTAGGGGTCAAATTTTTATGACCTCATCATGGTATAAATCAACTCGAGATGCAGTTTCTTTGCCGGTCTCAAATGAGGTGCAGCATGAAGTGAATCAGCTGTGTCACTTTTCTAATTTGGAAATGTTAAGGGATTTAAATTCACTCTCGTTGACGTCTGAGAAAAAAAGCCAATTCGTCAATGATACATTACGTATAGTATTGGCGCATGAGCTTGGACATGTTTTAGGTTTGAGACATAATTTTGCAGCTTCTTTTGATCATAAGGGTGCTGATTCTGAGATTGTTGCGGCGGAAAATAAGTATTTAAATACTCATAATGATGGCGGTTATTCGTTTACAACATCGATTATGGATTATGAACGAGGTGTTCATACTGCTTTGTTGGGTGCTTATATCAAAAGTAATGTCTTATCATATGACCAGTTAGCGATTGATTGGGCCTATAAAAATAAGGATATTGAGAGCAGCCAATTAAAGTACTGTTCTGATGAACATATTATTATTGCTCATGATAAAAAAACTGAAGTGTATGGATGTCAAAGATTTGATGGCTACAAAAATATCTTGTTAGGACAAATCCAAAGTGTTCGTAGCAGTATTTTAATGTCGACATATAATAGTTTGAACATGTTGCAATATATACTTTTAGGTTCTTCAAATCCCTATGCATTACAGCGTAAGTTAGATGATATGATCAGCTTTTCGACCAATATTAATTTTGATTTAATAAATAAAATTCTTTTTGTAGATTCAGCAAATGAATCATTAATGAGTATTGAAAATGTGATTAGTTATTACCAAGCTAATTTGGCTTCATTAGCTCAATCGTATGTTGGAACACCTTATTCTGATGGGAGTCTAATATCAAAATTAACTCAAGATTTTAATGAGGTTAAAGACATTTCAAGTCTTATTAGAATGATGTTACCAGGTGATTTGTTGGCTCATCCATCAACTTTTTTTAAATCTCAGATAGAGTTGTTTTTTAATGAGTTGGAGCCAACGGCATTGGTTGGATTAACTCCAATTGATATTGAAAAAATTAAAAATAAATACATTGAACAAACTGCTGACTCTAGTGTCAGAGTTATTATTCATTTAATGGAAAATTTTATTCCTAAAAAAGCTAACAATCAGGCTTATCGATCATTTGTTAAAATTGGTGATGCTGAATTTGTTTTTGAATTATTTAAACGTGCATTTATGGGACGACAATCAAAAGTGAGAGTTGTTCAAGTTGGTCAGCAGCAGATTTCATTGCAGATGACCTCTGATCTTGAGTACAAAAGAGAGCAGCTTAAAAATGCATTTTTGTTATCGAACTGGCCGTGGTTTATGCAAGCAGATGTTGGCACAGCTTTAAGCTATCATCTGACTGATTTAAAAAAAGAATTAGCCAAAAACACTTTATTGATTCTTGAAGCAAATGGATTACCTTATACTGGTGAAATCAGTTATGCACGGCTAACGTCTGCACTAAATCAACTGAATTGGTCACAAATTTCTGGACTATCGAATTATGAACTTGCATCTGAAGTTAAAGCTATTGAGACATTAGAAAATTTAAAATAATCTATTGAGGTGATTGCATAATGTGATCACCTCAAAAAGGATTTTTAGATGGTTAAATGTTGTGTGTTTTTATTTGTAGTGTTTGTAAGTTTTAATGTTTTTGCAAGAAGTCTTGTTTGTTCTGCATATGTTAATTTAGAGTTTAAATTTTCTAATCAAGTTGATTCTAATTTAAATGAAAAAATATCAATCGGTCGAGAGCCAAATTTTAGAGCTTACGTTACTCAAAAAGAAAACGATATATTTATTGTCGAGGCTTTTATTGTTAACCAGGAAGTTAGAGTCTACGGCGAAGGCACTCTAAAATCTGATACAGATCGTATTAAGGCTTCAATCTGGAGCAGAGAAGAAATAATAGATATCGACTGTGTTTTAGCTCATTAAAAGTAAATGAGCATCAAACACAGTTTTTATTGAGAATTTAGGTTAATCTTTTTCGTAAAAATCTAAAGATACGCCATGTGTTTCTTTAAGATTTCTTAATCCGATGTACGCTAGAGCAAAAACACAAACAATTAAAGTTAAAACAGCTTCTTGAGTCGTGAAGTGGGTTTTTAAGTATTTGAAAGTGAGTGTAATGATTACTGCGAATCCGCGAACAAAGTTTGGAACAGTTGAGGCCACGGTTCCACGAATATTAGTTCCAAACTGTTCTGACGATGTCGTGATGAGAACAGCCCAGTATCCAGCGCCAACACCAATGAAAAAGCAAAGGCCAGTCAAGATGGTTGTCGTTTTTATAAGACCACTCATGTAAAGTAAGCAAAGTAAAAATGTAAATGATAAAAATATTAATAACACTTTTTTACGACTACGCATTAATTGAGATAAAGAGCCACTGATTAAGTCACCTAATGTTAAGCCGAGTGTTCCAGCAAGCAATGCATTTCCTGCTGTAAGTGGTGTATCAAGCCCCATGTTTTGAGTAATTTCTGGTGCAAATGTAAACAAGATTCCTGTCATCATGTATATTGGTGCACCAACGAGAATGCAGCTTAAGTAGAGTTTAAAGCGTTTGGGTTCAAATAGAAGCTGCCATTTTCCCATTTGTGATTGGCTCGATTGTTTCGCCTTTTGAAAAATGGCGGAATCAGTTAATTTAAATCGTGATATGAGAAGTAAAATTCCCATTCCACCACCAAGTAAATAAGCTGTTTGCCAATGGAGTTTTTGTCCAACAAGGGCTGCGGTAGCTGCGCCAAGTAAGCCAAGTGTTGCAACAATAGTAGTTCCCCAACCGCGAGATTCAACAGGCAAGTTTTCAGCAACAAGTGTGATTGCAGCGCCAAGTTCTCCGGCTAATCCAAAGCCAGTTATTAATCGACACCACCAGTAAGCAGTCTCGCTCGTAACAAAAGCATTAGCTATATTGCCAAATGAGTAAAGTAATATAGATGCAAACATAATTGATAATCGGCCTTTTTTGTCTGTTAAAATTCCCCAGACAACTCCGCCAATCATCATTCCAATCATTTGCGCGTTGTACAGGTCGATACCAACTTTAAGCATGTCTTCCGGGCTTGTGATTCCTAAAGCTTGTAAAGATTGAACGCGAATAACTCCAAATAAAGTTAAGTCGAACATATCAACAAAATAACCTAAACCAGCAATCAGTACAGTTAAGTTGAATATTGCACTTTTAAAAGATCCTTTTTCGTTTGATACCATTTGTCCCCCTCAATCGAGTGGTTACTCTAGCAACATTTTTTTTCTAAAATCAACCACGATTAAATGACGAACTGTTGATATGTTGAGCCTTTGTGCAAATTTAGCCTTTACAAAAAAAATATTGAAAATTTGCTGACCACACGAAATATCTTAGGCTATGGTTGCGTCCCATGGGTTATGTTATTACTATTGATGGGCCTGCGGCTTCTGGGAAATCTTCTCTGAGTCGTGAGCTTTCAAAAAAAATTGGATGTCCGTGGGTTTCAACGGGAGCTTTTTATCGCGGCTTAGCTTATGCGGCGCTTCAGTTAAAAACTGATTTGAATAATCCAGAGCTGTTGTCCGAGTTATGCTCGTCAGATGTTTGGAGAGTTGTCTTGTCATACGAGAGAACTCAAGTTTTTTTTAAAGATGAAAATGTGACCGATCTTATCGCTCATGAATCTGTAGGAAATATTGCGAGTCGGATAAGCCATTATCCTGAGGTGAGACAGTCTTTGCTTGATCATCAAAGATCATTTGCTTTGAATAATAAGTGTCTTATAGCTGAAGGGCGTGATTGTGGGACAGTTGTTTTTCCTTTAGCTGAGGTTAAAGTTTACTTAACTGCCGATTCGGGTAATCGCGCTCAAAGAAGAGCTCAAGAGTTAGGCATGGATGAAAAATCCTTAGTTCAGCAACAAGAAATTCGAGATAAACAGGATTCTACTCGAAAAGTAGCACCATTACAGATTCCCATTGATGCCTTAGTTGTTGATACAACCCATTTGGATTTGACTGGTGTTGTGACCCTCGTAGAAAAGCATGTTAAGTCTAAAATTCAGCTCTAGCGAGCATTTCATATTGACCATCTAAATAAAACCCCGTAGAACGACTCTTCAACCTTAGAGTTCCAAGAGGATTCTTTGCGTGGGAGGAAAGAAAAAACAAGTCATGAACAAAACATTAAGCAAAAGCCAAAAAGAAAAACAATCGGTCTTAGCATTATTAGATGCTGAAGATTCAAAAATTCCAGCAAATCCAGGTATACACGCTGGTGCGCAGAAAGCTGGAGAATTCGAAAAACTTTTCGAAGCTTCAACTAAAGAACAAGATTTTAAAGTCGGTGACGTTGTCACTGGATCTGTCGTTGAGGTACAATCAGATTATGTATTAGTTGATATCAACTATAAATCTGAAGGCTTAATTCCTATTAATGAATTCCGTATAGTCGACGGTGTACGCCAAGTTAAAGCTGGCGACAAAGTTGAAGTTTTAATTGATCGTATTGAAAATGAAAACGGTATGATTGCTTTATCTAAAGATAAAGCTGACATGTTACGTGCATGGACAGATATTTCTAAAGCTGCTGAAAATGAAGAAATCATCGAAGGTCTTGTTGTCGCTAAAGTTAAAGGCGGCTTAAGTGTAGACATCGGTGTAAAAGCATTTTTACCAGGCTCGCAAATTGATTTACGTCCTGTTCGTAATATGGATGTTTATTTAGGTAAAAAATATAAATTTAAAGTTATTAAATTTAACAAAAAGCGTGGAAACATCGTTTTATCTCGTAGAGCAATTCTTGAAGAAGAGCGCGATACATTAAAAGCTCAAACTGCTGATCAAATGAAAGAAGGCGCAACAGTAATGGGTCTTGTTAAAAACATTACTGACTACGGTGCTTTTATTGATTTAGGTGGTTTAGATGGGTTATTACATATTACTGACATGAGCTGGGGTCGTATCAAACACCCATCTGAAGTTATTAATGTTGGTGATGAAATCAAAGTTAAAATCCTTAAGTACGATACTGAAAAAGAGCGCGTGAGCTTAGGAATGAAACAGCTAACAGAAGATCCTTGGGCTGCAGTTCATTCTCAATACCCAATTGGTTCAAAACACAAAGGTAAAGTTGTTTCTGTTGCTGAATATGGTGCTTTCGTTGAGTTAGCTGATGGTGTTGAAGGTTTAATCCACGTATCTGAAATGTCTTGGACTAAGCGCGTTAAGCACGCTAACCAAATCGTACAAGTTGACCAACAAGTTGATGTTCAAGTTTTAGCAATTGATACTGAAAATCGTCGTATCAGTTTAGGTATGAAACAACTTCAAACTAACCCATGGTTAGAAATGAAAGAATCATACCCACCAGGAACGATCATTGAAGGTGAAGTTAAATCAATCACTGACTTCGGTGTGTTTATTGGAATCGAAGAAGGTATTGACGGTCTAGTTCATATCTCTGATTTCTCATGGACTAAACGAGTGACTCACCCTTCTGAAATGTTCGCTAAAGGACAAAAAGTTAGAGCGGTTGTTTTAGGTGTTGATACTGAAAATGAAAGATTTTCTTTAGGTATTAAACAACTTGAAGCTGATCCTTGGTCTCAAATTGAAAGTAAATATGGTATTGGAACTCAGCACGAAGTTAAAGTGACTAAAATCGTTGATTTTGGTGCTTTCGTAGAGTTGGAATCTGATATTGAAGGTTTGATTCATATTTCTGAATTAACAACTGACAAAATTAATACAGTTGAAGATTTTATTAAAACAGGATCAAAAATTAAAGCTGAAGTGATTACGATTGATAAAGATGCTCGTAAAGTTGGCTTATCTTCTAAATTAATCAAACTCCGTGAGCAAAAAGCTGATGTTGATGATTATGTTAAGAAAGCAACTGCGACATCAAAAACGAGCTTTGGTGACTTATTTGCAGATCAATTAAAAGGTCTTAAAAAAGACTAGTTTAAAAGTACAAAATTATAGCTAAAACTGAATAGTTTGAATATGATTTAAAGGGAGCAGAGATGCTCCCTTTTTCATTTTAAATTAATGACATGAATGAAAAGTCGAAATTTTATATTCTCTAAGGTTGGAGATTTTTATGAACAGTTTTTGGAATAAAAAAACAATATTGTTAACCATTTTTATCTTGTTGGCAGGTCTTCTTATTTATAAAGGGTATAAGCACAATCAAGATGATGGAGATAAGCCGATATCAAAAAATGAAATACTTCATTTAGAAATTAATGGCGTAATTATGAATGGTAAAAAGTTCCTTCATAATTTAAAAAAATATGCAAAAGACGATTCAGTTAAAGCAATCGTCGTCGACATTAATTCACCAGGTGGAGCCGTTGGACCATCGCAAGAAATTTACTATGAATTAATTCGCGCAAAAAAAGAAACAAAAAAACCCATTATTTGTGTATCAACGGGTTTGATTGCGAGTGGCGGGTATTATTCAGCCATGGGATGTGATCAGTTACTAGTTGCGCCAGGAGCTATGGTTGGCTCAATTGGTGTTATTATGGAGTTTGCGAACTTGGAAGATTTGTATTCTTGGGCAAAAGTTAAAAGATACACCATTACATCTGGTAAATTTAAAGATTCGGGTTCGGAATATAGAGCTATGCGTGATGATGAAAGACAATTATTTCAAGAGATGATTAATGAAGTTTATGATCAGTTTAGAAATACAGTGGCGAGTGCTCGAAAGTTAAAACTTGATGTTGTTAGTCAGTACGCGGACGGCCGTGTTATGACAGGTTCTAGTGCTGTCAAACTTGGATTTGCAGATGTAGAAGGTACTTTTGAAGATGCGGTTCGTATGGCCGCGCAAAAAGCCAATCTTGGTGATGATTATCATTTGTTTAAACCTAAAAAAGAAAAATCTAGTTTTTTGGATTTAATTATGGATCGTGATGAAGATGACGAATTAAATTCGTTAGAAGGTTTGGCTGATATTAAATCTGTAATGAAAAATCAACCTATCGGTGCAGTTATCAATCATGTTTTCAAAACAAAATATTTGAATCAGCCTCTTTTTTTAATGCCTGGCTATTGGGAGTAAAAACGTGGCGAAAAAAAAAGCTCAAGTTAAAAAAAAGGCTATTCATTCGAAAGCGGAGTCATCAGGACTTAGTTTTTGTATAAATGATGAAATTTGGCCAATAGAAAGAGATGTTTTTTTTCGTCCAGGCCGAATGAAATATGTTAGAAAACTTTTAAAGCCAAGTGGATGTGTTTTTTGTACATCTGCAAGTCAAAAAGAAAGTCTGAAAACATTGTGTGTTTATAAAACCAAATATTCGCAGGTTCTTGTGAATAAGTTTCCGTATAACAATGGCCATGTTTTAATTCTGCCATTGAGACATACAGGTGATTTATTGAGTCTATCAGAGAGTGAGTATATTGATTTACACAATACACTGAGGCTGAGTATTAAAGTTATAAAAATGGTTTATAACCCGCAAGGTTTCAATATAGGCCTTAATCATGGTGCATCTAGTGGCGCCGGGATTCCTGATCATTTACATTATCACATTGTACCACGCTGGAATGGTGATTTAAATTTTTTTCCATTGATTGCTGAAACCAAGCTTGTCATCGAAAGTGTAGATCAAACCTATAAAAAACTTAAAAAATCATTTCAGGAGATAGCATGAATTCAATCGTAATTCCGCCTTTGTCGCCGGCAGTTAAGCGCATTATGATTATAACAGTTGGTGTGTGGATAATCTTACAAATCATTATGGGTCGGTTTTTAAATTTGAATCAGTGGAAGATTTTGATTTTGACCCCATATCAAGTTGTTGAAAATTTTTATATTTGGCAAATTTTCACCTATCAATTTTTTCATGATTTTTCTCCAACCCATATTTTGTTTAATATGTTGATGATCTGGTTTGTTGGATCTGAGCTGGAGAATCGATGGGGAGCAAAATTTTTTACTTTTTATTATTTAATGAGCGGGGCAGGGGCTGCGCTGATATATTGTTTAGGTATAGCAATTTATGCGGCAATTTCTGGAAATAAAATGGTTATGATGACGCCAGTTTTAGGTGCATCGGGATCTCTTTTTGGTTTGCTTTTGGCTTATGGCATTATTTTTTCAGAGAGAACAATTTATTTTATGGGCTTTTTTCCTCTCAAGGCCAAACATTTTGTCATGCTTGCTGGTGCCTTAGACTTTGCTTCAATGGTGAGTGCTGGAGTAGCAGGCAGTGAGGTTGCGTACTTGGCTCACTTAGGTGGTTTAGCCTCTGGTTTTGTGATTTTACGAGCTCATGTGTGGTATATAAATCAAAATGTGAAATCGAAATTGAAGCGCAAAACGTCAAACTTAAGATTGGTTGTAGACAATGAAAAATCTAAAGATTCGGATAAGCCAAAGTATTGGAATTAGCTGGATTTTTCATAGATATTCGTGTAAAAATAATGCTTAATTTAAAAACAGGAGAACTCGTATGTCTTTAGATAAAGCTTTAGAAGATCTTAAATTTGATAAAAGATTAACTGAGTTAAACTTGCGCTTAGGCCGTATTACTCAGGAGCAAATTGATAAAAATTTACAGTCTCTTGAAGACTTACAAGGGCAAGTGGAAAATCTTGAGCTTGATAAAGCTGACAGCGATATTGAATAGTCGAAAGTTATTTTATATTAACTAAGGCGCTAAAACGCTTAGTTAACAGCTTCCCATTCTTCGCGAATAATCTTTAAACCTTTGCTATGTTCAATCAGATACAGTGTTTTAATGCCTGTATCTTTGTGAGTATCAGAAGAGTAGTTTTGTAAAAACTTAACTAGGTATTGGTTCTTAATATGGAAAATACTTGGTTTACTCATTTCTATCTTGATGTCTTTATAAATTCCTTTGAGTTTTTCTTTGTGTTTTAACCATGTTTGCTTATTAAAGCCGGGGGCAGAAAACTCATCAGAATATAAGTTAATATATTGATTCAAATTTTGAGATTCCCAGGTTGTTTTCCAAGTTTCAATCCATTGATTAATTTGATTAGATTTTTCCTGATGGGTTTTTTGATCAATCATAGTTGTTTTGTCATTTATGATTAAATAACTTTTATTTAATGAAATTGCTGAAGAAATTTTTTGAATGACATCATTGCGAAGGACAACACATCCTTTAGAGCCTCGATTGAGAGGAACTGTATCTGGCACAGAGTGGAGCCAAATTCCAGATCCTGTTTTGTTTTCGAACTTATCGAACACGTTTGGGTAATCAGTCGTGAAGGCGAGTGACCCATAAAGATCAAAAGGTATTTCAGGTGGAGTCATTTTTTTTTGAAGCAAATAAATTCCTTCAGGGGTTTTTTTGTCATCTCTTTTTGTTTTATTGCCATTGTTTTTGCCAATATCAATTTCAAAAATTTCAGCTTCACTTAAGCTTTTGTCTGGCGAATAAAATTTTAAAACTCTTTTTGCTTTATCAGCAGTTAATACAGTGGCTTTAATTTTGTCATGATCTGAAATTTGGAGGATTTCAGATGGAAATATAGCCGCAGAGTTGTTTTGATTATTTGTTTGTGCATTTGCATTGAGTGCAAAACTCAAACAAAGTCCTAAAAAAAATAGTGTTTTATTTTGATACGATAACATAAATATCCATTCATTTTGACTTAAACTAAAACGCAATACAATATTTGAAATTTATTTTTATACGATCTCACAAAAAAAATATAACAGTATTAGTCATAAGTCTTAAGACCAAAGTATGAATAGCCGAAAGAAGGGGTAACCTCATTTTTGGAGATTTAAATGTCGCATAAAATTCAGTTGATTATAAATAGTTTGTTAATTTTGTTAAATTTAGGTGGGCTGGGTGTTGGTTCATTTTGGGTGTATTCGTCGACTATAGGTTATGAATCTCCATATCTTGTTGAGGAGCAGTTGCGAAAACCTGCAAGTCTACCAGAAAGTATAGAAATTGGTTCAAATATTTATACTTTGGAGAAATTTGTCATCAATTTAACGGGGCAACCGAAACGCACAATTCGTATTCAAGTTAATTTGGATATGTTGAGTGCTCAATCATTTTCTGAGGTTATGCAAGCTGATAAAACAGCTCAAGCGCGTGATCGAATTATTCGTATATTAAATGATAAAAACTTTTCGGATCTTGAAACGATTCAAGGTAAGCTTTTTTTGAAAGATAAAATAGTTGAAGAGGTTAATAAGGTACTCACTGTCGGTCTTGTTAAAGATGTTTATTTTACCGATTTTGTTGTTAACTAAACATGATTCAATGAGTACTGAGAGGGTTATAGCCCCTTTTTCTTTTGATAAATTTTAAATCCAATGTAAGCGGCTATAGTCAGCAAAAGCAATAAACCACCCATGACATATTCATTACTTAGAAGGCTATTTGCTCCGCCTTTATTTAAAGATTCATCTTCAGCCATAAGTAAATCAGATGGAATAGCCTCACCAATACCTTGCCCAAGTCGTTCATTTGAGCCACGAAGAGGTCCTAAATCTGGGCGTGATGATAAATCCTTTGTAGCAATAACTCTTAAAGATTTAACAGTATCCATAAAGTGTGATTGGTGTTTTGTATAATACTTATTATGTGCGCTAAATGTGACTAAAATTGCAATTTGATCCTTTATCGTTGCCAAATATCTTGTAAAATAATTTTGAACCTCAGAGTTTGTATGTAATGAATCAATCCACGATTGATTATTGATAAGTTCTATTCGAGGGGGCATTGTTACTGAGGACATTATTGTTGCACCAGTCTTGGAATTTAAAGCGATTGGTTTTACAAGATGTTCTGTGTATATAGGAAAACTGTCACTTGGACCTTTTTCTTTTGCAGTTAAAATAATAACTGCTTCTTTGGATTCTTGCAGATCTTCCGATCTGCAAACCCATTCGGTTTGTTCGAGTTTACATTTCCAAGTATCTAAGATTTCAAATGAGATGTAGGCGTTTTTAAATGTTCGAGCATTTGTGGTAGATGCTGAAAAAAGAACGACCAATATAATTGTTTTTAATAGACTCATGTTGCCTCACGTGTTGCATTCATTCACAAAATGTAATGTACTTATATTATAGACACATTTTTTCACGCTCTCAAAGAGGTAATTTATGCTTAATCTTTCTCAACTCCAGACTTTCGTCATGGTTGTATCTGAGGGCAGTATGACAGCTGCAGCAGATAAACTTTACTTAACTCAACCTGCTGTAAGTCAACAGATGAAAAATCTTGAGGATGACTTAGGTGTGGAGTTGATTGTACGAGGCTCAAAACAAATTAAAACAACTGCTCAGGGTGAAGTTTTGTATGAACATGCTAAAAAAATTTTAAATTTAGCCCAACAAACTGAGATTTCAATTAAATCTGTTGGTGCGCAGTTAAAGGGGCAACTGAGGATTGGTACATTAAACACAATAGGTTTGCATCTAATGAGTCCGATCGTGAGTCGCTTGCTAAAGTTTAACCCTGATTTTAAAATTAAAGTCGATTATGCTAAAGGCCAAGATTTGATAAAGTCTTTTGAGAACAATGAATTAGATGTTGTTGTATTGCCTGAAGTTGAAAAAAGTTATGGAAAGATTTTAAAAGATTCGGCATCACATGTTTTGTTGACAGAAGAAATGTGGTTGGTTGGTTCTGGTAAAGATGAATTTTATCCGCCGACATTAAGTTTGTCAGAGATTAAAAAAATTCCATATATTCATTTTTGCAATGAATTACCTCATTTTGATAAAACTTTAGCAGAAAAACTTGGACCGGTTCCAGCTGTCTTCGAATCCTCTAATGTGGGAACACTTAAACGTGTTATAGAAAGTGGTTTGGGAATTGGTTTTTTACCTGCGCACTCGGTTAAAAAGCAAATTAGAGGTGGTCGTTTAAATAAAATTAAGGTGACTGATTTTGATTACAGAACAGATTTTGTGTATTATCGAAAAGAAAAAGGACCATTGGCACAAACTGCTGAAATACTGTTTCAAGCATTAACTGGAGACCAAGAGCGTGGGTAGATTTTAGAGAGCTGATTTTTAAAATAATACAGAATCTGGCAAACCCATTCTTGCCGCAATTAAGCGCACAATTTCACTGGCTGTTTCTTCAAGCGCTCGTTCTGTTACATTGAATACTGGCCAGCGTTTATTTTGTTTAAATAAATTTTCAGCAAATTCAATTTCTTTCATAATTTGTTGCATAGATGCATAGTCACCACCAGTATCTTGACCAAACTTTTCCAAACGATTTTTTCTGATACGTTGAAGTGAATCAATGTCAATAATAAGTCCGACAACTTTTCTTTGATCCACTTTAAATAAAGCTTCAGGTGGTGCTGTATTTAATACTAAGGGAATGTTTGCAACTTTCCAACCTTTGTGACTTAAAAAAATACTCAAAGGTGTTTTACTTGTTCGACTAATTCCAACTAAAATAATATCGGCCTTGTCTAACTCATTTGTGGTTTTGCCGTCATCGTGTCTGACTGTATATTCAATGGCTTCAATTCTCTTATAATAATTGTCATCAGTTTGTCTTAATAGGCCAGTTTGGCTTGACGATTGTACTCCAAAAAAATCATCAAGTGATCTTATAAGTGGACCAAGTAAATCCGTCGATGGTATTGATTTTTCTAAACAAACTTCGGCAATTTTTTTTCTCATGATGGGTGAGGCAAAAGTGTATGCAATCAGACCTCGTTTTTCGAAGCAATCATCAATCACTTTGAGGACCTGGTCTTCAGTTCTTAGATTTTTACATCGAATGATATTAATTTCTTGTTTAGCGTACTGAACAAGTGCCGCACGGATCATGGTGGCTGCGGTTTCTCCTGTGCCATCAGATATGATAAATATTGTGTGAATAGTTTGGTTGGCTTCCATTTTTTAAAAATTAATTTTGAAAATAATCATGGTTAAGAAGTGATACTTTAAGACTCTCGCATCTTAGTTTTAGCCAAGGATCAGCTTGAGATGTTACAAGTAAGATGCTGGTATTATTATCAAGCCGAATAAATAAACAGGTCATTTTGTGTGCGTCGGGAATTTTTTTTAGACCTAGTTTTTTTAAAATAGCTTCACCCGGCGTTTTTAAAACGTGGAATAAATCAGAATTCGGCAGATTAAAATTCATCTTTATATTTTGATTGTTAAAAAAATCTCCGAAATAAAAATAATTTTTAATAGTATTTTTTTCAATGTAAAAGCCGATTTCAAAAAATGCAGTTAATCTTGAGAAAAAAATTGACCATTGCTGATCAGAGTTATCAAAATTAATTTTTTCTAAAAATTTATGATTAGGCTCTATGCTATAGTCGTTATTTTTGGAAAACAGAGCTTGCGAAAAAACTTCATCTTGCTCAAATAAAGATTCTAACTTGTTTATAAATTTATTTGTCATATTAACAATATAATGAAATTAGCTCAGATGTGCTTCTGAAACTAAATCGCAAAGATCTAATCTAGATTTTAGACTAGGCTCTGGTTCGAACGGCGCGAAACAGCGAATTGATTTCAAGTTAGTATCATTCAAGAATTCAATTAATTTAGATTGTTTGAATGTTTTCGCGTCATGAATTAAATAAATCCAATCTGCATGGAAATGATTTTTACAGAAAATAATTGTGCTTGAATAATCGCTCTGAAATTCTTTAGCTGGCCACTTTGTTAAATCGATGATCTGCTGTAGTTCAGTGGGCCTTGATTGTTTTTTATGGTTTTTTATTTCTGATAAAAGGAAGCCAGAGTGGAAATCAATTTTTTTCCACCAGTAGTTTTCTGGGTTATCGATAAGGACCCATACTTTACATGGAGTTTCTGAAAAATGAGTAAAGTCCAACTTATTTATCTTTCATTGCGGACAATTTGATCTAAAATACCATTTACAAAAGATGCTGAGTCTTGTGTTCCGTATGTTTTTGCGATTTCTATGGCCTCATTAATAGCAATTTTTGGCTCGAGTAAGTCCTCAGTGTAAAACATCTCGCTTACAGCGATTCGGAGAATGCTGCGGTCGACTGAGGCCATACGATCAATTTTCCAATGTCGACTAGCTTCTTGAATTTTAAGATCAATAGCTTCTTTGTGTGTCTGAACAGTTTTAACGAGAGTGTATGTGTACTTAAGGACTTGCTCTTCAAAAGATTTATCAAATACAGTTGCTAAGTCAGTTAAACTCATTTGCGGTGCAAATTCAGTTTGGAATAGAATCTGTAGTGCGAGTTCCCGCGATTGTCTTCTCATCTTGTGGTGTCTCCAAATTTCTAAATGTTTGAGCTAGTGGGATTGAAGTTAAACTTAATTGAGGCCCAGTCGTATCAATCATATCAATCAGTTCATCACCTTCAAGTTTTTCAACAAAATCCTGGACGTCTTTAAACACTTTATAAACACTTGCGAAGCGAACATATGCAACATCATCTAATTGTTTAAGTTCAGCCATAATTCTTCGACCAATAATTTTGGCAGAAATTTCACCTTCTCCGCGAGTAATAACCCATGAGGCTATTCGTTCAACAACTGCATCGAGTTGCCCTAGGCTGACAGGTCGTTTTTGGCAGGCGGCTTGTAATCCGCGAAGTAATTTTTCTTTATTAAAGGGCTCTCTGCGCCCATCCTTTTTAATAACGAACGGATAATTAAGTACAACATTTTCAAGGGTTGAGTATCTTGATTTACATGATAAGCATTCTCTACGTCGGCGTATACCGCCATCTTTTTGAACGCGTGTATCTAAAACTTTATCTTCCGAGTGTCCGCAGAAAGGGCATTTCATATCAAAAAGTAAACTAGGGTAGCCATAGACTTGGGTCAACTGACTCGATAATCTAGACTAAACTTTTGCATTGCGTCAGCTCGTTAATAATGGTCAAAGTGCATTAATTTTCTTTATTCTTATATACATGAGTAAATTTAACATAACTCTGCATTTTAGTTTAATTTTAACAGCATGGATTTTTGTCACTTCGAATGCATTTGCGCAATCAGCGCCTAAAGTGGGTCGAAATGCAGCGGCCAAATATTTTCAAAAAAATGGTGTTGCTCAAAATCGCGAAGTTGAAGATCTAACATCTGCGAATCAAAGATATCCGAGCTCTATTGAAGCTTTGGGGTCGCAGGATCATTATTTGGCTTTGGGAATAGGTTCATTTACGAGTTCAGCTGCATATAACTGGGGAAATGGCAGTAAGCAAAGCGATATCAGTAAAATGGGCTTTGATCTCACTTATCGATTAACTCCGGACTCGCAACTTTATGACCAGATTATTCGTGTGAGCTATAATACATACGAACCGCTTGGAGATAGCTCATCTAAAATGAGTTTTTTATACGGAATTACATTTCCAGATGCTGGATCTCAATTTCCTTTATATTTTGGACTACTCGCGGGACCAGGAATTTTTTTCAAACAATTAGATGGAGAGTCATCTTTGTCTTTAGATTATCAAATGATTTTAGGTTTGAGATTGTTTAATTTATTCGAGACTGCTGGTTTTTTTATAGAAGGTGGGTTAAGAAATCATTTGCAATTAACAAGTGATGGCCAATTGAATGGAACTTTTGTTTCAGCGGGTGCAGTTTTTACTTTTTAATTCATTGAGTAGCTTTTGCTATTTATATAAAAACAATCTTTTCGAAACTTGGGTTCAAATGAAGCTTCATTTTCATATCATTAAAAAAATTGCCGAAGCCTTAGATCTTATTATTGATCAAAATAAATATGCTGACAAAGTCATTGAAAAACTTTTTAAAGCTAATCGTAAATTAGGCTCTAGAGACCGTAAATTTATTGCCGAAACTATTTACGAAATAGTGCGTCATTTTAGATTTTATCAAGAAGTAGCTGGTACAAAAGAGTCGTATAACTTAATTGCTGTTCACTTATTAAAAAATGAAATGGATATTCAAGAATTAGAAGACGAATTTCCACTGGATATCAAATCATTAAAAATGAATTTGAAAAAAAAATATCCCATTGAAGTCATCGAATCTTTTCCAGATTGGCTACACCAATTAGGTCAAGAGCAATTCGCACAAGAATGGCCGCAAATAATGTCTGCATTAAATAAGCCTGCAGATGTATATTTACGAACTAATACGCTTAAGACTGACCGAGAGACTTTGATCAAGGAGTTAGAAAAAGAGGAAATAATTTCTGAAAAAGTATTCAATTTACCTGATGCCATTCGACTTATTGAACGTAAAAATGTTTTTTCAACACAGGCTTTTAAAAATGGTTTTTTTGAAGTTCAGGATGCTGCCTCGCAATTTATTGCTCCATTGTTGGAAGTTTCACCAGGAATGCGTGTTGTTGATGCTTGCGCTGGAGCTGGTGGTAAGTCTTTACACATTGCCGCTTTGATGAAAAACAAAGGGAAAATCATTTCGATGGATATTCACGAGTGGAAGTTGGGAGAACTTAAAAAACGTGCTGCTCGTAATCGCGTTGACATTATAGAAACTAAATTGATTGACACCACTAAAGTTATTAAGCGTTTAGAGGGGTCATTTGATCGAGTGCTTTTGGATGTTCCTTGTTCCGGTTTGGGCGTTATTCGCAGAAATCCAGATACAAAGTGGAAATTAAGCCAACATGAAATTGATAGTCTTGTTCGGTTACAGCAGGATATTATTTCTGATTATTCAAAACTATGTAAACCAAAAGGAATGATGATTTACGCTACATGTAGCATTTTGCATAAAGAAAATGAAGATCAGGTTCGATGGTTTTTATCTACTCCCGATGGACAGAATTGGAATTTGAAAAAAGAATTACGTCTTTGGCCACATAAAGATTTATATGACGGTTTTTATGCTGCTGTTTTAGAAAAAAAGAGTTAAACTTATTTTTGTTCCATCTCGATCGATATTTTGAGATGTATTGTTGAGATTAGAGTTTTGTTTTTCTAAGAAATATCTTCCCATAATACGGAGTGCACTATAATCAATGAAAACACCAAATGAATTTTCAATTGTATTCGTATCGCCATAGTAAGGTTCGCTTGTGGTTGAATACTTTCGTGTATGACCATGAATTCCAAAATATTTCATAAGATATAATTCAATAGTTCCTGCTATAAATTGTTGATTTAAGCGATATAAATCGCTATGTGATGTGCGAGTTTTTAAACCATAATGTAATATTAGTTGTGAGCCTTGTAATGTTTGCCCAAATAATCTAAGATTGAAAATACCTGTATTGTCCGAATAATTTTCTCTGAAATTATTAATATGTTCTACACTTAAGCCAACAAATTTGGCGTAAGCCGAAAATTGAGACTCATAAGTTTGATAGCTGCTTTTTGTTGTGTTTTGGTTCTTATCATATTGGCTATATGATACTGATAAAGAAAATTCAAAAGGTGATGGCGTATTAATTGATAACCACATGTCCATCATTTGATTTCGATTTTTATTGTCAATATAATCATACAAATTAAATCTTTTTGATTCTCTTTCGGCAGCTCCTTTTGATAAAAGCCATGGTCTATTTTGTGTTGTCATGCTATCTGCATTTGAATTTGAACTCATAAAAAACATTAAACACACTAGGTTAAATAAAATGAAATTGTTTTTCATATATATAGATTATCTTGCGAGCCGATATTAATACGTTAGATTTAATTTTATCTCAAAATAAAACGTGATATTGTTGCACATCGCACACAATGTGTCCTATATCGAGTAGGAAATCAGTTGGTCGATCAAGTTTTTAATAGACCAACTGATTGTGTTCAAATTAATCGATTTCTAATTTTTCTAAATATTGATATGTAATTGTTGGTTGTATTAAAAACTCCCTTTCAACTAAATTAATTTGGTGCTGACCAAGTTCGGATAAGTCAGACTCTGGTGCGGCATCGACACGTGTTTCCACAATTTGTGAACGAAAAGCTTTGCCATCAGCAATTTGTTTTAAAGAATCTGGGTGGTTAATATTGTTAATTAAAGTTATGCTGAGTTCGTTTGATTGTGAATGAGTGTCTGGAAAAATTTGACATTTTGGTTTGTTAGTTAAGGAAAATACACTATTAAAAACACTTGTGTTTGCCTCTAAGTCATCAAGTGAGCAAGATACACTATAGCCATCAGGATGAGTAAAGTTAACGAAAACTCCAGGTGTTATTATTTTGAGATCTTCCGGTTCTATTTGTTTTGGAGTACTGTATGTTATACCTGAATATATTCGTGTTAAAACACGAGTATAAAGATGCCATTTACATCGATTAGTGAAGTTTTCACGATCTTTGCATTCAAGCGATAAATTATTATCTAGATGAATTGCTAAATTATCTAACGCTATTTTGTAGTTATTAAATCTTATATCAATAACGTATTCGTAACGTGCTTTTTGGTTAAGCGAAATTTGATTTTGCTTTTCATTTTGTTTTAAATTTTTTTGAATTGAAAGATTGCTTAGAAAAGTTGACTCGTTATGTGCAACGACAGTGTGAAGTATAGTTTTGTATTTTTTTTCTAAAATAGGAATAGTAAGATCTGTTTTAGATTCCGCAGGTTGTGTTTGTGTGGCAGGGGATACTGTTGGCTGAGCTGCTGGTGTCGATGAACCATCTTTAATTTTAAGACAACCTGTAAGTGTAATTGCGGCCCATATGGGAATAAAAATATTTTTGATCATAAATGTCCTTTCAGTTTTGTTGAGTAACGAAAGGCTGGTGCAAATTTAAGATCAATGCAGTTTTCAAATTTTTGAATTTAAACTATCATAGGTTCGTTTTGAGCTAGATTAATACAAAATTAAATCTCAATCTTGAGAAGAAATTCTTAAGATTGAGATTTAATTTAAGAGGGGATTAGTAGTGCCAAGGAAACTTTGCAAAATTTTTCGGCCTTTTTTGAACAAAAGAGTCGCGTCCTTCTTGAGCTTCTTCGGTCCCGTAAGCTAACCGAGTAGCCTCTCCAGCAAACATTTGTTGTCCAACCAGACCATCATCAATTAAGTTAAAACCATATTTAAGCATACGCATAGCTGTTGGTGATTTTGAATTCATTTCAGCAGCCCACTCCAAAGCAACTTTCTCCAGATTCTCGTGAGGGATGACTTCGTTAACCATCCCCATTTGATAGGCGGTATCAGCATTGTAATTTCGACCTAAGAAAAAAATTTCTCTAGCTTTTTTTTGACCAACCTGACGTGCTAAATAGGCTGAACCGTAACCAGAATCAAAGCTGGCTACATCAGGATCTGTTTGTTTGAAAATAGCGTGTTCTTTTGAAGCTAAGGTTAAATCACAGACAACGTGTAAGGAATGTCCACCACCAACAGCCCAGCCAGGAACAACGGCCATAACAATTTTAGGCAAAAAACGAATTTGTCTTTGAACTTCTAATATATGTAGGCGACCGAGTTTGGCGAGATCAACTTTGTTCATATCACCAGTGCCATTTGCATCGGCACCTTCGTATTTGTAACCGTCTTTTCCGCGAATTCTTTGATCTCCTCCGGAGCAGAATGCCCATCCGCCATCTTTTGGTGAGGGGCCATTGCCGGTGATAATGACCACACCAACATCGGCACAGATTTTGGCATGCTCTAGAGCTGTGAAGAGCTCATCAACTGTTTTAGGTCTAAAAGCATTTCTGACTTCTGGTCGATTAAATGCTATGCGAACTGTTCCTTGTTTTTTTGCTTTATGGTAGGTGATATCTGTAAAGTTAAAACCATTTATTTCATCCCACTCATTTGGATCGAAAATATCAGAGACTTTTTTTGTAGTCATTTTAAATTCCTTTAAAATATTAAGAATATACTTGTTGAAAAACTGTATCATTGACCATTGGTTGTGTCTAATAGATGATAACTTTATGAATTTTGAGGTACGAATATGGTTCATGATTTAAATCCTTTTATTTTCAAATTAACTGATACATTTGGTCCACGTTGGTATGGGTTTTCGTATTTACTTGGCTTTCTCTGCGCGTATTTAATGGTTCGATGGTTAGTTAAGCGGCAAAGTTCTGAAATGTCTCAGGATTTAGTGTCTGACTTTATAACTTATGCAGCCTTTGGAACTCTTATTGGGGGGCGATTAGGTTACTGTTTGTTCTATGACCAATCATTAATATGGAGTTTTAGATCATCTCTTCCTTTTTGGGGTGTGCTTGCGGTTAATGAAGGTGGGATGGCATCACATGGCGGAATAATTGGAATTGTTGTGGCTTGTTTTTTATATGCTCGAAAAAACAGACTCAATCCAATTTACTTATTAGATTTAGTTTCAATAGTAGGCCCTATAGGTGTATTTTTTGGCCGAATTGCTAATTTTATCAATGGTGAGTTGGTTGGTCGTGTTGCTCCGGCTGATTTTCAATATGGAGTTAGATTTCCTTCCGATATTTTAAACTGGCCAGTTTATGAAACTGATCGATTAGCAACTTTGTCGACAATTGTTGATAAAGTTGGTGTGAGCTCGTCTCGATGGCTTGAGTTGTTAGGTTCGATTAAAGTTAATCAACAATCTCGTGATGAGGTTTATTCTTTATTGTATAAAATTATTCACCAAATTCAAAATGGGGATACAGTATTAAAAACAGCAATTGGTCCACTTTTGGATTATCGATACCCTTCGCAATTATTTGCTGCTGCAAGTGAGGGATTGTTTACATTTTTAATTTTATTTTTTATTGCTCGAAAATCAAGAAAACCTGGATTTATTGCAGGTAGTTTTATAATTTGTTATGCAATTGTTCGAATAGGTAATGAGATGTTTAGAGCTCCTGATATTCAGCTCGGATTTCAAGCTTTGGGTTTAACGAGGGGGCAGTGGTTAAGTGTGGCGATGCTTGCATTTGGTGTTGGTGTGTTATTTTATTGGAGCAGGACGCAGACGCAAACTATTCATGGTTGGATGCGCGGTGAAAATGTTAAACTGAGTTCGCGTAAGTAATGTAAACTGGCCCCTTAAGTTGTTGATCGTTTAAATTCTCATAACATGAACAATTGGTTTTAACTTTGCTTTTGACCAATCTTCATGAAACCAAAACAAACTCAATGCCCTTATCATAGTTCTCTGATC
>Ga0255169_1000029_pt1 | contig 120098 bp, 105 predicted proteins | sample Atl_Miss_RepC_8d_FD_183179 | JGI IMG/M metagenome (GOLD analysis project Ga0255169, IMG submission 183179) | Freshwater microbial communities from Altamaha River, Georgia, United States - Atl_Miss_RepC_8d | ecosystem: Environmental > Aquatic > Freshwater > River | place: USA: Georgia...
AACATTTATCTGCGCCTAATTCATAGACAAGAACTTTATATTCATTTTCTAAATTACTTATATTAGCTTCAGATTTAAATGCATAACTAAAAAAAACAGAATTATTTATCTTAGTTATGCAGCTTCGTTTTCTAGGGAGAACCAATCCAAAATCTGTCGATGTATAATTATTATGAATAACTATACTTTCTAAATCACTCACTAGACTAATTCTAGACTCAGGAACAAAAATATTCTTAATGTGTACAAAAATATAACTACTCACTACGATAGTTTTTTCACTAAATCAGACAAATTTTTAGATAACTTAGCCAAGTCTCTCGATGCTAGAAGTGTTTGCTCTGCAGCAGTTTTAGAATCAGCTGCTCCCTCCGAAACATCTTTGACAGTTTGAGACACACTTTCAACTGCTCGATTAGACTCACTTACAATTCTAGACAGCTCTCCCATCGTCGCACTCTGTTCTTCTACTGCCGCTGATATTGATTGCGATGAAGAACTGAGAGCATTAATCGACTTAGCAATTTCTCCAATTGTGTCAATAGCTCCACGAGTATCGTTTTGAATATTATTAATTTTTGAAGAAATTTCCTCCGCGGCTTTAGCCGATTGTTTGGCAAGCTCCTTAACTTCATTTGCAACGACCGCAAAACCGCGTCCAGCTTCTCCTGCTCTGGCTGCTTCTATCGTTGCATTCAGAGCAAGTAAATTTGTCTGCTGTGCAATTGATGAAATTATTTTTACAAAAGAACCTATTTCATCGCTTGATTTACCAAGTCTTTCCATGGTTCTACTTGATTGAGTCGCTCGCTCTTGCGATTCACTTGCCATTTTTGCTGAATTGTTCGTTGATTGAGTAATTTCTTTAATTGATTGTGTCAGTTCAATTGCTGATCCAGAAACAGACTTCATTCCAATAGACAACTCCTCTGCCCCCGTTGCGGCAGAGCTCGCTTGCTGGCTAGTCTTATCGGAGTTACTAGTCAATTGAGTAGCAGTAGCAGTAAGCTCTTCAGAAGCCGCAGCAAGTTTTGCAGACGTTTCCTCAAGAGTCTTAACTAGATGAAGCCAATCTTTCTTTTCGTTTGTTATATCCGATGCATACTTTACAACTTTTACAACATGACCAGTTATATTCTTAACAGGATTATAAGATGCTTGAATCCAAAGATCAGATCCATCTTTTCTTTTTCTTAGAAATTGACCAATTTGAAATTTTCCATCTCCTAAGTTTTTCCAAAAATCTAGATACTCTTGTGATCTAGCGTAAGATGGCTCACAAAAAATCTGATGATGCTTTCCCATTATTTCATCGATCGAAGAATAACCAAGAGCTGACGTAAAATTACGATTAGCACTTACTATTTTTCCATCTGGAGTAAATTCAATATATGCTTGAGAAGCATCCATTGCATTAAACAGTGCCATTGAATTAAATTTCTGCTCAGTAATATCAACGGCAAACTTAACAACACCTACAACTTGATTAGACTCATCTAGGACTGGGTTGTAACTCGCCTGTAACCAAACTACTTCTCCATTTTTTTTAATTCTTTGAAACTCCCCAGCTTTAAAATCACCATTCTTAAAATCATTCCAAAACTTTTTATATTCAAAACTTTCAGAATAACTTTTTTCACAAAAGATTTTATGATGCTTACCTTTTATTTCACTAAGATCAAAATATTGTAGCGCTTTTAAAAAATTATCGTTTGCATCTAGTACAAACCCATTGAGATCAAACTCAATGTACGCCATAGATTTTTTCATCGCTTCTAAAATAAATTGATATTTTTTCACATTCACTCCATTGAATATTTTTATATTTCTTTTAAATATACACCCCCCCCCCCCGTAAATTTCAACTACTTACAACTTAATCTAATCTAAATTTTCTAATAGAATTCACCGAGCAATGTGTTTCTATCAAGTATGCTTTTTAATTTTTTTTTATATTTTTTTGATATTCAGATTTTATTAATCGATTAATTGATTAATCATTTCTTTAAACACTCCTTCCCTCTTTGCTTCACTTTGATCAAAGCAATCCAAAAGAGGAGAAATTGAAGAAATTAGACCAAGCTTAAGACTCAAACTTATGCCGTGATTAGCTAAGACTTCTCCTTTTTCGTCCATCATAGCTCCACTAGACATCCCCGCGAGCAATGTACATTTAGAAGAAAAACATTTTGGGATTTATAAGTTTTTTCAACTCGAAAACTTGAATGTTGAAAGTGATCCTATTTGTATTAAAAAAAGGCAATGACTTCATGAGCAGTGAACGAAAGCTTTACTGGTCTATAGTAGAAATTTTGTTATCTATTTTATGGGGATAGTTCTCTAATTGCTCGTAGGTATAATTTGCTTCTAACATTGATAAATCTAAAATATCGTAACTTGCAAAAATAATTTTATTAAAATGGATTTTACACAATTCGTGAAAGTTAGTTCCCCTAAAACGATTCAGTTTTTAATTGAATCGTTTTAGGGAAAAATTTTTGGGAATATCAATGATATGATTAAAAAAATACAAGAGGATTATATAAAAATAAAGTTTTAAAAATTTTCAAATTAAATTCTATGTCTCGCCAATGCTTTAGATAGCTCCATACAAGAAGGACTTATTTTCATAGGTGAAGAATTAGAAAAATAATTAAACACGCGCAATTGGCTTTCAACATCTAGAGTTATCATTAATCTTCCCCATGAATCGACTCTCATGGATGAAAGTCTTTCATGATTGTTTTTAAAATCTAGCAGATCCCCTATATTTAAAGGTTGTTTAGATTCAAAAGCTGATAATTTACTCGATTCAAATTTTTCTTTTTTAAGACTCAGTACTTCCATTAATAAAGGATTAAATCCAACCAACTTACCCTCAAGTTTCGGCTGACTATCTCTGGCCTGTATCTCATCAACAGTCTTTAAAATACTTTCGTTTCCAATAAATAATGCATACGGGTCGAGACTTTCTAACCTATGAAGATTCGCTCCCGTATATTGATCTTCTTTTGTTATTAATGGGACAAAAGTGTCGCGACCGATTTTTAGGTAAACCGTACTTCCCTTTTCAAGCTCGATGGTTACTTGATTTTTAAAACGAAGTGTCACAATCGATTTATTGACAACTGAATTTCTTGCAGATCCAAGAGTTAAATGACTGGTGCTCATTGCATGTAATAATTTTCCTTCTCGGCTCACAAACTGAGTGCCATCGATTGAGACTCCTTCAATTGAAACTCTAGTTTCATTTGATTTAGTTAAAGTAAATCCATTATATTGAAAAAAAGAAAATGGGTGAGAACCAGATTCAACAAAGACTTGATCTTCTGGAAACAAACTTCCATTGCTTAAACGAACATATCTTTTAAGATCGCTAACAACTGGCTCTCCATCGAGATGTACAGTTTTCTTAATTTTCCCATCTAAGATAAAATATGTAGGCCCATTAGCATTTGAGCGCATTGAATTAGCAGATGGAATAAAAGCAATAAAAAACAAAAAAATTGCGACTAAGTTTTTCATATAGATTCCTTGAAAGTTGAATTTCGATAAACTTGTAGTTTCAACTAAGGAAGATGTCGATCCAAATACAAAAAAATTTTCTTCAATATGTATTTTTTTCAAATAATCTTAAGACAATTTGTCTCAATCATGCCGCAAAGATTCGATGGGATTTAGCTCCGAGGCTTTTTGGGCCGGATAAATTCCAAAGGCTACACCGGTGATCACAGAAAATAAAAATGCGAGTAGAACGGGACCTAAGGTGATGGCCGTCGCCCAACTGGTGAAGATGGAAATGGCAAATGTAATAAGGATGCCAAAGACAATTCCGAAAATTCCGCCCATGGTGCTTACGGTGATGGATTCAATTAAAAACTGCATGGAGATATCTCTTCTTCTGGCACCGATGGCTTTTTTCAAACCGATTTCCTTAGTTCTTTCGGTGACTGATACGAGCATAATATTCATAATTCCAATTCCTCCTACCAGAAGGGAGATGGCCGCGATACTGGATAAAAGATAGGACATGGTTTTAGAACTTTGACTCATGGCCTGTTGAACATCGGCCATATTTTTAATTTCGTAAGCATTATCTTGTAAGAAATGTGGGATGCGATGGCGAGTGTTCATAATGCTTTTAATATCTTTTTCCGCTCGTGGAATCCACTTCGCATCGGTGATCTCAATATCGATGGAGTCCACATAAGTTTTACCAAAGAGTCGATACATAGCAGTGGTGATGGGAATCATAATAATGTCGTCGCGATCGCGAAAACCATTGGCCCCTTTTTGCGGTAAAACGCCGATAATTTGAAAATTAATTTTATTAATTTTAATTAACTCTCCAATGGGATTTTTATTGCCAAAGAGTTCGCGTACCACAGTGATGCCCACCACCGCGACGCGGGCCCTTTTCGTGATTTCAATATCGTCAAAGTAGCGACCGGCGATGGGATCGCTAGTGTGAATGGGTGCATAGCTTGGAGTGGTTCCAAGAATGAGCGTGCTCCAGTTTTTATTTTGATATGTCACTTGAGCGCGGTCTGAAAGCGATGGAGAAGCATCTTTGATATAGGGAAATTGTTCTTTTAAGACTTGAGCATCATCCAAACTTAATCGCGAGGTTTGATCCACCTTATCTTGCGTGACTCCGCCGATTTTAAGGGCCCCTGATTCTAAAACTAAAAGATTAGATCCCAAGGCTGCAATTTGCGACTCAATTGATTTTTGTGCCCCTTTCCCTATGGCCAAAACGGCCACTACCGAAGCTACTCCGATCATAATTCCCAGCATGGATAGACCACTGCGAATTTTACTATTCCAAAGAGTTTGTATACCGGTTTTGAAATAGGCCATTATTTCTTGAGGAAGTGTATGCTCTTTATAAATCTTCACAAAAGGATTGGTTTTAATTTTTTCCGGCAGAGGAATTTGTCGTTCGTCACTTTGAATGACTCCATCGCGCATGCGAATAAGTCTTCTGGCTTTGGCCCCTACTTCTTCCTCGTGGGTCACCATGATGATGGTGATTCCCATTTCATTGAGCTCGTGCAAAATTTTTAAAATATCTTGCTCCGATTGAGAATCCAAATTTCCAGTTGGTTCATCGGCAAAAATTATTTTAGGATGATTAACAAGCGAGCGAGCGATGGCCACTCTTTGTTGTTGTCCTCCAGAAAGTTCATTGGTGCGATGATCGATTCTTTTTCCTAGTCCCACGCGCTCTAATAAATTTTTTACCCAAGCATCTTCGACTTGCAGCTTGGAATAAAACAAAGGCATTTTAACATTTTGAATGGTGCTTAATTTGGTCAAGAGATTAAATTGCTGAAAAATAAAACCAATATTTTTAAAACGCATGACCGCGAGCTCATCTTCATTCATTTCACTGACACTTACGCCATCAATGGCATAGTAACCCGAGGAGGGAGAATCGAGTAATCCTAAAATATTCATCAGCGACGACTTACCAGAGCCACTCGGTCCCATGATCGCCACAAAATCTCCCTTTTCAATTTTTAAAGAGACATCGTTGATGGCATATACTTCATTATCGCCCATGCGATAAATTTTTTTAAGATTTCTCACTTCCAACATCTGATCACCCTACTGGGAATTGAATTATTCTTTTGATTGAGACAAAGGATTTTCTGTTTTATCTAACTCAGCTTCATCAAGCTTAAAGACCGGAACAAGAGCAATATCATTTTCTTTAACCCCGTCTAAAATCTCGACTTTTTTTCCATCGCTGTCGCCGACTTTAATTTCGCGATCAACTTGGTTGCCCTCAATTAATAGACTAACTAAATATTTACCCGCATGAACCTTCATTGCATTTGAAGGGAGGAAAAGAACATTTTTTTTCGATAAAATATGAAAATTTACATTGGTGGTCATTCCACTTCTCATGTTTTCGGGAATTGTCTCAGGTATAACATCAACAACGTAAGTCGTAACATTATTTAAAGTTGTTGCGTCGTAAGCAATTTTATCGACTTTGCCCGCAAAGGGTGAATCGGGGTAGGCATCTAATGTAATCATCGCTTTTTGACCAATTTTAATGCGAGCAATATCAGTTTCATCGACCTGGGCTTTAATTGTTAAACGATTTGACATGGTCATAATAGAATCGTGATAACTAAAAGTCTGTCCAACTTCAACACCTTTTCTAATTATCGTCCCATCGATGGGCGCCATGATCGGCGTCGGAGGATAGTATTCTTCCCACTCTTTCAAAGCTTTATCACCTTTCGCACGAGCAGCATCAATGAGAGCGGCGCGATCGATCGAGCTCATCCAAGCTATGATTTGATTTTTCTTAACTACACTTCCTTCTTCAATTAAAATTGTTTCTGCACGGCCTGAAATTGGGGGCTTAATCTCTAATTTATTTTGAGGTTGAACAATTCCAGTCGATAAAATATTTAAATCGATGTCACCGCTTTTAATAATATACTCGGCAAACTGTTGCTCCATTTTCTGTTTATTTTCACTTCTAAAAATAAAAAAAACTGCAGCAAACCCCAGCGCAATAAAAAAAGCAATCGCCCATTTAGCCCATTTACTTTTCACCCAACAACCTCACTCCATTTTTTCACTTGTGCCTCTGAGTTTTTCTAAATCTAAATATGCAACCATCAATAAATAGCGCGCTTCTAACAAATTTTTGCGTGCATCAATATATGAATTTTCACTCGAATCCCAATCACTAAAATCATTCAAACCATTATTATATCTTTCTTTTTCAATAGTGGCAGTCACCTTGTAAGCATCTACAAAAGATTTTTGGACTTTTTCGTATTGAATTTGATTGAGATACTTAAAATATGCGTCTTCTAAATCAATTACTAGTTTTTTAAAAAGTGCATCGCGATTAAAAATTTTTGAGCGTCTCACATCATTAAGACTTTTTTCACCATAGTAATCTCTCCCCCCATTAAAAAGTGGAAATGTTACCTTTAATTGGATTGCCAAGTCGTGTGCACCGCCCATAAACCTAGGACCAGTGATTCCTTCTGTCGCTTTAAAAGTAACCGTTGGGAGAAAGCTTGCTTTAGCATTTTTATATTCAAGATTAGATTTTTGAACTTCTAAATCGTTTATTTGAGATTGCAAAGATTGACGAGTGACTAAATCAAAATCCCATTTTTCACTATATGCTTTTTCACTATTTAATTTTGAATTATGGGGATAAATATCTTCGATTAAAACTTTGGTATCTAACGATTCATCACCAATAAAATTTTTTAGTCTTCGCCATTCAAGCCTCAGGGCATTTTCAGCATTTAATAAATCAAGTTTGCTACTTTCTTGATAAGCTTTGGCAACCAATAACGAGCCCTTGTGTTCATGGCCACCACTATAGCGCCAGTCAACAATCTGCACATTATCTTCTCGTGATTTAATTACATCATTTAATAACTTAATAAGATTTTGATAGTAATACACTGTCGCCACAATTTTTTTAAGCTCTATGCTTTTATCCAACAGTGCTTTTTCATAACTTAGTTTTTGATTGCGTAGGTTGATCTTTGCTATGTTTAATTTATTTTTATGGTCAAATCCATTAAATAGATCCTGAGTCAATACCAAGCCGGTAAAAAACTCTTTTGAATTTGAGGCTTCATTGTTGTGTGCAAATGTTTCATCATAAATAGATTTCAATTCTAAGGTCGGGAAGAATTGCCCCACAGCTATTTTATATTCGAGCTCTACAGAATCTAATTTTTCTTTTTCAGCTTTTAATTCAAGATTGTTTTTCAAAAAGCTATCGTATAATTTTTTAAAACTAAGGGTCACTTCATTTGCATTTACAGGATTTGCTACCACTGTACCTAAGATAACAAGGCAGACAAAAGTGAGCAATTTAAAATTTATAAAATTCATTTAACCAATGCTTTTAGGGTTTATAAATCTATTGTAATAGATTTTTAAAAAAGTGGAGGAAAAAATATACCTAAATCGACTCACTTTCAAGTGTATCTAGTTAAACAAACCTTAGGTATTTTTATTTTTTAATCCTCTAAATGAAGAACTTACTCGCCTTGGTGTTCAGATTTGAATGGTGTTTCCTCAAGATCGACTCGGTGGCGACACTTTGGACACTCCAACTGCTCACCATTTTTCTTTGTGAATTTTTCAGACATAATGGGATAGGCGCATTTTGGACAATTAAACTTATATGGTTTTGACCAAAGCGCGTTGGAGCAATTGGGATAGTGAGAGCAGCCATAAAAGATTTTGCCGTAGCGACTTTTCTTCTCTGAGAATTTTCCAACATTGCACTCAGGACAAGTGACATCAATGGTAAATGGTGCAGTTGTTGCACAAGTTGGGTATTCTTCACAAGCTAAAAATTTCCCATACTTTCCAATCTTAATCACCATGCGCTTTTGACAAGTAGGGCATGGATCTTTGGCATATTCTTTTTCGACAATTGTTAGTTTACCATCGAGTGATTTTTTAAAATCTTCAGTTGAATTACAATCGGGATAATTAGAACAAGCCAAAAATTGGCCATTTTTTCCCCATTTGATTTGATATTCGCCATCTTTACACTTGCGACACTTAAGTCCAGTCGGAATCGCCTGCTTCTTGAGGTCTTTCATTTCTTCTTTAGCTTTATCTAATGTAAGCTCAAATCCTTTCCAAAATTCTCTGAGTACTTTTTTCCAAGAGACATCTCCCTCTTCAATTTTATCCAGGAGTTCTTCAACTTTTGCAGTGAATTCTATATCCATCACATCGGGAAAACTTTCTACTAACATTTTGCAAACGACAGATCCTAGCTCCGAGGGAATAAAACGATTTTCAACTTTAGAAACATATCCGCGATCTTGAATGTTGGAAATAATTGCAGCATAAGTTGATGGTCTTCCAATCCCATCTTCCTCCAGAGCTTTCACAAGACTTGCTTCATTAAAACGCGGTGGTGGACTTGTCCAATGCTCTTCACTTTCAATCGGTTTTTTAAGAGCGAGCTCTTCCCCTTCGATTAGATCGGGCAAAACGTTTGATTTCACTTCGATGTCTTCGTCGGCATCTTCTTCTTTGTTAGCTGATTTTGACTGTCTTAATTTTTCCGACTCAGCTTCTAAGTAGACAGTGCGAAAGCCAGGAAATTTAATGATCGAACCATTGGCCTTAAATATATGTCCCGCAATATTAAAACTTGCAACAGTTTGATCAACAACTGCTTGAGACATCTGACTGGAAATAAATTTATTCCAAATAAGCTCGTATAGTTTTTGTTGATCCGGTTCGAGATCGCCCCTTACTTCGTCAGGTGTAAACTCAAGTGAAGTTGGTCTAATCGCTTCGTGGGCATCTTGAACTTTACTCGTACCCTTCTTCTTATAAATGATTTCTTCTGTGGATAAATAATTTGACCCATATTTTTTTTTGATAAATTCGCGCAAATTCTTCATCGCTTCAGGCTCTGTCCGCACTGAGTCTGTACGCATGTAAGTAATTAAACCTTGCATTCCATGATCGCGAAGATTGACCCCTTCATATAGTGTTTGGGCAACCATCATGGTTCTTTTCGCGGTAAAACCCAATTTATGGGCAGCTTCTTGTTGTAATTTAGATGTCGTAAAAGGTGCTGTAGGATTTTGTTTGCGTTCCTTTTTAACAATAGAAACAACTTTTAATTTTTTATTTTTTACATCGGTCAAAATTTTTTGAGTTAATTTCTCAGCTTGAGGTCCTTCTAATTCCGTTTTTTTTCCAACCTCTTCACCGTAATATCGAGCCTCAAAAGGTATATTGGCTTTTTCAGCAACTCCAGAAATTGAAAACCATTTTTCAGGTATAAATTTTTTTATCTCTTCTTCTCGATCGACAATCACTCTCAGGGCGACCGATTGAACACGGCCTGCCGATATCCCTCTTTGTACTTTTTCCCAGAGGATGGGAGAAATTTTATAACCTACGAGTCGATCCAAGACCCTTCTTGTTTTCTGTGAGTCATACATGGATTGATTCAGAACAGTTGGGTGATCAATGGCATTTTTAACCGCAGTCTTAGTTACAGCATTAAAGACCACGCGATGAATATTTTTCTTTTTGCCAATTTCCTCAGCCAAGTGGAACGCTATCGCTTCACCCTCGCGATCCATATCGGGAGCAAGATAGATAACGTCAGCTTTTTTGGCGAGTTCTACAATTCTTTCAATTTTTTCTTTTTTGCCTGTGATTGGAACTAAGTCTAAATTAAAGTCATCTTTAATATCGACCCCGAGTTTCGATTTGGGTAGATCTTTAATGTGGCCATTAGATGCAATGACTTCATATCCCTTGCCTAGATATTTTTTTATAGTCTTTGCTTTAGAAGGCGATTCAACGATTACCAAATCATAAATGGATTTACTCGTCGATTTTCTAGTTTCTTCTATTTCTACCTTCATTTTAATTTTTGCGCTCGTTTCTGTTTTTGATTTTTTAATAGCAACAGGTTTTTTATTCCCTGCTTTTGTTGCACTGGCCTTTGCACCCATAGACGAACCTTATATGTAAGTAAAATTATTTAATCTCTTTTTTGGAACCAGTATTCAACATCTCATCGACTTCTTCAAGATCAAATTCAGTTAAGCCGTAGGGATTCTCTTTATTATTGATATCTTCATCCAGATACTTTTTGCCAATTTCATGCTCAATTTCATTGAGCGATTCAAAAGCATTTAGATCTTGATTTTGATTTTTCTTATCCTGTAAATTTAAATTTTCTTGCTCGAGTAATTTATCCTCATCTCGATGACCTTCGTCTAATAGTTTCTCAGAGTCTAAAATCTCTGATTCAAGCTTATCGAGCTCTTTAACATCTCGATTGGAATCTCTTATAATTGATTTTTCTTTTTCTTGACGATCGAGCTCTTCAATCTCATCTTCCGACAACTGGATTCGATCTGCTTTATTTAAAATATCTGCTCCAACTTCATCTAAATGTAATTCTACATCAATCTCATCCAAAGCATTGTGTTCAACTTTTTTTAAATCTTTGAGTTTGGATTTATTTTTAAGCTTACTATCCCTAAGTGCGTTTTCTTCCGACTTCATAAAAGCAAGGTTTCCAACTTGGAGATCTTGAGCCGAGTGACTCACAAGTGCCGTGGCAAAATTGTCCGTAACATTAATAACCGTAAGCTCCCCAGTTTTATAAGCAGGGCTACTTGAAATTTTTTTATTAGTTCCTTTATCAACAAAAGATTGTACCTCAAAAACATTTCCGAGCTCTACTCCATCGGCGCGACCACGATCTAAATACACAACATCACCAAAACTTATTCCTGCAGCAGTATCTCGATATGTGGCAATTATCGCAGCCTCCACACTTCGCTTACCAAAGTTTTTTGTAATTTTATTTATTCTTGGAGTATAGACAGTGATGCGATCTTTTCTTTGAACGATTCCCGATTGATCAACGACAGAAGCAACCCAAAGGTCATCTTTTTTCTCGAGAATTTTTATTTGCGCTGTTGTTGAATAGATAAACCCCTGTCGATCTGAGATTTTGTGTTTCGCTTCTCCACCAAAAGTATAAACACTAAACAAATCTCCCGGTCTAACTTTAATTCCTTTATCAAAACGAACAAAGATCGTGTCAAACTTATGGATAAAAACAGATTCATTTTTGGCCGCTACAACTTCGCCTAAATCTGAAATAATATTTGTTGTTACAAAAGTGTTTAAGAAGAAACCTTCTTTGTAGTTAAAGGAAATTTTTGAATTTTTATCAAACCCTGAATCGTCATACTCCTCCGTCGGTTCAACAATTTCAACTTCAGAGAGTGGTGGACTGTATTTCTCCCATTCATTTGTTCGCTGCTGATTCTCAAGTTTCTCAAGATCTTCATATGTTTCTTCAGAGGCAAATTGAAAGTAAACACCTTGATCGATAAGTTTTTTGCGCTCTAAAATCCAAGGTGGTGTACTTTTATCATTACTATTTGAATACGAACTTCCTTTTTTCGCACTGCTTACACTTGTATCCGTGAACTCGCCAACTTCGATCGTCGGCAAGCTATCAAAGTCTCCGGTCGTAAATGTTAAGACTGTCCCTGGTTCAACCTCGTGAGGATTTGTTATTTGGGGATTGAGCGACCAAATTTTTGAATAATAAAACCCTGACCCAAAAAGATTTTTTGAAATTTTCCAAAGATAATCACCTTTTTGTACCTCATATTTTTCTGATCGAGCTTTGATGGCCAAGTCATCCCAGTCTTTTTTAGAAATTTTTCCTTTAATTAATTTTGACTCTTTCAATAAATTTTTCTCTTCTGCTCCAGTATCAAAAAAATCTACTTTTTGGGGAGTAATCACCACTTTCTCTGTCGCAGGTTGAGCATCCGCTCCCACTGCTTCACTTAAGACAGTATCGTTTTTAATTTCCTCTAAATCATCCATTCCTTGATCGATCACAACTTCTTTTTGATCAGATTTCGACATGGAATCAAAGAGATTCACTTCTTCTAAATCTAGATTTTCATTTTGAGCATCAATACGATGATGGACACTCAAGGAAAGTGTCGCAATGAGCGAGGCAATTTTAATTTTAGACTTCTCATTTTTTTTCATACTTAATCTCATTAAGCTGCTTCAAAAAAATCATGTAATAAAGAATAATACTTTGCTTGTTTTTCAGCTAATTTCAATTTTTCGCTACAAGAGACTAGCCGTCCAAGCGCTTTAAGAACAAAACCCGAATGACCATGTTTTTTAATCACCTCTTCGTACACCTGCATGGCGAGATCATATTCATTGTTATTAAATAACAATTCACCCAACATCATTTTTGCTCGTACGGCAATTTGCTTATCCTTTGAAGTCTCTAGTTCTTTAATGATTGTAAGGGCATTTTCAAACTTATTCGCTTGAGTAAATTCAAAAGCCTCCTGCATCCGTTTAATTTGCTCGTCAATATCATCTGTTAAATTTACTTCTTTAATATCTAAAATACTCGGCATGATTGGAGAGGTTTGCATCCCACTTTTAGCTTCGGTAACTTGATTTAATTCTGGCTTAGAACCTTCGCTTAAAGCTTGATCAATATTGCTCAACAACTCGCTTGGATCAATCGTGGTTGCTTCAGCAGTTTCAGGCTTTAAAGGAGCAGGAAAAGTGCCCTCTGTTTCTTTATTAACTTGTGGAATTTTGGCCACAACTTCATTTTTGCTCGCTTCTACTTTGTCGTGACTTGCTTTCATTTGCGCGAGCAATTCATTGTATTTTCGATTGAGCTCATCAAATTGAGCTTTCGCCACATAGTTTTCCTGAGGAACACCATCGGCTGAAGTTTTATTTTCACTGCGAGACAACATGGAAGAACAAGAGGTTAGTAAAAGAATTTGTGATATTAAGAATAAGATTTGAAAATTCCTTTTCACTTTTCGTCCTCCATGACTTATATAGAAAAAAGCTATAATACCTATTCTAAAATGAATTCTATTTTAGTCAATGTTATACTGATTTCACTATGCTTGATAAAAATACTAAAACACCAATCTTCTAAATAATGAGAAAAAAATGAATCAACTACCCCCTCAACAATCACTCACAAATAATTTAAAAATTTTTAATATGATCGTAAGACTCAACAAAGAAGACTCTGCATTTTTTTACTTTCAACTTGAGGCCAACGATGGCCTATGCTTTTACTCAACTATCAACCATACCCCACACGATCTTCATCGAGATATAATGCTAAGAGGAGATATGCGGTTGAAAAAGGAGCTTATGCAAATGATAAATCGACTTATGCTTAAATTTCCTATTGATATAATTACTGATGAAGAAATTTAATAGTTCACCAATTATTTACTTTAGGATTAATCCCTAACGACCAATGTAACTGCACAGGTAAATGATCTGAAAAACCTAAATCATTTAAATTTCTTGCCCGAGGGTTCCACCTTTTTGGAACTACTTTTTTTTCAGTGTAGGAAAAGTAACCTCTTCCTTTTTTGTGACTTATTTTTTTCAGCATTTCAGGTTTTCGTACAATATTAAATTGAGCATTAAAATTACTTAACATTCGATCAAAAAAAAGCCACTGATGATCAAAGGTAGAATAGTAACTCTTCAAACCATCTACTGATTTCGAATGATCATAAATTCCAAAGGGTGTTAATGGTTTTATTAGATTTTCAAACTCCTTCTCTAGAGCATTAAAATCACCACTAATGACCCAATACTTTTTACGATTAAGGGCCTTATTTGTAATAAATGCATTAGTAGATGTGTGCGTCTTTATATAGGCACTTAAACTCTTAATTATTTTAAGTCGGTCTCTTTTTGGAGACCTCTGAGATGGCAAGTGAAGATTGACAAAATAATACTCACTTTCGACGAAAGGCTGATCTAAAAATACCAATTTAATTATAAAAATTGGTCGCGTTGAATAAGTAAGAATTCCACTGAGTTCAATTTTTTCAATCTTTTTAATTCGAGAATCGCGATTGAAAAAAAACACTTGCCGACTTCCTCTTGCATCTGAGTTATCTGCTAAAATAAATGCATCAAACTCCATAGCATCCATGATCAATCTTGCCATTTTTTTATTTTCAACTTCTTGCATGAATAAAAATGAAATTTTATTCGCGGGGTTGAGATCATTTTTAAGTTTCTCCAGTTGACTCACTCTGCGAACAACACTTTGTTTATTAAAATTATGGCATTCATGTGCATGAATTTTTTGATTAAAGTTTCTAGTAAATTTCTTCACTGTGATCAAGTGTTGATTTTTCTTATACTCTTCACAATTTAAAAAATTATAATCATCGTAGTCCTTACCATGTGGATCTTTATCATGTTGATCATCAAATAAATTTTCACCATTATACGAGCTCAGTAAAATGTCTCTCTTATCTCCTGCTCGTAGTATTTCAGATGAAAATAATAGAAAAAAAAGCAAACAATAATTTTGCAGAAACTTTAAATTGCGCTCCATAGATTATCCACTTTAAAAAAATAATAATTAGATTTTTAAAAGTAGTTCTTGAAGAATTGACTGAGGATGTATTTGCACCAAGCATGCTTTGAAAATTTCATTGCTGCAACGACCACGACCATCTTTCGTACAAGGACGGCAAGCTAAATCAACTTCCATAGTCTTAATTGACGATGATTTTGTAAAACCAAATGCAGTCGGGCCTTGTATGGCGATTCCCGGAACCCCCAATCGATCAGCAACATGTAATAGGCCAGTATCACCAGATATAAATGATTTTGCCTCTTTTAATAAATACGAACTCTGTGTGAGAGATAACTTCCCAGCAGCATTTACCACTCTGGCATTAATTTCATTTTTAAGTTCTATGGATTCGAGAGATAGTTCATTTAATAGCAGGCCGATATATAAATCTTCCGGTCCGCCTAAAAAAATATATTTCATCTCTTGTAATTTGGGATGACATAAAGCTTGTTTTAAAAACTCTTTCCAATGTTCATTAGGCCAGCGTTTCATTTCCCAAGCAGCTGATGGAATCAATGCGATATACTTCTGTTGAATCAGTTGATGCTCGTTTATAAAATTTAGAACAAATTTGACATCTTGACTTTTAAAATCCCAATAACTCATTGAAGCCAGATCTGATGGAACATTAAAGTTTAATTTTTTTTGAAGCGGAAAATAGAATGAATCAACACCCACATAAGGCTTTGGGAACTGATTAATCCTTAATTTAAAAAGTAAAAATCTTTTCCAGCGCTCTTTTGAACGAACAACTACCTTCACTGGGCGAAAGCTCAATGCAAATAACAATTTTATGAGGAGCGTTCGTAAATTATTATGTGCATCGTAAACTAAGTCATAATTGCGAGCTATTAACTTGAAAGTTAGCTTAATTAAACTAAATAGACCATTTTTCTTATCAAAGGATATGACTTCACCTAAGCCTTGATTAAGTGCGACCAGATGAGCAAACTCTTTCTTGGTTAGCCAATCGACTTGTGCATAGCCTGAATGTTTCAGTATTTCTATAACTGAGCTTGCCTGTACGATATCGCCAAAGCTTGAAAACCGGATAACAAGAGCTTTTTTCATGGGTTCCTTTATTTCTGACCTCATTGAATGTCTTTGAAATGTAGCATTATGGTTTCATTTTTAAAATAATTCATGTCACAATATTTCTAAGTATTGTTTAATTTTTATTTTTTGAAAATTAAATTGTGAGTAATTAACTCATACATCAAAAGCGACACTCTATTAAACATAGGATTTGTTATGACTTTCACACTCAAAAACTTAACTTCACTCATTCAAGTTGCACTTACGCATAATGCTTCAGATGTTCACCTAAGAACTGATGAAACTCCTTCGCTACGAATAAAAGGGGAATTAGTTCCCGTACAAACCAAAAATTTTTCTGCTGAAGATATTTATGAAATCATTAGCATCCTCCTTCATGGGAAAAATATTGACCATGAACTTGCAAAAAATTTAGAAATAGATGGCGCATTCCAACTCGAGCAGATTTGTCGTTTGAGATTTAATATTTTTCGATATTTTCATCAATACGGCATAGTTCTTAGAATTATTCAAAGCAATATCCCGACATTGCAAAGTTTGAATATGCCACCTATTTTAGCAAAAATTTCTCAACAGCGAAAAGGGCTCATACTCATCACAGGCCCCACTGGTTCTGGAAAAAGCACCACGATGTCGGCAATGCTTGAACACATTAACACAGAATCGGCTTCTCACATTATCACCATTGAGGATCCCATTGAGTATCTACACCCTCAAAAAAAATCACGAATATCTCAAAGAGAAGTAGGGAAAGATACCTTGAGCTTTGCCGACGGCCTTAGGGCTGCATTACGCCAAGACCCCGATGTTATTTCGATAGGTGAATTGCGCGATGCTGAGACGGTGCAAATTGCACTGAAAGCTGCCGAAACGGGACATTTAGTCATTTCGACTATGCATACTTCTAATACCATCACGACAATCAATCGAATTATTTCATTTTTTCCCACCGTGGAGCAAATCGAAGTTAGAAATCGCTTGGCAGAAAGCTTGTATGCAGTTGTCGGTCAAATGATGCTCAAGGGGAAAAATGGCTCAATGCTAGTGGCTCAAGAAATTATGCTTACGAATCCTGGGATTAAAGACTGTATTTTAGGTAAGGATGATATTAATAGAATTCACCAAATTATCAATCAAGGACTAGGCAAGTCCATTAACGGCTGCCAAACTTTCGATCATCACGTCATGCAATTATTTAATAAAGGTCTCATTTCCAAAGAAGTCGCTCAAAGTGCAGTTAGCTCTGAACGCGACTTCTTGCAGAAATTGATTATTGAGTAACTTCTAAGCAACAGATTTAATTTTCTCTGATTTTAAATGACTTTTAAGCTTAAACTTCTTTACTAGGCTATTAAGTTCTCCAGAAGCATGATGTAGTCGAGATGAAATATTTTTATTTTCATCTGCTATTCTATTAGTTTTTTCTGTTGATTTTTCAATATCATCTGCTGCTTTAGTTGTAACAGTAACCTCTTGAACAGATTGCTCCGTGAGCATTAAAAATTGTTGATTAGTTGCATTTTGTTCCTCCGTCGCTGTAGCCACAACCTTAGAAGAATCATTAATTTTCTCCATCAACTCCATAACTTTTAAGATTGAGTTCATAATTTCTGAAGAATTATCTTTAATCGTAGAAACTTTGGTTGTTATTTCATCTGATGCAGATCCTGAATGTCTTGCTAATTCCTTAACTTCGTTTGCCACTACTGCGAATCCTTTTCCAGCTTCACCAGCACGAGCAGCTTCAATGGTGGCATTTAAAGCCAACAGATTTGTTTGGCGTGCAATCGAGTTGATTACTTGAACAAAACGAGAAATCTCAATAGAGTTTTCTTCTAGCTTAATACCAATTTCTTTAACATCTGATACAAATTGCAAAGCTTCAGTTGTAAATTGATTAGACTCAACTGCTTGCTTAGAAATTTCCCCAACTGCTTGTTTCATTTCCAAACTAGAATGATTTAAATTTTTAATATTTGACAAAACAACTTCGGAGCGATTCTTCATATTCTGAGCTTGTTTTGAAGAATGACTTGACATTGAATTAAGTTCCAAGCTCTTATCAGAAAGGGTATTCGCCTCAAACTCGAGACTTTTCGCCAGTGTATCAACTTGGTTTAAATCCAATGACAATTGATTGAAGAAACTTTTTAATCCTTTAGCAAGTTGCCCAACGGCGTCGGATCCTTCAATTTCAATATCAAAGGTAAGATCTCCAGCCTCTGCTTTTTTAACAACTTCTAAAATCTTATCCACTTTTTGCTGTAGATCTAATGCAGCTAAACGCTCTTTTTCTTTTCTTTCATTATCTATTCTAAACAATTCTTTTTCCTGAGCTGCTTTTTCTAAGTCATATGCTTTTTGCTTTTCAATTTCTTCCATCTTCTTTTTCTGTAAAAGAATTTCAGTTTCTCTATCAGATTTTATTTTTTCTTGAAGCGCAACTGCTTTTTCTTTTTCGGCTATCGAAAGGGCTTCCTGTATTTTCAACTGCTCTTGTACTTCTATTTCTCTTTTTTCAGCAGCTATTTCTTGATCTATCATATATGTCTTAAACTTATTAGCAATCAACATACAAGGAATTGTTTGAACAATAACGGCTAGTGCATGAACTGCAAGAATAGTAAAACTTGCCTGATAATTAAATAAACTATCCTTAAAAAAAACGTAGAAACCAACATGATGAATTGCAGCTGTTAAAGCAGCAGCTAGAATCGTCATTGGATTCGCAAACATAATAAGTAAAGCTATTGAAATAAATACGTGAAAATGTGCTTCTATCATGCCTTTTGATAAGTGTATCAATAAACCACTGTAGAAAAGCATTGAAACGCCATAGAGAATCGAAGTCATTTTAGCATTTTCAAATTTATAAGTAGCATAAATCGGCAATGAAGAAATAATCATACTTGAAAAGAGAGCAAACATTGCTCCAGTCTTAAAAAAATAACCTAACGCTATCGCTAATGGAATTTGGGCCAGAAGAAAATAGGCAAATATTTTATTTGTCCAACTGAGGTGCTTTAATTCACTTTGATAAACTCGTTCCATAATAACTCCTAATATTTAATTCCATGTGGATCAAAATTTCTTTGAAGATTTTTACTTGTTATGCATCCAAAAATCGGATAAACATTTACTTTTGATTGAGAAGCGAGCTCATTTTTAATCTTTGATAAATCAGTTTCTATTTGATCTACTGAAGAAATGCTCCTTGATTGTGTGTAGCCACCACTATAAATGATCTGATGAAACTCGTTAAAAATTGTTAGCTGAGGTACAGCTTTTATTAAATATTTTTTACCAAACTCTTCGGCGTCACCTGTCACAACAAAATACCCCAATTTTTTCAACGTATTTTTCCAATGATGATTTTCTCCAATAATTGCGACTGTTTCAACAGGATGAGATTTTGAACCAACAGACCTACTCTTTAAATAATTAAAGACATTTTTAGAACAGTCACAATCGACTCCAAGAATATGAACATACCTCCAACCATTCTTGAAAGTAGATTTTCCAGTTGCTTCTTTTAAAATCAAGTTTTTAAGGGCCATGTGAGAAGAAGAATTAAATCCAAAAGAATGGAATTTCATTGCGTACATACTAAAGTATGAAATAAGCACAAACCAAATAAGAATAAAACCTTTAAAAACCACAATTAACCCAATATCTATTTTAACTTCTGAGTAAAATATGACCAATGTTGATTACAAGGATATCGGTTTTAAATTTGTAATTATGAGTATATTTAATGTATTAAATAATATTTTAATAAAAACTAAAGGTTTTCTTGAATAACAATGGTTCTAAGTATCTTGTCATGCATACATTGTCGCTTGGTATGTTTAAAAGCAAGCAAAACGCCCAAAACCGAAGCAATTGAAACGGGCTTTAAAAACAGCTCCCTCAGCAAAACTTTCGATAGATTTAATTTAAATTCATCTTCTCCACGCACCATTAATCCCATTATTTTTTTTCCGACGGATACATGTTTAAAACTCATTAGATAAATATGAAAGACAAAATATATGACGAAAATGACATCCATTCTCAACTTAAAATTGATAGAAAGTTTTAATAATAATGCTAAAAATGAATAATCAATTAAGGTTGCAAAAAATCTTTTTTCCAAGGAGGCATAGTAAATAATGTCTTTGTCTTTTAGTTCGTTTTGTAATTCTTGTTGATAATGATTTCTATTTTTTGGAAGTTGATTTTTTTCTAGTAATAATTTTTTATTTTTTGAAAAAATTCGAGGATTTTCCTTAACAATATTAGAAGAATTCTCATCCACATTTTGCTGAAGACTAGATAATCTATTTGCGTCTAATCTAAAATCCCAATCATCCTCTAAGTGTTGCCTTGATTCGCTAGGCCCTGAGTCACCATGAAGAAGAGAGGGATCTATAATTTTTTTATTATGATCCATTATTTCTTGCTTAAAGCTATCGATTTCACAATATCGTTCATAATCAGCAAGCTTTCCCCCAAGACAGCGTCCTGCCTCAAGCCTTTAATCCAATCATCTTTTTTGAGATCAAAATCCTTTCTCATTTTCTTTGCCTCTGATGGTTTAAAGTTTTCATGGGCCCGTAAAGATTCTTCAAAATTGGTCACTAATAAATTTTTATCTTCCTCATCCAATTTTAATTCATCATTCATTTTCTTGGCCGTTGCCTCTTCAGCTAATTGATTTTTAAGATTGAGAGAGACGAGGGTATCTTTTTTTCTTTTGTTGAGATAATCCAGATTTTTGTTAATTTTATTAAGTCTTTGATTGGATTTGACCCTTTGAGAACTCAATGCTTTTAAATTAGGTATATTTAAAGAATACTTATTCCATTTATTAAAAGTTCTTGGAGCTATCTGATCCCATGCAAGCGCATGCTCTAAATCCTTCTCACGACTGTCAGCGTAGCTAGTAATATCTGGCAAGATTAGATCTGGAACAACACCTTTAAATTGAGTTGATGCTCCCGTCACTCGATAAAATTTTTGAATAGTCACTTTAAGAGCTCCCATCGTTGGGCCAAACATGGATAAGAGCGGACCTTGATTTAAATTAATCACGGCCTGCACTGTTCCCTTGCCATGAGAGAAATCTCCCCCTACCACTAAACCGCGATTATAGTCTTGAATGGCACCTGCTAAAATTTCTGAAGCAGAAGCTGAAAATCTATTGATAAGAACAATCAAAGGGCCATCATAGAAAGGGGTTGACTCTTCACTTTCAAGAACTTCAACTTGACCCATATGATTTTTAACTTGTACGATTGGCCCTTTACCAATAAATAATCCAGACATTAACTTAGCATCTTCCAATGCTCCTCCGGAATTATTTCTTAAATCTAAAATAACTCCATCTACTTTCGCCTTTTTCAATCTCTCTAATTCTTTTTTAACATCATCAGTACAATTGACTTTAGCATTTTCAAAATCGCGATAAAATTTTGGTAAATGAATGTAACCAATTTTTAACTCATTTGGTTTTAATTGTAAGACTGAAGACTTGGCAAAGGAAGCTTCCACTTGCACAGTATCGCGGATAATAGAAATTGTTTTACGAGTGCCATCTGCCTTCTTCACAGTTAAGCGTACTTCCGTTCCTTTTTTCCCTCTGATAAAACGAACCGCATCGTCAACTTTCATGTCCATTAAATCAATGGACTCTCCCTTTCCTTGCGCCACGGAAAGAATTACATCATCAACTTCTAACTGTTTTCCTCGCCAAGCAGCTCCACCTGGAACGATCTGCACTACTTTGATAAAAGATCCATCTTCTTGTAAAACTGCCCCTATCCCCTCCAATTGTCCCGTTATATCGATATCAAAATCTTCTTTCTTTTTAACAGGCATGTAAGTAGTGTGCGGATCGTAAACAGAAGTAACGGAATTAAAGAAATGCTCCATTTGATCTTCGCGATCTTCCTTCGCGATTCTTTCAAATATTTTTTCAAAGCGTTTAGATGTAGTATCATGAGCTTTGGCAATTAGTTCTGAATCTGTAAGTTTTTTCTCTTTTTTATTTTTCTTTGGTTCTACTTTTACTCGCGAAGGCATTATTTTCTTTTTAGGATTATCAGATTGTTCATCGAGTAATGATAAATATTTATAGAGAGTCGCTTGTTTGAAGATGAGTCTCCAGTTTTCTTTCCATTGCAGATCATCCTTTGGCCAGTCTTTTTTATCTGGATCAATTTCTAAATTTTCATTGCCATTAAAATCAAACTGCTTTTTAAAAATTTCTTTACGTAATGTCTCAACTTCCGCGACGCGCTTCTTTAGGATAACCATCGTCTTGTCGACTAGTTGAAAATCTCCAGAAACCATTTGATCATCCAGTTGATTTTTAAAAACTTCGAGATCCTTTACGTCTTGTTTTGTTAGCAATTGTTTTGAATTATCGACACGCTTTAAATATTGTACAAAAGCTTTAGCGGAAACTTCATCATTTAGCTTCATTGAACGGTAATGAAAAGTTTCAAGTGAATTTTTTAAGATGTTTCCCACGAGTCTTTCTTTTTTCAAATCTTTGGAACTCTCATTTGAAAAAAGTGCTTGAGTTGGAATAAGTTGTACACAAAGTAAAGTGGCAACAAAGAGATTCTTCATTCATTCTCCAGATCATTAGATATCTATTATCTATTTTAATTTCTTTATTTTATACCGCATCATAGCTTCATACAAGTATTCATAACTTAGACCATAAATTTCCGATTCATCATTTTTGATTGCACTGAAATATACCTACATCGATTGACTTTAAAAGCTGAATCTAGGCATACAAGTCATTGGTAATTTTTAATTTTCAATACTTGAGAATTAAACTAAATGGCATATAATTTCGTCTTTTATTATTTTGTCCCAGAGTCCGAGTAAAACTCTGCACTATCGATCGCTTTTTGAATCAACGTTTGCAATTGATCTCGATCTGCTTCACTCCAAGCTTGTGTGTAGTTTTTAAAATAAGACTTGGATGGATTGGTGACTGGAAACTCGGGAGCAAAGAGTGCACAAGCGTCGTCGTGAGGAATCATCGACAAATCGTGACTTCCAATTTTAACCGCCCAATCTAAAATATCTCTTTTATTCATCCCGACGAGTGGTCGCAAAATCAAAGTTTCGACGCTTCGATCGAGCAAAGCTAAATTCGCGATGGTTTGTGAAGAAACCTGCGACAAGCTATCTCCGGTAATAAGCGCAGTAGCAGCCAACTTTGGCATCAATGCTTCGGCGAGCACCAACATATATTTTCTAAAAAGGAGTGTTCGATACTCCAGTCTTATATGGCCTGCCAAAAATTCTTGAATCCCACCAAAAGGAACGATGACAAGTCTCGCCCCCATTTGAAACTGATTTAAATAGTGCGAGAGATTTTTTATTTTGTCGACCACTTCCATTCCCACAAAAGGGTAAGCGTGAAAAAAAACAAAATCCAAATTCATTCCTCTCCGGGACATTAAATAACTGGCGACAGTTGAATCAAATCCCCCCGATAAAAGCACCAATCCTCTCCCGGAAGAACCCAAGGGAAGACCACCCATGCCCTTTATTTTTAAACTGGAAAGTGAAAAGTATTGGGGAAAAATTTTAATCTCTAATGTCGCTTCAGGTTTTTTAAGTTCGCCATCTAATTGATCGAATTGGTCTAGCAGTATTTTGCCAATTTTTTTTTCGATCTCCACCGAGCCAATGCTGAAAGTTTTATCCAATCTTTTGACATTGACGCGAAATTTTATTTTTTGATTGAGATTTTGAAGATTTTCTACAAAGCTTTGCATTAAACGAAGGGATTCATTTTCCATCACCCTTAAATCATCCTGAGCCGTTTCTCTGCGATCAAAGGTAAAGATGGGCAAAATGAGAGCGATCCCGGGAATATAACTTAAGGCTTTTAAATCGAGTTCGTTTAACTCTCTTTTCGTTTTTAAATAGAGTCTTTCCGTTTCTTTTTTGATTTGAACATTTTTGTGATCATTTTTTTTAAGCACATGAACAATATGGCGGCATAATTTTTTATAATAAACTGGCCGATTTTTTCCTTTTAACCATAGCTCATCGACACTTATGAATATTTCTTTCGTTAACATTTTTATCTCTTTTTATTTTTTTATTTTTATTTTTTAAGTATTTTAAGTCGCTGTAATATTTTTTGAAAAGTTTGGATGAAAGCTTGGATATCATTTTCACTCGTAGAACGAGAAAATGAAATCCTTAAAATATTTTTATGCCATTTTAAATCTAAGCCCAGCGATTGAAAAACAGGATTGTTATCCTGTATGCGCGGGGAGCAAGCAGAGGTCGACGAAATAAAAATATTTTCCTCTTCGAGTAGTCTCAATAGGACATCACTTGGATAATGGCGAAGTACAATGCTCGCAATTTTTCCATCGTGATCTTTTGAGCTTATATCCCATGGAAAAAAAATTTCCTCGCTCATTAAGTTGGATAATTCATTTTTAAGAAGAGCACTTAAATTTTTAAAATGTGTGGGATTATTTTTTATAAATTCACGATGACTACTTATCGCCTTGGTGGCGGCAAAGATTAAAGGTGCATTGTATGTTCCGGCCCTTAGATTTAAATTATTTCGAGCATGGCCAAAAAACATCGGCTTTATTTTTTTTTGTTCGATCCATTTCTTTTTTACAATCAGAGCCCCTATTCCTTTCGGCCCGTTAAATTTATGAAAAGATAAAGAAAGGGAGTCGGCATTTTTTAAATTAACTAAGTTTTCATCATTTAAAATGATCTGGGTCGCATCTAAATGCACAAAGACTCGATCGCCTAATTGCCCTAATTGCTCCAACATCGCCTCGCTCATTTGTCGCTTTCCCGATTGCGAGTTGACCACATTCAGTAAAAAAAGTGTCGATGGACTTTGTTCCATTCGCGGTGATGTAGCGATTTCCTGACAAATTTCTGTTATGTGGCGAGAGCAATAGAGACCTGCATCGAGGGATAGTTCAACCGCGCAGTTTAATAGTTGCGAGTTTTCAATTTTAGCATAAGTCGAAACGTGATCCGCTTTTGAAAAAAATATTTTTTTAAGCTGGCACTGCAAAGAATCGATGACCCAATGATTTGATTCCGTTGCTCCACTAGTGAAAAATAATTGATGAGATTGCGATAACCCCAACTCTTCCAAAATTATTTTTTGACTCTCTTCAATTTGTTTAAGCAAGGATCGAGATTTTTTAAAATGAGAATGAGGATTGTAAAAATCTTCCGCTAGGCTTTGCGACAAAAGTTCGAGTACTTGTGGGTCGATGGGGGTGGTGGAAGCATTGTCTAAAAAAATCACTAAACTGACCTCTTTCAGTGTGTTTGAGATTAAATTTTGAATGTTTATGAACTAATTCAGGCAAAAAATCTTACGATTTTAAAGCGAAAATAAGAGCTCAAAGGCAAACACACTCAAGTAGGTCAGTTTATACCTATATCGATTCACTTTTGAAAGTGCATCGACATAGGTAAAAAAACAAAGCTTATTTAAGATTTCTAAGTACGTACTGTAAAATACCACCATTGGTGATGTAGTTTAATTCATCCACAGTATCGACTCTCGAAGTCACAACTGTCGTGTCGACAGTTCCGTTTTGGCGGTGAATTTCCATGGTGTATTTCATCATTGGTTTTAATTCGCCTTGAGGAATGAGAGAAATTTTCTCCGAGCCATTTAAGTTTAAGGTTTTGCGATCGACGCCTTTTTCAAAAACTAATGGCAACACCCCCATCCCAATTAAGTTCGAACGGTGGATACGTTCAAACGATTCTGTGACGACGGCCTTAATTCCTTGAAGCATGGTTCCTTTGGCGGCCCAGTCTCTCGACGAACCAGTTCCGTACTCTTTACCAGCAATCACGACCAGTGGAGTTTTCGTTTCGATATACTTCATCGCTGCATCGTAGATAGAAAGTTTTTCATTGCTTGGAATGTGCAGTGTATCTCCGCCTTCTGCACCGCCGAGCATTTCATTTTTAATGCGAATGTTGGCGAAAGTTCCGCGCATCATGACTTCGTGATTTCCACGTCTAGAACCAAAAGAGTTAAAATCGACCGGAGCCACACCTTTTGATTGTAAATAAGTTCCAGCAGGCCCAGTTTTTTTAATCGATCCGGCCGGAGAAATGTGATCAGTGGTGATTGAATCGCCAAAGAGTGCCAAGATAGAAGCATTTTTAATTTCAATTTTTGAAACTGTCCCACCGGCAATATCTTCAAAGAAAGTTGGATTTCTAATATAAGTCGATTGATCTTCCCACTGATAAAAATCCCCCGTCGATGTTTTAATCGCTTGCCAGTATTGATCGCCATTAAAAACATTATTGTAGCGATTTTTAAACATGGCACTGGTTAGTTTTGAATTTAAAACTTGATTAATTTCTTCGTGAGTCGGCCAGAGATCATTTAAGAAAACATCTTTGCCATCCGCCGATTTTCCAATGGGATCTTTGGTTAGATTCACGTGAATATTACCCGCTAGTGCGTACAAAATAACTAGCGGAGGTGAAGCGAGATAATTTGCTTTGACATCGGGATTAATTCTTCCTTCAAAGTTTCTATTTCCCGAAAGAACAGAAGTCACCACTAAGTTATTGTCGTTGATTGATTTTGAAATATTTTCTGGAAGTGGTCCCGAGTTTCCAATACAAGACATGCAACCATAACCAGTGAGAGTAAATCCCAATTCGTCGAGAGATTGTTGTAAACCCGCTTCAACTAAATAATCTGTGACGACTTTCGATCCAGGAGATAAGGCCGTTTTAACCCAAGGTTGTGACTTCATACCAAGAGCGCGAGCTTTGCGCGCCACTAAGCCAGCGGCAACCATAACGGAAGGATTGGAAGTATTTGTACAAGAGGTAATTGTCGCAATCGCCACAGCACCATGCTTAAGTTTAAAATCCGCGCCGTTTACGGCAAATTCTTGTTGCGATAATTCTGGTTGGATTTTAAATGATTGTTGTAATTCTGTTTGAAATGCAACGGCAGCTTTATCAAGTTCAATTTTATCTTGCGGTCTTTTTGGACCGGACAAAGAAGGAACGACTGTCGAAAGATCTAATTCTAATGTAGATGTGAAAACTGGATCAGCATCGCCTTCGTTTAACCACGTTCCTTGTTCGCGAGCGTATGCTTCCACCAGTTGAACTTCTTCTGTCGAACGACCAGTAAAAGTTAAATACTCGATCGTTTTTTCATCGACGGGGAAAAAACCGCAAGTCGCACCGTACTCGGGGGCCATGTTCGCAATAGTCGCGCGGTCGGCAAGCGAAAGCGCCTTCACTCCCGGCCCAAAAAATTCGACGAATTTTTCGACCACTCCATGCTTGCGAAGCATTTGTGTGACCGTCAATACGATATCGGTTGCCGTGATGCCTTCGTTAATTTTACCTTTGAGTTTAAAACCCACGACTTCTGGAACAGTCATCGTCACCGATTGCCCCAGCATCGCTGCTTCCGCTTCGATACCGCCAACGCCCCAGCCTAAAACGGAAAGACCGTTTATCATCGTGGTGTGTGAATCAGTTCCTACACAGGTATCGAAATAAGCCGTGGTCTCGCCATTTTCAACTTTTGTCCAAACACCTTTGGCCAAATATTCGAGATTCACTTGATGACAAATTCCCGTTCCAGGAGGAACCACGCGGAAATTTTTAAATGCATTTTGCCCCCACTTTAAAAAAGTGTAGCGCTCTTTATTTCTTTCGTATTCGAGAGCGACGTTTTTTTCAAACGAATCGCTCTTGCCGAAATGATCGACCGCGACCGAGTGATCGATGACTAAGTCGACGGGAATAAGCGGATTAATTTTTTTTGGATCGCCGCCAATTTTTTTCATCGCTTCACGCATTGCCGCTAGATCGACCACCGCGGGTACGCCGGTAAAATCTTGCATTAAAACGCGCGCGGGATAGTAAGCAATTTCGCGATCGGAGTTTTTATTTTTCACCCAATCATTAATCGCTTGAGCGTCGGCAAAGGTCACATCTTTTCCATTTTCATGGCGCAAAATATTTTCCAGTAAAACCTTCAGCGATTTAGGCAATTGATCGATGTCGCTTAGACCTAATTTTTTAGCTTCTTTTAAACTGTAATAGTGGTAATTTTTTTGACCAACTGTCAGTGTTTTTTTAACCTTGCTCATTGGAGGCTCCTTCTCTTTTGACGGTGTTTAAATAATAAATGTGATTGAGAGAAATTATAGAAATTTTCCGCGAAACCGTAAAGCACAAGCACTCATTTCACGGGAGAAAACATGAGTTCAAGGCCATATTCTCACAGGAAGCCCTTCGATGGAATCTTTGCAGTGGTCAAAAAAGTTGTAATGAATTGAGTTGAGTTGAGTTTATTTTACTTTATAAAATTTTTCGCTCTTGGCGTATTTTTCTTTTTCGCGCACATCGGTGGTGAGGCTATCAATTTTTTTAACAATGCTCACGATGCGATTAAGAGAAATTTCAATATGTGTGAGGTACTCCGGCTTGTATTCTTTTTTTAATTTCCAAATAAAACCAAATGCTACCGTCAAGGGATTATTGATCTCGTGATTGTAGGTAGTGATCATGGCCGAAATTGCTTCCAGCTCTTGCCTTTCCATTTCTTCGCGGTGACCTTTTAGAGCAAGAATTTGAGTTTTTAAGCGAGCGACGGCGATGTCGATATTAATAGGTTTATGAATAAAATCGTTGGCCCCTAAATTAAGAGTGTGCACCAAATCATGCGTTTCCGATTTCGCCGTGGCCATAATAATCGGAAGTTCGATTTGTGAAAAAGTTTGGCGCAGTTCTTTTAAAACTTCCAGTCCATCCATATCGGGCATTAAAATATCTAGCATGACGATATCTGGACGATTGGGATGAATTTTATCTTTTTGACAGAATTCTAAACAGTAATCAATAGCCTTGCGGCCGCTGGAAATAATCGTGACTTTAAAATCGCGCTTTTCAAGTCGCATCGAAATCATTTCGGCATTTATAGAATCATCATCGACTATCAAGATATGAGGTTTCACCCTTAACTCGCTTTTTGGATAAAATAAAGATCTAAGTCTACTATAAACTCTTTCATTTTGACTTTCAAATCTGCATAAATTGAAAGCGTATTGATAAGTTTATGTTTTTTTCCCTGAGATTCAATCATTTCTAACATTTTTCGCATTTCTTCCAAATGAAAATTGCTCATTAAATCTTTTAATTGATGAGCGATGGTTTCGATTTGGCGATACTCGCAGGTCAAAATAGCTTCCTCTAAAGCTTTCATTCTTTTTGGAGCTTGGATTAAAACTTGCGAGATATAGTGATTCAAAATATCTTCATCTTCTTTAAAGTCGTTTAAAACTTTTTGCATATAAAATTTAACATCGCTTTTTTCGGCCTCTACTTTTTGTACTTCGTAACCATAGTCGACGATTTTTAAGACGAGATCTTCAAATCGTCGCATGGTGATGGGTTTACTTAAATAAAAATCCATCCCGGTTTTTAAACACTGATCTTCATCACCCACTACGGCATTGGCCGTGATAGCGACAATCACCGGAACTCCATAGAGAACTGGATTTTCTCGAATGACCTCGGTGGTTTTTAAACCATCCATCAAGGGCATATTAATATCCATTAAGATGAGATTAAATTTCTTTTCTTTTAAAAGTTCGATCGCTTCCATTCCATTTGAAACGCACTCGGGATAAATATCCATTTTATTCAGCATTTTTTTAATTAAACGTTGATTGATTTCATCGTCTTCGACAATCAAAGCTGTGAGATCATCTTTTTTAATTTTTCGTTGCAGTCGATGGAGCTCCATTACTTCGGCGGATTCTTCGAGTGGCAATGAAATCCAAAAGAAACTTCCATGGCCTAAGCTCGACTTAAAACCTATTTGTCCCTGTAATTTATCGATAATTTTTTGAGCGATCGCCAGCGAAAACCCCAGGCCTTCAAAGTGCTCATCGCGATTATTTTTTTCAAAGACAAAAGGTTTAAAGATGTGAGGTGATAAGTCTTTGGAAATCCCGCGCCCCGTATCTCGCACTTCAAAATAAAGCTTCTCGCTTTCTTTTTTAACTTGCAAAGTGATCGAACCGTGGTCGGTAAATTTAATGGCGTTCTCCATAAAATACTGCATCACTTGCATGATGCGCTTTAAATCACCTTTATAATTTTGATGCTCGATTTTATTTTCTAAAATTAAGTTTAATTTCTTTTTTTGGCATGCTTCCGAGTATTGATTTTCTAAACTTAAAAACAATTCGGCGACGGAAAATGATTTTTCCGATTTATCAAATTGCTCGCTTTCAACTGTTTCAAATTCGATGGTTTTATTGACCAGAGAAAGCAAGCGATTCGAGCTTTTTTTAATCGAATCTAAATAATCTTTTTGCTCGCTGGTGAGCTCCGACTGATCGAACATTTCGAGCATTCCAAATACGCCGTTAAGCGGTGTTTTTAATTCGTGACTTAAGCGAGACAGTAAATCATTTTTCAATCGAAGTGAATTTTCCGCTTCATTTTTTGCTTTAACTAAGTAGGATTCGAGTTTTTTACTCTGCGTGACATCTACTCCCACCATACTATAACCTGTGGGACGATTTTCTTGATCGTAAATATGAGCAAAAGTGCATTTCATCACTCTCGCCTCTAGAATTTGTTCTGCATCGTTTTGGTTATTTTTATAAAAAGTCCAATCGGATTCATTTTTGATCCCCAACTGGGTGCGATAAATGAGTGTGTGAAAGCTAGCGGGATGATCGAGGCCAAATTGCAAATTCAGCTCTTGATTTTTATGCTCTAATTCTTCTGCTTTGATAAAATCGACGGGCTTTAAAATTCCAACAACGTCATCAAACGTTTTTCCCACTAGCTTTTCAAAGACAGTGTTTACATATGTAATCGTTCCATCCAAGTCCATGCGAATTATTGCATTATTTGTGGCACTGTTGATACTTGCTTGAAACTGCAATTGCTTCCAATTTTCTTCTTGCTGAAAACGCAGGTCTGTAACGTCGTGCTGAACGAGAATATATTTTCGCTCATCGTTTGTCCGATCGTAGTACATCGGAATGGCAGTGGTTTGTAACCACAGTCGCTCTTCAAATTGAGTTTGAAAACATAAAGGCCCGCGGAATACTTCCAGTGACTTAATTTTATCCCACACAGGGACAAACGCATCGCCCCCATCACAGCTCGATAAAAAATCATAGATTTTAAAATGGTGGCATTCTGAAAAAGGAATTCCCATGCTTTGACAGAATAATTCATTGGCAAAAATTAAATGTCCTTCGCCATCGAAAATTGACAACATGGAACTAAAACTTACCGCCTCAATTAAGGCTTCTAAGTCCTTTTGGTCCTTTAAAAAATTTACCAGGCCCTGTTCCTTCATTTGCTCACAACTATCCTTTTCAAATCTTTCAATCTGATCGGGTTAGTGGCGGTAAAACATTATTGGATGGAGCTTAATTAAACTTAAAATTGACTCAATTTACTCTTTTTCGGCCCCTAGAAACTCTAAGCCCCCTAAAAATGGTTGAAGCTTTTTAGGAACCTTAAACTGGCCTTTAGCCGTCTGATGATTTTCGAGCAGTGGAACTAAAATTCGAGGAGTCGCTATCGCCGTATTATTGAGGGTGTGAACGTATTGAGCTTTGCCTTCGCTATCGCGGTAGCGCGTTTCAGTTCGGCGCGATTGCCAATCGTAGAGCGAAGAACAAGAATGGGTTTCGCGGTATTTATTCTCACTGGGGACCCAAGCTTCGATATCGTACATGCGCACTTTTCCCGTGCCCATATCGCCGGTGCAACACTCGACAATGCGGTATGGAAGTTCGAGATCCTGGACGATTTCTTCCGACGTTTCCAGCAAGGCACGATGCCATTTTTCAGACTCTGCGGGATCGTTTTTGCAAATCACGAATTGCTCGACTTTCATAAATTGGTGCACGCGAATAAGCCCGCGCACATCGCGGCCGTAACTTCCTGCTTCTCTTCGAAAACAAGGAGAAAATCCAGCGTATAATATTGGTAAATCTGATTCTTTGAGCATTTCTTTGGAGTGAAGAGAGTTAATTTGCACTTCCGCTGTTCCCGTCAAATAGAGCCCATCTTCGGGTAGAAAATAAGCTTGATCGCGCCCAGTGGGAAAGTGCCCCGTACCAAATAAAGCCTCTTCGCGAGCGATGGCCGGAGTTGAAATAAGCGTAAAACCTTTTGCTTTTAATTTTTCCAAAGCCATGCGATGCAAGGCCATCTCGAGAAGCACCATTTCGTTTTTAAGCGAGTAAGAGCGCGAGCCGGACACTTTGGCAATTCTTTCAAACTCGGCCCAGCCTTGTAGCTCTAAAATTTCCACGTGATCTTTTGGTTTAAAAGAAAATGTGGGCAAAGCACCCCATTTTTTGACCTCCACATTTTCTGTATCATCCGCCCCTCTTGGCGCAAGTGGGGAGGGAATTTGTGGAACTAAATAAAGCATTTCATTTAACTTACTAGTAAGTTCATCCATCGAGGGTTTTAAAGCCTTTGCTTCTTCATCTAGTAATTTGGATTTAGCAATTAAATCAGGTCGCTCTTCTTTGCTTGCTTTGGGAATCATCCCAGACATTTTATTTTTTTCAGTAAGCAATTCTTGTTCTTTTTGTTTGAGGGCGAGAAGTTCGCGATCGATTGCGAGCAAATCATCGATAGAAAGTTGAATGCGTTTTTCACGGCAAGCTAGCTGAACTGTTTCTTTGTTTTCGCGAATAAATTTTAAATCCAACATTGTGAAGTTCCTTTTATAGTCCTTTTAATTTCAATCTAAATCCTGTAAAGTCGATCATATTATCGATCAATTTTTAGAAATTGTCCCAAGTTTTTACAAAAAAAGGATTCCCCCCATGGCCAAATGTAAGTTCTGCAACCGCGAAATAACTTGGATGAAAGATGGCCGCAGAAATCGTCCCATCGACTCCGATGGCGGAATCCACTCCTGCGAAGAAATGAAAAAATCCATGACCTCCATTAAATCCGTCAACCTCGCGGAAATCGATCCAGAAATCCTCAAACAGTATGAAAACAGCATCAATCAGAAAGTAAAAAAATAAGAGAATCATTCAAACACTTTGTCTCATAAATTATCGATACCATTAATGGTTTCGTTAAGCTGTTGAAATAAAATTATAATAATTACAGATTCACAAATTTAACTTTACCGATGAGACGACCTGTCCTAAATTCCCAATTCGTTGGAACACACAGTGTATGTTAAACCATTGAAAACTAATTTTAATAAAAATGCATTAGTCTTAGTTTAGTTTTTAATGTGAACTGCTAAAGATCTAATTTATTTACTTAGACAAAGGTATCAAATGAAAAATTCATTTTTATTTTTTATAATAACATTTTGCTTTTCTTTATACGCCAGCAATAAACTTTTTGAAACAGCCGAAGAAATCATAAAAAAAACTGAAGAAACTTTAAAACAAATATCTAACCAAGATGAACTAGAACAATTAATCATTCTAAAAACTCGCATCCATGCGCCGATAACAAACACAATTTCCTGGGGGAGGTTGCCTTCAATTGAAGAAAAAGTTGCCTTAGTCAAATTCTTAGAAAAAATAAACCGCCAAATATCGGTCCTAGAACAACAAATTATCTCGAAAAGTAAAGCTGCATTAAATGGCAACAGTAATATTGAAAGGAATATAACGGAAAATCCTTTAGGATCGCTCGAGAGGATGACTCAAATAGTTTCTAATAATAGAATGGTGCGCGCATCAGTGGAGGAAAACAAATACCTTTCTTTAATTGCGAAAGAAGATTTTTTAAATGCCTATAATCAAAATAATTCGAACTTGGAATCTTTAGCAATTAAAATTTTAAAGGAATTACTCAAATCCCACATAAACCCTCAAGGAAGGATTAATGGAACTTTTTTGAATATAGCGAATCCAACTTTTGAAGAAGTCACTCAGAGATTAGTGAAGTTTTTATCCATTGGTTACAAAGCTCATCAATTACTTACAGATCATTTTGCCCCCACTACACGCCTAGTTGGTTTAACAAGAGCGGAGTCGCAAAAACTTCTCGAAGTATTTTACGCTAAAATAAAAAAAATTATTACGCCTCCCCAAAACTTTAACCAATTAATAAGCAGTCTCAATACCTTACTACAATCTATAAATAACGGTCGCACATTTAGAGGGATGCACTCCGATCATAAATTAATAGCCTCAAACTTAATTTATAATTCAATTTCAGCAGCCGAACAGAGACAATTAAAAAACTTATTTAATGAGTTTACTGGCATTCATTTTCCCGACAAGAATCAAGCAGATTATGAAAATCAAAGTATTAAATTACTGCACGATAAAATTAATGAATTAAAAAAAGAAATTGCATTCATTAGAGAAAATATGTCTCCAATGCACATGGACTTTGCTCTAAAAAACCGAAAACTCTCTCGTCGATATGGACTTTTATCAGACCATGCACTGAGAGAATTTGTTTCTATGCTTTCTGACCAGCTCTTAGAATATGAACAACATTATAGTATTTCAAAATATACAGTTCGGTTTCGAGAATGGGGCGAAGTTAAATCTGAAATTGACCACATTTTAAAATTGCGAGGAGAATTATACTCTATCGACCACTCTCAAAATCCAAGAAACTACAAATTGGATTATGAGATCAGTAAATCATTAAAAGCATTTTCGTTTGGAAGAGTTGACGGCATAAGACTTAATCTAGATCGATATGAAGGAAATCCTCTTATTGAATTTGCCTTTTTATTTCCGCCTTATGATACAACTTTTGTGAGTAATCGTAGTGACTCGATTAAGTTCATTAATCAATTGAAACAAATACGACTTGCAAATCCTCAAGCTGATCATTTTTTCTCAACGTTTTTCTTTCTTAAGGTTATGAATACATCTTTAACTAATTTAAATAATGGTGAGTCTGGTAAAGTAGATTTAGAATTGCTAACTGCAGGAATATCGCTATGGGAGAATATTTTAAATCAAAGAGAAATTCGATTCACCAATTTTTTATTAAACTTAAATGAAGTGAACCCATTTTACTTTGAGCTAATCAAAAAAAATGTTAATTCAATTGTCCAAAAAATCTTAAAAAAATATCCAGAGATAGAAAATCAAGCCGACTTCGATGTATTTGCAGAGAAATTTTTTGAATTATTTTCAAATCCAATATTTGCTGGCGAATTTATTTCGAAGTCTTCAATCGAGGCGTTTAGTCGCTTGGTTAAAACTAAAAACAATGTCGATTGTGGGCACACCGTTCTAGCGATTCTAAACGGTATAAGACTTTAAGACTAATTATTTAAAGCTAATAGATTTTATCTATTTGTACCGACATCTATTTACTTGAAAAGCTGAATTTTGACATACATGTCAATATTAAAACGTGTGGAGTATTATCTAAGCCTCGCCCATTTTTTCCATTAAAGCCTTCGCCGTAATAGGATTTCTTTGCACAAATTTTTCGGTGCGGATGGGACAAAGTTCCAGTTCACAAGTGCGGCAGTGAATGGGTTTGCACGGATCTAAATGCACATGCAATTCGCCGCCAACGTGATAATCTTGCATCACGCTTTCTTCCATTTGATGGGCAAAGTGGTGGGCTTCTTTAATCGACCAAAAAGCAGGTAGAACCATGTGGCAATCGATGTGATGGTGAGCACCACTTCTTATGACTCGAGTGTAGTGAACATTAATCATCCCAACTCGCGCATGCTTTTCAAATAATAAAGCCAATTGATTTATCGTTTCATCGTGGTGGCCATCGAGCAGTGTGTGCATCGATTCCCATAGAATTTTTCCACCGGAATAAATGAGCAAACTTCCAAAAATAATGGCAGTGATGGCATCGATTTGATTGATGCCAGTTATCTTCACTAGCACAAGGCCCACTAACAAACCCAAACTTGTGTATGCATCAGTCAAGAGGTGCACTCCACTTGAGTGCAGAGCTTCCGATTGAATTTTCTTGGCGACACTCACTAGGTACTTGCCCCACACACCGTTGATCATTCCAGCGACAACAACAATGGCCATCCCGAGATTTAATTCGCGCACCACCATTCCATGATAGAGCGATTGCAAGGATTCCACTAAAATTAAAATCCCCGCAAATAAAATGGCACCGCCTTCAAAAGTGGCAGCCATGCTTTCAACTTTTCCATGTCCGTAGGGATGGTCCTCATCGGCAGGCCTAAGTGAAATAATTAAAACATACATCGTCACAAGTCCGGCGACGACATTGACAATGCTTTCAAGTGCATCGGATAAAACGGCTTTTGAAGCCGTCATATGATAGGCATAAAATTTAAGCGCGAGCAGGACGACGCTAATGAGAAGACTCACTTGAGATAGACTTTTTTTATGATTTTGACTCATGGGGCTCCCGCAAATGACAAATCAAATATCCAAGCAAACTCTATTCAAAGATCGCTTCTTCAGGCATAATCGCCTTTATGATTTGAAGTTTTTTCTATTAAATCGAAAGACATTTAAATAGTAAACTTTTGAGTTCATGAATTAATCACGACCTAATTAAAAAAACGAATTTGAGGAAGATAATGCAAACAAATAACTCTACATCTACCAATGATTTTTACCAAGAACTTAAAATAAGAGGAATAATTGAAACATCTTCGCTCCAAGACGAAGAGCGCTTGAAAAAAATGCTCAACGAAGAAAGTATTCGCTTTTATATCGGTTACGACCCCACGGCAAAATCGCTACAACTGGGAAATTTATTTTGCGTGCTCACTATGAAGCGCTTTCAGCAACAAGGACATAAGCCCTTTATCCTAGTGGGTGGAGCTACTGGCATGATTGGCGATCCCTCGGGAAAATCGCAAGAAAGACAATTGCTCGATGGAGAAACTTTGCAATCGAATGTGGAAGCGATCAAAAAACAGCTCAGCCAATTGCTCAATATGAACGATGGGGAAAACAAAGCTGTGTTAGTCAACAATCACGATTGGATTGGCAAATTTTCATTTATCGAATTTCTGCGCGATGTTGGAAAAAGATTTCGCTTGTCAGAGATGCTGGCAAAAGATTCAGTAAAGTCGCGACTTCATTCCGAGGTCGGTATATCATTCACAGAATTTACTTATCAAATGATTCAAGCTTACGATTTTCGCTACCTCAATCGTCATCATCAAGTGACTTTTCAATTGGGTGGAGCCGACCAATGGGGCAATATCACTGCCGGAATCGATTTAACTCGCAAAATGAATAGCACTGAAGTTTTTGGCCTTGTGATTCCGCTCGTTACCGATGCTCAGGGCAATAAATTTGGGAAGTCCGTAGGGGGAACGGCCATTTATCTCGATCCAGAGATGACATCGCCTTATCAAATGTACCAATATCTTCTCAATGTCGACGATGAGACTGTCATTAAACTTTTAAATTTTTACAGTTTTAAAAGCTTGGAAGAAATCAATTTTCTGAAAGAAAAAATGCAAACAGAAGCTCATTTGCGTTTGGCCCAAAAAGCCTTAGCAGAAGAACTGGTGACAGTTGTTCACGGCGCCCACGAATTAGAGAAGGCCAAAAAAGCAACCTCTATATTTTTTGGCGAAAAAATTCAAGGGCTAAGCGATCTCGAACTCGCTCAAATTTTTTACGACGTGCCCTCTATCACACTTCAAAAATCAACCCTCGATGAAGGACTTTCCATTCTCGACCTTTTAAGCGCGACACCGTTATTTGAAAGTAAAGGCGACGCTAGACGAGCAATCACTCAAAAAGGTGCTTACTTAAATAACGATCTGCAACTGGTCGATCCTAATTTAATGATCACCACATTGCACTTAGCATCCGAATCCTATTTAGTTATTCGCAAGGGCAAGAAAAATTACTGTGCGGTGAAGTTTATATAGAAATTTGTATAGAATTTTATTTTGATTTATTGGTCGCGAGGGTTTTTTAGTTTTGGAATTTAAGCTACACTTTGCAATAATGGGTCGCAAACTTCTTGCCCCTTATCATAGATACTTTCGGGGTCAATATCAATGCAGTGATAAGCATCAAAATGACCTCCTAAATCCCATGCGAGGGTTCCATTTAAGACCGTACATTTCTGAAGAAAGTCGTTGATATTGGAAATTTTTTGAAAAACTCCTTTTCCTAAAAGTGGGGCCATGTCAAAAAGTTTGATCCTTCCATCACTAAAATAAACATACACTTTAAAATCATTTCTCGGTAAAACTTGTACGACAGTTTTCATTGTGACCTCAACTTAGTGGGCTTATTTTAGCAATTTCACCATTTTTTTTAGCTGATTCCCAATTTCCTAAAAGTTCTTCGGTGTGAATTTCAGACCAAGCTAAGACTAGTTTTAATTGTTTAGCAGGAAGTGCTCCTTTAATTGCAACGGAGTCTTTAATTGATATTATAGCTTTAAATTCAGCATATTCAGCGTGAAAATGAGGTGGGTTATGTTCATCCCAATACATATAAATTTTAATTCCAAAAAATTCACTCACTATTGGCATATAACCTCAATTTATTAAACTTTCTCTGTTATATATTAATTCATATTTAAAAAAAATTCATTACATTTTTAGAGATTATGAATATACTCCTCACAGTTTAATTGTTTACAGTTTCATCATTTTTTTCTCCCTGTATTCATTATTTTATATTTTTAATTTTTCAATGATTCGCTTTCCATAAAACTTGTTCAAACCACTGCTTGGGATCTTGCAAGATGGCCCTTCCTACGGCAGCTAATGAGAAATGTGCATTAGTTAATGCATGATCTATATATTCACCTGTATAAATTCCCCCAACACCGATGACTGGAATTTTAACAACTTTTTGAATCGCACTAGCTTCTGTCACCAAATAGCCTTCGCCATTTCTATTTTCCGATCTTCTCCATCCACCGATGCCAGAAGAGACGTTGATAAGATCAACGTTGGCATTTTCTAAGCATTGAGCGATGTGAATAGATTCATTTATTGTCATTCCATTTTCAATAAAATCTTGACCTGGAAGGCGAACAGAAATTAACAGATGGGGGTGTCTTTCGCGTATGGCATTTATTATTTCTAGTAATAATCGCTTGCGCCCGATAAGGTCATTTCCATAGAGATCAGTCCGTTGGTTGGTGATTGGAGAAAGCCACTGATTAAGGCCATAACCATGGGCGGAGTGTAACTCTACTAAGTCAAAACCTGCTAAAACAACACGGTCACAAGCTTTGGTAAATGCTGAGACCCATAATTTAATTTCATCGGTATTCATTGAATCTTGTGTTTCCATGTCATGTCCTTTTACAGGCACAGCAATAGCACTTGGTCCCATTAACTTACCGCCTGTTAAGGTTCGATGAGACTTACCTCCACTGTGATTTAACTGTATACCTGCAAGCGAACCCGAATTTTTTATTATGTTTGCAATTTTAGATAATCCTTCGAGATGTCCATCACTATCGATTCCTAATTGATTTTCCTCGCTACGTCCTGTTTTATGAACATAGGTGTATTCGACAATAAGTAAAGCTGCTTGCGCTTTGGTTAATCGCTTATAATGATTAATGGTTTCTTCTGTTACAAAACCCGAGCTATTTGCCGTTTGAGAAGCCATCGGCGGTATGACCACACGGTTTTTAAATTTTTTATCTTTTATTGTTAAAGTGGTCCATCGATTGAGATTGTATGTTTTCATACTCCATAGGCTAAGATTTTATTATTTCCTTGAAAAGAAACATAAATGAAACTATTGTTTCGTTTATGGAAATATTTGAATTGCGCTATTTTTTGGGGATTGCCAAGCACGAAAACATTCATAAAGCTTCTATCGAACTGAGCATCTCTCCTGGTTCATTGAGTAAAACTATTGCTCGCTTAGAAGAAGAACTTCAGGTTAAACTTTTTGAACGAATCGGTAGAAACATAAAGCTTACGGAATCAGGGCTTAAATTAAAAGCCCGAGCATCACAAATCGTCCAACTTGAATCAGCTGCAGTGTTTGAATTGCGAGGAAATGATGGACAATTAAACATTTCAGTAGCAGGGCCTGAAGTTTTATTAGTGAAATTTGGTGTAGAATTCACCCAAAAAGCAAGACAATTATACCCCAAAGCTCATTTCGACTTTATTGTTTGTACTGAATTAGAAGCTATGGACAAAGTCAAAAAGCGGGAAGCTCATTTTGCATTTATCACAGAAGATTCTTCAGATGAATTTATCACAAGAAAAATAGCCGAAACATTCTTTGTCACTGTTGCAAGTTCACACCACCCACTTTCCAAATATCAAACGAAAATAAATAATGTTCCAATTGATCAATTATTAAAATATGAATTTGTTTGTCCCAATAAATCAATTCTAGGTTCTGTTAGCAACAAGCAGTCTGTCGACGGATGGCGCGACGATAAATTTAGAAGGATCATACATTATAAGAGCTCAAGTCTTAAGTTAATTGAGGAAATGGTGACAAATGGGAAGGCCCTCGCCTATTTACCAGACTATCTCGGCAGGCCCTATATTGAATCAAAGAAATGGGTGGAGTTAAAAGTGACAGGTTGCCCGTATTCTTGCCGGCAAAAAATTAAACTTATAACCAAATCGCCAATAGATATAGGCTGGATACACCAACTTATATAATTCAAAATATTTAAACTTAAAAATCTCAATCTAAGCATGTGTGCAAGACAATGGTCATTTTAAAATTCAATATATAAAACTAAACTATGAGAATTGTAATTATACCTACAACGATTCACTTAAAAAGCTGAATCAAGGCATACAATTCATTGGTAATTTTTAATTTTCAATACTTGAAAATTAAACTGTGTGGAGTATAAACGTATTTTTATCTGCACATCCTACGCATGAAAAAAATACCTGAAACATCGTCCAATCAATTGACAACATTCTACTAGACATGAAGTTTTTTCAAAATGACTTTTAAATTTTTGTAACCCTGATAAATTGGCTTAATTATTAAAGACACGGATATGTAATCCCACATGAAACGGGACACTATCTAAAGTTTTACAACGAAGGAATTATTATGAAGTCTATCTTTTTAAGTATTTTAATGATTAAAAGCTTGGAAGTTTTTGGATCATTGGGTTACGATGATTCAATCACACCTAATTGTTCTATTTACTACACCGGAACAAAAAATAGAAATTTAGTTAATCTATGGAGTGATACTTTTCATAAGACTTCAATAGTGGCATCAGATTTAGAAGAATGTTTAAAGGAAAGTCAAAAACACGAGTCTCGCATTGGTAAATCTGCAAATGTTCAAATCAATAAATCTTTAAACTATTATGGACCGATAACCGAGACAGAAAGTATCGAGGTTAAAAAAATAACCGTTCGCTATTTTGACTATCAAACAAGACTTTATAAAACGATGACCATTTCAGCGAAAGCGGAATAAGGTCCTACTTCGCTTTGTAATCCGCGGGGTCGGTGCTGGTCGAAAGTTTTTTAATACTTCCTTTCTTAAGTAGGTCGCGCTCCACTATCCCCTTCGTGCTTGGCACCATATGGGTAGAAAATGAAGTGGATGCGCCATCTACTTGTGCTTGAATCACTGCGTGGATGGATACGTCTTCGCCTAAAGCCAAGCCCCCTTGATCTAAAATCTTATTCCAAGTCATATCGAACTCTTTGCGGTTAATTGATGATTTGAGTTCGAAGAATAGATTTTCCTTGCCCCAGGGATCGATCACACTTCCTTTATAGAGCACGGAGACCGGTAGGTTTTTTTTCACTTTGTCCCGCAGACTTAATTGCGCTTCTGTATTTGTCCAATGGTCTTTATTGAGTGTGAGTGGTTTGTCCAGGGTGAAAATAATCTCTGGGTATTTGGCAGCAAATAAAAATTCGTGCCCGCGCAAATGAAAATCTCTTTTTTGGTTGAGAGTATCGATGGTTTTCGCCGTAATTTTCACATTGAGCTGACTTAAAACTTGAGAGGTCGTATCAAACTGAAACTTACCTTGAAAATATCGAAATTGGCCTTCGACTGTAGAACTTTTTAAATATTCGACAGAAAATTTCAGATGGGAGTGATCGCGATTAATTTCATACACTCCTGCAAAAATGGTTTGAGTAAGAACAAAAAGAAAGGACACAATTAATTTCATAAAATACCTTTAAATTGTTAAGAGTTTTTTATTTTATTTTAGGCACTTTGATGATTATTTTATTTTGTTGATGAATCACTTCCGCTTTTTTATCGTCCAGCGATGGATCGATGGAAAAAACTTGCTCCATTGAACTTTGCGAGTGTCCTTTTGAGTGTTCAATATTTAAATGAATCATTCCGTCCTTAACTTCTACTTTAACTTTGCCATCACCACCATCTTCGGTAAGTGCATTAAACTCATAATAGACAAACTTTTCATCTTCCTTTCGCTTCGGGCCCAATTCTAATTGCTCAAAATTCTCCATACTCCCCCATTTTTCATCTGCTGAATCCATAAAATCGGAAGTCTCTTCAAGTTTAATACCTTCTTCATTTAAAAATGCTTTGAGCATTTTTGAATGATCAAATTCTTCGGGTTTAACTTCAATGCGATCAGAGATTAGATCATTTTTATTTTGATACTTAAGTAGGAGTATGTGCGCAACAAATCCCAAAGTGAAAAATATGACAGCTAGGAGTAACATTTTTTGAAATTGATTTTTCTTCATGAATGTTTTTTGAGCTTGGACAAATTAGCTCACTGACCTCTTTTTTCAAAATGTAGGGCAATTTGGTAGCTTTGGTCAATATCTGTTGTTCAAAAAAAATTACTTTGTAATGATTAACGTTTCTGGAACAAGCGAAGGTGCTGAAGTTTGAACAGTTGCGGTATTCTGGCTCGCCTTCACTTCACCTTGTTTTTTTAATTCTCTTTCGACACATTTTCTAAATACTCTTTTTTGACCATTCAAAGCTTCGCAAGCAAGCTTTGCCTGAATTCTTTCTTCAACAGTATATTGATTGGTTTTGTCGTTTAATTTAGCCATTAAAGAAAGCGATATTGTTACAAGCATGAAAGATATCAATGTTCTCATATATTTTCCAAATATTATTAAATGATTACTGTGCATTTAGTTTTTTAAGATTGGACTTTTCTAAAATACAATCCTTCAAGGCACGACCTTTTAACGTCTCTCCGTCATGATTTACTTGAATTGCACATTCATTTTTATGTTTTAAGTAATCTTTTCTTATTTGCTGTTTTTCAGATTGTTCGCTCATACTGCTATTGGCACCAGCAACTTGGTTTGTATCTGAAAAGACTTCTTTTTTATTAGCATAAAGATTCATTGTTAATAGCAACAAACAGATATAAAAAATTTTCGTCATAAATCCTCCTGATTTTCTAAAAAAATTATTGAATATCTACTTAAACAATTCAAGCAAAAACAATACTTATCTCTTTAAATGTCATCTGAGTATTTCTCCCCGCTATCAAATCATATACTGCTTAAAATTCAGATTCAAAAATGACTGTTCTCAATTGAACTTAATTCGATTCACCTGAAAAACTGAATCTAGAAGTTTTCTTATTCCTACTCTCTGAATTGTCCTCGTATAAATTTTAATAGTGTTCATTTTAGATTTCTTAATATTAAAATAATGAAAGATAAAATATAAGGGTTATACCATGCCAAAAATTAAAATAAATCATCATGTCCACGATCACTTTATTGCCATAAAAGAGAAATTTAACTTGGACTTGTTCATCAAACTCACCCCTCCACTTGCCCGATGCGAGGTGACTCGATTTGATGGTTGCCAAAAAAATGACGAAGTCCATCTCACATTTTACCCCATGTGGAAATTAAGACTCAGGACAATCAAATTTCATTGGGTTTCACTGATTACAAAGGCAAGTACAAGTGAAAATGAATTTCAATTTATTGATGAAGGTAAAAGGATGCCCTGGCCTTTTAAATCATGGCATCATCACCACCTCGTCATAAAAGTAGATGAAAGTCAGTCATTGATAGTTGACGATATTGAATATAAAACTCATTCTACTCTCATCGATTATCTCGCTTATCCAGGCTTATATTTTACATTTTTCATGAGGAGAGGGGTCTATCGAACAGAGTTTAACAATATTAAAAAGAAAATAAGCTAATTTAAAATGAACATAGAGAAAAATAAACTTCAACCCACAAAGCATGCCTACGAATCCTTACCTTTAGACGAATTTGGCAATGCCCATTACTCCAATGAAGAAAATGCCACTTGGTCATATCTTTTTCATCGCCAAAATAAGCTTGTACAGACGCGAGCCACACCTGAATTTATTGAAGGCATATCCTTGTTGGGTTTGACGGACTCAATTCCACAACACCATCAAGTCACATCAAAATTAAAAGAACTCACAGGATTTGGAGTTGAACCCGTCGCAGCTATCATTCAACCAGAACATTTTTTCTATTTATTGGCCCATAAAAAATTTCCCGCAGCAAATTTTATCCGACGCAAAGAAGATATGGATTATATAATGGAACCAGATGTGTTTCATGAAATTTATGGGCACTGCCCACTGCTTACGGTAAAAGCTTACGCTGACTATATGGAGGCCTTTGGAAAAATGGCCCTAAGTGCACCTGACAAAGTGAGAAGAAGGCTTTTCCGTTTATTTTGGTTTACGATTGAATTCGGACTTTTTAAAACAGAGAACAACTTTAAAGCTTATGGCGGAGGAATTCTTTCTTCAAAATCAGAAGTCATTTATTCTGTCGAGGATCCTATCGCTGAAAGAATAAAACTCGATCCGATGCGCGCTTTACTCACTCCTTTTAAAATAGATATTCTACAACCCGTGTATTTTTACATTGAATCGTACGATGAATTGTACGATTTGATGGAGCTTGATCTGATCAAAATGGCGACCGAGTCGCTGACAATGAAAGACTATCCAAAAAAATTTTAATCTATGCGAGAACCCCATGACAAATGAAGTACAATCTCTTCCAATCCACTGGCAATTGAGCACAGACCAAACAACCCTTTCCCGTCGCTTTGAATTTAAATCATATTTAAAGACAATTGGATTTGTAAACGCGGTTGCTTGGGAGGCCAATAAAATGAATCATCACCCCGATTTACAAGTTAGCTATAATCACTGCACCGTCAATATTACCACTCACGATGCAGGAAGATTAACCGAAAAAGATTTTCAATTGGCAGAAAAAATAAATTACTTAAGTTCCTGAATAGCAATGTTGTTTAGAAATTTCTTGGCTCTCTTTGTTAACCATAAAAAGGCAAGAATCGTATTCGTAATGAAGCTGAACTCTCAAATGAGGTACTATAGTGCCATCCCTTAAAATAATTCTTGAAGGTTGCACTTCGATATCTAAAATGTTTTTTGTCGTACACAATTCGATATAAGATTTTTGATAGCTAGCTGCAACGGTTGAAATGGCCTGCATATAGTCAGGGCGATTTTCCCACTTACTACATAAATGATTTTGCGCGACCAATGCAGGGGAAACCATCACATATCCTGCGAACACGATGAAAGCTAAAAGAATTCTACTCATCTCACGACTCCTTTTTTGAGATATTTTTTTTCAGTCAATGATATTTTTAAAAATTGCAGCAAATTATTTTTTTCTTCCAAAGTTAAATTTAATCCCTGTTTTAACATTTGAAAACTAAGTTTATTTTTTAATTCATCCCGATGTTTCGTTTCATTGTAAACAAATAACTCCACGGGAGAGCGTTTTTTATATTTTTCTGGAACCACATATTGATCAATTGATGTCATAACATCGTTATAATGCTCAACTACTTTTTCTAAATTGACCATACTCCCATTGTGAAAATAAGGAGGAGAAAGAGAGACATTTAATAAACTTGGTGTTTTAAAATGAAATTTATCCAACTCAAATTTTGTCGTTTGATAAAGTCCGTAATCGCGACTTCTCTTTTTCAACTGTCCACTGTCTACTTGAATAAAACTTAACTCGGGAACTCCAACATTAAAAAACCGACCATCATTCCCCAAATAAGAACCACTATGACAAACAACACAACGAGCTTTAGTCAGAAATATATTAAGACCATTTTTCTCACTTAAACTAAGTGCTTCTAAATCCCCTTGCAAGTATCGATTGAAACCTGTATCGACTGCTTCAAATTCAACTTCTATAAATTTAGAGATCGCATTGGCGATATGAGTAAAATGCAATTGGTTCCAATTTTCACTGGGAAATGCTTGTTTAAATTTGCTGGCGTAAGCGGCAGGCTTCGCCCGCACTCGATCGGCAATTTTAGACAATGCTAGAAAATCATCACTCTCATTTGCCAGCTCATTTTCTCCCAACTCTCCACGCATTTCATCGCGGCTTAAAAGTGGAAATAAAACTTGAGCACTCAATCCTCCCCACAATTTTTCAACTTCTACAAGTTGCAAGGGATCATCTCCATTTAATTCTTTTAAAGGCAATCGAAAGCGATGCTTACTAGAATTAAATTGTACGCGCCCATCGTGAAAATAAACGCGATCCTGCGCGTGCAGGACATTGAATAAACTTTGAGCATTTCTTGGAACAAACTTATCCATGGATTGAGCACGGGAAAAAAACTCTCCATCGCTCGTACCCAAATCAGGGTGATGACAACTCAAGCAAGAACGATTGCGATTACCCGATAAATCTTGATCTTCAAAAAGCATTTTACCAAAGCGTGCTACGGCCAATTCTTCAGGAGAATAAATTTTCTTTTTTAACGCAATTATTTTATGGAGACTTAGCTTTTTTAAAAGCTCAGTATCTAAATCTTTAATAAATCTAGTTTTGAATTCTGTAGCAAAGGATGCTCTGCCCCCAACCCACAAAATAAATATTATAAACATGACAAGAAGTTTCACGTATCAACCTTTTTTTCTATTAATAAAATTAATTCATAGAATAAAGGGAAAGTAAAGAGCTTGGTATTGAAGCCAAATTTTATACTTATTACTAAATTTAATTAAGACATTAATCTGAGAGAGAGCGAGAAATATAAATAGGAATAAAAACATAGAGAATGAGATCACGAACCAAATAAAAAAGGACAAAATACAAAAATGCTTTGGGTGACTTTAAAAATAATTTTTCAATCCCTAAGTATTGCGCTTTCTTACTCATCGCTATCATAAAACGCGACTTTCCCCAGTGTTTAATAAAGAAGCTAACTGCCCCATCCATTTGGCGATCGAAAGATTTGAAGGCTTTTTTAAATATATCAATCATGAAGGTAAGATAGCTCAAACCACCTTTCTTTTAAAAGCGATTTTGAAGCTTTATGTGAGATTTTTTTTGGACAAAAGAGTCGTCTAGAAGTTTTTAGTTTTTCTACATTTCCATGACAATTTTTTAGGCAAAAAGCTCTATAAATGCTAATAAGACAAAAACATTTATTTTAAGGCTTGATAATGATTGAAGGATTGACCGTTCTCAACATTAAAAAATCCCCGCTAACTTCGCCATCAGCTATGATGCCGTTGGCAGGACACCAATTTTTTGAACTCAGTACCTGTCAGAGGACATTGTATGTGGGGATTAATCATCCCATTCATACTTCGCTTTCACCACAATGTGAATCTTACCGCGGACAAAAAGCCTATGAATATTTATTGGAAACAATCCTCGGCTTAAGAAGCGAAGTCTTGGCCGAATACGAAGTGGTTCATCAATTTAAAGAAGCTTATGGAGTTTATTTAAGCACTCCTCACAAAAACCCCTACCTCATGTCCATCTTGGAAAAACTATTTAAAGATCAAAAAAATATTAGAAGTAAACATTTGCAAGGCATAGGGATCGATTCATATGCCAGCCTTTGTCGTCGAATTATTTTGGAAAAGAGAAAATCAGGCAAAATTGCTATTTTGGGCTCCGGTCAGTTAGCTTTAGAGCTTGCCCAATTATTGCATAAAAAATTTTCACTAACCCTTTTTGCTAGGAATAAAGAGAAAGCGCTGCAGATTGCAACGAAATGCAATTGCGAATTTCAAGTTTTTAAACCCAATGACTCCTATCGCGATTTCGATTTTGTAATCAATACGATCGGAGCTAAAGAATGCATCTTTAACGAAGATTTTTTTAATCAATTCTTCCATGAAAGTCTGGAGGAGAAATTATTTATCGACTTAAGCTCTCCAACAATTATTCAAACCGAGCGACAAAAAAATCAAGGAGTCGTTCGACTTTGTGATTTATTTTCAGAAGCAAAAAAATCTGAAAAACAAAAAATTCAAAAAGTAAATGAAGCTAAAAGTGACATTATTAAAATGGCTGAACAGCGCTTTAGTCAGTATACACTTAATCACCCCTACGGCTGGGAGGAGTTACAATTTGTCTAGTCCTAAAACTTATAGAATCGGTACGCGCGGAAGCTTGCTCGCTCTCACTCAATGCGGACAAATAAAAGATCAACTCGAAGCCCTCACCCAAGATCGATTTGAATTAGTGGTCATCAAAACTCAAGGAGATTTAGTCACCAACGCCCCCCTGTGGCAGTTAGATGGCAAAGATTTCTTTACGAAAGAACTAGATGCTGCTTTGCTGGCGGGTGAAATTGATTTAGTCGTGCACTCTTACAAAGATCTAGGTTCCGAACGTCCATCAGAAATTAATCTTGCGGCGATCACTAAAAGAACTTTTGCCCACGATATCTTGCTGATCAAAAAATCCACTGTCGAAAAACTTTGTGCGCAAAAACTCGAACAGTTTACGATTGGCACCAGCTCCCCACGACGCATGGCCAATTTAAAAGAAAAATTTAAAGACTTTCTTCCCTTTGGCAGTAAACTTACAATCGACACTAAAGTACTGCGCGGAAATGTTAACACTCGCATTGAAAAACTCAATCACGATGAGTTTGATGCCATTGTGCTTGCTCTTCCCGGAATTGAAAGACTCGCACAAACAGCTTCCTCTGCAGAAATTCTAACCAAACTGTGCCGCGACTTAACTTTTATGGTTTTACCTCAGAGTGAATTTCCCTCGGCAGCTTCGCAAGGAGCGCTGGGGATCGAATGCTTAAAAGATAGAAATGATCGCGGAGAACTTTTACAAAAACTCGCTCTATTAAACGATCAGACCACCATCGATGAGGTGGTACGCGAAAGAAAAGCGTTCAAAGCCTACGGCGGTGGTTGTCATCTAGCGGTTGGAATCAATGTCAAAAAAGTTCAGGATTATTTTATTCACCACCACTCGGGACAGTTAGACGCGAGAGTGGAAAAGCATTTTGTCGAGCGAAGCGATCTCACTCCACTGAAAGAAAAAATGCAACTTTTTATTGGTCTGCCAAAACACCACGATGGATTATTAAAAAAATCTTCAACTGCTATTAATTGCGATTTAAAGCATAAAAATCTTTTTATCAGCTCAAAACACGTGATCGATCAAAATAAAAATGTATTGTCTCAAGCCCAAAGTCTTTGGTCTTCTGGGATTGCCAACTTTAAAGAGCTGGCGCGACTTGGATTTTTTATCAATGGCTGTGCCGATAGTTTAGGACTGACAGAAGTCACTCCTTTTTTAAAATCCCGCGCGATTCAAATCTTATTGGGAGAAACGACCCCCAGACTTTTTAATCTAACTGCCGTGGCAGCAGATGCCACTCAGATCGATGGTATTTGGGTCGAAGCCATTCAAGCCTACGAGCGCCACATAGACGAGCAGTGGCTACAAAACGAAAATAATCATTCAACACTTTTAAACTTCGATGTTTTTTATTGGAGTAGTTTTTATCAATATCAAGTCTACAGCCAACACTTTCCGCTTCTTAAAAATAAAAGACACGCTTGCGGCTTAGGGAAAACCTACCGCCAATTTTGCGACCATAATATTTCAGTGACCCCCTTCTATCACTACTTAGATTGCCAAAAGTGGTGCGATCAAAAATTATCCCATTAACCATTTTTTTAAGGATCGAATATGCAACAAAATACTCATACAGAACTTTTTCAAAAAGCTTTAAAACTCACTCCAGGTGGAGTGCACTCTCCAGTTAGAAGTTTTAAAGGACTCAAGTCCACACCGCGCTTTATTCAAAAAGGCGAAGGCGCTTACTTAACCGATGTAGAAGGTAAAAAATATATCGATTTTTGTATGAGCTTTGGGCCGCTTATTTTAGGTCACCAAAACCCACAAGTAAAAAAAGATTTAACCAATGCCCTCGATCGCGGATGGAGTTTTGGTGCGAGCGAACCTTACTCGCTGGAACTTTCCGAATATTTAATCGGTCGACTTCCCCACATCGAACAAATCAGATTTATGAGTTCGGGAACAGAAGCGGTCATGACAGCTCTAAGACTGGCCCGCGGAGTTACACAAAAAAATAAAATTATAAAATTTAATGGTTGCTACCACGGGCATGTGGATTCAATGCTCATTAAAGCAGGTTCCGGCCTCGCTGGAGAAAGCACGGCTTCAAGTAGCGGCGTTCCCGAGGGAGTATCGAAAGATACACTCATTGTTGAGTTGGGCGACGAAGAAGCTGTCCGCCGTTGTTTCAAAGATCACTCAGGAGAAATTGCTGCCATTATCGTCGAGCCCTTGCCTGCAAATAATGGATTGTTAATCCAAAAAACTAGCTTCTTGCATTTTTTAAGAGAGATTTGTGATCGCGAAAAAGCATTGCTTATTTTTGACGAAGTCATTTCAGGATTTCGCATTGCCTTTGGAGGCATGAGCGAAAAGACGCAAATAAAACCCGATATCGTCACGTTGGGAAAAATTATTGGTGGAGGCCTTCCAGTGGGTGCCGTTGGGGCCAGTCGTTTTATCATGGAGCACCTCGCCCCCTTGGGAAAAGTTTATCAAGCGGGAACACTGAGTGCGAATCCGCTCGCGATGGTGGGAGGACTTTCGACTTTGCGCCAACTAGATGACTCCGCTTACGCCTTTTTAAATCAACAAACTAAAAAAATTGTCGATCTGTTTAATCATTTTTTTGCCACCTATCCTCAGGGGAAATTTAAACATTTAAGAGCTTATCACGTCGAATCGCTGTTTTGGATTTGCTCCAAAACGGATGTGGAAAAAATAACGGAATTGCCAGAAGATTTAGCACTAAGCTTTAACGAGTTTTTTGAACTGTTACTCGCATCAGGCGTCTATCTTGCTCCCAATGCGTACGAAGTCGGATTTGTCAGCATGGCCCACGACGATAGCGTGATTGCAGAATTACAACAAAAATTAAATCAGCTCGCAAAAGCACCATAAATGATGATTAAAAGTACGGACAAACTCTTTTTTGGTTTTTCACTTTTTTTTATGACCATCCTGATGGCCATCGGAGGATGGTGGCTCTATCTGATGATTCACTTGGATCAAATTTTAAATCATCTCGATCCCCTGAAACTTAAAAAAATGCTTTTTTGGGAGGGAAGTGCTTTTATTTCAATCCTCTTTTTACTTTCACTTTTTTTTCTGATTCTTTACGTAAAAAATCAGCTCAAAACAAAAGCCTTGCAAGACTTTTTCTCTTCGCTTACTCACGAGCTTAAAACGCCACTTGCCTCGATGAAATTACAAGCGGAAGTTATCGAAAATTTAGTGGAAAATAAAGATCACTTTTCAAATGACATCAAGATGCTTTTGTCTCGATTACTTAAAGATGCCAGTCACCTAGAAACTCAAATGGATAAAATTATCGCTCTCTCGGGGTTAGAGCGCGAGGCGCAACTAAACATTGCCCCTATCGACATTGCCACTTATATAAAATCCATGGCCTTGCACTTTGATAAAGAACTTAAGTGTGAGTTGATCAAAAAATCCAACTCTGAATCCCCTCTTATTCTAGCAGACGAATTTGCACTCTCGCTTATCCTGCGCAACCTTTTTGAAAATAGTCGCTTGCACGCAAAAGCTCGCCATATTACGATTGAGATTTTAGAGAATGAATCGTTTGTCGAGCTCTATTATCGAGATGGAGGAATATTTTTAGGCGATCACAAAAAACTGGGACAACTCTTTTATAAATTTAATTCGCAAAAAGGATCGGGTATCGGACTTTATCTTTGTCGCAAGTTAATGGAAAAAATGGGGGGCGAGTTTAACGTTATGAGAAAGGTAACGAATAACGTGGAAAAAAATAATGAAAGCGCCAATGCCCACGAAATCTTTTTTCACTTGCGTTTACTTAAGGAAGATTTAGGTCAATCAACGGGACAAACACATGCTTAATGTTTTAATTGTCGAAGATGAAATTCATTTGGGAGAGACGCTCACTTTTTATTTAAAAGGATTAAACTACACGACATTTTGGGCCAAAAATAAACAAGAGGCTAAGGATTTTTTTCACCGCGAAACTATCGATCTCGTCTTAATGGATGTGGGGCTCCCCGATGGAAATGGAATCAGTCTTGCCAACGAAATGCGCCTGTTAAAGAAAGATTTTTTTCTGTTATTTTTATCGGCACAAAATAATCCCGACACCAAAGTACAGGCCTTGGAAGTTGGAGCCGATGATTACATGACGAAACCATTTTCACTCAAAGAACTCACCTGGAGACTAGAGAAAATATTAAAAACCAAAAAAGATCTCACCGCTTTGCCAGAAGAATTAATTTTTGGGCCCTTAAAAATTTGGTTTCGCCGATTTGAAGTACAAGATGCCCAAGGTGCCTTAATCAATCTCTCGCAAAAAGAGTGTGCCATTTTAGAACTCTTGTATAAGAATCAAGGAATGGCCATCGACCGCGAAAAAATTATCGAAGCGATCTGGGGCGAAGATCGATTCCCCAGCAACCGCACGGTGGACAATTACATCGTCAAGCTGCGCAAATGGTGCGAGAGCGATACCAATAAAAATTTAGAAATACAAAGTATACGTGGAATTGGTTATAAACTTATTATTAAAAACTAGAGGACAACATGGGATTATTTAATGATCGAGCAACACACCTTCAAAAAGAAATTGTACCTGTTTGGTTCATGCGCCAAGCTGGTCGCTATCATGGCCATTATCAAAATATCAAAAAAAATTCTGACTTCATGACCATGTGTAAAGACCCCAGTCTTGCCACCAATGTAACCATGGGGCCGATAGAAGAATTTAATTTCGACGCGGCAATCTTATTTTCCGACTTGCTTTTTCCTTTGGAAAAATTAGGCATGGGTTTAAGTTATAAAAGTGGGCCACCGACGCTCGAATTTAGATTGGAAAAAAATGAAGATCTTAAAAAACTAAATACCACTCACCTTGCCTCTGATTTTTTTAAGTTTCAAAAAGAAGCATGCCAAAAATTGCGCGCGACTCTACCTAAAAATAAAACATTGATTGGATTTGTCGGTGCTCCTTTTACTCTTTACACTTATGCAGTTGAAGGATCGCACTCGGGAAGTTTATCGAGTTCAAAAAATGGTTTTTACGATGGCCGATTCCAAGGCTTTATGGAGCACCTTATCCCCGACGTGTTAGATGAAATGTGTCTGCAAGCTGAAGGTGGTGCGGACGCCATTGCCCTCTTTGACACAGCAGCGGGTGAGTTGACATTAAATGATTACAAACAATTTGTGCTCCCGCAAATTTTAAAACTAACTGGTGCTTTTAAAAATAAATTCCCCCAGAAAAAAATTATTTATTATTCAAAAATGACCCATCAACACTATCTCGAAGCTTTGGTGGAAAAAGATCAAAGTTTAGGTCAAAGCATCGATGTCCTAGGCGTCGACTGGAGAATGAACCTTCGAGAAGCTTTATTAAAATTTGGAAATAAATATTATATTCAAGGAAACTTAGACCCAAGTCACTTGCACCTTCCCAAAAATATTCTTTTAGAAAAATTAAAAGAACTGTGGGGCGAAGTCACTCGCGATGCAGATCGCGATGGAGTCCCTCTCAATAAATGGATCATGGGCTTAGGTCACGGAGTCTTGCAACACACGCCGGAAGAAAATGTGTTGGGTGCCGTAGAATTTATTCACCAAAATTTTCATTACTCTAAATCATAAAAAAGAATGAACCGTCGTCTGAAACTTGTTCAATTGCTCGATAAATACAATCGCCCAGGTGGGCGCTACAGCTACTATCCAACTCACGGACAATGGAATCAAGCATTGACCAAAGAAAATTGGATAGTGCACGTTTTAGAAGAGCATGCTCAAAAAAAATCTGTCGATCTTTATGTTCACATTCCCTTTTGTTTTTCACTGTGTACTTTTTGCGGATGTAATATCCAAATAAAAAAGCACAGCGAAGACAATCAATACTACTTAGAAGCTTTAAAAAATGAGCGCGCTCTCTATCCTAGCGACCTTCAAATCTCATCAGTGTATTTGGGCGGTGGTACACCCAATTTTTTTTCGGCACATGAATTTAATCAGCTCTTTAACATATTAGGCTTAAATAAAACTCAACAGATAACAATTGAAATTGATCCTCGCTATTTAAATCGCGAACACTTAAGCATTTTTAAAGAGTGGAATGTGTCGCATCTTTCAATTGGCTTGCAAGATGTAGATGCTCAAGTGCTTTCGAGTGTAAATCGCGAGACAAACTTTGATCATTTAAAGGAAATGCTCCAAGCAATCCAGAATGAAACAAAAATGAGCTTTGGATTTGATTTTATCTATGGACTCGCTCATCAAAGTGAAGCAACCATTTTAACATGTGTTGAGCTCATTAAAAACTATACTCCAAAGAAGATCTCCCTCTACCCTTTTGCCAAAGTTCCCTGGCAAAAAAATAACCCCCTTGCAGAAAAAGCAGAACAAGCAGACTCCGTGCACCAGCTCCATCAGTTCGTTGCACTTTTTTACACCGAGCTAGAAAAACTTTCCTATCAACACTTAGGCATGGGGCATTTTGAAAAGTCCAGCGAATCAAATTCGCGCTCGATTACAGGCTTTACTAAAAATAAAAGTTCACTCTTAATTGGATTGGGTGTTTCTGCCATTAGCAGTGGTAAAATAGGGCATATACAAAATGAAAAAATCATCGATCGCTATCAAATTCAAATGGCGCAAAGACCCTACGCCTATTTTAAATCCCATCAAAAAAATAATCGAGAAAACTTAATCGAAATATTTTTTGAACAATCTTTAATCACAAAATCCATCGATCTTTCAAAGCTCTCTGAAATATGTCTGAAAGAAAAAAAATTTTTACTGCAACACTTTAAAGATTTTTTAAGTGATGAATTGCTCATTGAACACAAAGAAAAAAATCAATTGGATTTTGCACCACAGAGTCAGGGCGATTCTTACGGACATTATTTTGCAAAAAGTATCTTTCAAAAAGTGGAAGAACTTTTTTAATTTTTAATTCTTCCACTCATTATTTTAGATTGTTATTGGCCAATAATATTAATTCCCGAGTCAACATAGAGAACCTGACCAGTAACTCCGTTTGATAATCTCGATGCTAAATACACCGCTGTTCCGGCCACATCATCTTGAGTGACATTTTTTCGCAAGGGAGCTTTTTCTTCAATCACTCTTAAAAAATCCTTAAGGCCTGGAACGCCTGAGGCGGCGAGAGTTCTAATTGGCCCGGCCGAAATACAATTAACGCGAATGTTTGCCGGCCCTAAATCATCGGCCAAATATCTCGCCGATGCTTCGAGAGCTGCTTTCGCCACTCCCATGACATTATAGCCTTTTAAAACTTTCACCGAACCGTGATATGTCATGGCCATCACCGACGCCCCTTCGTTCATAAGTGGTCTTAAAGCATGGCAAAGACCCACTAATGAAAATGCAGAAATATCGCAGGCCATTTTAAAACCTTCGCGCGATGTATCGGTAAATCCAGCTTTCAAATCGTTTTTATCGGCAAAGGCGAGCGAGTGCACGAGGATATCAAACGTTCCCCATTTTTCTTGCACAAGGCTTGTTATGTTTTTGTAGTGATCATCTTGAGTCACATCCATCTCAAAAATAAAGTCAGCGCCAACTTCTAAAGCAAGTGGCTCCACTCGTTTTTTTAAATTGTCGTTGAGATAAGATAAAGCAACTTGAGCTCCTTCTGTCTTAAGTGCTTTGGCAATTCCCCAAGCAATGGACATATCGTTAGCCACTCCTAAAATCAGTGCCTTTTTTCCTGTTAATAATCCCATACCATCTCCTTTCTCATAATCTTATTTTTAGACTGTCTTAACGACGTGGATCTATTTTTTTGAAAAAATTATACTGGTCAAGAGTAACCTTAATGAAGAATGATATCAAGTCATAGTGTGGTGATTTACTCCTTACAGTTTAATTTTCAAGTAGTGAAAATTAAAATTTATCAATGACATGTATACCTAGTTCCACTTTAAATGTGATTCGATGAAGGTATAAATATGTAACCGATAGAGCGGACGCTCTTAAAATATTCAGGCCGTTTGGGATCATCTTCGAAATAGCGACGAAAGCGCACAATAAAATTATCGAGCGTGCGGGTTTGTGAGGAGGGGTCGTAACCGAGTACATCTTTTAAAATATCCTCTCTTTTAATCACTCGATTTTTATGTATAAAAAAATATTCTAGCAATTTAAGTTCTTGCAAAGTTAGGTCAAACACTCCATTTTTGGTGTAAGCTTTAAGGTGATGTGCATCGACTTTGTTATCGCCAAAAATGAGCCACTCTTTTTCACTCTCATTACTTTTTAAATCTGTTGGCAACCAACTAAGTCGCAAAAGCATGCGATCGATGCGCAAGAGAAATTCATCTAAATGAAATGGCTTGGCCAAATAATCATCCACGCCAAGCTCTAGGCATTTTATTTTTTCGCTCACTTGATCTTTCGCTGAAATGACAAGGATGGGAATTTTCTGATTGAATGCTCGCACTCTTTTGATTACATTTTCGCCGTCGATTTCTGGCATCATTAAATCCACTACGATCAAATCCGGCGCGAATAAATCAATCGCATCCAGACCATCTTTTCCATTGTGTCGCACGAGTACATCGTGACCGCGCAAATTTAAATTGAGACGAAGTCCCTCGGCAATGTGCACTTCATCGTCAATTATCAGAATTTTAAAATTTTGTGATGGATGTAATGCCATAATGATCCTTTAGACCTGCACTTTTTTAAATTGATAGCGTATGGTCGTCCCCAATTCTTTTTGAGAGTGTAGAATTCTTACTCCCCCATTGTGAATTTTGGCGATTTGACCGACAAAGTAAAGACCCAGTCCATTGCCTTTATTTGCCTTGCCCACTTGATAAAATTTTTTAAAAACATTTTGCCACTCATTTTTATCTATGCCGACTCCATTATCGATAAAATCTAACACGATCTCATTTTTATTCTGGGATAGTTCAATGGTAAATTTTTTAAGTTTGGATTTATTATGAATAAGACCATTAATCATTAAATTCATCACGAGCATTTCGAATAATTCTCGATCGATCATCGCTTCACAAGAATTTAAACTTGAGCGAAGCTCCACTTGTACATTTTCATCTAGGTTTAAATTTAAATTTTGTGCTTGAAAAAGATGTTTTGACTTATCAATGATCGACTGAATAAAAGCAACTAATTCTATCTGAGTCATCATCGATCGATCGTAATCTTCTTCCAGCTTGCCAATTTTTAAGATTCGCCCCACATTGTCGTTGAGCCTTTTGCAATCGAGCGACATCAAATTTAAATATTTCAACTGGTCGATGCGCGATAACTCGTAACGCATAAAAGTTTCGATAAAAATTTGCAACGATGCCAAAGGTGTTTTTAATTCGTGGGTAAAACCATTAATAAAATTTTGCTGCATGCGATAGAGCTTCATCATTTTTTGATGATAGATATAAATGATTAATAAGCCAGCGAGAATGATTGAAACTAAAAGCGACAAAATTAACACTATCACCCAGGTCTCAGTCTCTAAAAATTGGCCGGCATTGAGATGATACTTTTCCACCACTTGAATAAAGGCACGATGAACTTTTAAATACGAGCGGATAAAAATAAAAAGCGAGGTAATGGAGGCAAGTAAGGAAAAAATAAAAATAAATAGTGGATGCATAATCCATTTAGTAGTATTCATTGATGGCACTCCACTCCATGAGACTTTATAGGAAGTTTAAAATGAATCCACATGAATTGGCCAAAAAAATTGATCACACACTCTTAAAACCTACAGCCACACTTAAAGATCTCGACTTAATATGTGAGGAAGCCATGCATTTTCAATTTGCTTCCATTTGCATTCAACCTTCAAATCTCATTTATGCCCAAAATAAATTGCAGACCTTGGCCCAAACAACCCATGCCCCAATTGTTCCTTTATGCACTGTGATCGGTTTCCCCTTGGGGGCAAATCTAAGTGATGTAAAATGCCACGAAGCAAAGTTGGCCCATGCACATGGAGCTATCGAATTCGACATGGTCTTAAATATACAAGCTTTAAAAAATCAACAATACGATGTGGTCAAAGCCGATATCGATGCCGTTAAAAAAAGTATCGATGGAAAACTACTCAAAGTTATTATTGAAACTTGTCTTCTAACTGACGAGGAAAAAATCATCGCTTGCCAAATTTTAAACCAAACCGATGCAGAATTTATCAAAACATCCACCGGCTTTTCAACTGGTGGCGCGACTCTTTCCGATGTGGAACTTATGCGCAAACATTTGTCGCCTAAAAAGTGGGTCAAAGCATCGGGCGGCATCAAAAATAAATCCGATGCCGGCCAAATGTTAAAGGCTGGTGCCGCTCGACTTGGTACGAGTAACGGTGTGCTGATTATGCAAGATTTAAGTGCACAATCTGGTTATTAATTTTTTTGACAGGCGTTTGTTCCAACACCTCTCCAACCAAAGAAAATTTGGTGATAACCTGGTGGGCAAGAATGCTCTGGATTATGACCCATACATAAATGTGGGCCATCTCTTGAGATACCACAAATAGTTCCAGAGGGAGCATCTCCTCCTAAAGCGGTCCAAATGTTTGAGTTATTTCCATTGCAAAATTCAACCTGATGGGATCCCCAGTTATATCGCAATGTCCCTTCTGTGGCGGGAGAGCAAACAAGGCCTGTATTAGATAAGCGTATTTCACCATTAACATCGAGAGTTGCAGCTGGAGTCAAAGTCCCCATACCAATTCTTCCATTTTCATCGATAATCATGCGTTCTATATCATTAGTTCCAAATCGCATTTGTGTCAAAACATTGCTGCCATCTCCCACGTATTTACCTCGAATAAAGTTTGAATGTCGGTAAGCATTATTCACATAAATAATATCAAAATAACCTCCAAGAAAATCCCCATTTTGTAAATTACTTAAGGCACCGGCAGTACCTCTTGCCCTCTTCATCAAAACTGGCGACCAGTCATTCGTGTTCTCAATTCGTTCAATGATAAAATCATTGCCAAAACCTATCGGTTGATTATCAAATACAACATGCAAGTTAGATTCAGGATCATTGGTCCCGATCCCTACTTTTCCCAAATTATAATAAATAGAATTAGAATTATCTTTGCGAGTCCAGATATCAGCTTTAGATGCCGACAAACTTCGACACTTTAAAATAATATTATTGGCATCAACTTCCACATAAAGCCGAACGACACTTGGAATTGTCGATGCTCCAGCACTTCCTTTTAAAATTTGCTTTGTTTGAAAATTAATATTTAAATTCGACAAATTGCTATTGATATCAGTTGCTGTCGATCGAATTGAGTAGGAATCGATTTTAACTTGACCATTGCCGTATCCGTTTGCTGGAGCGAGGGAGTGAGAAGCAACATAATAGCGATTATTCACATTATTAATGATTCCAATCGAGGTGTTTAAGGCATTTTTTCCTCCCAATGTTGCGAAGCACTTGGCGGGATCGGAAAGAAAAGCAACGATATCACTGGTAATAAGATTAACTTCGCTTTGAAAAACATTGCGCGTGGTATTTTTATTCATATTACTGATAAACTGCATTCCTACAGTGGCAAGTGCCGCAAGACCTGCACCGACAATTAACAATTCTACTAAAGAGAAACCTAACGATTTAAATAATTTCACAATCAATCCTTGTTACTTAAAAAAAGCTCTATCCAATTGTCCAATCTCATTTAATTTTTTTATTTTATGTGGAACTTGGCCAGTTTTTATGAAATGGCCAGATTCATCCGTTGTGTAAATGGTGGAAGTTAATATCACTTGCCCTTCCATGCCACAGACTTCGATGATTTCGCTAATTCTCTTTTCTCCATTTTCATTTCGATGCAAGTGGATAATAAAATCTATCGATTCAGATATAATTTTTCTAAGTGCAAAAATCGGATAGTCATAACCAGACAACAACAGCAAGGTTTCAATTCTAGATAATGACTCTAAAGCAGAGTTGGCATGAAGAGTTGTCATAGAACCACTGTGTCCCGTATTCATGGCCATTAATAAATCAAACATTTCTGCACCTCTAGCTTCTCCAACGATAATACGATCGGGGCGCATCCGCAGAGAATTTTTGACTAAATCTCTTATTGAAATTTTATCTTTAAAGTGGTTTGCCGCTTCTAAGGAAACAAGATTGTGTTGTTGTAATTTAAGCTCACAAGTATCTTCAATAGTAATCAATCGCTCTTTGGGCGAAATCTCATTTAGAAGAGAATTTAGAAAAGTGGTTTTTCCCGTTCCTGTCCCACCAGAAATAATCACATTCGTTCGAGCTTTAATAAGCGCCAGTAAGAATTCATAATCAGATATATTCAAGTGGAAAAAATCTAAATGGGAGCTCAAAAGCAGGCTTTGTGCCTGGTGTTTTCGAATTGTCACAACGGGAGTCTTGCCGGAAAAAGGCGGCATGACAATATTAACTCTCGACCCATCATTCAGCCTGCCATCGATCAAGGTACTTAAATCTGATGTGGAAATTTTATTGTAAATTTTAAATTCTTCTACAAAATCAAACAGGTCTTGATCTTGAAAATTGGCATTTAAATTATATGTTTGCCCTAACTTTTCAACAAATATACTTTTAGCAGAATTTATCATGACTTCAGTAATTCCACTCTTTTTTGAGAGGTCTTCAATTAATTTCCAGATGGGACTGTTCATAAGTTTTCCACGTTCAAATATTTAGTAAAAAAATCTTCTTCAATAATTGAGCATCCGTAATTTAAAAGACTTTGATATAGTAAATGCTTCTCATCTTTATTGAGCATTTTTAAAAGAGCTTGGAAGTTAATATTAGAATGAAGCAACCGTTCCATTCTATCAAACTCAAAAATTGAACTGAATGAAATAATCAATAAAAATAACCAATCAAGTCGTTGTGATTTAAATTTGGAGTACCTCATCAGTTTAAAATGTTCTTCTTTAAACACAATGACATTAAATGTTTCGTGCTGTGGATTTAATTGAGTGTAAAGAATATTTTTATCCAGGGTAATTTTAGAGAGCTTTGCATAAAATCCCAGTAAAAATATTCTCGAACTTGGCTCTTTTAAAAATGGAAGCATCTTATTTTCAATATTAATTATATCATTAATGTAGTTTGAATTATAATTTTTTGAGAATGCACCACTTAATTCTTTTTCAATAAAACTTGCAGCTAGTCGATTTCTTACTTGATAAAAACCCAAAAGCGAAACAATAGACTCAATCTCCCCCTCCGAGTTAACATCTCCACTCATCTGAATCAACATTTGAGAAAGATCCGCATTTTTATCAAAAAACCGACAGAGATCCTGAATTAGTTTGTAATTATTTTTCTCATTAATATTAATTGGTGCTTTAAGTAACCGCACAAAAGCATCAGGCAAATGTACAAATGGAATTCTTAGCACCTTTTTCTCCATGAAAAATATCATTTAAAGTTTATCACAACATATTACTATTTTATTACGACCATCAAAAAAAAGTGAATCGATTTTATAGTTTATACAATTTAGTCATCAGGAATTTAAAATTATACTTACAACGATTCACTTTAAAAGCTGAATCTAGGCATACAAGTCATTGGTAATTTTTAATACTTAAAAATTTAACTGTGAGGAGTATCAATATTACTAATTTCTGGAATGCCTAGACTCACTTGAAAAGTGTGTCGATGAAGGTATAATTATATTTATGAAAATACCAATATTTGAAGAACTCATCCTTAAAGATTTAAGTCTCGATTGCTTTGTCGAAGTAACAATACAAAAGAACATTGGAAAAGTTCCATATTATATTAATCTAAAACAACACAAACCTGAAGATTATGCTCAACTACTGAGCGATCTTGAAAATTATTTTATATTATCAAACTTATCTCCCCGATTTCCCTATCCCGTCTATCTATTACTTAATGAAAAAATAAATCATTTCTTTCCCAATGAAACTGACGTTAAAAACCTACCACAGCATTATTTTAGAAAAGTAAGACGGCCTAATATCAAAGAAATACATTTACTTCAAAAACTTTTTGTAAAAATTGAAAGAGTGCATAATTTAAATTTAAATCAAATAAAAGATGAAATTGATCAGCAAAGAAATAACCACAAAAAGCTCTATACTCAGGCAAAAAAAATTAGCATTTTAGAATCAATCATTAATGCTCTCCTTCACCAAAAGGTATAGTATGGCAAAGCGCATATCACAACTTGAAGAATCGAAAAGAAAAGAGCTACAAGGTCTTGAGAGTTTTATCGATGACTTTCAAAGAGAGCAAGATAACATCGAGCGACTACGTAATCAAAAAGAAAGAGAAAAGAAAGCAGACCAATATGAGCTTATTACGTATTTTGAGGAAGAATTTTCCAGACTCAACAAGCTAGATCTTTTCTATAGCAAAAAACACCCAACGCAAATGAACTTCTCTCAATCTGACAAGATCTATCAACTACAGTCGGAACTACAAAAAGAAAAAGAAAACATGCTCATAAATCTTTTTGATGATGAACATTCACCATTCAGAAATAATCTTGAAAGTTTATTCAATGCCCACTTTAAATCATAGACACTAGTATTTATACCTACAACGAATCGCTTTTCAAGTGAATCTAGGCTTACAAGTCATTGGTAATTATTAATTTTCAATACTTGAAATTAAGCTATGAGGTGAATGACTAATGCTCAATATTGTTTAAAATTATTGGCCCACCTACATGTTCAAATTCCTCAATATCGAGGTTAGGATAATCGTATCCCTCCATTTGCGATTTTATAATCGCTGAGAGGAAATGAACAAGATGTTCTTCATTGAAAAAACCATAAGTCTTGGAGAAATTTGTCATTTTGTTTTTAATCACTTCAGTTAATTTAAAATTAGAGTAATCAACTTGCTCTCCATCAGTAAAAATAATTTCTGAAAAAGCTTTATATTCACTAAGAGTTAGCCCCAGCTTATTTGCCACGATATTTTTTTCATCAACAATGACAAAATTAGCAAAACTAGTCATTAACAATGCTTCGAGGTTAATTGAACTCACACTGTAATTTAAGTAAAAATGATCCATGACTTGTGCTTTTGCAACCAGCTCTTCCCAAGTTGCCAAGAACTTTTTTGCAAAAGGTAAAAGTGTGACCAAGGTCTCTGTCTCTCGCTTTAAAAAGAGAAAATCATTCCAAGTTAAAACAAATTGAGCTTTTTCACCATCGCCTTTTTGAATTTTAACTGGCTCACCAAAGGTACATTCTAGCACTTGCCCAAAATAATCACCTAAGAATGCTTCTTTTTCATTCGACTCAAATCCATGGTCTCGCAGCGCTTTCTTTAGATCCTTTTTAACAAACATTAAAAGAGAATTTCCAATGCGATAAAGCTCACTTAAATCAAAATAATCAAAAAGAGATAAAGCTGAATCAATGACCAATTCCCCCAACTCCCTTTTTTGTAAAACGTAATTAAACCCTAACATAATGACATTCTTTGTGACTGCCCCTGTTTTACCCATCGCAACTGATCCATTTTTAAGAGCATCAGTCGACTCTAGTCTGGCGTTAATCAACCTGACAAAGTTAAACTGCAAGTAATCCTGCCTCATTTGGTCTTGGACTTTTAGGATCTCATCGGTAATTTGTTCAAATTGATTTTTAAAGGCCACCAAAGCGGAATTATGTATATTTTGTGTTTTTGATTCAAAACTTAAATCTACTACCAGAGGCTTTTTGTGCATGATAAAATGATCTAAAAATTGTATATTAATAAATGCATTTTCCATTTTTAGTGCTTCTAAATAATCCACAAAACCAAAGTCGCGCATGCGCTCTATCCGAATTTGATATTGTTCTTCTTGTAAAATTAAATAAGAATCAGAAACCAATTTAAACAAGAAAATATAAGCTTGCTCGACACCTAACTCGTAATATAAATGACGTATCAGGCTGCGTACTTCTTGAACATAGGGATAATTTTCTTCAAACTCGACTAGCAACTGGTTATCTTCTGTCAAAAAATAATGATCGTGATCGGGATAATTTGGATCTTCAACATCAAAAGTCCAAATATTAAATTTACCTTTTAAAAACAATAAAAACTGTTCGCTTGTAACAAATTCTCGCTTGATTTGATCATCGTTTACCAAATCGTAAACTAATGGCCAAAAATTAAAACGATAAATATCAACTTCATCTTTTTGCCAAAGATCAATATCTAAAAATACTTCTCTTTGTTGCTTGGAAAATTTTGGTAATAGTTCCGCAACTTTTTCAACAGGTAGAGTTTTAAGCGCTAAATATACAGGTTGAATCGGCAATAAACTCAAGTCATTTTTGTTGTCAACATAACGCTCCATTTGATCCATTACTTGGTAAGCTTGTGACTCATCAATCAATTGGTTAATTAAATCTCTTGATTTACCTGAATTTTTTGAATTCATAATACTTTCCTTAATTGTTCGTCGAAAATCTTGGGTGAATCTTGGGAAGCACCTAGTGTTCAATTGAAATCGAGCTTTAGCCAAAATACCAGATTGTTTTTATCAAATTTTACCCTCTCTGACTATCTATAATACCAATATTCAGCAAACCATGAGAGGGATTTCCTATCATTCTACAACGTATAATTAATACGAACCGCTTTATATTATTCTTTTTATCGAAAATCCGAAGAGATAGTCATACTTAAACGGGTCTCTATGAAAGAGAAACGAGACAGACCAGTCTAGGGTATCTTTAATTTTCAAAACTTGAAAATTAAACGTTGTGGAGTTTAGCGAGTGAGAAATCAAACGAATGTCTTTCACTTATTTATTCTAATTGTTGCTTCATTTACCATGGAAGCATTTCACTCAAACCTTGCTTATGCGAGTACTGGTAGTAATTTAAATACAACAAACTCTCCTATCAATATCAACGATGAACTCTTTCAGAAAAAACTCATTGATACCATTTCATCACCAACAGGAATTGAACAAATTTTAAGTCGCTCGAATGAACTTTTAACAGACATCAAAAAAACATCGCGGAATCAAAACATTCAAGCAATTGAAAATAAACTGAGTAAGCTTGTACGCATCAAAAATATATTAGAAAACTGCAATCATCCTGACTTGAGTGATAAAGAAGTTTTTCAAAATAAAAAAAATCAATTAATGAGTGGTCTTGCTACCCAGTTTATCGATACAGCTTCCACACAACTTCTTCATGCACCATGTGCAAAACTTCAAAACTCCTCGCTACCAACGATCGAGCAATTTGATAAAATTTACCGAGAGCAACTATCTTCACAAATATTTGAGCGGGCAATTAGCGATAATGTTATCAACATTGCAAAAGAGTATCTCAATTACTTCAAGCAATTTGATTCTAATATTAAAGATACAAATAAGCTTATTGATAAGGCTTACAGTTACGCCTGTTATAAAAACATTTGCGACCGACAAAAAGGTTTATCAAAAAGAGTGAGAACTGCACTTGTTCAACTCTCCAACTCAGAAGAATTCAAAAAAACTAAATCAGAAAATCTTGAAGAAAGTACTTCTAAATTAAATGCAAAGTTAAAAGTAAGTGAAACATGGTTACAAAAAGTAAAAATCAAGAGTCAAAAAAATTCATTTTTTTCTGACTCACCACAAGTTTCAGATGAAACTAAAAAACAAATTGAAGCAGTTAAAAGAAAAATCGTGGCGGAACTTGTAGAAAGTCGAAGTAAATTACTATTTACTCCGACGCTACTTGCAGAAAAGTTTAAACTCCCGACCCTCAGTGAGCAAAACTTAGATGATGATTGGGTCAATCAAGGTGATCACTTTTCATTTAAAGGTTTTGAAAAGTTATCAGTTAAAGATGTAGAAAATGCTAAAAAAGAGTATTTTGATACACTCTTTATTCTTAGTAAAAAAATCGAGTCAATACAAGCAAGCGAAGAAGCTCGCCAACATTCGAATCGCAACAAATCGGCTAATGCCGATCTTCGCTTTCGGGATATTGGTGAGATTGCTTACACATCGCCATTTAGTGTCGGGAAAATTATTGTTGATTACCCATTGGAGGGTTACAACCTATGCCAAGTCATTATCGATGCCAGTCTAAAAGCTGAAGAAGTGACCAAAACTCAAAATCGTTTTCGAAAAGCAGCGATTGCTGCTAGCTTTGCCATCCTTGGGGCTTCTGCGGGAACACTTGGCCATGGATTTCTTCTAACTGGGTCCATCGCTCGGACTTTAAGTTTAGAATCCGCCACTGGTCAAATTTTACGCCATCTAACCTTAGCAGGTGCGGGAACCTCCCTCTCGCTCAGCGCGATTGAACTCCAAGCATTTAATCAAAAATCCTATGATGCTCGAATCAAGGAAGCAGCGTTTATCACTCAAAATGCTCAAATTGAAGAGCTCAGTCAAATTGAAAAAGACTACGAGGAGCTTAAAAATATTGAATATGATTTTTACAAAAACTTAGCTCTGTCTGGTTTATCAGTTCTCGCACTTCCATCCTTGAAATTTATGTCTCAATCATTTTTGACCGTCTTAAATAAAGCAAAGTCTTCTGAACGATTAAAATTTATGAAAAGTTTAACCGATCCCCAAGTAAACTTACGGCTCGCCCACTTGCTCAAAGAAAGCACACCACAAATGCTAGAAAAATTTAATCGCTTTATGCTTCATCTATCATCAACCTCCGAAAATGCTCGACTAAAAACTTTAGAGTTTCTTAAAAACTCCAAAGTCACTCCGGAAAAATGGCGCAAAGTATATAGCGAGACCTTGGAAGCTGCAACAAAATGTAAAATTTAGCAAAAACATCAAAAACATGTTCTAGATCATGTTTTTTTAAGTGATCAATGATAGTTTTATACTGAACACATTTGGATTTAGTATGAAACATAAAAATCAAAGCACTCTTTGCGATCAATGTCCAAGTCTAGAAGATGGCATATTCTGTCAACTTGAAGACCATGCACTTAAAAGTGTATCCGCTCACAAAGTCTCCAATACCTACAAAAAAGGTCAGACTTTATTTGTGCAAGGAAATCATCCTTTTGGGCTTTATTGCGTTTCAAAAGGAAATATTAAACTTTCAAAAATGGGCGCAGACGGCAAAGAATCGATTGTACGCATTATTTCTGGTGGAGACGTCTTAGGCCATCGCAGTTTATTTTCTGATGATCATTATTCAGCGACTGCTACGGCAATGGAAGACACTGAAGTTTGCTTTATCGATAAGAAATATATTTTATCAATGCTTAAAACTGAACCTACTGTCGCTTTAAACTTAATCCGAAAGCTTTCTAGCGACATGGGAGCTGCAGAAAAAAAGATGGCTTCCCTCCATCAAAAAAATGTGCGCGAACGCCTTGCCGAGTTATTACTATCGCTCAAAGTTTCTCATGGAATCAAAGAAGAGCGAGGAATCAGACTTAACATCAAATTGACCCGAGAAGAAATGGCCACCATGATCGGTACGGCCAATGAAACTCTCATTCGATTCATGACGGAGTTCAAAGAAGCTGGACTCATCGAACAAGACGGGAAAACCATTTACATCAAAGACGAAAATGAATTACTTAATTGGGCCAACCTAAATTTCTAATTATTTTTAGAAAACTGATTTAGATTATACTTTATATCCGGATTATTTTTTAACATCAATTTATGAATAAAAAATGCACGTCTTCCATTCATCTGGATGTGGAAAGTATTGAACTTATAAAAAGTATCAGCGAGAAGAAATACTATTCCGAAAATCATCTCCTATACTACAAAGGTCATATTCCACTCGTTGCCTTTCTCGTTTCAGAGGGGCAAGTACACTTAACGAGTCAAAAAAAAATTAAACACATCGCTAAAAGTGGTCAGCTCATCGGACTTCACGAATTTTTTTACCACAGCCCCTCACTCCTCGATGCTCATGCAACGAGAGGAACAGTGCTCTACTTTCTCGACAAAAGTTCTCTCAACGAACTAATGAAAACGAATCCTTCAAAACTCTCTTCGGCCCTAAAGGAGCTAGTTAAATAACCAATTTCATGAAAGCAAATAAATCCAACCAAATTTTTCTAAGTTCCGATCAAAATCATGCTCTATGTACTCATTGTGACAGTCCTATTGCACATGAGTCACTATACCTAATTGAACATAAACATAAAAAATTAGAATTTTGCTGCATGGGATGCATGACTGTCTATAAAGTCATTCATCAAAAAGGATTGAGCGCTTACTATGATATAAAAGATGAAAGTGAAATTCTTAAATCTCGATCTCCAGTCGAATTAACTGGAGAATTTTTTCATTATCTCGATCAACCTGCCTTCATTCAGGATTTTTCCTATGATATCGACCAAGATAGAATAGGGATGGATTTTTTTTTAGAAGGTATTCATTGTACCGCATGTTTGTGGATTGTTGAAAAACTGCCCGATCTCGTTCCAGGGGTTGCAAGCGCACGTCTTAATATAGCTAAATCCGTATTGTCTTTAAGTCTTTATCGAAGTGCAAATTTTTCGTCCGTAGCTCGAGAACTCAAAGATCTAGGTTATACACCTCATCCCCTTCGTCACAATAATCAAATTCAGAAATTAAAGAAAAATGCTGAAAAAAGTTTGCTCTATAAAATTGGATTAGCTGCATTTGCCAGTGGCAATATTATGATTTATTCCGTATCGATATATGCGGGTGCAGACGGAGCATTTTTAGAACTTTTTAAAAATATGACGAGCTTCTTTGCCCTTCCTGTTATCTTTTACTCTGCTATACCTTTTTATAAAAGTGCCTGGGGGGCAATGCTTCAAAAAAAAATTAATATTGATGTTCCGATCGCTCTCGCAATTATATTGGCCAGTCTCCATGGTTTATTAAATCACTTCCACATATTTTCTCAAAACTTAGGTCCTAACTATTTCGACACAATAACTGACCTTATTTTTTACCTCTTGCTATCGAGATACTTTTTACTTAAATTGCAAGAAAAAGGCTTAGGCGCATTTGATTTCACCAGTTTCTACCGTCAAAATTCTGTACTTCGAAAAATTAATCAATCTTTGGACCAAGTGGAGAATAACCAAAAGATTTCTGAACAGATTTATGAAGAAGTGTATCCCGAATATGTTCAAGTTGGAGATATTGTAAAAATTAAACCAGGCCAGTTGATCTTCTTTGATGGAGAAATTGTAGGGGGTGAATCATACTTTAACACCTCGATGATCTCAGGCGAGTCATACCCACAATTTAAAAAATTAAATGACAAAGTTTTTTCTGGTTGGGTAAATCAATCAAATGAAATTCATATCAAAGTTGAGAAAGATATTTGGAAATCAAAATTAGGTCACATTTTTAAAACGGTAGAAAGTGGCTGGGAATCCAAGTCTCCAATTACACTTATAACTGAAAAACTGGCCAGTCATTTTTTACTGACCATGCTCGCACTCTCTATTTTGACCTTGATCTACTATGTTTTTTTAAAAAACAATCCAATTTTAGGTTTTGATAAATTTTTTGCATTACTTATTATTACCTGTCCATGCGCACTCGCCCTTGCTGCTCCCCTCGCCTATATTCATTCATTGGGAAATGCACTTAAAAAAGGTATTGTCTTTAAAAATGAAATGTCGTTGGCAAAATTACCAAAAATTAAAAATTTATTTTTCGATAAAACTGGTACATTAACAAAAGGTGAAATTAAAGTTACAAAATTTAATTTGTCTCCATTAATTGTAAAATATGAATGGCAGTTTATTCCATACTTTATTGAATCATGTCTTTACTTGCTAACTTCACAATCGAATCATCCAAAAGCAAGAGCTCTTCAACAGTTTTTTTCCCCTATCTTGTTACAAAATAATATAATCTACAAAAATCAAATACACCGATTAATAATAAACGACGTCAAAGAAATTCCTGGAAAAGGAATTACGGCAGACGTTCGCTATGTCAAATCTAAGGAAATGCAACAAGTACGCATTAAAATTGAGCACGATCGCTTTTTTATCGATGCAATAGAAATTGCTACTTTTGATTTTAACGATCAAGTAAGAAGTGATAGTAAGTACCAGCTCGAGCGACTAAAAGCCGAGCAATATCACATTCAAGTCTTAACCGGAGACCTTAAAACTCCAAGTGAAATTGTCGCAACATCGTTAGGTCTAAACTCTAATGAACTAAAATATAACTTAGAGCCCGAAGATAAACTTAAAATTATCCAGTCTACACCTGATTGTATGATGATTGGCGATGGGGCAAACGATGCTATGGCCATGGGGAGTGCAAATGTTGGCCTTGCTGTTTCTGGAGCGATGGACATATCACTTAGAGCTTCAGACATCTACTTAACAAAACCTGGAATTACATTGGTTCCCCATGTGCTCACCATTGCTCGCGAAACTGAAAAAATTATTTACCGCAATCTGGGCTTGTCTTTGCTCTATAATGCCCTATGTATTTACTTGATCTTTACTGGAACTTTTGGCCCAAAACTTTCAGCCATTATGATGCCATTAAGTTCTTTGTCTGTGATTTTCTCCACACTTTGGGGAACGGCAAAACTACGATCCATCTGGAAGGAGAATTAGTTTATGGAAATTATTTTCTTTTTACTCCCAGTCACCCTTTTACTCGCCATCTTTTTTCTCATCAGTTTTTTCTGGATGGCAAAATCTGGCCAGTATGATGACTTGGAAACACCGTGCAGAAGAATTTTATTTGATGATCAAAAAAAACAAATAATAAATGTTCAAAACAATGAAAACTCTAACAAGGAAAAGGTATGAACTCTGAAAATTTACAACCGACTCCTCGTATGCGAGAAAGCTTTGAGTACGACGATCAAGTCGTACGATACTTTACAATCGCGACGATTATCTGGGGAGCTGTCGGTATTTTACTGGGGGTTTGCGTAGCATTTCAGCTCGCTAACTGGAAATTAAATTTTGGTCTACAATGGATAACTTTTGGGCGATTGAGACCACTTCATACCAATGCCGCAATTTTTGCTTTTTGTGGTAATGCTATTTTTGCTGGAATTTATTATTCACACCAAAGATTACTTAAAACAAGAATGTTTAATGACCTCTTATCGCGAATTCATTTTTGGGGTTGGCAGTTTATTATATTAGCTGCAGCTGTTACCTTGCCGATGGGATACACCGTAGGTAAAGAGTATGCTGAATTAGAGTGGCCAATTAAAATTGCCATTACTGTCATTTGGGTTGTCTTTGCAGTTAATTTTTTTGGCACACTTTATAAAAGAAGAGAGCGACATATTTATGTCGCTATTTGGTTTTATATAGCGACCATATTAACTGTTGCCATCTTACATATTGTAAACTCAATGGTTATTCCAGTTGGATTATTTAAATCATATTCAATTTACTCTGGTGTTCAAGATGCCCTTGTTCAATGGTGGTATGGACATAATGCTGTAGCCTTTTTTTTAACCACTCCATTTCTTGGATTAATGTATTACTTTGTCCCTAAAGCCTCTAACCGTCCGGTTTATTCGTATCGATTATCGATCATCCACTTTTGGTCACTCGTCTTTATTTATATTTGGGCCGGTCCTCATCATTTGCTCTATACTGCTTTGCCTGAATGGGCCCAAACACTCGGCATGATATGTTCTGTCGCATTGTGGGCGCCAAGTTGGGGTGGAATGATTAATGGTCTCCTAACTCTTCGCGGAGTTTGGGATAAGGTAAGAACAGAACCCACACTTAAATTTATGGCCATCGCAGTTACATTTTATGGAATGGCAACTTTTGAAGGGCCACTCATGTCGATTAAGTCAGTCAACATGATTTCACATTACACAGATTGGACTATCGGCCACGTTCACTCTGGAACTATTGGTTGGAACTATATGCTCACTGCAGGTATTTTATACTACTTAGTTGCCAAACTATGGAACACTGAAATTCATTCAAAAAAAATTGCAAATTATCAATTTTGGCTCGCAACAATTGGTCTGCTTCTTTACATTGTATCAATGTGGGCTGCAGGAATCACGCAATCACTTATGTGGAGAGCTATCGATGAAAGTGGCAAGTTGGTCTATCCCAATTTTATAGAAACAGTTGTAAAAATTATTCCCATGTATTGGGCCAGGGCGATTGGTGGTACACTCGTACTTATTTCTTACCTGCTAATGATTTATAATTTTTATAAAACTATCCAAAAAGGAAAAATCGTTCGTGAAGAATTTGAAGCCTATGCTTTAGATGAATCCTCTATAGAAAAAAATGCAACACAACATCGAAAACTCGAAGGGATACCATTTGTCTTTGCAGTTTTATCACTTCTGGCGATTTTAGTAGGAACTGGTATTGAATTACTTCCTGCGCTTTTCTCATCTAAATATGTCACTAAACTCGACAGCATAAAGCCCTACACTCCGCTCGAAGTCTTAGGCCGCGATATTTATGTACGAGAAGGTTGCTACCTATGCCATTCACAAATGGTGCGTCCGATGGTTCACGAGGTCCTTCGTTATGGCAAAGCTTCTGAGGCTGCTGAAAGTGTTTACGACCATCCTTTTCAATGGGGATCAAAGCGGACTGGGCCCGACCTTGCACGCGTAGGTGGAAAATATCCTAATATGTGGCACTACCGTCATATGTATGATCCGAGAGATGTTTCACCTCAGTCAATTATGCCAGAGTACAAATGGCTTTTTAAACAAAAGATCGACTACGCGACTCTTCCTCGAAAAATGGAAGCTCTACATATCCTAGGTCTCCCTTTTGATCAGGAGACATTAAAAAACTCAGTAGAAGTCGCGAAAAAACAAGCTAAAGAAATAACGACAGATCTTATGCAGTCTAAAGTTCCGGCACAAGTTGAAGATCGAGAAATAATTGCATTGATTGCTTACTTACAAAGACTCGGTCAAGACTTGAATAAAAATTAGGAGTTGATATGTTTAAAACATTACTTTCTCAATTAGATAATACATTAGGGGCACTCACCGCGCTCCTCATCTTTTCAACAGTTTTTGCAATGTTTGTTTATATGATTTTTAAAAAAAGCAATCGTGAATTTTACGAAAATCAGGCGAATATTCCATTTCAAGAAGGAGTTAAAAAATGAGTCCAACTCATCATGAAGACCATTCACATTTACATCTAGAAAAGGGTGAAGACAAAATCTTGCTTGATCATAGCTACGACGGAATAAGTGAATTAGACAATCCCTTACCCTCATGGTGGCAATTTACTTTTTATGGCGCTCTTGTTTTCGCAGCCTTTTATTTTTCATTTTACACTATTCTTGGTGGTCCAACTTTACGTGATGAATTTGCAAAGGACTATGATATAATTCAAAAAAAGCAAGCTGAAATCAAAGCTAAAAACGGTGGATTTAACTCAGAAAAATACCAACAGATTGTCGCACTTGATGGAATTAAAAAAGGTGAAGAAGTCTATTTAAATAATTGCCTTGCATGCCACAAGGAAAAAGGTATGGGAGACATCGGCCCGAACTTAACAGATGAACATTGGTTATGGGCGAAGGGAACACCGGAAACGATTTATCCAGTCATTTTTAACGGTGTCCCACAAAACGGAATGCCTACTTGGAGTGAAACAATTAGCAGTGATGAGATTTATCAAGTCACTGCATATTTAATGACACTTAAAAACACTAATATCCCCGGCGGAAAAGCTCCTCAGGGTGAAAAAATTGAAACTCATTAATAGCGTTAAAAATGAATAAACATGAATTACATCCTGATCGTCTAGCAACCACCGATGAACATGGTCATCGAATTTATCTTTATCCAGAAGATGTCAAAGGATTTTGGAAAAAAAGAAGAGACCTGATTTATTTTATTCTTATCTTTATCTATCTCGTCTTGCCTTGGATTCAGATTCAAGGCAAGCCATTTATCAAGCTAGATATCTTTCATCGTGAATTTACTTTATTTGGATTAACTTGGTACGGTGTCGAGCCCATTTTAATTTTTTTAAGTTTGCTTTCCTTTGTCTTCTTCATCGGTTTTGCTACATCTCTTTTTGGTCGAGTGTGGTGTGGATGGGCCTGTCCACAAACCGTTTTTATTCAAAGTGTTTTTATGCGTATTGAAAGATGGATCGAAGGCTCTGCACGCGAGAGAGCGGAGCTGGACAAACAAGCTCTTACGCTCAAAAAACTTTTTTTAAAATCGATTAAGTGGGTACTCTTCTTTTTAATCTCGACTCATATTGCCCATACTTTTGCTGGATACTTTATTGGAACCCATGAACTCCTCAACATGATTATTCAAGGTCCTACTGCTCATCTTGGAACATTCATTTTTATTTCAGTCTTTACACTTATTTTATTAATAGACTTTGGAATTTTTAGAGAACAATTTTGTATTATTGCCTGTCCTTATGGACGAATGCAATCAGTTCTAATGGATGAAAATTCAATCATCGTTGGATACGATCAAAATAGAGGTGAGCCTCGGCGCGGTACAGTTCAAAAAGAAATGGAGGGCGATTGTATCAATTGCTATCATTGTGTAAAAGTTTGTCCGACAGGAATTGATATTCGTCGGGGCACACAGCTAGAGTGTATCGCCTGCACCTTGTGCATTGACGCCTGTGATGAAATTATGGATAAAATTAAAAAGCCTCAAGGCCTGATAAAATATACCTCTGAAAATGAATTAAAAGGTGGCTCTCATCATTTTATAACGAAACGATCTCTATTATATATTTCAATTTCACTTCTCATGTTTTCATCACTAGTTTATTTTATTTCTCAAGCTGGAAATCTTCAATTCCATATCTATCGTGGCACTGAAAAGCCTTATCAAATTATAAAAGATGAATCAGGATTAAATGAAATTATCCTTAATCACTTAACAGTCAAAGTCGTAAAGCAGGGAGAGCGCGAATTTCAGTTAACATTTAAAACAGAAAATCATTTTCAATCTCAGGTCAGCATCACGACATCCCCTCACCCACTAAAAATTAAAATGGCCGAAACAAAAACTCCTTTATTTTTTAAATTTAAAAGTAATATTTTAAAGCAAGGTCATCTTAAAATAAAAATAAATGCATTCCATGAAGATGTTCTCATGGGAACATTTGAGGTACCACTTGTTGGACCAATGGAATAATTCCGCACTCTTTTTTACTTTTTTTATAATGGGCATAAGCAGTAGCCTACATTGCACTCTCATGTGCGGTGGAATGACAGCTCTATTCATTAGAAATAAAAAAGAATTTGTGGTCTATCAAACGTCTCGCTTGCTCTCTTATCTTATTCTACTCGGATTATTCAGCCTTACATTTAACTTATTGTTTTCTTACAAAAAACTCTATTTGCTCTCAGGCTTACTTTCTGCTCTTATTATAAGCTTTTATTTTTTTAATATTGGAATTAAACAGCTGGCAGTTGGCCATGAATTTATTTTTAAACTAAATCAAAAGATGGAAGCCACGCTCTATCCTCTTAAAAATATATTTAACCAATCACTTGCATTTAGCTTAAAAAGTGGGTTCGGCAAAAGTTTTAGCTTGGGATTTTTAACAAGCCTGCTACCATGTGGCATTATCTATTCAGTCCTTTTATCACTTGGTCTTGAAACACACACGGAAAATAAACTCATAGGTCTTTTAGCATTTTGGTTAGGAACGATCCCGTCAATGTTAATTGGCGTCTCACTACTCAAAAAAATTGCTGATCGATATCAAAATAAGGGAAGTCGCAAGATACTGGGGATGGCGTTTGTGGTGCTAGGTTTTTCCATCGTGATTTATAAAACAATGCATTTTATCACTCACGATGGATTAAATTGTCTCAATTAGAATTTTGTTTTTTTACCCTCTTTCCACATACCTAAAAAAAGCATGAATAAGAGCAGAAAAAAGATAATAACGTGGATCACTTCAATGTGAAATGTAGTCATCGAAGCTTTCATTGGTCTAATAGGTTCTAGTTTATTTTTTGTCCCCTCGATTGAAGTCTGACGGGCTTCACCAGGTTTATATACTAATGTCTCTACCTGTGCTTCAGGCAAAGCTGCATTTTCCATTTGCTGTGATTCAGCTTGTTGAACTGGTAAACTTGTTTCATTGTCCATAAAATTCCTTAATGTGATAGATGTCCCTATTATATACTCCTCACAATTTAATTTTCAAGTACTGAAAATTAAATTTACCAATGAGATAGACGCCACAATATAGATATATCTTATATTTACGAACCTTTATCTAGTCAAGCAAGCTTAAGATTTATTCTTTTGTCTTAACAAGGCAATGAGTTCCTCTATCTTCTCATCTTCTATTGTGATTTGACCTTCAACCTTAGAAATTCTACGACCTAAAAAAATATTGGAAAAAATCGCAGTAAAGGAAACAAACAATGCTGTACCAATTAGCATCATCACAATCCCCACGACTTTACCTGCAGCAGTCATCGGCGTGATATCTCCATACCCCACGGTGGTGACTGTTGAAAAAGCAAACCAAAGTGCATCTAAATAGCATGTTACGCGAGGATTGATTCCACCTTCAATATATAAAAATAATAAAGCCACCGAAAAAATAAAGACATTCCCAATAAAAGTGAGCATCCAAAAATCGCGAGATGCCATTAAATCTTTAAGGCTATCGCCATATGCGATTAGGGAATTATAAATTCGTTTGGGCATGGTCAAAAATTCTCTTTCTTAGCCTTTCAATGATATCGTTTTTTTGAACCTGTTCGGTTGGCAGAGAATTTCCAGGTCGATTCTCATCACCATTTTTAAAATTAAATTCAAAGTCTTCTGTAAATAACTCAAAGCAGTCTTTCGCTACTTTATCCTTGGGAAAATTCATCATGCACGAAAGTAAATAATAGTCGGCATGGGCCAATGAAAAATCATCATTCAAACGCTTTTCCAAATTAGCAAGCCAAAAAAGGATCTTACTGGCATGCGGGGTTTTAGGGTTTTTCTGGTAATAATCAAGCAGCATTTGACTGAGTTCGAGATCTTGCACTTCAGTTGAATTTGTTAGACTTAATACAGGCGCCTCTTCGTCATCAACGATAAAAGTTTTAAGTAACTTTCCCATGTCATCATCTTTCATGGAAGAAAATTTAAATTTTTCTTTAACTGACTCCGCCTCAAGACTAGTAATCCAATCACTCACTTCTTTCATAATACTGCTAGGAAGGTTGCCTTTCGCCTTTAGCGAAATTAATTCATTTTTTAAGCCAGTTCGATTTTCAACGACTCTTAAAAAATAATTAAGCTTGCGCTCCAATGCTTTCAAGATAAGTTCGTCATCGTTTTTTGCATTTTGTATTTCGAGATAATCATTATAGTACTTCATCGCCCGATCATAGTCGCGAACTATATAGTAATAATCCCCCATATCAATTGAAGATAATTTCTTTTGTTCCAATTGTTTAGAGTCTAACACTTTAAAAACTTTCTTTTCTGCTGTCATCGAATGACAATGAGAACAGGTTTCAAAAACGGCCAGTAACTTTGAACGGGCGGGAGCAAATTTTTTGTGCGTAAAAAGTTTTTCAGCATAGTTTAGTTCATCAATTAGCATTTCTTTTTCTAAAGACAATCCTTTCAATTTTAATGCGGGGTGATCTTCAATTTTTTGAAAATTTCCCTTGAGCTCAATCACCGATTTATTTATGACACTTTCATTATTCTTATGAGAAAAATCAGCTTCCGAAATGACCAAAGGAAATAGCTCGCTTAAGATTTGAGCATTTTTTCCCATCAATGATCTCAACTCTTCTACTTTTGGTGCACGAACATAGGTCACTTTGCGGTTATTGCTTTTTTTTGCCTTCTTAACTGTTGGGATTTCGCTCGCCGGAGCTCCTGCTGTCACAATCAGCACTAAAAGAAGTAGTAGTTGGCGTATACGGAAATTCATGATCGTCTGCCTTTTAAAGTAAGAATTATACTCATCAATGATATCGTATACACTGTCGTTTTTCTAGAAAATCAATTTTTGATCAAACCAATTTTTTTATAAATCCATTTTTATGGAAAGTGTGACGATTTTTTCTGTCGTAAGACCTACATGCTCTCGAGGTTTTAAGCCAAAGTCTTCAACATTTAACTCAAACTTAGTCGAAGCAACTTTACCGTCAATCTTATAATTAAAGCTAATGTCCTTACTGATTCCATTAATTTTTATTTTTGCAGAAGCTTTATTGGCTTTGCCTTTAACTTGAGTCACTTCAATTATGGGAGTCGGTTGCTTGTTTTGAACATACTCTATAAAGTGAGTTTTTCTCAATGGAAAAATACCGCAATCAAAGTCATTCAAATTCACCGAAATTTTTTCGGCACTCACTTCTCCATTAACATGTAATAGCTTGCCTTCTACTTTACTTGTAACAGCATCAAAGTCACCGGCTGGATCCATCGTAATATTAATTTTAACCTCACTCGCTGTTAGCGAAAGCATGCAATTAATTGTCGCCATAATACAAAGTGCTTTAATTATTTTCATCCTGTGTCCTTTTTTTGTTGAAAACTCTAACATTTACAATTCTAATATATTTATGAAAAAATTGTTTAAGATTTTTATTTTTTTATTCATCGCAACCTGCCTTAGCCCCACTAAAGACATTCGAGCTTATTCCAACTTCATAGCATTTGGTTATAGCTCATGCATCACTTGTCATTATAATGCCTTAGGTAATGGGCCATTAAATGACTACGGTCGATCAGTATCAGCGACCGGTATTGCTGCCCGAGCATTATACTCGGATAAAAAATCTGAAGAAGAGCTATCAGACGAGTCCTCATTTTTTCTAGGTAAATTTAAAGACAATAAATGGCTGCGCCCATCTCTCAATATTCGGGGCCTAAGATATGATAAAAATATCTTTTTAAGCTCTAGAACGGCAAGCCATATCCCGATGCAAGCCGAAGCAAACCTCGTCTTAAGACCTCTCTCAAACGATAAGTTTTTTTTAGTGGGCACGTATGGTTATGCTCCAACGCCCCAGTCTTCGCGAAACACTAATAAAAAAGTTTCCAACGTTATTTCAAGAGAACATTATCTACAATACACAATTGCTAAAGGTCATCGCCTTTATCTTGGCTTTATGGACAAAGCCTATGGGTTAAGAATTCCAGATCACACAGCTTACTCCAGAATGAATACGACTAACGGTCAAAATGATCAAAGTCATGGAGTCATTTATCACTATACTCAAAAAAATTATGAACTAGCTTTTAACGCTTTTATGGGAAATATGTACCAGGATGCGCCACTTAGACAACAAGGCTTTGCTATTAATGCTGAATATGAAATTGTAGATGATTTCAGATTAGGCCTTACTAGCCTTTATTCAAAAAACAAATATGTAAATTATTTTATAAATGGTCTCACAGCTCGATCGGGATTTGATAATGGAGCGAGTATTATTGCAGAATTTGGTGCAATTTCCACCAAGCCACTTTTGACGACCAATCCATCAACTTTAGGAGTTTATAGCATGACCCAAGCGATGCTTAAACTTACTCGAGGAGTCCACTTCCTTACATCCTACGAATACTTTAAGTCCGATATCTCTTCGGGAAATTTGAATTCAAACTACCGCTACATTATGGGATTACAAGTCATCCCAGCACAAAGAATCGAACTACGATTTGACTTAGTAAATAGTCGAATTGTTTCCTCATCTACTGTCTATCCCGATAGCTGGAATTTTATGTCGCAGGTACATTTATGGTTTTAAAAAAAATTTCTGTTACTTTATTTTTTATAATATGTTCCGGACTTATTGCTCAAGAAAATAATTCTAAGCAAGCGACGGAGTCATCTAATAACAAAAATATAAAACCTACAGTGCGACAAGCACCAAAAACAAATCTTAAAACTGGCACCAAACCAACACCAGCTCCACCTTTATTTAATCGATCTGAAAATAAATTTCACATGGGTCTACTTAGCTTTCAAAGTAAGGCTAAAATAAACTCACCTTCTGGCGAAAGCTATGACATGCTTAGTACAACATTTGCGACTAGTTTAAATTATTCTAATGATTTTCATGCAGACGATTTTATTTTTTCTTTAAATGGATTTCTGTTTGCTGGAACTTCAAACATCCAAGCGAGTGTTCCATCTTTTATATACCCCAATACTAAAACCGCTACTATGGGTGCAGGATTCGATCTTAAGTATCTCGTAAAGCTATCAAGTGAATCAAAATATCTTCTCGGCCCCGAGTTGGGAACTTTTGTTAAATACACTAAATGGTTGAATGCAAACTCAGGTTCAGGACTTTGGAAAATCACTCCCTCGATCCAAATTTTTCCAACCCTTGGTTTAGCTGGTCAATACCTCTTAGACGAATGGTTTTTTATTCATCGCGTGGGACTTTCAACTTCGATGTCATCAATCTACTGGAACATTGGAATTGGAAAAATTTTTTAAAGTACCCAAATTTAATAATATTGCTTAAATTAGCGCGGTAGGAAAAGCTCCATTTTTGAATGGTCTACATTACCTAACGAGTTGTACTCAGTCGTTAAGAGAACCTCTCCACCATTTCCCTCGACCAAATTTAAAAAGTGTTGAAAATCAGTTTTTAATTGTCCCATTTGATCTTCAAACTCAAGCCCTAGAGATTGATTTTTTTGACTAGTGATTTCAAGTTTATAAAAATCATTAAATTGTAAAAATCTAATCGATATTTCATCTTCTCTCGTTTTTAAAATTTGAAGGACATCAGCTAATTTAATCACAATATTACTAAATTCATTCTGAGCTCTCGTCGGCCACATTCCAAAAAATCTCATTTTACAGAGTGAATTTTTTTGTGAAAAATATAAGACTTTAATAAACTTTTTAAAAGTCCTATCTGCATTTTTGAACATCAGCTTCTTCATGCCATACCACAAAACAAGCCCTAGTAAGCAGAGCAATATCGAATAAGTTGTATAAGGTAATAAATTATTTTTAACACTCTTTAGAGGTGTTACAATGGCACTTTCTTGTTTCAATTTAATACTTATCTTGGGAGCGACAATTGTCTCATTTCCATCCGCTCGATTTAGCTTATTCATTTCTTGATTAAAACTCTCTATGTAAGAGCTTGTATATTTCGCACGGACGTTAAGTTCATTAACGTAGTCATTAAAAAAACTAATCACCTTGTCTTTATTTTCTGCAGCTAAGTTTGAGTTCTCGACAAAAGATACTAAATTCTGTATTTCTTTTTGACACACATTGAGCTGGACAGTTACATCACAAAAAGTAAGTTCTGCACTTTTCTGAGCAAGGTTTTTCCATTCATATTCTGAAGCCATTTTCCCAAATTCTTGAATTGAAAGTGGCTTACTTAAAATATCGTAATTATCTAGCAAATCTTGCATATATATAACAGCGGAACTATTTGGATGAGTTTTTTTAACATTCTCTAAATGAAAATTTAGAACACCATTGTTTTTAAGATAATTATTAAAGTCTTTATATCTCATGTTGGCTTCTCCATTTACGACTATTATTCAGAGGATTTTGTATAATCTGAACGATATCAATCTCGTAAAATGATTTATTTAAATTCATATTTGACTGGAATTTAGTTTGAATCATAACTTCATCAATGGAAAAGGTATTATTAAAGTCTTTTAAAATATATTGTGCATAAATATGAGCGTATTGATGACTAGCAGATGAAATCTCAAACTTAATCTTATGCTTATTATTTAAATCTTGCTTTGAGCTAGTAATCACAACACTCTCAGTACAAGACAGAAGCATGGATTTTGCCATTTTGACTTTTAGATAATTAAGATATTCATATAGTTCTTGAATATTTTTCTCTGTAAAGAGAAATGGATCTACATCCACATGATATTTTAATTTTAATTCAGGAAAAATTGTAGTTAATTTTTTATGTATTTCTTCTTTATAAATTTCTTTTTTTATACTGTACTTTCTTTCTTCAACTTCTTTTGCTTTAAGAATTTTTTCTTTTTGCTTAATATCACTTTTGATCTCTTCGATTTTTTTATCTTTGTATTGATTAAAATGATTGAGTGACTTCAGTGTGAAAATTTTGATTTTTGAAAATATAATTTTTGATCCACTTCCAATATCTTGAAAAAGAGGTACGGCATATACATTAAATGCCTTTAAGAAGGTTTGTATCGATGCATGAGACTCTTTACTGGTATCATTTTTAAGTTTCTCTATATTTAATGTGAACGAGTACTGATGATCACTTACCGTGTTTTCTATGTCCGAAAATTTTGACTTCAATGACTTAGTATTAACTTGCTTGTTCTTTTCTTGTTCTATCATATATAATTTCCCGTGATTTGGTACTTACAAGAATTATGCAGCCATTGGAATTTAATGAATTGATCATAGTGTTACTGAATTATTTAAACTGCACTATTTTTCATTTTCCTTTACCACTTCAACTCAAGTAATTACATCAAAAGTTAAATTCATGATTAATAAAAAATAATCATCCACAATCTATTATATCTTGAATATAGCACTTCTCTAGTTGGAAATATTTCCCTCTTACAAGTCTAGTTTCATGGAAAGTAGTGCATGAAATATCTGAGTGCTCAGCTCAACATCTCCACCGAGAAATGTGTTTTGCAAGGATACATCTAATTGATATTTCTCATTAAGTGTAATGAGTCCATTAACCGACAGCTTTCCACCTCCAAATGCTTTTTCTATATTAGAAGTATGAAATAGAGACTGATAAAATGAAACATCTAAGTGAACAGGTGTTTCCTTGATGATCAATCGATGACCAACTCCTGCACGAATCCAAAAAAAGTCATTTAGAAAAACCTGAAAACCTTGGCCATATTCAGCAATATTGACAAAATAAATGGATGAATATTCCAATCCTAAAATAGCGCTAAAGTCTTTGGTGAATAGATCATTTTTTCTTAAGTCAAACTGTATTTCTTTGTAAACCGGAAAGGAGTACTGCTGTTTAAAGATTGGAATTCCTATTCGAGCTGACAAATCATAACTTAAAGGAAATTCTTTATCTTGTCTGGATGTAAATCTCCCCCCCATTCCTAAAAATCGAGCATTGGTGTAAGTTGAAATAAACTCTGTTGTAGACTTACTAAATTCTACGAAAGTCCCAGCTTGCACCGTGAGAGAATTAAAGTGTTTTATTTTATTTTCCGGATTTTTTGGTTCGAGAACTTGTTGTTCTGATTGAATTATCGGGATGTCTTCACTTTTTTCTACCTCGGGATTACTTCGCTTCTCTCTTTCTAAGATAAGGGCTTTTTTTATTTCTCTTCGACGTGAATTTGTAATCGGAAGAATCGGCATTTCTTCAACGTCTGACGGCATTGAAACATCAGCATCCTCAATATTGGCTTGAGCAAATGCTTGATCAGTATTTTCCTGAATTTCGGTCATCTCGCTTTTTTCTAGATTAACCTTAGGATTAACTTCTTTATCTTCTCTTTTTAATTTACTTTTTTTTTTTGCTTCAGTTTGACTGCTTTTCTTTTTAGCTTCTGCATCTAATTTTTCTATTTTCTTTTCAAAAATCGCTTGTTCTGCAATGGCTTTTCTAACGGCTTGAATTCTTTGGTAGTTTTGAATATCAATTATATCCTTATTTTTAACGACATAATCTTTTCCAAAAAGTAACTCATAAATTCCAAAGCGAATTTCATTAACAACATTATATTTACTAATGATTTTATATAAATGTTTATCAAACTTATTAGTTGTCCAATTAAAGTAAAAATAGTGCACTTGATAAGAATCTTTTCTCGAAGGAAATGGATCAATTTGTAACTCAAGTGAATAGAATTTCTTATATTGTTCAGTGAGTTCATCTCTTCGTTTTAAATAAATTGGAGTATGAGTATTTGAAATCAAAATCACGTCGACTGCATTTTGTCGAATTTGTTCTTCAATAACTTTTAATTCTTTGGGTAATTTAATTTTCTCAACTTGTAAAAATTTCGTTTCCTTAAAGTCAATTGATGCATCATCAATGGCCTTCTTATCCATTTCTTCACTTCTGGGCTTTTTATCTTGTGCATCGACACCAATACCAGTTAGGGATAGTGTTAAAAAAGTTATCCAGAGAAATAAATTATTCTTTTTTTCTTTCATTATTTTTTTAGTATTTCTGAATTTTCAAAATAAGTATCAATACCTAAATTTTTCATTTTACTACTTGCTAATGGCTGAAGAACTTTAATGACAACCCTTCTATTAAGTGCTTTATTTTCAGGTATGGCTTGACCAGACTTATCATTATTTGGAGCAACTGGACGAGAATCACCAAAGCCAATAGAAACAAGTTGTTTAGCATTAAAACCATAATGTAAAAAACGATCCACAACAGAAGCGGCCCTCGCACCTGACAATTCCCAGTTTGAGCGATAATGATGAGCATTGGAGAGTGGCGAATTATCTGTATGCCCCTCAACCATGATGCGATAATCTTTACTTCTGCTTTTTATTAAATTGACCAAGATATCAACATTTTTTACAAACTCATTTTGAATTTGCACATCACCAGGTGTAAACATTAAATTTGAAGTAAAAATGACTTCAAGCGTACCGTCTTTTAATTGCGATCGTACGACACCTTTTAAGTTTGGATGTCCACCTATTTCCCAACCTAAACTTTGAAACTCTTGTACTTCTTCATCAAATTTTCCCTTTGCAAAATGATCCGCAACATCTTTGCTTTTTCTTGAAACAACAGATTGATCAAAATTTGCAAACGAAGTCATAATAACAAAAAAACAAAAAAGTAGAGTCATCATATCTGCATAAGATACAATCCACCCTTCGCCTTCATGTGGCTCTTCATGATGATCATCATGATTACTTTTTTTCTTGTGATAATTTTTTTGTTCGTCACTCATGTTTCACTCGATTTTATTTTGTTTCTGAAACAAGCTTCCAATCTAATCTATCTTTTGGAAGTAAGTATGAATTTAGTTTTTCAGCAACGATAATAGGATTTGATTTTACGTAAATAAGTCTCAATCCCTCTAAAATGATTTTATTCTTCTGATAAATTTCTTTAGCGTTATCCGCTAATGCGTCTCCAATCGGCAGAATAATAACGTTGGCCACAACAATCCCAAAGAAAGTTGCTACAAGGCATGTTCCCATTGCAGGACCAATCATCTTCATGGCATCGGCACCACCTAAATTTGAAAGAAGTGCAATCATCCCTAGTACTGTTCCCAATAACCCATAAGCTGGAGGATACTTTGCAAGATTTTTAAATCGATTCGCCTCTTCGGAGTAAATGGTATACATATTTTTTACGCGATCTTGTAAAACATCAAAAAGTTCGTCATTTTTAAGAATGTTATCAGAAATCATTCCCAATCCTTCTTTGAAAAAAGGATCTTTACATTTATTCATTATTTCTGGAAGCGACTCTCCTCTTCTATAAGCTTCTGCTGCGATCATAACCTCTTTTACGAAGTCTTGATTTTTCACGCGATTGCTTTTTAGAACTTGAAACATAAATGCTTTTAGGAGCACACCAATGCGGTTAATTTGAACGGTAAAAGCAGCAACTCCAAAAGTTCCACCGATGACGAGAAAAAGAGCGGGTAAGTCACCAAAAATGTGATACTCTTTGGGAGAAATGGTGGCGATAACCCCTGCTCCAACAACGGCAATGATAAACAAAAAACCCAAGACTGAGAAAATATTAATTTTCATTCACTACATCCTTATAAAGTAGGCTTAATACTACTTTATCGGATCAATAAATTTCTTCAATGGGCAATATGTTTCAGTCTTAAACACTACAGGGCATTTATTAACCAAGACTTATCTTCCTCTCGGTTACATATTTGAGCAATGTAAATCAAAAAATACCAGTGAATTATATGCCTCGATTCATTAGATTTTGAATCGAGGCATAACATTTTATGCAGCCATTCTTAAATGTTGACTAGAAGAATCAGTATTAGCAACTTCTTTTAACCAAGCCTCTACCATCGTAGCTACTTCTTTTTTCGCATCTGGATTGGTGTTTAAATATTCTCTTACGTATTTAAGAAATTCTAATTCTAAGCTTTCTTTCTTTTCGTTTTGAATTCTAAAAGTTAAGTTTTCATTTTTAAGAATTGAGTTCATTTCTAACTCAACCATGTCTCTAGCCTTTGATCCTTTCGGTGCAAAACGATTCAAGCTTAGATCTCTTTGATCATCACTTAGCGAGACAAAGTAATGAACTTGTAGCTCTGCTGGCATCTTACCAATGGCTTCTTTAAAAATGCTGTCAGGTAAATCAACAACTAAATCGCTCGGAAAGATATGTGAAGCAAAATTTAAAACTTCACTCATTGATAAATGATCAAGAAGTGTTCCATAAAGTTTCTTCTCCAATTCAGGTTTAGCCGTTGGGAGTATGTCAAAAATTCTTTTAATAAATGGTGGTCTTTCACGACGTTTCTTAAATTCTAATAATTTTTCTTTTAATTTAGGCATCATCTTTAAGATGTCTTCTTTTCTAAATTGCGAACTACTAACAATAATATGAGTCGCTAAATCAACTGGAACAAGTCTTAGCATTTCGCCGATCGTCTTTGAAGAAAGAACGTTTGCAAAAATCATCCCTAAATCAGGATTCTCTTCTGAGTACCTCGCTACATCTTCTGGTCTCATCGCTAACAAGAGATCACATATTTCAAAATCATCAATCAAAGATGGAACCATCATTGTTTGCATAACTTGGTTACTAATAAATGTATAAGCTTTGGCAAGCTCATCTTTACTCAGCTCTCCATCGAGACACATTTTCCATGTCGTTCTTTCATCAATTGTTAGACATTTAAATGTTTCAGACAATTCTTCATCTGAAAGCATTTGGACTAAACCTTTCAATGCCATTTTCTCATCTGCCTGCGGAGCTTTAATCCATTCCTTAAGCATCAACGCCATATCATGGTAATGTTGAGTTAAGATTTTTCTAAATCTCTCCAAGCCTTCTCTAATTCTTGTTGTTTGTGGATCTGTCTTCGTTAAATCAATCCCCATATCCTCTCCCTCGGCTAAAATTTCTTCCATGTTTTCATTTTGAACTGTATCTTCATTTGTATCTTGATTTTCTGCTTGAACTTCTTCTTGATTTTCGTTCTCAAGTTTTCCTTCTTCTTCTACTTTGGATCCCTTTCTCGCAACGTAGATTGCAGCCATTGCAAGTAATAAAGCAGCAATAATAAGTCCAACCATTACATCTAAATTTTTAAATCGATCAAAAAACTTTTCTTCTTCTTTCTTTTTATTTTCAGCTAGACTCTTGCTTGAATCTGTTGTCTTGATTGGGTAGCTCGCCTCTCTGGCAGCTTTTAAGTCAATATACTGAATGTTAATTTGTGGTAACACATCTTTAGTATTAAAACTTAAGCCATGAACAATCTTCTGAATGCTTTCTTTTGTTTTGTCATTAAGTCCTTTATCAAAAGTTAGATTAATATCAATCGTATTTAAGTAATTAAATAAATTATATCGGTCATTTATTTCAATTAATGCTCGCTGTGCAAGTTCGACGTCGGATGTTTGCATTTCAACAGGCTCTTCACCAACAATTGGAGCTTCTAATCCCAGCTTTTCGAAAAGTACAAAATCATCACCATCTTTTGGTAATTCTGAATTAGAAAATCTAACTTTTTTTCTTTGAATATTTTTCATCAAGCGCTTCGAACTTGGATCTTCCATTTTTTCAGTATCTACACCAATTTTTACTTCTATCACATAATCTTGAGACTGAATTATCGGCATAAGAGAGCGAGTAATTTTCTCCTCAATGTTTTCTTGTAGCTTAATCACTTGCCACTCGACAGGCATTTGAGCTTGATTTAAATCACTTAGTTTTCCAAAGGCACTTTGGAAAATAAAAACTAAAATCCATAATGGAAGAAATTTATTAAGGTTTAGCATTGGTCGCTCCTAATGCTGTTTGAAGATACTTCATTTTATTATAGGCTTCTGCATTCTCTGGGTTTAAGCGATACGCTTCTGTAAATGAACCCAGAGCGGCTTTCGGGTCTTTACTAACGTAATATGTGCTTCCTAGTAATTCTGGAATGACTGATAATAATGGATACTCTGATTTAAGATCTTTTAATTGAGTAATAGCTTCTGAGTACTGCTCCAATCGCACTTTGGTTTGAATTTTAAACAAAGATGCTATGGCGCGATCAATTTTTTGATAATGAAGTACATCATCTTTTGGAACAAGAGTAATGGTCATCTCAATATCACTCTTAAGTAGATCACTTAAGAGTACTGATTGACTTTGATAACCTTCCTTTTCAATAACTACTAGAAAAAAATTTGATTTAGCAAAATTAGTTGCGAGATCAGTCATACTTCCTTCATAGGGAGTTGAACCAATTTTATTATTTGTTGTTCCGTTTAAATCTCGAATGTAAACAACTGCATCCACTGGATCAGTTTTTAATTTAAACTTTTCAGCAAACACGTTTGTCGTAGAAAGGATTAGGCATAAAATTATTAGATTTTTCATCATCAACCTCATATTCTTGTATTTTTTTCGGATATCTTAAAAAAAAATTAATTTAATTTTAAAGATTTTGCATAAAAAAATTTTAGTTAGAAAAGGCCGACTGAAAGAGTCTTTAAACTCCCCCGCTGTTTAATTTTTAAGTAGTGAAAATTAAAATTTACCATTGACTGGTATGCCTAGATTCACTTGAAAAGTGAATCTGAATAGGTATAAATATTATCTATGTTTAGTTATAAATAATATCTAGGGCTTGAAACAAGTTTTAGGACGAATTGAAATCTGTCCATTATCGCACAGTTCAATTTCAATTAGTTGCTTTGGAGAATTAAAGATCGTGTTTTGAATTTTTTTGAATGGATAACTTAATTCTAAAATTTTATCTCGACCATTTTCGACCAGTTTATAAGGCCATCTTACTTTGATATTTTCTAATTTATTTGAATTAAACAAACGAAGAACAAAACCTTCCGCATTTTGAGATGGAAGACTTCCATAGGATAGATTATTTTCAAAATAAAATTTTTTGCCATCTATTTGAACGACAATCGAAGCCCCCAAACCTTGCCTGTTTGATCTTTCTCCACGAAAATAAAATTTAACCAACTTATTTTTATGCTCAGAATTCTTCAATTTTTTATCATAATTATTTTCAAAAAGATAAAGCATGCCTTCTTCTAAAGGAGCTCTAGTGTTTGATTGACCAATGATTAAATCCCACCACCCGTCTTGATTAATATCTAAATAGACTGAACCACTAGGATTGACTACGTCTAACCCAAAACGAGAGCCTGCTTCATCGAAGGAATGATCTTTATTTTGGGTTACAAAATAAAATTTCGTCTCCGGTGGTAATCCTGAATTTTCAATCCCCATATCAACAAGGTGATCGAGATTGTAGTCAAAAGCAATGGCCCTGCGATCAAAAATTGACTTAGCATTGGTAAATTCATTGGAATAGAATTCCGTCCTTAAAAATTTAGGAGGAAAAAAAGGTGATGCCCCCGTCAATACTGCAGATCGATCTTTGGTTTCAGGGTCATGCATGGAAAACTGATTCCCCAAAACTATGTCAACGAGTCCATCATTATTATAATCATAACACATGGAAAAAAAGCTATTTCCACCACCTAAGATTTCGAGTGCCCCATCAGAGTCATTAGAGTATCCCGACTCTTTACCAGTATTTTTAAAAAAAATTTCACCAGCATCATTTTTACTACTCATCCACAATTTATTGGCATGGCCATTTGAACTATTTGTTAAAATATCGGGATATCCATTTTTATCAACATCACAAACGGTGGAGCCAAAGGTTGGTAAATGGTTGATCATCTGCCCGGCCACTTTTAAATTTTCTCCATCTAGTAAATGTGATACATTTTTAAATTCAAATCCATTCCCTTTAAATAACTTATTTCCAAAAACCAAAGGTCGATCTTTATTTTTTAAATCAAACCAATTTCCAATAAATAAGTCCAATTCTCCATCGAGATCAAAATCAAATACATTGAGCGACGATACAGGATTAATTCCAAAATCATTTGATTTCACTTCGCTATAAATTAAATTATTATTTTTAATCAAACCTTTAAAAATACGAATAGATGACTTTTGAAGTTCATTTTTTTGATTTAAAGTTGCGACGACCACATCCATTATTGAATCGCGATTAAAATCTGCAAAGACCATAAATGAAGCACGAATGGAATCATGAAAAGGGCTGTCAATTAATTCAAACTGTTTCAATTTTTTATTAAATCGGAAGAATTTTGGAACAGAATAAAAATCTTCCAATAAAACCAGATCGATCAAATGATCATTATTAAAATCGACTGCATATGTATGAACGCTTTTAGTCCCGAGAAGACCATAATCTTTCGTTTTCATTTTAAAAGGGCTCGAGTTTACACTGGAGGGAGGGAGGAGTAGCTTTTCACTTGGCACTTCAGATTGATTGATCGAATTTGTATGCTTAGCTTGGTCTTGATTTTTACTTTCACCTTGCATCTCTACTAGTACTTTACGATGTGAGCAGGATTGCAAAGCAATCCCACTCACTAACATAAAATAAATAGTAAAAAAACTTTGATAACTTTTCATCGACTAGAAATCAATGATGTCTAATCCGTAACCACCCATTTTAACTAAATGTTCAGATACTTTCTGGGTTAATTTATCCTGATTCTTTTTCATTGCTTTGTGCTGTCTAGAAAACTTTTTGCGCGAATCTTTTAAAATTAACTTAGTCAATTTTAAAACATAATCTTTTCTATCTGCATCAACTGTAGAGTTTTGCATAATTGAAGTCGTTCTCGATATGACCGCTACTTGAACATAGAGCTCCATAACCATATCAGCTAATCGCCCTTGAGGTAATTCATTATCAATAATTTTTTTCCCGTATTTAATTAAACTATCTTCAACGTCGATTGCAAAACTGCCCAATAATTGAGAAAATTTTTCTGCATCATACTTCAACTCATCATGAGCAAAGCTTAAAGCCTTCGTTCCCATCATATTGTTTATTCTTTTTCTAGCAAACTTTGTAAAAACTCCCAGCGACTTAATGGGGTCAGATAAGGCACTTGATACTTCGGAAATTTTTCCCAACTCTTTTAATGACTCAGAAGGTCCGCGAACTCCAGAAAGGGCCAGTAAACATCTTAAGATTTCATTTGTTCCTTCAAATATTAAGTTAATTCTGGAGTCGCGCATAAAGCGCTCGTAGGGATACTCTTTCATGTATCCATTACCCGCGGCAATTTGCATGGCCATATCAATTGTACTCCACAAAGCCTCTGAGCCGTAAACCTTACAGACTGCAGTTTCCATATAATAGTCCTGCATTCCTTTGATCATATTTCCAGTAGACATGTACACAATACTTTCTGTGGCATAAATATTCATCGCCATCTTAACTAACTTATCTTGAACTAAACCAAACTCAGCAATGGGGCGATCAAACTGCTTGCGATTGGCCGCATGATCAGTCGCTAACTTCATCACCGTCTTCATTCCACCTACACAACCTGCTCCCAGTGATAGGCGGCCGGAATTTAAAACATTCATTGCTATTTTAAATCCTTTTCCTAACTCGCCTAAAATATTTTCTTTTGGAACAATGACTTTATCGAAATAAACTGCTCTCGTTTCGGATGCTCTTATTCCCATTTTATTTTCTTTCTCGCCAAATGTGACTCCAGGCATACTCTTTTCGACGATAAAACAAGAAATTTTTTCTACATTTTTCCCATCAACTTGATGATCTGTTTTACAAAATACGGAGTAGAATTCTGCCATTCCTGCATTTGTAATCCACAGTTTTTGTCCCGACAATGTATAGGTCCCATTACCATTATCAACCGCTTTCGTTTTAATGGAATAAGCATCTGAACCTGATCCTGGCTCTGTCAAACAAAAAGCTGCCAATACTTCTCCGCTTGCTAATCGAGGAAGCCACTTCTTTTTTTGTTCCTCAGTTCCTTCGTTGATCAAAGCTCGATAGCCAATTGATTGATGAGCTCCTAGCATTGTTGCAGTCGAACCATCATAACTTGCTACTTGAGCAAAAACTCTCGAGTAGAGTGAATAATCTAGACCCAAGCCTCCTAGATCTTCTGGTACGGCAAGGCCACATAAGCCTAACTCTGCTAAGCCTTGTATGACATCGGCTGGAATTTTAGCATCGTGATCAAACTTTTCTCCATTTATATTATCCTTAGCAAATTGATCAACTGCAGAGCACATCTCTTTCGCCATTTCAACTTGAGCGTCAGTGAAGTTTGGAAAGGGATGTACAGAAGAGGAGTCGAACTCACCGAAGAAAAATGAACCGACTACTGATTGAATACCTGAAGAATCATTGTTTGACATAGATTTCACCTTTTTGATTATTGTTGGGTAACGCTTAAATATGTCTAAATTATACTGATCGAAATTTGATTTACAAGTGTGTTCTCTCTAATATGAATGAGATTGTGATTTTGCTGATGCCTGTAATTCTGGACCTCTAGTTTCATTTTAAGTTTTTGTTGAAAATCATCTCAGTTTTTTGAATTGTAGGAAATTAAAATTTACAGTCAACTTGTAAACCTTAATTCCGCACCTCAAGTGTATCGTCATCAAGTACATCGACATAGAACTAGCGACTGCTTCATATGTTTTTACTCGGGAATTATCTCTTTAGGTCAACTAATTTTATCCTCCGAGCAAAAAACTCCTCTTTCAAATTAACTTGATGCGAATTCCTAACCTTTTTAAAATAAATCTATATTATAATAACTTATATGCCAGGATGGCCAAACTAACACAAGAAGTGAAGCATGAAAGCGAATTTTAATTTTATACATTTTTTCAAGTCACTTTTTAATCGTTCAAAAAAAAACGAACATCATCCACGTGAGATTCAATTCACAAAGCAAGAAGAATTAATTGAAAATAATGATGAATATGATGAAGTTTCTGACCATGAATTAGAAGAATTTGCGGAGTCTACGCTAAAAGAAATCCCCCGACCAAGCAAAAGTGAACTAGACTCCATTCCACAATGGGAAAATGAATTAGAACAGTTGAACGAGAGCGCAACGGATGATGGGGCTGATATTTATTTAGAGAATCCAGAAGAGTTGGACTCAAGTACTTTAAAATCCTCCGACAAACTTGCAATGCATGAATTGGAAAATGATGTTAAGGTTGAAGAGCACGGTGGACAAGATTCAGTACCATTTCAATATACTGAATTTCCATCGTCCAAAAAACAAAGTCTCAAAGACCGCTTTCATTTAAATTTTTTTAAGAGAAATGGAAATTCTAAAGATCATTTTGCAAAACACTCTTCCAATAAAAAAGAGCAACACTTAAAATTTAAAAGCTCATTTTCCCAAATGAGATGGACTGAAATCGTTCAAAAAATATTTTCACCTTATTCGAGAAAGCGAATTCACCAAAGCTTTTTACTTGCCTTTATTCTGGTGATGACTTACTTCGCGGGTAAAGGTATTGCCTATAGCTTAAAAAAATTTCTAAAAATTGATGAAGCCGTTAAGATGTCAAACGTTCAAACTCCCATAAATCAAGTCTCTGATACGAGTGCCAGTGATTTACAAAAAATTTCATCAACTAACCTCTTTGACATTAAAGATACTGAAGAAGATAAAGTGGAAACTCCAAAAATAGATATCGATGCAATCGTTTGTGAAGAGGCAACTCGCCCCTCCACAGTTCCTGTCAAACTAGTTGATACAATTGTTTTACAAGACTCGGTAAAATCTATCGCCTCTGTTCAAGTGCGTGCAGCTAGTGAAATGTTGTATTTAAGAGAAGGAGAGCGCATTGACTCAACAGCAGAAATATCAAAGATTGAACGTATGAAAGTAGTGATTAAAAATTTAAGTACAGGTGAATGTGAGTATATCAAAACTGACCATGCTGAACCTGAAGAGCTAGCCACTCAAATAAAAGTGCTTCCAGCAAAAATGGCTTCAAAAGTTTTTAAAAGCCTCCATCCTAAAATTACGAATGAAGGAAATAATTTTAAAATTAAAAAGGCATTTAGAGACGAAATGCTATCTAAGATTTCAGATGTCTTGACTCAAGCAAAGGCGATTCAAATTACCAATCCCGATGGTTCACTTTGTTTTAAAATGACCGAAATTACTCCGGGAAGCCCCTACTCGCTTTTAAATATTCAAGAAAATGATGTCATCTGTTCAATTGATGGAAGGAAAATTGAAAACTTGAATGAACTGATGAATATGCTAGGGAGAATCAAAGAGATTAACTCGCTCCAACTATCGCTTAAAAGAGGCGGAGTTGAAGAAAACTTGCAATATCAATTTGTAAATTAATTTATAATAACTGCGAAGGAAGTACATGAAAAACTTACAATCAAAACCCCTGGCCCTTTTAACTTTGTCGACACTTATAATGTCAGCAAGTCCACTGGCATATGCTCAATTCAATCAATTTAAAAGCAAAACAAAATTTAATCCCAACTCTCCAAACTCTGTCATACCAGGAGGCCTAGACTCAGCTCCGACGGACACCTTTAAGCCTGTTGGCGGTATGGACACAACTAGTTTTTCCGATGATGAAGAAGATTTTGAAGGAGAAGATGATGAATTTGGAGGTGAAGGTGGAGAACAAACAGCATTTAGTGATTCTGAACCTAGCACCGACTCTTTTGGAAGAAAGTCAATGGCACCTAAAAATAAAAATAAAGATGCTAAAAAATATGTCAATTTAAATCCTGAAACAGCATTCGGTCCTGAAGTCGTGACTAGCTTTGACTTCCCCAATGTTTCAATTCTCGATCTAACCAAGCACATGCAAAAGCTCACTGGTCTCAATCTTATTTTAGATAAAGACATCAAGGGAAAAATTTCAATTTCCACCCCTTCTCCTATAACTATTGGAGATGCTTGGAAAGCATACTTGCAAGCATTATCCATTAATGGTTACTCGTTAGTTAAAAATGGTGCTTACTACACGATTGTACAAAATCGAGATATTCGATATTCACCAACCACAATGTATACTGGTTCATACTCTCCAAATACTGAAAATTTTGTCATGCAAATTATTCCGCTTAAATATATTTCATCAAAAGAAGTTTCTAATGCCTTTAGACCGTTTATGTCGCGCTATGGACGTATTTTAGAAATCAAGCAAACCAATACACTAATTGTTCAAGAGACAGGAACACATATAAATCGCTTGATGAAATTAATTAAATTTATTGATATTCCTGGACATGAAGAGTCTCTCCAAATCATAAAAGTTAAAAATACTTCAGCTCAAGAACTTGCAACTTTGTTGGATAAGATTTTAAAAGGAAATCAAAACGATAATAAATTTAAAACCTCTGCGTCAACTGGGCAGACGTCTCAAATATCAATCTCGCGATTAATTGCAGAGCCTAGAACCAATACGATTATTGCAATGGCGAATGCCGATGGTGCCCGAGAACTAAAAGGCTTAATTGAAAAACTCGACGTTAAAGTTGTCGCAGCAGGCTCCGGTCAAGTGCACGTATACTATCTTAATCATGGCGACGCGGAAGCGCTGTCTAAAACACTTTCATCTCTTGTGACCAATGCACCCAAGGCGCAACAATCTTCTGGTGGTGCCGCAAGTAATTTGGGAGGACTCACTCGATTTACAAGTGGAAATTCTAATACAGCTACTGCCGCAACTTTGTTTAACAATGATGTTAAAATTACTGCAGATAAAGATAATAATGCATTAATCGTCAATGCTTCACCTACAGATTATGAAACAGTGAAAGCAGTTATCGCCAAGCTAGATATTCCACGCGATCAAGTTTACGTAGAAGGTTTAATGATGGAGACTCAGGCCGGAACTAATAATGGCTTTGGGACAACAGTCGTTGGAGCTTATGGTTCTGGAGGAACTCAAAGAGCAGGATATGGAGACATTGGAAGCATGATGGGTTTAATCAGCGGAAACTTTACTTCACTATCGGGTTTTTTTGCAGGTGGCGGAGTTGGTACAGGCATTACAATGAAAGGAGCGAATGGAGCTGAAACAAAAATCAATTCAGTTAATGGACTCATTACAGCATTAGCCGCCAATGCCAAAACAAATATTTTAGCGACACCTCAAATTTTAACTTTGGATAACGTTGAAGGAATATTTGAAAGTGGTGAAAAGGTCCCCACCCTTGAAACCTCAACAACAAACGGAACCGTGCAAACATCCACTAAGCAACAAGATGTTAAGTTATCACTAAAAATTACGCCACAAATTAACAAAGCAACTCGTTTTATCAAACTTAAAATCGATCAGAAAATTCAAGATTTCTCCTCGCGAGCTCTTCCGAAAAATCTCCAAGATAATGGTGTAGGAGTGACAGAGCGGGCCATCAATACAACAGTCATTGTGCGCGACCGCGACACGATTGCCATGGGAGGATTGATGCGCGATAAAGAACTAAACAAAGTCGACAAAGTCCCACTTCTCGGAGACATTCCTGTGCTGGGCTGGCTGTTTAAAAATTCCAGTAAGACCGTTGAAAAAGTTAACTTACTTTTCTTTTTAACACCTCGAATTTTAGCAAACTACGAAAAATCAAATGCAGAAAACGTTAAAGATCTGCTCAATAGACGCCAGGCCCATTTGAAAAATGCATCAGTAGATGATGAAGCATTTGCCTCTACCGTTAAGGGTATTTACGATAAAGCGAAAAAGCAACAAGAGGGTCCTTTATTCGATGTGAATGAAATACAAAAATTTAGAGACAAAAATCAGGAGAGCAATAGTTTTTCAGGTGGGCCACTCACCGGATCTTCGACAAATAATAAAAATGATTCTTCTCTAGATGTTAATCCGGTTGAAGCCGTTGACAATAATTTAGAATCACCTGATTATCAGTCGATTATTAATGATGTTAATCAACGCAACGAAATCATCGAGTAGAACATGAAAATTTCAGATATCATGCTGGATAAAGTTGAAGGACAAAAAGAAAAAATTGGAGAACTTCTCCTCAAACACTCAACTTTAACGAAGGAACAGTTGGAAGAAGCCCTTGAGATGCAGCAAGAGTCTGGGATGCTCCTTGGTGAAATTCTCATTAAGAAAAATTTTATTCTCCCCCATGACATTACGAAAGTCATTTGTCACCAAGTAGACATTCCATTTGTCCAAGAGATTAGAATTGATGAAATTGATCCTAATTTAACACTAAACATCAGCATCAACTATGCAAAAAGCCAAGAAGTCCTACCGCTACTTGAGACCGATTTTTCTGTGACTTTGCTCATGGCAGATCCATTTAATTTTGATGCGATAAATGATTTGCAGGAAATTTTTAAGAAAGAAATCAAGTTAGTCGTTTCCACTTCTCACAAAATTCAAGATGCCATTAACCGAGTCTACGAAAAGGCAAATCGCAATATTGTTGACTCCATCGAAGGTGAATTCGATGAGAACCTCGATCTCGATGCTCCTATCGATATATTAGAAGCAGGAGCAGATGATGCTCCTGTTATTCGTTTTGTCAATTCGATCATTTTTAGAGCGGTTAAAGAGAGAGCATCCGACATTCATATTGAACCTTATGAAAAAGAAGTTATTTATCGCTTTCGAGTTAATCGTGTAATGCGAGAAATACTTCGCCAACCTCTCAAGACTCATGCGGCTGTAACTTCTAGAATTAAAGTTATGACCAAAACAATGGACATTGCAGAAAAAAGACTTCCACAAGATGGTCGTATAAAAATTAAAATGGCCGGAAAGGATATCGATATACGACTTTCCACTGTTCCCATACAAAATGGTGAGCGCATCGTTATGCGTATTCTTGAAAAGTCATCTAATGTTTTATCGTTGGAAAATTTAGGATTTCATGGAACTGTTTTAAAAACACTAGATGAACTATCGCAAAGAAAACATGGTGTAGTTTATGTGTCAGGGCCTACGGGGCACGGAAAAACGACCACCCTGTTCGCCATGCTTGATCGAGTTAATACTCCAGATAAAATGATCATTACAGTTGAAGATCCAGTTGAATACGAACTGCAAGGGATATCACAAATTCAGGTTAATCATAAAATTGATCTAAGTTTCGCCAGAGCCCTTCGATCAATCCTCCGTCAAAATCCCGATATTATCATGGTGGGAGAAACGCGAGATTTAGAGACTGCAGAAATGGCCATTCAAGCATCGCTCACTGGACACTTTGTTCTTTCAACAATTCACACCAATGATGCAGCCTCTGCACCAAACCGACTTATTGATATGGGAGTGCAGCCATTTTTAATTGCTTCATCTTTGGCAGCAGTGTTGGCCCAAAGACTTATCCGAGTACTGTGCCATGAGTGCAAAGAAGAATATGCACCAACTGAATACGATAAACGCATGCTCGATGTTCACACCATCCCCCCCGATGGTAAACTTTTTAAAGCTAAAGGTTGCCCCAAGTGTTCCTTTCTCGGCTACTCAGGAATGACAGTGGTAAGTGAACTTCTAGTGATCACTGATGAAATTCGCCCACTCATATTAAAAAAAGCCGATGCTTCAACTGTAAAAAAAATGGCCATGAAACACGGAATGAAATCCTTGAGACAAGATGCTTTAGATAAAGTTTTTCGCGGGATAACCTCGGTGGAAGAAATGGTTCGCGCGATCAATGAAGAAGATGAAGAACAAGTTTAATTTTTAAGTTTGATAAAGAGAATGTATGCCCATTTACAATTATAAAGGTTTAAATAAAACCGGAAAAGAAATTAAAGGGACAGTTAACGTTGAAAGTTTGTCAGCAGCTAAACAACGTGTAAAAGCAATGGGAGTCATGCTCACCGAAATCAAGGAAGAAAGATCTCAAAGCCCTGATAAAAAATCAACTTTTCAGATGGGTGGTGCGGTATCAATCAACGATCTCGCCTTGATGACCAGGCAACTCGCGACATTGCTCAAAGCTAAAATTCCTTTGGTCGAAAGCTTTTCCGCACTTGTCGATCAAACCGAACATGAAAAATTAAAAATTACGCTTTCTGAAATAAAACAATCCGTCAACGAAGGATCTTCTCTCGCCAACGCCCTAAGTAATTATCCTGATATTTTCGACAATGTTTATGTCAACATGGTTGATGCAGGTGAAACTTCGGGCACATTAGAAATCGTCCTCTTGCGTCTTGCAGACTTTACTGAAAATCAAGTTAAACTTAAAAATAAAATTAAAAGCGCAATGACTTACCCCGTGATAATGATGACAATTGGTACGATTATGATTGGAGTAATTTTCGCTTTAGTTATTCCCAAACTGACCAAAATTTTTACATCTAAAAAAATGGAACTGCCATTACAAACGAAAATTTGTATTTGGATTTCTCACTTCATTTTAAACTATTGGTGGGCTGCCCTACTCGCGATTTTCACCATCTACACCTTGTTCAATCGCTGGATCAAAAGTCCTAGCGGGCGATCAACATTTGATCACTATATATTAAAAATGCCTGTCATCGGTGAACTGGTCATGATGATTAACGTGAGTCGTTTTTGTTCAACGCTCTCTACTTTACTTAATTCAGGTGTACCAATACTTGCAGCGATGAGAATCGTAAGCAATATTATTTCAAACACTCATATGAAAAAGGCTGTCGAAGAATCCAGAGTTAGTATATCCGAAGGCGCATCCATCGTAGGGCCATTGATCAAAAGTGGTCACTATCCACCGATGGTGACTCATATGATTAAGCTGGGTGAAAAGTCTGGAGAGATTGAACCGATGTTAAATATTGTTGCTGAAAACTATGAAGATCAAGTGAACACAAAACTTAGTGGACTAACTTCCATTCTCGAACCTATAATGATGGTGGGAATGGGACTAGTTGTTGCGTTTATTGTCTTCTCAGTCGTCGTTCCAATGATGCAACTTAATAAACAATAATTAAGCACTGGAGTAAAAATGAATTTCTTAGAGCTCACTTTCCTATCGAAAACCGCGATTCAATTAGGCGATGAAAAATGCTTGCAAAATAAAAGACAAATAAATCATAAGCATGCTGGTTTTTCTTTGATTGAAATTCTCATAGCACTGACTCTACTTGCCGTCGCAGGTACGTTTGTAATGGGAAAATTCTTTGATAATAAATTAGAAGGAGAAATAAAGTCGGCAAAAATTCAAATGAGCAGTTTAGATGGACGACTTAAAGAATTTAAACGCAAGTGTGGCTTTTACCCGACTACAGACCAAGGTTTGGATGCATTAATTAGTAAACCAAGTGGTGGTCGCGAATGTAAAGATTATCCCCCCTCAGGCTTTATTGAAGGTGATGAATTACCAAAAGATTCATGGAGCAATGACTTTGTTTATGAATCAGATGGCAAGACTTATAATATTTATTCATATGGCCCAGATGGACAGTCTGGTGGTGAAGGCACAGATGCTGACATTTACTTAAAAGGGAAATCAGCAGCAGCAAGTTCTTCAGGGGGATCAAGTGAATCAACTTCCGCGAGTCAAGAAAGCAGCGATTCACAAAATTAATTTTTTTAAACAAGTTCATCACTCTAAACAGGGCTTTACTCTCATTGAGATTCTAATTGCCCTGTTTTTAGTGGCTTTAGTTATTTCAATTTCTCTTGGTATTGGTACAGGAGCAGATCATTACTTGGAAGAAAGTAAAAACATAAAAAGAGCCCTTCGCTTCGCCTCTGATGAATCTAACTTTAAAAATAGTACTACCAGAATTCACTTTAAGCTAAGTGATTCACCTCAAAGTTACGCACCTGAATACGGGCCATCATCTCAGTTTGTTTTACCTGCAAAAGTAGAAGAATCCATCTCTACAACAGATGAAGAGTTGCAAAAATTAAATGAAAAGTTAAATAAAGACTTAAACTCTCGATTTACCCCTCTCAATGACTTTCATGATGGTCCCATAACGCTTTATGAAGATTTCAAAATAGTAGGAATTGGTTTTCCAGAAAATAAACAACTTATCACCTCAGGAGAAGTGTCTATTTATTTTTATCCCAGTGGCGAAAATGATGCCGCGATCATTATTTTTGGAAATGAAGAGGGTCTTATGACAGTCTCCCTAAGCACCATGGGTGGTAAATTTTCTCACCAGTTTTATTCTCTAACAAATGGTATCATTAATAATGAAACAACCAATAAGAGCTCTTCTAAAAGTGAAGATCCACTTTATTTGAAAGCTAAAGAGATTTTTGAAGAATGGCAAAAGAAAAGTCATTAACAAATCAAGCGGGATTTACACTTATTGAAGTGATGATATCTCTCTCTATATTTGCTGTATTTATAGTTGCTTTTGTTGGAAGTATTGGCCAAAACTACCTCGACTCTGGCAAAATCAAACGCGAACAAAAGCTTAAAGACCTAGCACAAAATAAAATCAATGAAGTCCTCGCAGCACCTCCTGAACTCCGTCATACATTGACTCTTGGAAAAGATGAAGGTGTTTTTGATTCAGACAATAACTATTCCTATGTCGTACAATTTAAATCTTTCACTGTTCCTGATTTAAATAAACTTAAAGAAGCAAAAAGTGATGAAAATCCCAATCCCAACAAGGCCATGCTAGAAAAAGCTATTGCCAACAATTTTAAAGAAAACTTAGAAAAACTTTTATGGCAATTAGAAGTCACGGTCAAAGAAAAGGATACTGGTGAGACTTTAGTTCTTTCAACCTGGTTGTATAATCAAGATGCAAAAGTACAAATTAAAATTTAATTTAAATTCAAGCGCAGGATTTACTCTAATTGAAGTGTTGATTGCAACAACAATCTTAGCTTTTATTTCTTTTACAACCTATCAACTTATAAATCAAAATACCGACAGTAAGGATAAAGTTATTTCTGAAGATCAAGATTTTTTAACCGTTCAATCAGCCTTCAACCGAATTGAAAGTGATTTTAACGAGCTCTACTCTCCACTCTTTTTTTCCTCGAGAGAAAAAATCAAAGTAAATAATGATCCATACCAAGAAACTTCTACACAATTAAACTCTAGCTTTGAAGGAAGAGTTCGTTCAGGTCAACCTATTCCAATTATAGAAGCTGAAAACAAATCTAGCTTTCAATTTTTAAGTTTGGTAAATCGAAGAAAAAGAACCGACATGAAAGAAACTCCCTTTGTTTGGATTAAGTATTCAATTAGAAAAAGTGACGAACCTGAGTTAGCTCAAGATGGTGAAAAGAGAAAAGCTGGTGAAAATGAATTAATCAGGCAATCGATCACACAAAATCCATTCACCACGACTCTTAATTGGAGTGAAGCAAAGACAATTATATTACTCAAAAACATTAAAAATTTGGAATTTCAGTATTACGACACCAAAAATAAAAAATTTATCAGCAACCTTTCAGAGCTAAACGAAAATAAAAATGCTCTGCGGTTGTTAAAAATTAAAATGACTTGGATCAACCAAGATCATAACGAAATAAATTTTGAAAAAAATTTTAGAGTGATCCAGCCACTCTTCAATACTCAACTTGATGAAGTTGAAGCAAATATTAATCAATCTCCATGGGGAGCGAATTCAAACTTTAATAATGAATCATCACCAACAGGTGAAGCAAATGAAATGTAAAATGTCCTCAACCTTTAATTCGTACACAAAGGATACTTTGTTAGCAAATCATCGAGGTGTTGCTTTGCCATTGGTTATGGGTGCCATAACCATACTCATTTATCTTTTATTTGAATTCACGCTAGAAACGAAAATTAATTTATTAAAAATAAGAAATCAATCTGACCGATATATGGCTAGACTTAATGCAGAATCGGGATTAGCCATGGCCCTTTCACGACTCGATATTTACGCCGAGGCTCGAAATACTATCGATAAAAATGGAGCAAGTAAAAGTGTTCCAGTTGATGAGTTGGAAAACTTTCTCATTTCTCCATTTTATTATCCAATCCCTCTCGATAGCAAGGCAGGCCTTATTCAAAAAAGTGCCAAAGAAGAGTTTGAAAAAAAAACAGTTATACGGGGAGAAATCAGGCTCAACGTAAGTAAGATTTCAGGGATGCTTAATCCTAATTCCTTAAGAATAGTAGAAGATAAAAAATCTAAATTACAAAATATTAATTCAGAATTTCAAACAGAAAATAACCTAGACAGCTTTACTACCACGCCACCTCCCAAAGAAGATGAAGAAGATAATAAGAAAAAGTTAACCCCAAAGTGGGATGCTGCTAAGAAAATGTTTCTAACTAGTCTGGCCCAAATTTTTGATGATAAAAATAGAAATGATGAGGCATTTCATAGCAAGTATTCTAACCTTTCTCCAAGTGATTTAGTGGCGGAACTGGCAGTTTATGTCAATGATAGAAATAAACAAATGGAAGATCTCCCCATTGATGAAGCTAGAAATCGTTTTTTAAAAGCGGGCATTATGCCGAAGTATGGCCCTATGACTACGATCGAAGAAATCAGACTTTTGCCGTCTTGGGATGAAAGTCTAGTGAATCTTCTCATCGATCGATTTAGCGTTCATGAACTTAGCAATATACCTATTAATGAACTTAAAATTGATGATCTAAAGGTTTTGTTCCCAAAAATTAATAATATTCAAATCGAAGAATTTTTTAAGTATCGCGATGGTGATGAAGATAAAAAAATTAGAGGACAAAAATTTCAAAGTGCTGAAGATTTTAAAAATGCTGTGGTTAATAAACTTAATATTGTGAGCGATACAGAGTTTGAAGAAATGACCCAGAACTTAAAATCTGCAGGCCTTACAATAGATGTAGCAAGTAATCTTTATAAAATTTACTCTGAAGGCATATATGAAAATGCAAAGTATAAAATTACAGCGATTGTCAGCATTCCTTTAAAAGTTGAGGAAGTTAAGAAAAATTCTCAGTTAGATATTCCAGGAAACCCGGCTCCAGTAAGCCCAACAAATCCAGCCGGCCAAGCAAAGGATACAAACAAAGAAACAAAATCGTCCTTTCAAAAACCGCGCGTAGTAGAAATCCGAGTAGAATAGTCGGGACGCTTTTTCCTCTATCGTAGATTGTAAATATTAGTTAAAATAAGCATATGAATATTTTAGCTATTGATATTGGAAGTTACTCCATCAAACACATTGAATTTCAATCAGATCGAAGACAGTTAAACATGCTCGACCGAGGTGAAATCATCATTGATGAAGTAAAAAATCTTTATGCGCCAGAATTAACCTTAGAACAACTCCAAAAGGAAATCACCAGCGGCTTAATTAGTAAAAAAAGCCAGGATGTCAAAATAGTATTCCAACTTGCCAATGAAGTTATCACAACTCGTTACTTAAATATTCCTGGAAATTCTAAAAGAAAAGCTGAACAAATTATTCCTTTTCAGTTGGATGAAAATCTTCCCTACGCTCTAAGTGATGCCCATTACACTCATCGCTTAGTTAAAGATGGTCATGAATTTAAGGCCATTTGTCATATAACCCAAGAGCAATATTTTAGAGACTTATTTTCTTACTTTGATCAAAAAGAACTTACACCTCACTTGATCACAAGTGAATTAGCAGCTATAGCCAACTATGTTGAGCATATTAATTTAAATGAAGATGCCTGCTTTATTGACCTAGGACACAAGACTACCAAAGCATACTTTGTGCACCAAAGACAAATCGTTTCAAATCATATGTCCTACACTGCAGGATCACTTCTAAATGAAGTTATTGCTAAAACTTATAATTTAAGCTTTGAAGATGCTCAAATTTATAAACATGAGAATGCTTTCATTTTAACAGATGACCAAATGGATGAAATTGGATTTGAGCAAAAAGATTTTGCTCAAATGATGAAACAAGTTTTCTCCCCACTTTTAAGTGAATTTAAAAGATGGGATGTAGGTTTTAGAATTAAGCATGGAAAAAGTATCGATAAGATCTACCTCATTGGTGGAACTAGTAATATTAACGGAATAGAGCAGTTTTTTCAGTACTATACTGGTATTCCAGTACACCAACTTGAACCATCTCAATCTATAAAAAATGACTTTGATAAACTAAGCAAAAATTTTTTCATGTGTAAAATGATGGCTTTATCTGAAAGACTTACAAGCCTAAATATGAACTTTCTAAATGGAAAATATCAAGTCGCTTCTTCTTCTTTTATTCCATTGCATTCTGCCATTTTCATCTGGGTAAGAACAACCCTCCTTGCTGCATGCATGCTGATCTTTCTGATTGTTGAAAAAAATATTTTTCTTCTTAAAGAAGAAAAATTAATCGATCAAAAATTCTCCAATCTTTTTAAAAAAGCACAAGCCAATGATCCCGATTTAAAAAAATCAATCCTCAATGATTTTAAAAACAAACCTGAACAAGTACTTAAAAATCTCAAGAAGAAAGATAAGTTCTACAGCGATGAAGTAAACTCAATCATGTCATCGACTAAAATCAATGCTCTTAAGCCACTTGCACACTTAAGTCGAACTCTGAGTAAAAACCCCAAGGTTTATCTTGAATACTTCAGGAATGAGAATGATCAAGTTAATATCATTTTTCGAGGTGAGGATCTTGTATCGCTGCAGGAAATTGAAAATCAACTAAAGTCGGCAGGATTTGCAGAATTTAAATCTACACTAATTAGTGACTCCATTAGTCTCGATATTAAATTTAGAGATAGAGAATAATATGAGTAAAGATAAAAATATATTTCTTAATATAGATCGAAGCATTTTTAACTTTATTGACCAGCTTAAAAATGACAACACATTTAACTTTATTTCCGACCTACGAAGTAAACTTACGGAAGATGAAGAAAAAATAGTTTCTCAAATTATTATTCTATTATTAGTCATCATTCCCTACTTATTTGTTACTTTTTTCCTTCTAAGTAACTATGCTCAAAAAAAGAAAATTGAAAATAAGAAAGAAGCCTTGGTGGCTCTTAGCAAAATGATTGATACAAAGAGCAACTACAGTCAAGTTACAAACCAACTCCTTGCGACCAATTCATTTTTATCAAATGAAGAAATGGAGTCAAAACTCATCGACCTTAAAAGTAAACTCAGCATTAAAAATGAGAAAGTTAATCTAAAAGACTTTAATATTATTTCTAATTCCAACCAAACTGTAAAAATGACGGCTACCATTATGTTTAACAATTTTGGCAACAGTGAATTTTCTAACTTCTTCAGGGAGCTAATGGAAGTCGAGCGCTTTAAAATCAAGAAAGCTCAATTTACCAAAGATAGCAATAGTAAACTTTTAAGTGGTGATGTCGAAATCTATCACATCGGCAGAAGTTACCAATGATTCGAAAAAAAAGAATTCAATACAATGAACTCAATGAAGAAATTTATACCTCAGAAGGTTTATCGATTGGTCGAATAATATTGCTTGGAATTCTTATTTTAATTGTGGGAATTATAATCAACTTCCCTTTTATTGAATCCCTCACCAAGTTTATCAATAAAGAACTTAGCAAAAATCCCGCTTGTCCTGTAAAAATTGAAAAAATTCAAGCAAGTTACCTCCCTCCACAAATAAGATTTCAGCAAGTATTTTTAGATGGATTATGCTTTGGAATTCCTGGGAACCACTTAACACTTTCATCAATAAAATTAACTCCTGATTATCCAAGTATCTCGCAGCTGGGATTAAGATTTAACATTGAAATTCGCGAATCGGATTCTAGAATCTTGATATCCCCTATTATTTCTTTCAATTCAATCTTTTTTGAAATTGAGAAAAGCAAATTAAATGCCAATCTATTGCGCATTTACACAAATGAATACAAGTCTCCTATTGCAGGCCACCTAGAAGTATTTGGATTTATAAAGACGCAAATGGGCAAACTAAGTGAGGCCAACCTTACACTCAACTCTTCAAATTTTTATTTTCCGTCTCAAAAAATAAGTGGATTTGATATTCCGCAAATCAATATAGGTAAATTTAATTTAAGAACCTATACACTCGGTCAAGATCGTATGAAAGTGGAATTTTTAGATATTGGAAAGCCATCAACACCCATTGAAATAAAACTAAAAGGTGACATCATTTTAAATAAAGACGTCTTTATGTTCTCTATGCTTAACCTCAAGGGATTTCTGCGCCTATCCCCCGATTTTTTAAAAACCTTTTCATTTCTTTCAATTTTACTTCCATCCGAGAGAGAGGGGGGCAAATATGAAATGACCATCCAAGGACCGCTCAATAATCCTGGAACTCCACAATTTCAATAATTGTCTAATATACTCCTCATCGTTTAATTTTCAAGTTTTGTAAATTAAAAATTGCTCATGGCCTGCATGCCTAGATTCAGCTTTTCAAGTGAATCAATGTAGGTATAAATTAAATGCTGTATAAACATCTCATTAATTAATGGATCAAACATGCACCAAAATATGAATCAATTTCACATAAACGCAAATAAACATTATTCAAATCTTGAGATTAAAAATTATTTAAACAAACTTGACCAAATATATTTTGAGTACAAGCTAAAAGAAATTTTACAATTTGAACTTCCCAAACATTCAAATAGTGAAATATATGAATGGGCACTTTTTCCATTTGGTAAACTTTTTCGCCCATTTATTTTTAAACAATGGCTCATCGATTTATTTTCTCAATCAAAGCGTGATATGAAAGGTGACGAACTGATTGCTTACATTAAAAACATTACTCAATTTGCAATCGGTCTTGAAATTCACCATGCCTACTCTCTGGCACATGATGATCTTCCTTGCATGGACAATGATGATTTCCGAAGAGGAAAATACTCGCTACATAAAAAGTATGGCGAATGGCAAGCTCTTCTCATTGGTGATGGTTTGATAATATTATCTTTTAAATTAATGCAAATTGCTCTTTCAAGTGCGTTTATCAATAATTCTCACATTGAAGCATTTTCCAGAAATTATCCATGGATGAATCAAGCCATATATAAACTAACTGGCCCTAAAGGACTCATTCAAGGTCAATATTTAGACTTATCTCTTGAGATGAGACAAAATTTTTCTACCTTGATTCGCACGCATCAATTAAAAACTGGAAGACTTATTCAATTATCGCTCTTGGCCGCAGTATATTTTTCTGGAAATGGACAGTTTCAGCAATTCAAGGAAGCCATTAGGCTCGGTGATAAAATTGGAATTCTTTTTCAATTACTAGATGATTTATCAGAACTAGAGGATGCCAACCTAAGTAAACATGAAAATGAAGTTAATCCTTGGCCAAAAGATTATTCAAGTTGCTTAAATTATACCAGCCAATTACTTAATGATCTTTTATCTATTAAAGATCGATACCCCTGCCTCTTTACCTATCTAGCTCATTACTTCCATCAGATGAGTCTTAAAATCAAAAAGCAAAAAGTTTTCTTAGAGACTATTAAAATAAATTCAACACCAGTGACGAATCTTCTCGATCTTTTCTAAACGACCAAGCATCGCTTTTAAATGGTGCTTAGTTGCAATTAACTTTTGAAATTCAGAATCGATTAAGGTGCGCTTCACTTGAGAAAAATCTTTTTTTCCGACTTCTTCTAAGTCGTAATCAGAATTTAAATTTGAAGCATTCGAGAATTGGTGAAATTCATTAAACTGCTCTTCAACCAAGTAAGATTTTGGCATGCGATCTTTAATGACAAGTTTAGCTTTTTCAACAGACATTTTTTCTTCGAAGAGCATTTTTTTGATCAACATAATAACTTCAATGTCCTGATGCTCATACAGCTTAACACCTGACGATGATGTCATCGGATTAATTTCTTCAAACTCTGATTCCCAAAATCGCAAAACATAGGACTTAACACCAGTCAAAGAACAAACTTCATTGATCTTAAATGATGATTTATTAGGAATTTCAATCATTTCTTCCATGCTATACTCCATGCGATAATTATGAACTATCAAGGAAAACTTAACAACGAATTTCAAGTATCGATTCACCAAGAAAAGTGAATCGATAACAAAAAGGACTAATCTTGATCGTCTTCTAAATCAAAGTCGTTTTCATCTTCAATGTCTTCAGAGTTTGACATAAATGAACTCATCGCACGAACTGTTCCTTCTTTGGCGGGAAGAGATGTATCTTCATTGCCTTCGCTATCTAAGCGATGAGCATAGCGACATGTCACATCTTCTTTTAAGACTTGCGAAGGTTTAAAAGTTAAAACTCGGCGAGCAGAAATATTCATGGCTTCGCCAGTTTGTGGATTTCTCCCCACGCGTGTCGATTTATCTCTGATAGAAAAATTTCCAAAGCCAGAAATTTTAACTTTCTCGCCTTTAGATAAAGTATCTTTAATTGCTTTAAAAACAAGATCAACAAGATCGGCAGCTTCTTTTTTTGAGAAGCCTGCTTCCTTATAGACTCTCTCCACAATATCTGCTTTCGTTAAACTCATGTATTTTCCTCCATGAAAATAGATAAAACCATATATTAATAGGTTAGCAGATAGTCTAATTGTTTTAAAGATTTTTTTTAGCAGATAGATCCGCTTATTTTTATAAGGGAAAAATTGATACTCTTGAACCTAAGTCTTAAATTGATAGAATAAAATGGGTTGGACAAGGAAAAAAGCATGCATTTAAAAAAATCGTTACTCATTTATTCACTCACATTCCCCATAGTGTTACAGTCAAGTATTGCACTAGAGCCAACAAAACTAGATGTACCCAATATCCCTAAGCCTCTTGCTACCGAGTCCCTCAGCCCCACCTTGAAATTATTTCAACCACAAGACCCCTTCAGTATTTCCAAATTTAAAAATCTAAAACTAGAAGATCAAAATGCTGTAATGGATATTACCCCTTTCTTATTTCCCTTTACATCACTTCGAAAAGAAAGAATTTTAAAAACAAAAATCACAGACAATCGCGCCTTGAAAGACAGTCTTATTTTTGCTTATCAAATGATTGAGAGCTTTGCCGATCCAAGTTTACTTAAGAAAATTTGCTCCAAAAACTCAACACGGCGATGCAATCCAAATCAAAGTGCTGATCATTGCGGAGAAAAAACTTTTGTCGATATGAGAGACTACTTAAGTAGAGAAGCTATTATCTTTGAAGAGTTTAAGCAAGCACATCTCTCGACTCTTGAAACTCAAATGGAAAGAAAATTGATCCCAGTAGAACGATTTAAAAAGATGAAGCAAAATTTAGATGGAATTAAATTTCAAGATTTTTTTGTCAAAGATGCAGCCAGTTGTAAAAATGACTTACTTAAGTACGCTGGCGATAAAAAACTCACCTATCTAGAACAATTAAAAAATCCAACCATCAACGAAAGTAAAAAGATCAAAATGCAACCAGCGACTCCACCCGCGGCTCCCAAGGGAGCAGCTTCAAATGCCAGTGGAGCCCAATAGTTTTTTAAAAATTACTTCTTTTTGCGTTTATTATTTTCTTTTTCAATTTTCTTTTGCAGATTGAGTTTTTCTAAATCTCTTTCTTTGATCCATTTCGTGAGCTTGTCGTCGACTTCTCTTAATTCTTCAATTAATTTTTTCTGCACGAGATCTTTTGATTTTGCGATTCGATCAAATTCCTTCATCGAGGCCGTGTCGTCTTTAACCATTAAGGCCCTTTTTTCCACTTCTTCTTTAGTCATTCGATAGATTGGTAAATCCGCAAGATAATCGGAGAAAGTGTATTTTTTAGAATTTAAATAATCGACAAAGGTTTTTCGGTTGGCCGTTTTCGTCGCAACTTCATATTCTTTATCGCGAATAAATTTAATAATCTCATTATTTTGACGGATCTTTTTTTCCAAATCTAAAACCATAAGCTCGTAGCGCTTTTTAACTACTTCGAGTCTCGCTTTGGCAAAAATTTCGATGATTTCTTCTGGAGCATTAAAAATTCTCACACCACGTTCACTGATTAAGGTGTAATTCGGAACGAGAGTCGATTGCGTCGACATTCTCTCTTCAATTTCTTTTAAGCTCGGTCGCTGACCTTTTTTAAAGATAAGCTCAATCTTAACATCGTTGTTAACGGTGGAATCGATAAAGTCTTTGATGAAATCTTCTTCAATATATTTTGTAAGGAAGCGATAAACTTTTTGAGCATCGTAGCCGCGCGGAAGCTCAGTTATAAAAACCGACTCGCCGATTTCTTCAAAACTCATGGAGAAAACGAGACGGCCTTTTTCATCGGTTTCAATTTTATTTTTATAGTAGTGAACATAGGGACGTAGTCTTTTGACTTTCCCCGTTTCAAGGTAGGAAATAATCGATGCCACTATGTCGGAGTGATGAAAACTTGGAATGACAGAGGAAAAGCCCGTCCCAATCCCCTCCGCGCCATTTAAAAGCATAATAGGGAGTTTAGGAAGTAAGCAAAGTGGCTCCATTACTTTTTCATCGTAGTTTGGAACCATGGTCACTTGATTCATATCATCGAAAAGAATGTACTCTGTCAACTTACCAAGCTTGCATTCTATATACCTCGAAGCAGCTGGAGCCGTTTCCATTCTCTCCCCGAAATAACCTTTTTTATCGATCAAGGGATAGTTATTTGAAAAGGTATAATCTTGTGCCAAATTGACGATCGCCGATTCAACGGAAGCAGGCCCATGGGGATGCAAAGTTAAAACGAGCCCCGTCGCTGAAGAAACCTTCATCAAACCTTTCGATTGATTTTTATACAAGGTAAAAAGTATTCTTCGTTGTCCTGGCTTTAATCCATCTTGCAAGTATGGAATCGCCCGATCCATCAAAGTATAAATTTGATAATTGCGATATTCTTCTTTTACAACATCGGTAAGAGGAACTGCATCGAGTGCGTGTAAATATAAATCTGACATAGTTAACCTTTTTATTTTTTAGCTTTTTTTGTTGTCGTTTTAAGTGTTGCTTTTTTTGTTGTTGCTTTACTATTTTTGTTCGCTTTAGCAGACTCTTCTTCGGAGTGATCCACTCCCGAAGAATCGGGATCGAGCAAAAGTTCCTTTCTTAGATTGGTGTCTTTGCCAAAACAAACTTCCAACATCCTTCTCGCTTGCGACATATCATCGACTGTAATCTTAGTGTATTCATCGCGGGATAAGGTATATTTAAATGCTTCGGGTGACATCTCTCCCAAGCCCTTATTGCGTTGAATTTCTTTGATTTTCACTTGGGATTTTTTTAAATCTTCTAATTGCCCTTCTGTTTCTACAAACATAGTTTCTTTATCAGTGATCACCTCAAAAAGTGGAGCTTTAGCAAATTGAATAGAACCTCGCTCAAACATTTCCGGCCAAAAGGTAAAAAAGAAATTCGTCAGAAGTGTATTGATATGACCACCATCCACATCTGAATCGGCCAAGAAAACTATTTTTGAATAACGAAGTGAATCTTCATCGGCGGTTTTACCAATGGTTAAACCAATGGAGGCCATAATATCTAAAAATTCTTGATTATTAATCACGTCATTAATGGAAGCTTGCATGACGTTCATAGGCTTTCCTTTAAGCGCAATACCCCCTTGATACAATTTATTTCGAGCGGAGCGAAGACCGCCAATAGCCGAGTCCCCTTCGCAAATAAATAAAGTACAAAGCGATCGATCTTTTCTCTCGTTCGCATCGAGCAATTTTTCAACTCTTTGCTTTTTCATTTTCTTCCCTTTTAAGGAAGCATCTTTTAATTCTTGATAGCGATGGCGCGATTTGGCACGCTCGACGACGATATCGAGATACTCTTTATTTTTGCGAAGAAATTTTTCAATCCCTTCATTCATAAAATTTTCGATACCTTTTTCTAAAAAATTATCGCGCACGAGTTTTCTTTTGGTCTGTGATTCAAAGCGTGGATTGGGCATAGTGATACCCATGACAAAAGTCACGCCCGTTAAAACATCGTTATCGATGACAGTGATTTTTTCTTTCTTCGCTGCTCTTTCAATTTTGTCTTTAACGGAATTAATAAAAATTCTTTTCACTCGATCGTGGTGAAAGCCACCGTCGAAGGTCGGCGTCGAATTAACAAATGAAATAAATTTTTCCCGCTCATCGGACTTCTTATCGATACAAAGCGATAAGTGGAAATCAATTTTTCCTTTGACCTTTTTCCCTTTGGTATTTTCAGTTTCATAGATAAAGGCATCTTCTAAAAATAGCTGTGCCGATTGAGCATTAATTCGCTCGGCGAGTTCCAATAATCCCTTTTTAAATTGATACTTCTCCCCATTAAAATAAAAAATTAACCCGGGATTGTTATAAGCTAAATCGATGATTCTTTTTCTTAACAAGTCTTCGTCGATTTCATTATTTTTATAAACTTGTTTGGATAGAGATAAAGTAACGGTGACTCCCGATGAACCCTTAAAAGGTTTCGGTCTAGTTTTTCTCGTTTGCAATGCTCCATCGACAAATTCATATGTCTGTTCCATTTTGGAATTATAATGTCGCACAGTCGCCACATAGGAATCAGAAGTTAAGCAAGTAGCTGCTGCTCCCAAACCATTTTGCCCAAGAGTTCGATAGAGAAAACCCGCGCTGTCAGTCTCTTCATCTTTAAACTTAGAACCCGTTCTAAACTCGGTATAAACTTGGGCAATTTTATCCAGAGGAAAACCAATACCATTATCTGAAATGGTCACCGATTTTTTATCGGGAGAAAGTGTGGTTTTTATTTCTGTTACGTGTCCGCGATAATACTCATCGATACAGTTATCGAGAATTTCTTCGATGGCTTTCGACTTCGCTTGGTGAAACTTCACCACTTTAAATTCAATTCCATTTGGTTTATAAATATAGGTCTCTAGATCTTCAATATCGTTACTCCCAAAAACGAGAGTGATTCGATTGCGTACGTGCCAGCGTTGATCTTTACTTTCTATCACCGCGTCTTTAGTACTTCCTTTTCTAACGACAGGTCCTGATTGACTCATGAATGTTTCCTTCTATATCTTATCTTTTTCATTGTCTTTTAAGATGAATTGTTGAAATAATCTAATTATCTCGCCCTCTTAGGTTAAAGACACAAGGGGTTAATCGAAAAGGCACAATGCGAAAAAAAAACTTAAAAATATTTTTCTTTTTATTTAGTATCTTCGCCGATCCTTGCGCATCGGCTCTAACCTTTGAAGAAATCCCCTTAAAAAAATCTGTGCGCCAATCAATTAAGGATGGAAATATCGAAGCAGAATCAATTGTTCTAGATTCTACCGACCACTCACAAAAAAAATTACAAGAACTCAAGTTTCAAATTTTAGGCTTGCATCCCAAGAAATGCAGCTATGCTCTTTCAACTTTATCCGACTATGAAAATTATAAAAACTATGTGGATTTCATCAAGCGCAGTGAGTACGATGAAAATAATCAAATGCTCGATTTCGGCTTATCACATATCTTGCTGCCCTATGATATGCAGCTTACCTTCAAGTTACCTAGGATACAAAAAACTGGTCAATATCCATTTTCATTTGACGTAGGATTCCTCACTGGACTCAAAGGGAATATACACGTTATTGATTATAAAGATAAATGTTTGTTTTTTACTAACGCTCAATGGAAAGGCCCACATTCAGGCATTCCTCGCTCCATATTTGAGTTTTTCTCTCAAGGATTGTCGAAATTATCAATGGAGATTTTATTTCGAATCTCGCGAGTTAAGAAATAATTAAATTCTTAGACACTTCTAAAATAATCGAGCTATAAATGAGCTAGATGAAAATTTTAAGAATTCAAGCAGCAGATACCTATAATTTAAGAAAACTTCTTTTGAGTGACACCACTCAAACCCATTTAATCAAATTTGATAATGATGAAGATGAAGACTTGTCATTTCACCTCGGTGCATTTTATGAATCCAAATTAGTTTCGGTAGCATCATTTTACTACCAAAGAAATATACTTTTTGTTGATCAACATCAATACCAACTACGTGGTATGGCAACACATCCCGATTTCCAACATAAAGGCTTTTCTAGAGAACTTCTCAATATGGCATTTCCCATTATCGAACAAAATTTTTGTTCTCTATTGTGGTGTATGGCAAAAATTGAAGCACAAGGTTTTTACGAAAAGGTTGGCTTTCTTCCTTTCGACAAAAATCAAATTTCAATAGAAGGAATTGGACTTCACACGCTCATGTCTAAAACATTAAGGTAAAATTATTTTAATAATTAAAGTCATCTTTTGCCGTCACTGTGAAAGTGTGGCAATTGCGGGATTCATCCCAATTACACATTTTACTTTCTGACTTTGTTGTCTCAATAGCACCACAACTCAACACATCTACAATTAATAGTGCATCCACTTTGGGATTTAGTTTATTGACGTCATCTATAATTTTTTGAGAACTGACATAATCCTTGGCTGGGTAAATTAAAACTTTATTCACCGTTGGATATGGATCGTAAGGCAACAACTTATAACTTGGCAATTTTGCGGAATAATAATTATCTGCAATTTTTGGTGATGTTAACAAGAATGGATCGTTAAAGCCTATCGTTTCCTTGCAATCTAGATCCTTTCGTAAGGTAATTTTTTGCACAACAGGACTACCATTTAAAGAAAATTTCTTCACGAAACCCATACAGCTATTTTGAAATCTTAATTCCCCAGCTAAACAAGTATCTAAACTTGGTGCGACAACGAGTGCTTCATTAATTTTAATTTTTTTAAATTGAGGATAATTTGCAATACCTTCGCGAATAAACTCTGTATTTTCATAAACACTTACGTACCTTTCTCCAAGCGCTCCACTTGTATTATCTCCATGACAAAAAATCTCATTATTCTTAAGAAGTGCACAGGTGACTCCACTAGAAGACGCGAGCGATTGAAGATTGGACCATTTAAAGAATGGAATAAATTCAAAATACTGATTTTTAGGTAATAAGTTTTCATTTTCAATTGAAAAATGTGTCACAAATGCAAATTCATCATCAAGATTTTTAACAAAGGCAAGCTTGAATGAAGAATTATAACCAAGCGTCCACTTCTTGGCTCCGACAAGATCAAACCCAACTTTCTTGTCTATTGAGTTTATAGGTTTGTAAAGTGAAGGTTTGGCCATGAATAACTGTTGAAGCTTTTCAGAAAATGTTGAAAGTGCATCTTGTCTTAGATATGAAAGAGAAAGAGTTTGATCAGACTTTTCATCTTGTAACATAAAGGAATAGACACTTTTGTCATTTACTAAAGCAAAGCCTGCTTTCTTATTATATATACTTGTTGTCTCACTACTTAACGAAAATATTTTAGCATTTAAAATCTCTACCCCATCTTTGTCTTTTAAAAAATATGATTTGTTGTTAAAAATGCTTTTAGTTTTATCTGTGCTAAGATAAATATCTCCATGACACGCTACTTTTTCATCTATATTGTAACAAAAACTAGAGCCATTATAATTCAACTTATACCCTATAACCATTTGATCTAAAGATGTTAAATTAGTGATCGCACCTTTAGCACCATCAACCGACTTAGCTTGATCAAGATTAGTCCCGAGTAAATAAAGAAAACCGCAAAAAAGCTGAGAAGATTTTACAATACAATATTGATGATTAGAAAGAGCAATATCCTGCACGCCATAATCCAATGAACTCGATGAATATCTAGATGAGGAATTGATCGACTGGCATTCAGCAATACCATCTTCGCTTAAAACACAATATCCAGCATTACTAACTGCAATTTTTTTCACAACACCCAATGAATCAAAGTTAGTTATTTTAACAGGGATGTGGCGATTATTTAAATTATACTGAACACCAAAAGACTTCGATAAAGTTGAAAATCCCCAACAATAAAGACTATTATCCAAAAGAGCACAACTTAAATTACTATCAACAGCAACTTGATTATATTTTGCAGCATTCTTTCGAATAGAATTACTTAATTCAATTTGGGCTGCTGCCAACTTATCAGCTTCCGCTTTTGCTGCTGCCAGTTTATCAGCTTCCGCTTTCACAGCTGCCAGTTTATCAGCTTCAGCTTTCGCTGCCGCCAATTTATCAGCTTCCGCTTTCGCTGCCGCCAGTTTATCAGCTTCCGCTTTCGCTGCTGCCAGTTTATCAGCTTCCGCTTTCGCTGCTGCCAGTTTATCAGCTTCCGCTTTCGCTGCTGCCAATTTATCAGCTTCTGCTTTCGCTGCCGCCAATTTATCAGCTTCTGCTTTCGCTGCCGCCAGCTTATCAGCTTCCGCTTTTTCGGCCGCTTTGGTTGAAGTTAATATTACATCAATATTATTTTCTACTTTTAAAGGCACTCCACTTTTTAATCCTTGTGCCACTTGTACTAATTTTTGACTTTTCTCTTTAACTTCAGGATAACTCTCACCCGCTTTCTGCTTTCCATTAGCGTAGATCGATTTTAAGTATGCGATCCTGTCTTGTTTAAATTTATCCATTTTTAACAAATGATAATTTTTGGCAAAGTCCAATGCCTTTTGTAAATTCTCTTTTTGCTCTTTACTCAAGCCAGTCTTAGTTAACTTCTGTGCATAATAAGCTTCCAACTTACTCAAACTTGGCGATAGATCTTTTTTAGTTTGCGCATAAACCTCACTCGCCAAGTTTTTACTTCCGTATTCCGTAGTCGTTAATCCGTAGGCTCCTAAGGAGAAGAGACTCAAAGACAGAATTAATTTTTTCATAAATGCTCTCAGTAAAATTTTATATTAAAGTTGTTTCACTGCTTGATCTTTACATTCATCCACTGTGTATTTTTCTGCGCAATCTAGAATACTCTTTGCTTCTTCTAAGCTTAAGCTCGATTCCGCCGCTGTCACTTCTTGATTTAAAGCAAGTTCTTGATTGTAATCTTGTTTGTTTGCTGCACTCGCATTAATACTTTTTGTCGATAAGCTAACTTCGCTTGAAATTGAATTGTTTAGATCCTTCGACAACGTTAGTGCCTCAGTCATATTCACGTTAACCGGTACGCTCGACACTGGACCCACTGGATTAGTTTTTGATGAAACTGCTGTTGTTTTTTGTGGAGCTACTTTAAGACTCGATAGTCCATCCATCTTACACGCTGATAGGTAAAGCATACCCAGAAGTAAATAGGGAAAGTGATATTCTAGTTTCTTGACTTTTTTATGACTCACATGAACTCCCTGTTTTCTAATTTACATTCTTTTTTTAATTCTAAACTTTATCGGCTTCTATTGGGGGAAATCTTAAATTAAAAACTCAACTTTATTTCAAACAATGGTAACTAGAATCAAATAATGCATTTTCAAAAGTCCCTTACCTGCCAACTTGATGAGGCAACTCGCTTTGCCTTATTTATAAAGGTAGGTTGATTTATTGTCGTAGACATACGCACGGCAGATCCTTTTTTCTTCCCAATCACATTTTATAGATTCAGATTTTGTAGTTTGAATTTCAGTACAACTACTTGGATCAAAAACAACAAGCCCATCAGCTTTCACATCCAACTTATTGATGATGTCAAGATTACCTTGCTCATTCGATAAATCCTTACTCGGATATAGAAATATTTTTATAGAATCAGAATAAACAAATTCAGGAATAAAATTAAAATCCTTCACATTAGAGATTTTATTTTTAATTATGCTTCCTCCTGTTAGCATTTTAGGATCATCTATCGAGATGCTTTCCTTGCAATTAATATCTTTTCGAATGATGATGGGTAAATTTTTTGTAGTGTATACTTTAAAGAATTTCTTACCATAATTCATACAACCTTTTTCAAATCTTAACTGACCATCCTTGCATGTATCGAAACTTGTTCCATGTTCAATTTTTTCATTAATTTTAATTTTTTTAAATTGAGAAAAATTTGAAATTCCTTCTTCAAGTTGTATTTCGCTATAAAATGGATAAATAAACCTTTCTCCAATGGTCCCGTTATTATTTCTACCTAGACAATAGACCTCATTATTTTTCAACAGAGCACAAAAAGAAGCATTTGCAAATGCAACGGAATGAATATCTGACCATTTAAAAAATGGCAAATATGCAAACTTGGAAACTAGGCTATCTTTTGGTTGACTGGCATTTGATTTTATAAGCATATAATTAATAATGCTAAATTCGTCATCATCACTTCTAACCTTTATCAAGCTAGCTTGATCCGCAAATTCAACTTTCCATTTTTTCGATTTAACTACATCCGTTTCAGTTTTTAAATTTAAACTATCTAATGGATTATATGAATGAGGAAACTGTAAGAAATACTTTAACATTTGCTGAGAATAATTTTCTAAAGAAACCTCCTCATTTTTTGAAATTCTTAATCGATTATTCACAACATTTGCCGAGGATAAGCAAAAAGTATAAACTTTATTATTACCAACTAAACCAATTCCTGAACTCCAATCATTAAACGCAATATCATTACAATTATAAATTGAGTTCGTGCTAAACAATTTAGCATTTTCAATAAAACTGCCTTTTGAGTCTTTAAAAAAATAAGGTTTTTCTAAATACTCATTACTTACAGTTGAATTCTCCACTACCAAATCGCCATGACAAGCAAATTTATTTTTAACATTGTAACAAAATGCAGACTTAGGCATATTCAATGCCAAATTAAAATACATTCGATCTAGGGATTTTAAGTTAGAGACTTCTAGAGCTCCTTCAATTTTTTTCAAATCTTCATATTTTGTACCGATGGATTTTAATTCATCACAGTAGAGCTGTCCTTTCTTCACTAGACAATAATCTTCACCGGATACTTCAATATCATCCACACCTTCATTTAAGCTATTCGAAGTTAAGCGCTTACTTGAATCAACGTGTCGACATTCAGCTCGTTTATTCTCTGTAAGGACACAATATCCATAAAAACTTAAAACTATCTTTTTAACAACTCCTATAGAATCAAAATTATCGATTAACTTAGTTTCATGCCTGTTATTAAAATCATAATTTATACCAAAAATCTGTTTACGAACATGCATCCCCCAG
>Ga0255169_1000030_pt1 | contig 119638 bp, 109 predicted proteins | sample Atl_Miss_RepC_8d_FD_183179 | JGI IMG/M metagenome (GOLD analysis project Ga0255169, IMG submission 183179) | Freshwater microbial communities from Altamaha River, Georgia, United States - Atl_Miss_RepC_8d | ecosystem: Environmental > Aquatic > Freshwater > River | place: USA: Georgia...
TCAGTCCGATCATCGGTGATCAGAGAACTATGATAAGGGCATTGAGTTTGTTTTGGTTTCATGAAGATTGGTCAAAAGCAAAGTTAAAACCAATTTCGTTATATGAATGCAGATCTAACGATCAACAGCTTAAGGGGCCAGTTTAAAAAGCTATCGAAAAGTCCTAATTTTTAAAAACTTATTTTTTTTTAACTGAAGCCCTAAAGGTTTTTATATTTCATTCCGATACATTCATTGTGAGTCACTTGATTCAATATTTAACGATTAAGAGGAGGCCCAATGGCTCGTTCATTTGTTTACATCGTATCAGAAAATCCTGAAGTCGTTGAAAAAGTAAAAAAATCTTGCGAAGGTCAGGATGTTACTTTTTTCAATTACTCTGGACCACAATGGAGAGAAGGACTGGATAATCAGTTTTTTAGATCCCAATTAGTTAATGGAGTGCCTTCATTGACACCTGGTTTATCAGCGTTTCCACACCCTGAAAATGTTGTTAGTTTTCCTGTGGGAACAACTTCAACACCAGAAAAAGTTCAAAAAATGGAAGATATGGAAGCTCGAGCAATCGAAGCGGCTATCTATCAATATAAAGGTAATTTAACGGAAGCAGCTAAGGCCCTAGGCATTGGTCGTGCTACGCTTTACAGAAAAGTTAAACAATATCACATCGACCCCTCCCAAGCTCGTCGTCGTAAGTTAGTTGCTGCGTAATAGCTGCAATTTTCTTTTGACGGATATTTATTAATTGTACTTATTTGATACGGTCAGGCCAAAAGTCTGACCGTATCGCTTTTTATTTAAAGCTGTGTCAGAATAAATTATATGAAAAAATCATTTAAAGTATTTGGTTCAGTTTTGTTTGTTATTCTTATAGCGTTTACGACATATCATTTTTTTATTTCAAATATAGCTGTTCGGGAACGACAAGTTGCCAGTCTAGGTGAAAGAAACTCTGTGCACCAAATAAAATGGGAGCAAAACCTAGCTAAGGATATTTCAAGCCAACAGACAATTGCTCAACTGCCCATAAATGTGAGTTGGCAGGATGCTTTTGTATATGAATATTTAAAAGGACAATATACAGTTGAAATGAGTCAGGGAGTTATTCAAAGTGTTAAACTTCAAGGTCAACAACAGGGGTTGGCGTTGAGTATTGAAAAGTTTATGTCTAAATACGCTCCAAATATAAAAAATTTCGCTCAATTTGAAGTTAAAAATGTAAATTCAACAACAGATAAAGTTGAGCTTAAAGATCAGCAGGGAAACGATGCTGGCGCATTTTTATTTAACAAAAACGACCAAGGTCTAGTGACTGAAATTATTATTCAGTAGTCATCATTTTTATTAAAAAATAATTTATAGCTATAGAACAAAGAGGTTAATTCCGATTTGTTATTATGGTTATTCCTGATTTAAATCATTTATCAAAGCCTTGTGAAATAGAAAAAACAGCAACAGTGCTTTCGCGTGTTTTGTCATTTATAATTGACTACTTTATTTTCACACCTGTTATTAGTTTTACAATATTTATTCTTTTTAGAAATGGTATTGAGTTATACAAAAAATTTCCGAGCTCTGATGAGGCAGAAAATTTATTTTTCTATATTTTGATTGGAACTGTTTTTATTTCAACATTCATACAGGCATTATTTATTAGTATATGGGGTTCAACTCCAGGTCAGTATTTTTTAAAGCTACGTATTAAGTTTAAAAGCAATGATATGCCATTGTTTTTACAAGCATGGTTTCGGCAAATAGGTTTTGTGTTAAGTTTTTTTATGTTCGGTATTCCTTTTATTAAAATACTTATCGATCAGCACAAACAGTGCTTCTATGAAAAAATGACTGATAGCGAAGTTGTTTTTAGCAGCATAATTAATTTTGAAAGTTTTGTTGTTCAGAAAAATACTGTTTATGATAAAAAATTTTGGTCTGCTTCAATGAGCACACTTTGTGTGTTTGGAGTTTTATTTTTTGCGGTGGTCTTATGGCGCGGATATTTAAACGTATTGACATCGCCATTTTACTATTCAAAATTTATAAATAAAAAATCAATGTGCACAGAGTTTTCAGAATTTACATCAACAGAAAGACTTCGTCATAAAATTGCAATGAATTTAGTTGGAACATTGTCAGATGATTGTCTTGATCAAGAAGCTGATTTTACGTTATGGAGAAATTTTTCTGAAGATCAGTCATTGGCATATTTTGCAAAGTTTATATCAACAGATAACTCTGATTTAGAAGTTAAATATTTAAATCAGGCATGTAAAAGTGATTCGAAATCTGAAGGGTGTTATTGGTCGACAATATTTAGAACTCAAAATTTTTCAGATGTCCTGGGTAATGATTTTTATAAATCAACAATTCTTGGACAGATTGTTACCTATGAACTCAATAAAAAATTGAGTGATGAGGATAAAAAAAATATCCTACAGAGTTTGTATAAAAAACAAAGTCACAAAAGTATTAAAAAGTTTTTAATAGTTGAAAGTGTACAGAAAATACTTAAAAGCAATAGCAATGTTCGAAAGCCAGCTAATTTACAATCGACCGATGAGTCTAACGATGAAATTTACGATATTAAAGAGATGATTAGGGACTTATGATTTTTCCGGGGAATGTTTTTAATAAAGAAATTAAAATTGATCTAAATCCTGCATGGGTTTTATTGTCTGTTAATGTTTTGATATTCGCATTTATTCAATTGTTTTTCGGTGAAACAATTAAATCATATAAGTCAGATGTTTATCAAAACAAAATTTCAAAGTTAGCTGATATGTATAAGCAAACATTGGATCCTTTAGAATTAAAAAAATTTGATGAGTCAAATACATTTGCGATTGTTCGCGATGCTAAATTTTGGTCTCGTTCTCAGACTTTTCCATTTAAAGGTGATCAAATCAAAATTGCTGAGGCTCGTTTGTTCTTAGCAGAGCTAAAAAGTGATTATTATAATTCTCCTCAATATATATTTGGGTTATCTCCTGCTCCAACATCAGTTTGGGCATGGCTTACATATCAATTTTTGCACACAAATTTTTTTCATTTGACGATGAATATGATATTTTTATTTTTAATAGTAGCAGTGTTGCAAAAAAAAATTGATCCGGATTGGATATACTCTGTTTACGTATTCTCTGGTTTAGGTGGTGGATACGCCTATTTAATGATGAATGAATTTAATGAAATAGCAGTGGTTGGTGCTAGTGGTGCAATTTGTGGGTTAATGAGTTTCATGTCAGTTGCGTTTTATTCAAAAAATATCGAATGGAGTTATTTTTTAGCACCATTTAAAGGATTTTACGGCATAATATATATGCCAGCTTTTATAGTGTTTCCAGTATATCTTGTGTCTGATTTTACCACGATTTTGTCTTATGAATTTGGCTTACAATCTTCTGTTGCACACTCAGCTCATATTGGTGGTACATTGGTTGGATTTGTATTAGGTGTTCTTTATTTGTTTGATCAAAGATTTAAAAAAAATATTTTGACCAAATGGGGACATCATTTATCTCTAGCTCAGTATTCCGAGCTGCGTGATCGTGTAAAATAAGTTATAACTCGAAATTATAAAATACAGTTTTATTTTATACGAAGTGCAATCGTGTAAGTTTCTGTAATTTCTCAAAAATCGCACGAGTTGTGCGCTGCGCCAATATCCTTTATTGTCTCCTCACAAGTTCAATAACAAATCATTTAAGGAGAAGTAAAAATGAAAAATAAACTTATTAAAACTCATGTCATCGTAATGTTCGGATTAGTTGCTTTATTATCAAGTTGTAAACAAGATGAATATTTATATACAACTAAACTTTGTAATGAATCTAATTTTGTTAGTGATTTGAAATCTGATCAAAACTTCTTTATAGCTCTTACAAGCATATCAAATACATCTCAAGGTGATAAAATAAATATTGAAAAAGTAGGTCGTATGTCTGTGAATATAAATCAGCAATCAGTAAATAATTACACTTATAAATATGATTTAGATAGCGCGTATACTGGTAAAATGACAGGTGAAGCAAGTATTTCTCGCTGTCGTATTGATAATGTTCTTTATGTTGAAGAAAATGTAAATTTTAATGGCCGTATTTTGTACAAACTTAAAAAAGAATCTACAACAAATTGGAAAGATGGTTTAATAGCCGGTGTGAATGGAAAAATTAGAGAAGTGATACACAGTACATTAAGATTTGATAAAATGAAACTCAAAGAAATTCCCGTTTCTTACACAGAAATTTATGATCAAAAAGACCAAAATACAGTTTTGATAGTTGATAACTCTAAGCCAGGTTTGCCTAAATCGAGTCAATCGATGAAAAATAATCCTCAAATTATTATTCAAACTGCTGAAATTTCAAATAAAGACGATATTGATTTGTTTGATATTTATGAAGTGGAATAAGTATGAATTACACACTCAGTATAGGCTATAGTCTTACTGAGTGTGAAGTTCAAAGCGAATAACAATTAAGTTTTTTTTGAAGTATTTTTTTGTAAGGTATTGAAGTTACAATGAAATAGGAAAAGTTGAGTTTGTGTCAAAAATCAACTATCATACGCTAATAATTTAAATGATGAGTTGTTATGAAAAGCACTAAGTTAATTTGGAAGACACCTAAAACTGCAAAAGCAAAAGAAATATGTGATGCAATTTATATTGCATCAATAAAAGTCTTTTCAGAAAACTATGAAACGGCTAATACAAATAAAATAGCGCAAATTGCAGGTGTTAATATTTCATCGTTATATCGTTATTTTGAAAATAAAGAAGCTGTTTTGGCATACACTATCATGAGATATATTTTAGAGTCTAGAGATTTGAATCTTGAGGTAATTAGTCAAGATAAATTGATTTATTCAAATGAGCCTAAAGAGTTTATTTCTCAATTATTTCAAGTGAGTATAGATAGATATAGAAAAGATATTCTCTTTTTAAAGGTTATGTATATTGAAGGTGGCCGGTTAGGTCTCACTGAGGAAATTTTTAGAATTCGCGAAGGGATAGCTGAAGACTTAGCACGTCACATGATTGATAAATACAATTTAAATCTGGATATTCAAGTTGCTCAAAAAAAAATATTAAATCTACTTAATAATTTTATGGGACTTATACAGGGTTATGCCATTTTTAATCAAGCTGTTTTTGATCCAAATGAGTTAGCACCTTTAATCGAAAATGTAGTGAGTGGCCTTAAGTTAGATTAATTAATTTTATTAATTCAAGTATTTCTCTTTGTGAAATAATATAAGTACCGCGCGAGGTGCAGTATTTTGCTCAAGAGAGATTTGTAATCGATATTTCTAAAAATACACAGTCAATTTGTTCAAAATTTCCCTCTAGACTTTCAAGTAAATTAAAACAAGTGTGTCTCCAACTGAGAACATTCTAATAAACAATAAATTTTTTGTTTTTCATTTTGATACGTTATTTAAGATTCTTTGTTTTTATACCGAAAACGTAAAGTCATATTTGAAGGGGAGTGAGCTTGATAAAAATCAAAAAAAAATTGATGCCTTCTTTTTTTGTTCTCATCAGTTCTTTTATTTTATTATTTGCTTTTCAAAATTGTACGCAAGGACTGAAGTCTATGTCTGCAGAAGAATTGGCTGCTTACCAGGATAGCTCTGCTTTTACAGCACCAGTTTCTTCCGAAGATTTGCCCATTGTAAATTCAGACAAAGTGACAGTTTATGCAAGAAATGCTGTCACAGATTTAGGTTCTGAGATTTTGGTCCCTATTAAATTAAATAAAATATCTGATAAGGATATTGTTTTAAAAGTTAAAACTTATTCTGATTCTGCAAAACCTTACATTGATTATATTCCGACAGAGAGTCAAGTAACAATCAAGGCAGGAACTTTAGAAAGCTTTGTAAAAGTTCAAGATGTCAGTGCACTCAATGATTTAATGAACAAAAAGTTTTATTTGAAAATCGAATCTGCTGTTAATTCAGAAATCGGTCAGTCGGTTTCGACTATTCAAATTAACAATCCGGATAAAAAATTAAGTGTTGAAGGATTAAACTTAATCACGGCAAACACATCTGGCGTCTGTGGCTTTAAAAAAAATATGATGTATTGCTATAATATTTCTGTCGATAGTCCACAGAGAGTCAGCGGTACAACGACTGCAGCTATTTATTTTCCGACTTCAAATGATATCATTCAAGCAACATCAGTGAGCTTGAATGGTGGCTGTGCATTAGACTCCGGTGGAGATATATATTGTTGGGGTAAAAATAATTATGGACAGCTGGCGCAAGATCCTTTAGTTCTGCAAAGCTCTGTTAATCCAGTTAAAATTAATTCAAACCTCAAATTTAAGTTTTTGTCTGGCAATGAGAGTTCAACTTTTTGTGGAGTTGAATCAATTGAGGGATCAATTTACTGTTGGGGAAGCAATTCAGAAAATGATAAACTTTTAGGTTTAAACTCTTCTGTGCCGTCGAGTTATAATTTGGTTAAAATTGGTGAAAAAATCAATTTGAAAAATATTAAGTTTTTAACTTTTGGATCTGTTCATAACGCCTGTGCAGTTAATGAATTAAACGAAATATATTGCTGGGGATCAAAATTAAATCAATTTCAGGTAGATTTAATCCCTGAATTAGTTTTTAAAAGTAACGACGATATTAAAAGTGTAGTGATGAGTTCAGAAATTTGTTTGTTAAAATCTAATGGTAAGGTTTTTTGTAATGATCGTCCTAGTAATAGTCAAAATTTTATTTTAAATATGAATCCGCTGTCATTTGTTGAAAAAAAATTAGATCAAATAGTAGAAATTCAAACAACGAAGTGGAACAACGTGTTTTGTGCACGCAATATAACCAATCAGGTGTACTGCTGGGGTGGAAATTCCATAAAATTATTTTATTTTGACTCAAGATCGTACTTAAATGACCCTATTTTAATGCCTAAGTGGGATAATGTGTCTACATTCGTTAAAACTGAATATACACCATGTGCTGTTGTGAATAATTCGGTAAATTGTCTTGCTGCATTTGAAATTTCAACTGGAAACACTTTGCAAGGTTACAATGCTTTAGGATTTCATGATATTGTCAAATTTGATCTTAACAATGAAGAGCATGGATCATGTTTTAAAAATAAAAAAGGTTTTATTTCGTGTTTTAAAACTTATGAAAATGAAATCTCTGTTCTTGATAACCGTTATGTTGTACCAGTCAGAAAAGATTTTGATGTAACGGAGTTTAATCAATTAGTTGTTGTTCATACCTTGGAAAATGGTTGTTATGTAAAAAATGGTTTTGTTTTTTGTTGGGGCGATAATAGCAAAGGACAACTTGGTAATGAATCATCTGCAAAGACACTGACTCCAGTCCAAATTCAAGGGTTATCAAATATTAAAAAAATAACTGGAAATGCATTTTATGGATCGTATTGTGTTTTAAGTTCAGAGAATAAAGTTTTTTGCTGGGGAGATAAAAGCTATTATTACAACGATTCAAGTTCGGTCAAGTTAAGTTCTTGGTCGAGTGTGTATGAAATTAAAGTATCTGGTCAGATTTTAGATTTTCAATCACCAAACTATGAGTTTATGAAAAATCAGTCTAATGCCAAATTACTCATTAAATCTTCTGCCGGAATTTATAATCCAGTTTCAAATCAGTATTTTAATGATTCTACGATTGAAAATAAAATTTGGAATAATGAATGTTATTTTAATAATTTAAAACAGGTCTATTGCAAAATTAATAATTCATATCAACTGATATCTGAGTTTAGTGAAGCAATTAAATTAGGGTATTTAGGACAAACTGGTCGTCGTTGTGGATTGTTTTCGAATGGTTTGTTAAAGTGTTTAAAATCTGACATGTCGAATGTTAATTTAGAAACAGTCAATTTAGGTGTTCATATAACTAATTTTAATGATTACTCAATTGAAACATTAGAAGATGGTGTTTACAAAAACTATACATTAGACATTGGTGAATCAAATAAAAATATTTATAAACTTTATAAATATAAAAATTTAGACGGGTATAGAATGATTCCAAAAGGATCTATGAACACTTTTTACACGAACTCATCCGGAAACTTTAAGATAAATTCCAACCCAAATCGTAAAAATTTTGTTGATATTTTGGAGTACAAGATTCAATAACATGAGCATTTAAGTTTTTTAAATATTATATCAATAATAGTCCTTCTCGATTTAAAGATCCTTTAAAAACAAAGTGATTATTTGTAACTAATTGAATTTATTAAAAAAATACGCGAGTTGAAGCATCGCGTCAGTGTTGATATATTCCTTTGAAATATGAATTACTAAAAATGTAACAAAGGAAATATATGAAAAAATTAGGAGTAAAATTATTTTTAGCAGCGCAACTTGTAACATCGATGAGTTTCGCCAATGATTGCGGCTGGAGCGGTTTATCTGATAAAGAAAAAGCTGATATAGCAGGTGGTCAAATAATTCAGAAGGCTGATTTTAGCCAGGGTTTAGAAGACTATACTATTGATGCTTATAGCTTTACAAAAAGCTCTTCTTTAAAGTCATCTGCAGCTGCGTATTATGATGCGGCGACTACTCAAAATGGTGAATTACAAATTGTCGATACAGTTACGCTAGCCGATGGTCAAAAAGCATCAAATAATCCAGTAATTTATCAAGTAATACCATCACCAAAAAATCCATTAGGACCGTTGTATCAACCATTTAGTTATGAATTAAGTGTTCACCCAGAAGGTGATGCTTACGTTTTTAATGTGAATTGGTTAACGTCTCCCGTATTGGTTAAAACAGCACAATCATTAGTGTGTTTAGTTAAAGTTAATGGCACTGTTTTGATGCGTTTAAAAACTTCATTTGCTGGAAACCCAATGGTGGGATTTGATAAAGTTAATCCAGAAACAAGAGTTTTCATTTGGAAAACTGTAGCTGCAGGAACAGCAATGAGAGCATCAAAGCCAGCAACTAAACTTCAAAAGCAAAATTTAGTAAAAGCATTGCTAGGTAATTTTAGAGATTAAATTTTTTAACAAAATGTAGATATGTTGTTGATTTTTAATGACATATCTATCCAATCTGAGTGAGTTTGTCATGAAAAACATTATTTTGAGTTTAATTATTTTTTTATTTAGTCTGTTCACCTATTCAAATACTGGTTTCAATTTTTCAGCTAATGACATTTCATTTCTCTGGTCGCCACCAATTTATAAAACAGATCAACAAAGTTATATAAAATTATCTCAAATTGTTTCTGGAATAGTTTATTCAAAACTTATAAATAAAATTGAAAAAAATACTGCTCAAGCTGCAATTTTTCAAAATGAAAAAGGACTTGTTTTTGAAAAGGAAACTCATGATATTCGTAATTGGTATATTACATCATTTAGAGTAGATCCTTGTGCGCCTACATTGGAGAAAAGTGATAATTTGAAAAAATGTCTACAGGAAATTAGATTTGTTGCGCAGCCTGTGATTTTCGATTCAAAAACGATTAACTTTGATGATATGTCAATGCATATAATTTTTGAAATTAGTCGTGGCATACCAGAAAAATCTTTGAAATTTATGCAGTTGCTTCGTGATTTGAGAGATATTAAAAAAAACACTACAAAATATGGATTTAATACGGACGAAAAATCACTCAATGTTTATCCGGGAATCAAACGTTTAGAGATTTCTCAATATATTGCGAAAAAAATTTTAAATCAGTTAGTACATTTTAAATTAAAAAAAATTACATTCATAGGTGCTAATTCTTTTTTTGATCCATGGTATTTTGTTCAGTTTACAGTTGATAAAAGTAGTGTATTGATTGAAAAAAATAAAAACATATCAAATGAAAATATTCAAATGCTTAAATCAATTAATAATATGTCTCAATTTATGATTTATCCAAAATCTACAAATCAAAACTGGAATGTTTTTTTAAATGAAAATTATGGTCCGAGTATAACAGAGTTGTTGAATTTAGACTTTACAAGTGATACGAGTCAATTTTTGAATAAACCGGCAATGCTTGGAAACGGTCAGCCGAGTTCTGTTTTCAAAAATTCAGATATTATTAGCGTAATGAATAATCCTCTGCTTTCAAATCGAGAAAACACCGATTGTCTGAGTTGTCATATCGCCACTTCTTATGGTTTTTTATTTGATTCGAAAAAATCTCAATTTAATTATGAGCTTAATCAAAAAGATGTTGTCACAACATCAGCACTAGATCGAAATCTTCTTGATCTACGGTCATTTGGTTGGTTTGGCTCAAAAGCTGTTGTCAGTCAGAGAACTGTCAATGAAACAGATGCAGTATTAAAATATTTGAATAGTATTTTTCAAAATTAATAATTACTCCTCTTCAGGAGCAAAACCTCTGCGCATTGTATTTTCAGTTACAACAATCGGCTCGGTGAATTGTTTTAAATAATCAGGTCCACCGGTTTTAGAGCCAATGCCTGACATTTTATATCCACCAAATGGATGACGATCAACCATAGCACCCGTGATGCCGCGATTAATGTACATGTTGCCAACTTCGAGTTCATTTTTAATACGTTCAATGTTGGCTGGACTCCGTGTGAAAATACCACCAGTTAAAGCATATTCAGTCGAATTAGCAAATTGAATGGCCTCTGTTAAGTCTTGAGCTTTGATCACGGCTATAATTGGTCCAAAGAATTCATTTTGAGCCACGTCATCATGGGCTTTAACATCTCCGAATATTGATATTGGAACAAAATATCCACCTGATGGAGCTTGGCCCTTAAACAATAATTTATATTTTTTAGTCGCTTGATCAATTTCTTTGTTTAAGCGATTAAAAGCATCTTCATCAACAACTGGTCCAAAATAACCTTTAGGATTTTCTGCTGATGTGATTTCAATTGATTTAGCACCTTCAACTAATCGTTGTGTGAATTTATCATAAACATCAGCTAAAACGATCACTCGCGAAGCTGCAGAGCATTTTTGCCCAGCAAAACCAAAAGCTGAATATAATACACCATCAACAGCTTCATCTAAGTCTGCATCCGTATCAATAATGACGGCATTTTTACCACCCATTTCGATAATGCAGCGTTTGACGTGCTGTTGACCGGGTTGCACTATCGCCGCATTTTTGGCGATGAGTAAACCTACGGTTTTTGATCCCGTAAAGGCAATCGTTGTTGTGTGTTTGTGTTTAACAATATAATCACCAACTGTTTCACCAAAGCCTGGTAAAAACTGTAACACATTTTGTGGTAAACCTGCTTCTTTGAATAAATCCCATAATCCTTGAGCCACAAGTGAACTTTGTTCGGCGGGTTTCATCACCACAGTATTTCCTGTGACAAGAGCTGCAGCAACTTGCCCAGCTAAAATAGCTAATGGAAAATTCCAAGGTGAAATGACCGCAACAACACCACGAGGTTTGTAGATGTATTGACTAATTTCGCCAGGTGCATGGCCAACACGTTGAGGTTTGGCTAATTCACGTTGGTGTCTGGCGTAGTATTTTAAAAAATCTATGGCCTCACCAATATCGGCGTCAGCTTCAGCCCAAGGTTTTCCAACTTCTAAAATTTGAGTCGCCATGAGCTTATATTTATTTTTAATCATTAAGTCAGCAACATCATCTAAATACTGCGCACGTTTGTTGGCATCAACTTTTCTCCATGATTGAAAAGCCTCATGCGCTTTGTTCATAGCTTTTTCAGCCATTTCAATTGTGGCCATTGAAACTTTTGCGACAACTTGTGAAGTGTGTGAAGGGTTTACGCGATCAAATATTTCAGTTGATGTTTGTTTTTGTCCATCAATCACTGGATTCACCATGACAGGCAATTGTCCACGTAATTGTTGAAGGGCTTGTAAAGTTGACGAGCGAACTTCAGCAAGAGCAAAGTCTAAAGTAGGTTCATTATAAAATTGATGCGGTTTTGTTTCAGGATTTGGATTTGTAGGAACTAACCCAATAGATGGATCTTTTAAAAGTTCTGCAGTTGTTTTACCGTCAGCAAATTTACCACGTAACCAAGATTCATTTGAAGTATTTTCGAGTAAACGACGAACAAGATAAGCCATGCCAGGAATAAGTTCGCCAACTGGAGCATATTCACGAACGCGGTAACCCATATCAGCTAATGATTTTTTGATGGGCTCAGCCATCCCGTAAAGCATTTGAATTTCAAAACTATTTTTAGATAAACCTAATTGCTCAGCTTTAACAAGTGCTGCGGATATTGTGCGAACGTTATGTGAGGCTAATGCCACACGAATATATTTGTAATTTTCAAGTAAATAGTTTGCACAGAGTTCGTAATTGGCATCACTTTCAGGTTTGTTCAAATAAACAGGAATTGACCAATTTTTTTGTTTGGCTTCAATTGTCTCTGAATCCCAGTAAGCCCCTTTAACAAGTCTGATCGTAAACGGAACTTCACGGTGACGCGCAAACTCAACGTAATCTTTGATGTCTTGATATGAGTCCCGCAAGTACGCTTGAACAACGCAGCCAAAAAATCGATAATTTTTAAACTCAGGCTCATTGATAAGCTCTTTAAATACTTCAACAGTTAAGTGCTTAACTCCGTAGTGTTCCATATCGAGGTTAATAAATACGCCAAGGTCCATTCCTTTTTTAAAGACTGGTCGCAAGCGATCTTTAATTATTTTTTTAGATTCATCCCAAGCTTTATCAGTGATTTGCGAATAAAGAGCTGTCATTTTTACAGAAACATTTATCTTAGGGATTGCTCCATCAGCATCTTGATCTAACAATGGAATGGAGTCCCACTTTGCAGCGTCTTTAGCGAGCCATTCAATTAATTCTAAATATTTATTTTGATAATCTAAGGCTTCTTTTTCTGAGAGGGTCGCTTCACCTAAAATATCAACTGTAAATGTTAAATTATTTTTACGAGCTTTTTTAAGAACGCTCAGCGCCTCTTCTGGAGTTTCGCCAGTGATAAACATTTTTGCCATTGAAGTGACATTTTTTTTAATAGCACCAGCCATTAAGCCCGGAGCAAGTGATCCCAAACCTAAACCCACATTAAACACGGCAGGGAGTTCTGTTTTTCCACCTTCTGAAAAATACTCTTTAAGGTGAGTCGCAACTTCTTCGCCTGTTGTCAGCGACGGTAAAACATCGACAAAACGAAACATGTTTGTCTTAAATTTTTCATTTTTCATACTCCAATCCATAATGGAGCCGTACCAAAAATCTTTTGAAAAAAGTGAAATTTTAGATTGAGATTCCATACGACGTAGAATCTCTTCGCCTTTGTTTTGAATTTTAATTTGAGTGTCTTGCATATGGCCCAAGTTTTACCTCTGACTCTTTGGCCGGGGCAAGTAAAAAACAGGAGTCATTACTCTAGCTGTTTAAAAGCTCTTTAACAGTGGCTAATTGACATCCCAAAAACATGTTAAAATAGCCTCTTTATGGGCACTTGATGTGTCGAATAAATTAGCTTCAAGTTTATCACCTGATTTAAGAGGGCCAACGCCAGCAGGTGTACCAGTGAGCAAAACGTCGTGAGCCGTGACGGGAAAATGACGTTTAACATAGTTAAGTAAAGCATAGGGTTCAAAAATCATTTCATTTGCTGATCCTGTTTGTTTAAGGATGTTATTGATTTTTAATTCAAACATTAAGTTTTTAGGGTCAAGTCCGTCATTGAGGGGTATCCATGAGCCAAGAGGGCATGCACCAATAAAAGATTTAGCCAGGGTCCAAGGTTGCCCTTTTTCTTTTGCACGACTTTGAATATCACGAGCTGTTAAATCAAGGGCTAATGTTACATGTGAAAATTTAAAGTGTTCATCAATCCAAAAAGCTATTTCTAATTCATGGTGAATATCATTTGACCATTCTGGTAGATGAATCAAGCTACCGAAGTATGCGGATGTTCCTGCTTTTAAAAAAATCAGCGGTGTTTGTGGAATTTCGGCATTCATTTCCTTAGCATGTTCAGTATAATTGCGTCCAACGCACCAAACATTGCGAATCAATTTTTGATAAGAATCTAAGTGTATTTTTTGAATTGAATTCATTATGTAATGACTCCTTTTTGTGAGAGATGCCATGTTTGATCTTGAAGTTCAAAAACGAGATACTGAGCTGGTGACCAACTTGCGTATTCAAATGAATTTAAGTTTTTATCACATTGAATTAAGGTCATGGCCTCTTCAATCCAATCATAATGAGTGCAAATAAAGTGAACTTCATGGCGGTGCTCAGGTTTAATTGATTTTGAGTCTAAAAAATTTAAAAACTTTTGTACGCGAGCTCTGAATTGCAAGTTGTTTTCTGAGTAGGATCGAACATTGAGTTCGGTGATTTTTTCTGATTTGCAATTGGTTAATTGAATGACCTTTTCGAGTGTTTGAAAAGTTCGTAACTTCAAAGAACTCCAGCAATGGGTTGGTGCGGGGAGAGTATTGTTGTTGACATTTTCAGCTAATTTAACAGCTTGATCTAAACCTTTTGGACTCAAAGGTGGATCATCGCTTGGGTTAAAATCTTTGTGGCCATGCCGAAAAAGGACAACTATCATTCATACAGCATACCTAAACTGTTGAGATCATGTCACTGATTTGCTATGCTAAAAGATATGTCTAAAATTTACCGTTACTGTTCAAATGATTTTACTGTTCGTATGGCAGCTGTTGATGCGACTCAAGTCGTTCAAGAAATGCAAATGCTACAAAATACTTTACCGATTGCAACTGTTGGTGTTGGTAAAGCCATGGTCGGTGCTTTACTCATGGCGGCTAATCTAAAAGAGCATCAACAAGTTGGACTTTTATTTCGTGGCAATGGATCAATTAAAAGTATTTACGCCGAAGCAGATTTTGAAGGAAATGTGCGCGCATTTACACCACATCCACAATACGAGCCACCCTCTTACGAAGGTGGTTTAAGCGTTGCTGAAGCCTTAGGTCGCGGGACTCTCACAGTTGCTAGACATCAACCATTTCAGAAACAACCTTTTCATGGAACAGTTGAGTTAGTCAGTGGTGAAATTGGTGATGATATTGCTCATTACTTACATCAATCGCATCAAATTCGCTCGGTTGTAGCTCTTGGCATATATATCGATGAATATGGAAAATGTGTTAAAGCTGGTGGTGTGATTATTGAAATTATGCCAGGTGTAGACGAAAAAATTGTCTCAGCGATCGAGGCAAATACGAGCATTATGCAACCAAGTATTTCCAAAATACTTATGGATGGTGGAAAGCCTTTTGATTTAGTTGAGCCCTATATGTTAGGAATACCATTTACTGAATTAGATCATCCGCACAGTGCGAAGTATTTTTGCCCTTGTTCACGCGAACGTGTAGCGGGTGCATTAGAAATTTTAGGAATGGCCGAGCTACAGGACATTATCGACAAAAAAGAAGATCAGGAAGTTATTTGTCAAATGTGCGGTAAGCCTTACTTAATTTCGGTGGATGAAGTCTCTGAGATTAAAGAGCGCGTTCACAGAAACTCCATGCATTAAAATTTACTCTTTTTTAGCAGCTGATTTTTTGGCAGTTAAATCGGCTTTGCAGATGGCAACTTTTTCTTCGTATTCATCTTGGCGTTTATTTAATAAGGCTTTGTAGCCACGAAATCTTTGAATGCGATCAACAAGAAACTCTTCATTGATGGCCACAAGTTTATTTTGTTCATCAATACCAATTTTAAATTCTTCTTCTTTATCAGTGATTCTTTCAAGTGGTTCTGTCCACATCAATTTACCATCACCACCATTTTTAGGATCGGATATTTGAACTTTGCAATCACGAAGCACACCATAAAGTCCAAGTGAACCATAACGACGATTGCCGTAAACACGATCTTCCAATTCGTAAACTTCATACTGAATTTTACGAAGCTCTTCATTGAGCATCACTTTTTTTTGAAAAATGGCGTTACCATCTTTTACTCCGATAGATGTTTCTTCATTCATTTTTTGTTTATTTTCAATTTCTGTTTTGATGGATTCAGCTTTGTTTGGATTTGTTGAACAAGAAATAGTCGTTGAGATTATTAATAATAATAGAGTTGATGGAATAACGGTTTGTATTTTCATAAGACCTACCTTTTGATCGTTAGTTTACCTTTAAAAAATCTTAAATTGTAATCACTATTTTGTGCGTTAATTTAAGGTATCAATTTTTCTTATGATTTTTGCCGCGGAGCTGGAGGCCCGGGTTTTTTACCGTTCCAGCAAGAATATGTTGTGATGGGTGTAGTCGCTCACTTGGGCTCCACGATCGTGGATGGGAGCGGGTATGTTGTACTTATCTCATATTGCAACACCCTTGCCAGATTATATTTTTTAGATAAATTAAATATAATCAATAAGTTATAAACCTGGTGTCAAAGTGAAACTTTTCAGTGTTGAATAACGAGAGTGATTTGGTATCAAAAAATCAAATCTCAGAATGAGACAGTTGAGCGTCAAAAGTTTTTACGCTTTTTTACAAGATTAGTCGTTGTGATTAAGCTTGTTTTAAAATGAGGCTCTTAAAGTTGATATATTCGCAGGCGGTTGGTCAGATTATTGAATTATTCAAATTTAATGAGAATGTGGAATGTTGTTATTATTCTAATTTTAGCTTCGATGCAGATTTTTCTGTCTGGCTGTGCGCCTAAAAAATCAGAAGATTGTGGCTTTGTTCAGAATGTCTATGGACAACGGATTTCTTGGAAACAAAATTTACCAATTCAATTAGTTATAAGCTCAACTGTGTATGCCGATTTGAAACCAGCAATATACCGAGCCGCAGCAACATGGGAGAGACAGGTTGGTCGTAAAGTTTTTGAACTTATTGAAGAAAGTTCAGGAAGTGTTAAACCTAGTCGAGATAAAAAAAATGCTATTTACTTTTTATCAGAATGGGAGTCAGATAGAAAGTCTGAGCAGGGTCGGACTTCGGTTTATTGGGCTGGAGACGAAATTCAAGAAGCTGATATTAGAATTAATGTCGCTGATTTTACTTTTTATGATCAAGATCCTAAGCAGTTAGTTAGAGTGCAAAATAATAACCTTAATATGAAATCAGATAATATGGGTTATAATTTTGAGGCTTTGATTTTACATGAATTAGGACATTTTTTAGGTTTGAAGCACCGTGAAGATGGTGGAACAGTTATGGCGACGTATTTATCAGCGAATACGGATCGAGTGAATGTGGCCCAAGTTGATGTTGAATCAGTTCAGTGTGAATACAAATAAGTTTTGTTAAAATGAGGTTGAAGATGAAACAAGTTAATCAGAAAAACAATCCAGAACTAAGTGTACAAGAGCTTAATTCAAACTCGACTTTATCAAATTTAAATATGTCCGTTTATAATGAGTTGCATGATAACCATCAAACTCAAATAAATGTTTTAGAACTCATTCATCAGCAGTTTGATCAAATTAATGAATTTAATAAAAAACGAAGTTTTTTGTTAAAAGAAATTTCTCAATACATCTTAAAGTAGATTTTTAAACATCTTCTTCAAAATTTATATTTTCAAGCTTTGGTATAAAAAATTTCATGTAATCGCCATCACGCTCTCGAGTCATGCCCGTTGTGGCAATAGGGCGATCAAATTTAAATTCTTCATGAAAAGTTTGAAAATTATTTGTACTGATTTTTTTGTTTTGATCTTCTATCGAATCTTGAAACTTTCTTTTTCCTGATAAAATAGCTTTATTATTTTGAAGTGTTAATCGGATATCATCCTTTTCATTTTCTGGAGCATATGCTTTTATGATATAACCATCACTATTTTCTTTGATTTCACTTCCTCGATCTACAACTTTAAAAAATGAATCATTTTCAGGTTCGATAGTTTTTTCGCTAAAATCAGCTTGACGAGTATTAGATTCTGATTTGAGGTTTGTGCTTTGACGATTGTTTTGGTGACTTGATTTAGAATGCACTTGAGCTTGACGATTATAAGTCATAGCTTTAGCAAAACGTTCGGCACGCTCTTCTTCATTGATTTCTTCAGTTTCTTTTTTTATGTGTAGAATTGCGGCATCAGTTTTTTTTTCAAGTTTTTGGCTTTCATTTTTATAATGAGCTTTAAGCTCTTTCATTTCCTGTTGTGCACGTTCAGATAGTTCTTTACGTTTTTCCGCTTTTTCTTGCTGGATTTGACGTATTGATTCCTGATTTTGTTTTCTTAGTTGTGATACTTCAGTCATGTATAAATCATATCTCAAAATGAGATAAATATGATCGGTCAAAAGTCTAGTTTTAGTTTTTTTGAGAGCTAGGTTGTCGATTTGGTTTTGTGCAAATTTGATCTAAACGGCTTGTGTTACCTTTACATAGCCAAGTATCAATATAATGAATAGTTTCATCGGAAGTTATAGGGAAAAAAAATTTGTATTGATCGGGATCAAGTGTTGAATCGAATTGTTTGTTTGTGCCAAGCTTATTGTTTGTAATGAGTAAAGTGAACGCTCTGTATTCAGCAAAACTGAGCTGTGAATAGAAAAATAAGTAGATTAAAAAAAAATGCATCATAAACGACTTATCGGTAGATTAGATTGATCTCTAAATTAATTTTCAGACTATCAGGTTGAAAGCTTCTTGTTATTTTTTATCGAGAGCAAGACGTAATGCTTTTACTTTTTCACCAATGATGCGGTGATTTTTATCTGAAATACTCGTGTTAACTAGCACAAAGTCTATATATTTTTTAATGTCTTTAATATTTTCAGCTGATACTCCAGAGGCCGCGCCCATTGGAAAATCGCCAATAACAGATCGGGCTTTTTTTGCCTTAAGTTGATCAGTGGCAACTCCTGTTTTTTGACCCGTGATAACAATACCATCAACCCAACCCATTGCTTGAATCGCAGAGCGTTCAATTGTTTTTTCTGGGTCAATTAAAGTTGAGTACTTCATGTGTATGCCACTGACATAAAAAACATCTTTAGGTTTTAACTTATCTATTTCATGTAAACTTACTTCAGGAGATTCTTTGATGAGATCAACGCCTGAAAAATCAGTCCATGCAATTTGCAGTTTGTGTTTTTTTGCTAATTCAAAAGTTTCTTTATAAGTCATCAAGTGATCATCTGGTCCTAAAAAATTAACTCCAAAAATATGATGAGGGTATTTTTTTCGAATTTCTGATAAGGCCTCATCTAGTTTTTTATAATCAGATGATTCGAAAACAATAGCATTTGCACCATTTGAAAAAGAGGCTTCGATATCATTTAGATAATCATTTATATTTGAGTTGATGTAACCAACAACCCAGAGTTGTTTTTGTTGACCAAACTTTTCATTAAAAAATAATTTTCGAGATTGATATTCATTTGCACGAAGTCCTGTGCAGCACACACATGAAAATAAAATTGATTTTATAAAGTTTTTCAAAATAAACTCCATTTTTAACATATTTTAGTGAGTGAGTTGTTTTTTTGAGTTTTTGAGATTATTTTCAATAATATAAAAATAAGCTCTAATAAGACGCTCTTTATTCTCTTGAGGTAAGCAACGCACAAACTCTTGTTTGTCGGTCAAAGATTTAAGTTGAAGTAATTTAAGTAAGTCGTTTTGTACAAGCTTTATATTTTCGACTTGAAAAAAATCATCCTCAGTAACATTTGTTTTAAATGCGTGAGCAATATCGTGATTATCAAAGAGTAAATGAAATCCCATTTCAGACTGTTCTAAAATGTGTTTTAGATTTTTGATCTGCGACTGATTTAAATAGACTTCTACTTTTGACAAAAAATACTCCCTCAACTCAGCCTACCCACCAAAACAAGAGTTTCAACACATAGATTTTATTGACTTTAATCGTCATAACATTTGTGCTATCTATGGTAGAAAATCACGGTACTTTTGCCTTTTTATTTCACAAAGGATGTTTCTCATGAGTAAAGTTGCAAGTAAAATAAACAAAAAAATAAGCACTCATAAAAAAAATAAACAGCTTAGAATTAAGGTTAAAACAAAAGCAAAAGGAAAAACTGAAGCTAAGTCCTTAAAAAGAGCTACAGCCAAGGTCCATAAGGCTTCTAAAAAGATACAAAATAAAGAACTTATTGTTATAGATGAATCTCAAGGGCTTATTTTTGAAAATGATAAAACGCTATTTGGTTATTTTTCTCAACAAATTAAAGCGATGGAAGAAAAGTATTCAAAGTATTATTCAGCAAGTCGTGATTTTACTAGCGATGAGATTGAAGGTTTAGAGCACTGGTTAGAGGGGACTCTTGATGATCCTGACGAAATTTGGGTCGATCAACAATCTTTTCCGGAAGTGCCTTTATATACATTGGTTAAAACAATCAATGATCAAGGGCAAAATTTTGACTATATTGCTGTTGTTTATTTAAATGCAGAAGAGAAATACCCAAGTTTTGTATTTATTCACTTTGCAACAAAAGATCAGGAATTAACGGAAGTCTTTAGAAATCAAGAGATTATTTATCATCGAAAATTAGAGGCCATTCAATTTGCGGCTCTTGACGGAGATTCTTTACTGGAAGGTGATTATCTAGCTATTGGATTACTTGAATCGATGATGAAACTGCGTGGAGATAAAGATGTGCAAGCTTCGGAATTCAAAAAGTTTTTTGAATTTCGAGAAGATACGATTAATAACCCTGATGAAATATGGAAAAAAGTTGATTCTGAAGGACACATTTTGGTGACGTTTATTAAGGATATTTCTGAAAACTATAAAATAGATCATTATTATATCGTAGTGACAGAAGAAGATCCTAACACTGAAATGCATTCATTATTATTTTCATTCCCGACGAACGATTCAACGCTTGTTGATCGCTATCGCCAGGGTGAAAATCTAGAGGCAGAAGAAGTGAGTACTGAAAATTCGCATTAGATGCATTTTTCCAAAAGTTCGCGAGCATTTTTTGAAAGTTGATCTTGCTTTAAAATGCGACTCACCTGGGATTGAGCTTTTTCTTTAAGTTCAGCCGTCAGTTTATGTGTAAAGCTAAATGCTTGAGCTAATCTAGCAGCAACCTGTGGGTTAAGTTTGTCAATACGAATGAGTTCATCTGCAAGCCATTCATAAGTTGGATTTTGAATATCATGAAAGCGTAAGAAGTTTCGTGAAAAAGCTCCATGAAGACTGTACATGTTGTTAGGGTTGTTTTTATCAAAACCTTCAACTGAAGTTGCTTTTTGTACACGTTCAAAAGTTTTAATGTTTGAACTGCAGGCTTGAATAAGGAGCCATTTATTAAACACAACGCTGTCTTGATGCCAATTGTTATAAAAATCAGTTAACGCTGTTTCAGTTAATGAATTGTCATATTCGCACAAGGCACTTAAAGCCGAAACTTTATCAGTCATATTGTCTGTCGATTTGTATTGTTCGTAAGCTAAGTTTGCGTATTCAGTTTTACTGGTCACTATAAGATAGTGAAGTAGTTTACTTTTAAGTGCGCGATCCTCCGGCGAATTTTTAGTTTGATGAAATTGATAGAGCTTTAAAAGCTCCTTTTCATATTGAGTAGCAAAAGCCAAAGTCAGTGTTCTTTTGGCTTTATCTATTGAAATAGGATTGAGTACAGTAACCTCTTGTACAATTTCATCGTCAGAAGGTAATGACAGGATTAAAGCTTTTGATTGCGGGTTTAGATTTTGATCTTGAAGAACCACTCCAAGAGCCTGAATGATGTCTGAATTAGGTATGAGATCAATATTTTTTTGATCATTTAAAATGAGTTTGAGGATTTCATCCATCAGCATCTTGCTGCAAGATTCTCGACGGTTGAATTCATCCGTATCATATTTAATTAAATGAACTAGATCGGTGTTGGGTCTGTTCCATTTAAGTTTAATGGGCGACGAAAAATTACGATTAAGCGAAAGAGTTGGTTTTTGTTGTATATCTGTAAATACCCATGTCTGTGAAGATTCTTTGAGGTTCAGGATCTGATTGTGTTTCGTTAATTCCTTGCCGGTTTGGTCAATGAATCCTATGGCAAGCGGTATATGGAAAGGTTTTTTAATAAAATTATTTTCTTTTTCAGCTAATGTCAGCTCGCAATGCTGACTGAGGGTTAATGTAAATGATTTTAAATTTGGATCATACTTTTCGGCAACCTCAACAATTGGAGTGCCAGCCTGTGAATACCATAGCTTAAATTGTTCAAAGTTCATTTGATTTGCTTCAGCAATGCAATTAACAAAATCAATTATTGTAACAGCTTGGCCATCAAATTTTTTAAAATATTGATCACTGCCTTTTCGAAATCCCTCTTGGCCAACGATTGTTTGCATCATTCTGATAACTTCAGCTCCTTTTTCATATATGGTTGCTGTATAGAAGTTATCAACTGCTAAACATGATTCGGGACGAACTGGATGAGCATTAGGTCCAGCATCCTCAGAAAACTGTCGTGAGCGAAGTGAATTAACATCCTTTATTCGTTGAACAGATCTCGAGTTCATGTCTGCAGAAAACTCTTGATCTCTAAAAACTGTTAATCCTTCCTTGAGCGAGAGTTCAAACCAATTTCGGCAAGTAACTCTGTTTCCAGACCAATTATGAAAATATTCATGGCCTACAACCGATTCAATCATTGCAAAATCATAATCAGTGGCCGATTTTTCATCGGCCAAAACAAGTCGAGAATTAAAAATATTAAGACCCTTATTCTCCATAGCACCCATGTTAAAATCATCGATAGAAACGATCATATATTGATTTAAGTCGTACTCTAATCCAAATCGATCTTCGTCCCATTTCATCGATTTTTTAAGTGAGTTCATCGCATGAAAACATCGGTTTTGTTTTCCATGAGGTGCGTAAACCTCTAATTTTACTTTTTTACCAGATGCTGTTATAAAATGATCCTCTATAACGCCCATGTCTCCAGCAACTAAGGCGAACAAATAGCAAGGTTTTGCGTATGGATCTTTCCATGTGGCTTTGTGGCGACCATTTCCTAAAGATTTTTTTTCAAGACAATCACCATTTGATAGCAATTGAGGATATTTTTTTTCATCGGCTTCGATTTCAACAGTGTAGTTCGTCATTACATCAGGGCGATCTAGAAAATAAGTGATTTTACGAAAACTTTCGGCCTCGCATTGAGTACAAAAAATACCTTGAGATAAATACAAACCTTCGCAAGATTTATTTTCTTGAGGATTGATTTCGACAACGATTTCGATCGTAAAATGGTGGGGTACACGGTGAATTATGAGTGTTTCTTCGGATGTTGAGTATTCATTTGGAGTGAGTGGTTTAGAATCTAACTTGATTGAGATGAGTTTAAGATTAACTCCTTGTAAAATTAAAGGACTTTCGTTTTGTTTGGTGATCTGAATAAGTGATCTGACTATTGTTTTTGTTTCGTGTAAATCAAAGAACAAATAGACTGATTCAAATTTAAAATCGGGTGATTTGTAATGAGATAAATATTGTCTTTGTGGAGTGCTGGATTGTGAATCAATTTTCATAAAAATTATCCTTATATTAAGTCTGATTTTAATTGCAAAAATATCTCTATTCGGAGGTAATAAGTAAAGATGATAACACTTTATGATGTCATGAGTAAAGGATGTCTGAATATGCTTCCACATTTAATGCAAACACAAAAATTTCAATGGATTGATTTAACATCGCCAACCAAAGAGCAGTTATTGGAGTTAAATCAAATCCTGGGTTTGCCTAAAAAAGTTGTTTTTAATTGTTTAGATCCTGATTATTTACCACATGTTGAGGTTTATGGTTCGACATCATTTGTTGTGTTGCGGCTACCGGAACCGAATACTAAGTTTGACGCAGATACAGTTCAGGAATTGACCACAAAAATAGCGTTATTTGTTCGCAGTGATAAAGTTATAAGTATACATAGGCTGCCGCTTGAGCAAATTATCAATATTCATAAAAAAGTAAAAGTTTTAGAAGATTCAGACATTTCGAGTTTTCAGTTGTTAAGTTTTTTCTTTGAACAGGTGGCGCATACTTTTGAAGAACCACTGAGTCAGTTAGAACGTAAAATGGAGCATTTTGAGCAAAGTATTTTTCAATCGACAAGATCTAAAGCATTGTTGCCTGAAGGTTATTACATTAAAAGAAAAGCATCATCATATAAAAAAGTTTTAAAATTTACCTTGGATATTATGGGGACACTTTCTCAAAAAAATGATTGTCCTTTTGGGATATGGCAGGAAAGTAAAGATAAATTAGAGCGATGTTTATTTTATGCTGATGATATTTTTGAAAATACACAAGGACTTTTAAATTTGTATTTATCGATACAATCACAAAAGACAAATGAAGCATCATATAAGACAAATGAAACAATGCGTGTATTGACTATTTTATCAATCTTCTTTTTACCGTTAAATTTTTTAGCGGGTGTTTTTGGAATGAATTTCACACACATGCCAATTTTGAATAATGAATATGGTTTTTGGATCTCTTTAGTTTTGATGCTGGTTGTTACCTTGAGTCTTTTGTTTTACCTTATGACTAAGGGCTGGATAGATCACAGAGATAAGTCCGTAAAAACTGTTAAGGAACTGTAAACAAAAAATTATTATCTAAAAACCATAAAGTATTTTCCATGAACAACAGAAAAGGAGTTCATGGAATTAGATTTAGAATTAATTGTATCGTTTTGTGATGAGGCATCAGATTTGTTAAACAGATGGGAGCAGATTTGTTTACAAATCAAAAAGCAACCAAACTCTGATGTATGGCAAGAGATGTTCAGAATTGCTCATAATATTAAAGGTGGATCTAGAGCTGTTGGCTTATTAGAGTTTGGTGACTATATCCATAAAATCGAAGATGGTATAACGCTTTTACGAGATGGTAAAGTGAAGACTTCTGATGCTGTCATTTCCTCATTGTTAAAAGCACATGAAATATTAGTTGATTGGATTACGCAAGCCAAAACAAATCCAGCATATTCTCCCAAAATTCAAACATTCTTGAATCAGTTTGATGATATTATGAATGGAAAAGACTCTGTGATTTTGGAAGAAGTTAAAGAATTTAACAATTCACAACAGCCTGAAGTCATACAACACGAAAGTGATGAGAATAAAGGTGTAAACTTAAGCGAAAAAGCTAATGTGCAGTTAGCGACATCGTCAAATCAGAAAAAAAATAAATCACGAGGCACACATAAAACGAGTATTTCAGCGAATGAAACAATTCGTATATCAGCACAAAAGTTAGATTTACTTATTCAATCCATCGGAGAGTTGTCAATACATCAGTCAATTGCATGGCATACTAAAAATCAAACCAATGCTGAACAAATGAAAACATTTATTAATTCTCTTCAGCTAGGTCAAAAAATTACAAAAGAACTTTATGAAAAGGCACTCTCTTTAAGAATGCAACCCTTAAATTCAGTATTTCAAAGGTTAGAAAGAAACATTATAGATATTGCACAGACACTTCAAAAGGAAGTTGTTGTTTCGCTTGATGGTGGAGATGTTGAATTAGATAAAACTGTTATTGAAAAAATTATCGATCCATTAACACATATTGTTCGAAATGCTGTTGATCATGGTGTTGAAATGCCAGATGTTCGTAAAGCTTGTGGTAAACCTGATCAAGGACAAATTACGATATCTGCACATCAAGATGCATTTGGAGTGGTGTTAATTATTAAAGATGATGGTAAAGGATTGATTGCAGATAAAATTTTAAAAAAAGCGATCGAGAAAAAAATTGTTCCAGAAAACACTCAAATTCCAGAATCAGAAATTTTAAATTTGATCTTTTTACCTGGCTTTTCAACAGCTGATAAAATTACAGATGTTTCTGGTCGTGGTGTTGGAATGGATGTTGTGAGTAAAGCACTTTATGACTTGCATGGAACCGTTAGAATTGAAAGTGTACCGCATCAGGGAACTTCTTTTATTATTACATTGCCAACGACAGTCAGTATCATTGATGGCATGATTGTTACTTTGGCTGGGCAAAATTATGTTATTCCTGTGGGTGCAGTTGAAGAGGTTATTAATTCAAATAGATATTCGACTGATTCGACAGGATCTATGATTTGTTTGCGAGATCAAGTTGTTCCTATCTATGATTTAGGACAAGCACTCAAACATAACAAACATATTGATAAATCAGAGAGAAGAGCAATGCTGATTTGCCGCACGGGTAAAGAAAGGATTGCATTTCAAGTTGATCGCGTATTAGGACAACAACAAATTGTTATTAGACCATTAAATGAAAATATTGATGGTGTTTTTGGATTATTGGGTGGAACGATTTTGGGTAACGGTGAACCTGGGCTGATTATTGATATTCCATCGTTAACAGAACATTATGTGGGTTTAAATAAACGTAAGAAAGAGGCAGCGGCATGACAAACGAAAATGAACTCAGATTTATAATCTATAAAATTGGTGACGAAACTTATGGGAGCCCACTTTTATCTGTTCGTGAGGTTTTGGAGTTTCAAGCGCCTAAGTTTATGCCTAATATGATTAAATCATTTTCTGGTGTAATTAATGTTCGTGGAGCCATAGTTGGCGTTATTGATATGCGATTAAAGTTTGGATTTCCAGATACTCATCAACGAAAAACAGCAATGCTTTTATGTGATACTGATCGTGGGCCAATTGCTGCTGTTGTCGACTGTATTGATTGTGTTTTAGAAATTAGCGAAAGCAACATGGAAAAAGAGCCGCCAATTCGTTCAAAAGTGGCAAGTTCATATTTGATGGGTGTTGCAAAAAATAAAGAGCAATTAATTACAATTATTGACTTACAAAAAGCCTTAACTGAAGAGGAATTTAAACTTGCTGTTTAAGCATTTTAAATTGAGGGAGAATCTATGTTGAGTAAATTTAAAAATATTACATTTGTTATATCTGCACTTTGTTTTATTATTTTAGGTGGCGAAGTGACAATCGTGGCCGTGGCAATTACAAAAGCACAGGCTTTGTTAAAGCAATTAAATGCAGTTGCGAATGTGCAATTGCCATCATCAAGATTAGTATCAGCCGCTGACATGCAGCACGATCACATTCGCGGTGTGGTGTATGAGTATTTTCATCATAAAAATAAAAATAATAAAGAAGCAATGGCTGAATTAGTTCATGAGTTTGATGAATCAAGTAAAATTTTTACAAACAGTATGGACGAGTTTTCGAAGTTAAACTTGCCAGAGAGTATTAAAGAAGAAGCTATCAAAGTGAGAGTTGATGTTGATCAATATATAAAATCAGGTCATGATATTATTCAATCAGGAATGCCCATTGATAAATTGGCCGCAGTTGAGAATGAATTTAAATCTAAATTTGATAAGCTTGAAGAATCACTTGAAGGTCTTAATAAAAAAATTGATGATCAAGCAAAATTAACTTCAAATGAAGGTGAAAATATTGTTTCGACAATTTTTTGGTTAGCCTTAGCGGGAATATTTGTTGCAATTAGTTTGACGGTGTATTCAATTCTTAAAATAAGAGCATTAGTTTTTGAAAAAATTGGAATTCTTGATGCCGCAGTTAAAAAATCATCAGATATTGGTGTGCAGTTGTATGATAGCTCGCATCAGTTATCTTTGTCGAATCAAGAGCAGGCGGCGGCTGTTCAAGAGTCAAGCTCTGCATTAAGTGAAATTAGTTCAATGATTGCGCAAACAACAGATAATGTTAAATTATCTCAATCTACAGCGGAGCAGGTTTATAGTAAATCTGTTGAAGGACGCCAAGTGATGGAAAGAATGACGCATTCTATGACATCAATTCAAAAAGCAAATCAGCAACTTCAAGATATTACACGCGTTATTGAAGAAATTTCAACAAAAACATCAGTTATTAACGATATAGTTTTTAAAACTCAATTACTTTCATTTAATGCCTCCATTGAAGCTGCGCGAGCTGGACAGCATGGTCGTGGTTTTGCTGTGGTTGCAGAAGAAGTTGGTAATTTAGCTGAAATGTCTGGGCACGCGGCCAAAGATATTGAGTTGTTATTAGGAGACTCACAGCGACGTGTTCGTGAAACATTAGAGTCTATTCAAGCTCGAGTGGGTGATGGTTCTCGAGTAAGTGATCAAGCTAATAATGCATTTAATGAGATCGCAGAAAAAATTGATATTATTAATCATCAAATGAAGGCGATTAGTGAAGCAACTCAGCAGCAATCTGTAGGTATTCAACAGGCAAATGCGGGGATGACACAAATTGATGTGTCCGCGCAAAAAAACAATACTAATGCACAAACAAATTTAACTCATTCAGAACAACTCAAAGTAGAATCATTAAGATTATCTCAAGTGACTGAAGATTTACGTCAGTTTTTCATTGGAAATTCGACATTGATAAGTCAATTTATAACTCCTAAAAAGCAATCAAATGTTGAAGTGAGTTCTGAGGTTAAAAATGACCATAATGAACTTCTGATGTTAGCTCGCGAAATTGCAAATCAAAGCACTTCAAGTACGACTCAAAAAACACAATCAGATGAAAATACGACAGATTATAGTCAATTTAAAAAAATAGGTTAATCATATGGCGTTAAGTGCCCCAGAAATGGAAGTCATATATTTTTTGGCTGAAAAGCTGACTGGATCAAGTCAGCAAGGGGCTTTTCGAAAAGAAGTATTGGTCACCAATATTGAAAGACGATTGCAGGAAACTAAAAAAGCAACACTGATTGAGTATTTAAAGTTTGTTGCAAAAAATCCTTTAGAAAAAGATGCTTTGATTTCTGCGTTAACTATTCATACGACGTCTTGGTTTCGAGAACCACCACATTTAAAAATTTTAGAAAATTATATTAAAAAAGAATCGTTGAAAAGTAATTTGCAAACATTTAAAATTTGGTCAGCAGCTTGTTCGACAGGTGAAGAACCGTACACTTTTTCAATTTTTTTGAGTGAATTAAAAACACAATTTAAAAATTTTGATTTCATTATACATGGATCTGATTTGGACCCTAAAAGTGTTGAAAAAGCTATACAAGCAAGCTACAGCGGAATTGGTTTGTATGACATCCCTGAGAAATATCATAAGTGGATTACGAAAATTGAAAATCAGTTGTTATCTGGGACAGTTGATAAAAAAACTGAAAAATTAAAAATTAAACTGAAACCCGAAATCAAAAACAAATGCCAATTTTATGTCAACAATCTTGTAACATTAAATGCAAATCAACTTTTGCAACAGTATGATATAATTATTTGTCGAAATGTTCTTATTTATTTTAATAAAGAAACAGTTAACCAAGTCATTCACAACTTACTATCTCGATTGAAAGACGGTGGGTTACTTATTTTAGGGCATAGCGAATCGTTTAATGAAACACCTGTTAATTTAAAAAGTTTAGGAAGTTCTTCGTATATTAAAATGAACTCCGAAATGATTCTAGAAGAGCAGGAGAAAAGTCATCATGATAAGTTTAAATCTGTTAAAATTGAAAAAAAATCTATTTTAATTATTGATGATTCTCCAACAATTCGTGCTGTTTTACGTAAAGCGCTTGCGGGTGCAGATTATGTTATTGAAGAATCAGAAACAGCTGAGGATGCAACTCATAAAGTAGCACAAAGTAAGTACGATGTTATTACTTTAGATTTAAATTTACCTGGAGAAAACGGGATAGATTGGTTAAAAAAACAACGAAGTCTCGGCTTAAAAACTCCAATTATTATTTTGAGTGAATCGAACAAACACGAGGCTGAAAAAGTGTTTGGTGCATTTGATGGTGGTGCTCAAGAGCATTTTACAAAAAAACAACTCAATGAAAATCCAGCTGAAGTTTTTAATATTATAAAATCTCTCAGTCAAAATAAAGAGCATATTAAATCTTGGCAGGCATCACTGAGAGCATTTAATTTTAATCATTTTTTGCCGCAAATCATTATGATTGGTGCAGGCACTGGCGGGCCTCAAGCAATTTTAGAGATTTTAAACTTAGTTAAAAGGCCATGTCCGCCCATTGTTATTGTTCAACATATGAGTACTGATTTTTCAGATGCATTTTTAAAAAAAATCACTGAAGAAACAGGGTTTTTAACTGGAGAAGTGAGTCGTACACAGGCTTTAAACGACAATACAGTCTACACTGCATTGGGTGACTATCACCTTGAATTAGAGATGAGACAAAAGAAATTGTTTTTAACTGAAAGTTTAGCTCCTGCAGTCAATGATCGTCGGCCAAGTATAGATTTGTTTTTTAATTCGGCTAGTCGCTTAGCAATTTCTGGTTTAGCAGTTGTTCTATCTGGAGCAGGGCATGACGGTGTTCGTGGATTGTATGAGCTATCGAAAAAACAAAACTTCTACACGATTGCTCAAGATGAATTTTCAGCAACAGTTTTTGATTTGCCAAAAAAATGCTTAGAATTAGGTTGTATTTCATATTTAGGATCATCAACTGATATAGCCAGAGAAATTAATAAACATTGCGGTGTTACTAAAATAAAAACAAAAGGAGCAGCATGATGTCTACTTGGATGCTGATTTCTTTTTATGAGTAACAAGTTAAATAATACAGAGTTAAATATTTTGTATAAACTAGTTGAAGATATTACGGGAACTTCGCAAGAGGGATCTAAAAAGAAAGAAATTATACAAAATTCAATTGTTTTAAGAATGAATACTTTAAAGATAATTGATTTTTTTCAATACTTAAAAATTTTGAAAACGAATCAAAATGAGTATGATTATTTTGTTCATTTAATCACTATACACACGACATCATGGTTTCGTGAGTTACCTCATTATGTTGAAATGGAAAAAAGGATCATTGATCTTTTCCAAAAAGGTCAGAGGCATTTTAGAGTTTTATCGTTGGCTTGTTCGACAGGACAAGAAGTTTATTCATCTGGATTAATGATGGAACTGTTGTGTAAAAAATATCCACAGATGAGTTATGAAATTATTGGTTCTGATATAGATAGTGTGAGTTTAGAGATTGCATCTAAGTGTATTTATAAAAATGATGATCTTTCTCAGATACCTAAAAAGTATCATCAATTCATTTTATTAGGTTTTGATAAAAATAATGGATTTTTTACTTTAGAAAATAATTTACGAAATAAAATAAGTTTTAAAAAAATTAACTTAAAAGAGTTGCATTTAAATCTGCAAAATCAAAAGTTTGATTTTATCTTTTTAAGAAATGTTTTGATTTACTTTGATTTTACTGACGCTTTAAAACTACTTTCGAATTCTGCGCAGCTTCTTTCTGATCAAGGATTGTTGATGTTAGGGCATAGTGAATTTCCAAATGAAATACCAGTAGAATTGATTCGACATAATTCATCTTGTTTGCGTAAAAATTTGAAAATCAATTCAAAAATGAATATGCAACCAAATCAGAATCAAAACAATTCAAAGCTGTCTTTGTCAGAAACTGGAGCGCCAACTCGGCGTCGATTGCTATTAATTGAAGATTTTAAGGTTATTCGAGCATCGATAATATCAGCATTGACTGATTGTAATTTTATAATTGATGAAGCCTCGTCTGCGGAAGAAGCATCAGTTATGTTAGAGCAGCGGAGCTATGATTTAATTACGCTTGATATTAATTTACCAGGTGAAAGTGGGACACAGTGGTTACGTCGTCAGAGAGCTCACGGCTTAAAAACTCCAATCGTGATTATCTCATCAACCGAAGCTAAGGAAGCGGCTTTGGTTTTTGGCGCATTATCTGATGGTGCACAGGATTATATTAGTAAGGAAGTTTTGTATAAAAATCGTGGAGAATTTGTTACAATGATTAATACATTAATTTATTCTGACAAAAAAGAACGAAAAAGTTTACCTATAATAAACAAAAATAAAATTGTAATGCAATCTGAGATGAATAAAATTATTCCTGAAGTGATTGTTATCGGTGCTAGCACTGGTGGTCCAGATGCTCTTTGGAAATTATTAAAAAATTTAGGATCTAACACCCCTCCTATAATTATTGTTCAGCATATCAGTGTTCAGTTTGCAGAACATTTCGCAGTCACTTTAAAACGTGTTGCTGGTGTTGAAGTCAGTGGACATATTGATGGTGAGATTTTAAAAAGAAATCATATCTATGTGGCAAGAGGGGATTATCATTTAACTGTTAAATCCTCTGAGAAGGGGCTGTATATTTGTCATGATCAATCGGCGATTGTAAATGGTTTTCGACCAAGCGTTGATGTCTTATTTGATTCAATAGCGCAGCTTAAAGAACCCGCTATGGCTATTCTTTTAACTGGTATGGGTGCTGATGGAGCTTTAGGTATGAAGAGGATTCATACGAGACCAAATACCTATACAATTGCTCAGACAGAAGAGTCTTGTATCGTTTTCGGTATGCCTAAAGAAGCTATTGAGATGGGCGCTGTTAATTTTGTTGGTGATTTAACCGAAATTCGCAAACAAATTGAAGCAAGTGCGAATCAAGTGACTGTGCATAAGAATAAAAAAGTAGGTTAATTGAAAACTAGTCTAGGGTCTAAGATCCATTTGGATTCTTTTTATGAGACTATATTCAATAAATTTTGTTAATGAAGGAAATTTTATGATTGATATTAATATTGAGCAACAAGAAGCAGAGTTTCAAATAGGAGAATTATTTATATCACGAACAGATAAGCGTGGTATAATTGAGTATTGTAACTCAGTTTTTACAAGAATATCAGGTTACTCTGAGGAGCAACTCATTGGAGCTCCACATAAAATTATTCGTCATAGAGATATGCCTAAAAGTATTTTTAAAATTTTTTGGAATAAACTTCAAGCCAATGAGTCAGTGGTGGCATATGTGAAAAACCGTGCTGCTGATGGGAAATATTATTGGGTTTTAGCAACGGCCTATCCGTCCCCTGATCAAAATGGGTATCTTTCGATTCGAATAAAGCCACTTTCTTCTATGTTAGAGAAAGTTAAAGAATTATATAAACACATTTTGCAAGTTGAGCAGGAAAAAGGATTGGATGAGGGTGTTAAGGTTCTCATGCAAGAAATTAATAAAATGGGTTTTGCAACGTACGAAGAATTTATGATTCATTCTATTTACGAAGAATTTTCGTGTGTTTCACCTACGAAAAAAATGAAATCTATTCATAAAAATAACTCAGTTGATAAATACGTGATGACAATTGCAAATATATATATGGAGATGAGAATATTATTTACGAACAGCTCTCATAAGTTTTCAACGGTGGTGTATCCTCTCAAAAATTTTTTGCAAGCTAAGTCTGAGTTTGAAAATGGATCACTTCAAATTTCACAAGTTTGTGAGCGCTTAGAGTTTTTATCTGTAAATATGTCGATATCTGCTCATAAGCTAGGTAAACTAGGTGGTACTTTATCTGTCGTTGCGAGCTCGTTTCAAACAACAGCACAAAAAATTGTGAAAGATTTTGATGATTTTCAAAAAAAATCTAATTTAATTGTAGGGCAAATACAAAATGTATTTTTAAGTTTAGCTTGCTCAACAGTTCAAAATGAAATGTTAGGTTTTGCAACGAGTGAAATTTTAGAGAAGTTAACAGCTGTTCATGACGGATTAGAACAAAAACCAATGGCGTTAGAGATTGAGCATGCGATTAAACAAACTGAAGAGTTGTTACAAGGTATTGATTTCTACTTTATGCCTTTAATAAAAGATGTCGAAAAATTTTATGCTTTAATTAATTCTAACCATCGAAATCTTATTCAGCTGGGTGACCTTGTGACTCAATTGGATTTAATTAAGACAGGGGGAAAGCTTGAAGGATCAAGATCAAATGAAATTGTTCAAAGTTTTGAACCTTTTATTATTGAAATGAATGAGTTTATCGATGGGGTTCAACAACCTGTTAATAAAATTCTTTATTTAATTAAAGGGCTTGAAAATTCATTTATGGATGTATTAGCTGCCGGAAAGCATCTTGAGTTCGTAGCTCAAGAGATGCAGGTTTTATTGCGAGATCTTAAAAAAGCACAAGAGCGTTATCAGGAGTTGCAAGAAGTGGCAATTTAAAATCGAATATTGGTTTCAAGCTGAGTTTTATTGTTCTCATCGATAATTCTCACTTGAGCGATTTTCTTTTTCCAATCAATATTGATGAGTCCGAAGTTTGTAAATAAAAAAGCTTCAGAAATATAACTTGAGTCTTTTTCTGGGGTTTTACTTCGTGATGGGCGATTAATTGCGCTTGAAGTGACTTCGTGAATTTGACCAAGCCCTTTTATATTGTACTGAGATATTGCAGCTAGGTGTCGATCACCAGAGAGAATAATTGAATTTTTGATTTTATGCTTTTTAAGTAAGTTGAAAAATTTTTCGCGTTCTAAAGGAAAATTTCCCCATTTTTCAAAATAGTGATCGTTAGGTATAAGTTGAATTGAAGAAATAATGAGTCGTAAATGTGCGGGCTTTTTTAATTCCGATTCAAACCATTGCCATTGTTCAGCGCTAAGAACTTGCGACTTTTTATCCTCACTCGGTAAATATATTTTAGGTAAAAGATCATCTGTTTTTAAGGGATCAAAATCTGGATTTTTGTTGAGTTGTGAGCGATCCCAACGAGTATCTAGCAAAATAACTTGAACTTTTTTCGTTTTGCCAATGATACGGCTATGATAAAGTGCTTTTTGATTTGTAGGTAATGTTGGTTTAAGATAGCCCCAATACTTGAGGAATGCTTTTTTTGCCTCTTCCTTTTCTGGATTATCAAATCCACCGTCATTTTGTCCGTAATCATGATCATCCCAAATGGCTAAAAATGGAATGGACTCTCTTAATTTAACAAACTCTGAAACTTTATTGAGCTTGATGTATTGATCAACGATAGGTTTATCTTCTTTTTTCGAAGCATAAACATTGTCTCCCATCATGATAAATAATTCTGGGTTGTTTTTTTCGATCATAGACCAAATGGGTTGAGGTTGATTCTGATCAGCACATGAACCAAAACCAATTGTTTGAAGGTCTTTTGACGTATTCAAACTGCGGTAGGGGATGTTAAGTAAAGCTTCTTTAGAGTTATCCACCATTGGACGTATTTTCTCTTTAGTTTGAAAACTAGATGGTATCAGCGTCGTTGAAGAGCATGATGAAGTCATTGTGGCTAAGACAATTAAAAAAAATAGAGACAAAAAAGGTATTTGTGATGGTGTAGATAATTTCATAATTAAATTGAATCTAATAATTAACGTTTGATCAAGTCTTTAGTCTGTAGGGGTTGATTATTTAATGATTTTTTAATAGATGCCGATAATAACTTTGTATGAGTTCAATCATGACTGAAAAAAAACGAAAATACCCGAGAAAGTCGTTTAATAAACCTGTAGCGTTTATATGTAAGGGAATAGCTACAGTGGCAGACGGGGTTGAAATTGGAGAGGGAGGGTTATCTTTGCAAACTGAGTTTGCACTCAACCTATCAGATAAAATTGTGATTAATTTTTACCTTCCTCAAGCAGGTTTTTTTTCAGTTCGTGCTGAGGTTAAAAACACGGTTCCAGCGCAGGTGACTAAAAAGAATAGTATGGTTTATGGACTAGGGTTTGTGGATGTTCCGTTATCACTTAAAAGAATGATTCGAGCATATGTTGCGAGAACTTTACATGATCAAGAAGATTTGATGACTGCAATTCAAGCAAAGTCTTAACTGAGTTTTATCATTTTAAAGATATAAAAAAATAAAACTCTGTGGTAACCACAGAGTTTTTAAGATTCAAATCCAACATTAGATATTAAATTAGATTACTTAGCTGAGAGAGCTTTGTGAACCTGAGCAGACAAACGAGAAACTTTACGAGCTGCAGTTTGTTTTGAAAAAGCACCTTTTTGCGCAGCTTTCATCATTTTGCTAACAAATGCAGATAGTAAAGTTTGAGCACTTTTTAGATCTTTATCTTTCAGTGCTTTAAGTAAAGATTTTTCACCAGAACGTGCAGTAGATTTACGAGCAGTGTTTACGGCGTTTTTACGAGTTGATTGACGAGCTCTTTTAGCTGCTGACTTATGTTGTGCCAAGGTATAACCTCCAAAAAATATGTCTGATATTACAGAACGAACCAAAGTAGTTAACACAGAGAATCTATTGAATCAAGTAGGTATTCTTAAAAATGCGTTAAAAATGGCCTTTGGAACTATCTTCAGTCGTATTTTGGGTTTATTCAGAGAAGTTTTGCTTGCAGCATTGTTTGATAAAAGCGTCACTGATGCGTGGAATGCTGCCTTTAGATTACCCAATCTGTTTCGTCGCGTGTTGGGTGAGGGGGCAATATCAGCTAGTTTTGTACCTGTATTTATTGAAACTCAAGCAAACGATCGAAATAAAGCACAAAATTTAGTCAGTGCTGTGTATACAATTTTTTTGTTTGTTTTGGTAATGGTAACAACATTAGGTGTTCTTAAGCCTCATTGGATATTACATGTATTTTTAGATGCGAGTTACATTCAGAATGCTGAAAAGTATTTGATGACGCAAAGAATGTCTCAAATTATGTTTGGTTTTGTTTTTTTTGTGAGCTCTTTTGCATATTTTGCGAGTATTTTAAATGCTCTTGGTCGATTTTTTTTACCAGCAATTGCTCCAACATTTTTAAATATAACTATGGTTATTTCAACAGTTTGGCCTAAAGGTTGGTTGTCGGAAGAGGCTAATAAATACAGTGACCAACTGGCTTGGGGGGTATTTATTGGTGGCGTATTACAGTTTGTTTGTTTAATTCCATCTTTAAAAAAGGCAGGTTATTTGCCAAGCATTACATTTAAATGGAATACAGTCGGTGTTAAAAAAATATTTAAAAATTTATTTCCCGGTATGCTGGGAATAGGTTTGTTTCAAATAACTTCAATTGTTAATTTAAAATTTGCTTCGAGTTTAACTGAAGGGACGATTTCCTATATTCATTATGTTGATCGTTTAATTGAATTACCATTGTCATTAATATCTGTGAGTTTGGGAACAGCTTTGTTGCCAATGCTATCTCATTTATGGGTGCAAAATAAAAAAGAAGAAATGTCACGTCGAGCTCAGTATTATTTGCAGTTAAATTTATTTATTTCAATCACTACAGCCTGTGGAGCTTATGTTTTGGCTGAACCCATCATCAGATTGTTGTTCGGTCGAGGATTGTTTAACTCTCAGGATGTTATTGCGACGGCACTCATTTTAAAATCGTATTGCTGGATTTTGATTTTTTATAGTGGTGTGCGTGTTATGACACCAATATACTTTGCTACAAAAAATACTTGGCTGCCATCGTTAGCATCATTAGGCTCATTAATTGTTCATATTATATTAGCTCCTTTTTTAATAAATCTTTATGGTCTTCAAGGACTAATGGTTTCAACAATCATCAGTGCAAGTTTAAATTTCTTTGGATTACTTTTATTATGTAAGATTATGATATTTAATTTTAATTATAGAGAGTTTGTTATTAATGTTTTGATTTATTCAGTTTTTGGCGTTGCGATTATTGGATTCGCTAATATGTATTTTGTTTTTTTAAAATATATTCCTTCGTTGTCCTCACTTGTTTTAACTTTTATTTTAGTTTTGTTTGTGTTTTTAATTATGGCCGCTTGGTTATTTCCGTTAGAAGTTGACCGAATTAAACAAAAAATTAAAGGGAAAAAATATGTTTGATGTTTATGGGATTTCAAATTGTGATACAGTCAAAAGGGCAATTTCTAAATTAAATACATTAGGTATTAAATTTAATTTTATAGATTTTAAAAAAAATCCGCCAACAATAGCTCTTTTGCAAAAATGGTTTGATCAAAAACAAGAATTACCAGTGAATAAAAAGGGACCTACATTTCGAAAAATAAAAGAAGAGTTCGAACAAGCGTCGTTAAAAAAACAAATGCAACTGCTGATTGAAAACTCATCGGCCATCAAAAGACCTATAATTGAAAAAAATAATCAAATTATATTTTTAGGCTATGATGAGTTGTTTTATAATCAACTCAAATAAAAAAGCCCTGATTAAATTAAATCAGGGCTTCAATCATTTTAATTATGCAATAGTTTTTTATTTATTTTTAGCTTGCACATCAAAAGCAATAAGTTGAGCTGTGTGTCTTAAAGCTTTATTTTTAAGTTCTACTCGACAAGCAACATCAAGCATGACGCGACCGCGAGACATAATTTTCCCTGAGGCATTTTTTACGTTAAAGACAACGTCAAATTTTGCAGGTGCTGTAATACCGACCTGACCTTTTTTTGCGTTGGCTTCTGCAAGAGCTACGCTTTTAGTGTGTTTTGCAACATTGGATTTTGGAAAAGCACCTTCAAGTGAAGCTGTTATGCCTTGAGCCTTTTGTTCTTGGGTAATTTTCAAGCCCTCCTCAAGTACGGTCAATTGAACTGCTGATCTTAATTTCTTTTGATCGTCAGATAAATCCAGTTCCTGAGTGTCGAGCGTTAAATTTTGATCTGAAGCAGTTGTCGTGTTCGTTAAAATTACACGAGAGGCTGTTTCTTTGATTGTTCGAATTAATTCAGAATTGCTACAAGATTTTGTTTCAACATATTGTAACTTGCTCATTTCGCTTTCGGCAAAAGCAGAGCTGATGGTCATTAAAAAAACAAGTGTGGTTAAAATTAATTTTTTCATAAAGTTTATCTCCGCTTTAATTATTTAGATTGTAATTCTTTAAGTTTAGCACGAGGTACATATTTGATTGTTGTTACATAATCAAATTTCTTTTGACTCACTTTTTCACCGTTTAACTCATGTGGCATACCTGCATGTACGACAAACCCAGTTGGTGAGTAATTGCGAACACTTGCTGCTTGGTTGAGTTGTGCCCGGTAACCTTCCTTAACTTGTGCAGGAGCAGGCATTGCCTGTGGCACTTGCATGCCCATCGCTTGATAAAATTGTGGAGGCATTGGTAAATTCATAATAGCACTAAAGTAAGTATTTGTTTGAGCGATGAGAGGAGCCATAAGTGCAGCAACACCTTTATGGCCATTTGATAAACCTTTTGCCTCTCTGTCTTTCCCTGGTAAAGCAAAATTAATAAGTTCCGAAGTTAATTTTGTATCAGCACCAACTTGTTGAATAAGCATTGGTATGCCATCAGTCATACCAAATAAATCTTGGTCTGAAGCTTTTCCTCCAGCAAAAGCTGATCCGAAAGTTTGCATAGGTTTAAAAAATTCTGATATACACGAAGGTGTTTTTCCTTTTTTGAAGTCCGACGCTGTCGTATCGGGATTACAGTCTCTTAATGATAAAACTGTCCACGCGAATTCCGAACAAAACATTTGTAAGTGTTGATTTTGTTTTAAATCTTGTCCCAACAGTAAACGGCCTGTATCCGCAACAAAACCAAGGTCACCATTTCTATACATAGGGCTATTGTAATCAGAGTTAAATGATAATTTTGATGGATAGATCGACTTGCTACGAGCTTGCGCAAGTGCCTTTTCAAACCATTTTTGGATATTTGATCGTTGATCTTCTGTTAGACGTGGTCTTAGTACATGCAACATGAGGTTTGAATTATCACTTGTGAAATGATTTGAATCTAAAGCTGATTTAGCAAAGCCAACGGATGCGCCACCTAACATTTCAGAATCCATAGGCATATCTATGTTATAAACAACTTTTTTACCATTTTCGGTGACAACAACCGCAGTTGAAATATGTGTTGCTAATAACTGTAAAGCTAAGTACTGAAGTGAGTTCGCAAATAGGGGACGAGTTGATACAATAGCATCACCTGTTCGAATAACGTTATTTTCAGCAAGTTGCTGTGCTGCCTTTAAACGCGATTCTTGAGGTGCTAAAGTCATTCTTAAACCCAATGCTGTTCCTTGCGCACTTTGAGCTCCAATCGACACATAGTCTGTCATTACTAATGAATCAGAATCATCAGATTTACTGATAAAAGAAACTTTATGACTGCCTTCATTTAGATTGAGCATCGATTTGGCTGGAAAGGTTTCATAAAAAGCCACTGACGGATTAAGAACAGAAGACTGAGTCGCTTTACCAAGTACACCTTCGATACCAGCAGCTATTTGATTATTAAAAGGGTTTTTACCCAGACGGTTAACTATTGGTGCCGCCATAGTGGTGCTAGTTACAAGTGCTGTGCTTAGAAATACATTTAAAGCTACTTTTATATTCATATCAAATCTCCATTAAATTATTGAGTTAAATAAATTCAAGGGAAGTGTTTCAAAATGAGTGCCTGATATGAGCGATTTAAATCGTAATAAGAAGATATAACAGAATCAAATGCGATGAGTGACAATAATTGCAAGCCCTAGTGTCTACTTTATTAACAGGGCGTTGTTAACTGATACGGATACGGATTTTTGTTGAAGACAGATATTTTTTGAAAAGATAATAAATAGAGTATAACTATTTATTATCTTTTAAGCCTTGATAAGTATCATTAATTTTTTGTTGTTTTTCAACTTCTGATGCCCAACGTTTAACTTCAATTTCATAACCTTTTCGCTTATTGCTCCAAGTCACTTCTTCAGACGCTAGTCCACGAAGTGATTGAATCGTTTTTGATTCTTGTCCTCTGAGTTCAAGATCACGAGCTTTCCATGATTTTTTGTCTTCTTGTGCCATTTGTAATTGACTTGTATAATCCATAATGAGTGTTTCACGTTGGATTTGATTTTGTTTGATTTGAGAAAGAAGTTTTTCGAGTTGCTCGATTTGAATTCGCTCTTGTTCCTGTTTTTGTTTTTCAGATAAAATGAGCTGTTGGATTTCTTTCTCCTGTAAGATTGATTTTTTATATGACTCGTTGTTGCTTAAAATTTGTTGTGTTACAGATTCTTTTTGCTTTTGAACTGTGTTTTTTGCTTTAGTAATTTCAGCTATATTTTTATTAACAGTTTCTAAATTTTTTGTATATTCATCTTGATTTTCTTTAGAGTTTTGTAGATTTGATTTTATTTTATCAAACCCCTCAGTTGTTGTGTACACATCAGCAGATACTTTTGCTGTGAAGAGCATTAAGATGATGATGGCCGTTTGTTTTGAGTTTATTTTTTTAGTTTGAATCATACACATATCCTTTTATTAAATTAAATTACTTATCTGATTGTTGGGCTAATTCGTCTTTTTGGCAGACATTTTTTAAAGATGATCTGTAATGTCCGATTTCATCTTCCCAAACTTCACCTTTAAATTTCCATTGATAACTGTTTTTAGCATCTTCATTTAATGAAGCTGGTGCTTTGTCAGTTGATTTTATATCGCCGCCAGCCATTTGAAATCGAATGTGTTCGCCGGCACCTGAGTATATTTCGTAAGATAAGACCTCTTTTTGATCGATAAGATGTTCTAAAGTTCCGACAAAGTCAGCATATCGCATCTGTAAATTTTTTGCTGCTTTTAAACGTAAAACATCTTCTTCTTTTGCTAAGCGGGTGATTGCTGCTTCACGCATTTTTTTGATGCCTGCGCTCGCTCTAGAATATATAAAGTGTTCAATGGCTTTAGATTGAGATTTGACTTCGAGAACTGCTAATTCATCGCTTTTTTTATTATTTCGTTTAGCATCTAAATATTCACTTTTTGTTTTCAGCATTGTCAGCCGAGCTTCACGCTCTTTTTTTATGATATCTATTGCAACCTTATTAAATTTAATATTTTCATCTTCGTAATTATTGATTTGTTTTTGTACGCTCATATATTGTGGATGTCTTGCGAGTTCAACAATAAAAGTTCGAGGTAATCCACTAATGCTTTCCTGGTCAGTATTTTTTAAAAAACTTTTAACTAAGTCGTAATATGAAATAGGATCTTTTTGTTGTTCTTTAAATGTGTTCAATCTTGAAAATATATTTTTATATTTTTTGTTAAGATCATTTAAAACATGTATGCCATCACCGTATTGGCACAAGTTTAAATAGCCCACTGTTCGTACTATATATGTTTCCGGAGCATACGCCTTTTTAAAATATTCAGTGTGTAAACTAAACATGTTTCCTGCGGCACCCTCATTGTCACCAGCCAGTACTTGTGTCCATGCTTGCTCGATCATTCCTTGCAACCATTGACCTGACGATTTATCAACTTTTAAGTAGTACTTATAAGCTGTTTTGTATTCTGCTTTTTGAAAATATAAACGCGCCAATGTTAAGGCCGCTAAATTTCGGATTTGGTTTGTTTTTTTATTTTCAATTGTAGGCCACAAAATTTCTAATTCTTGAATGGCTAAATCAACTTGACCAGTTCTATAAAACAAAATTGTTTTTAAAAGCGTTGCTTCATTAAACTCAGGTGAAGTCGAAGGAATCATGAGTACAGCTTCTTCAAATTCTCCTAGTTGTCCTTTTTCTGCATAGAATTTTGCTTTTTTAATAAGATAATCCGGAAAATTTACAGTATTAATTTCAAATTCTTTAGCTAAAGGATCAATAAGTTCAATATCAGAATTTTCTAAAAATTTCATGTTTTGAACAAGTTTTTCAATGGCTTCTTTTTGTAAAATTTTGTTTTTTGATTCCTTAGCGACTTGAATCATTTTTTCTCTAAATTCAGAGTAGAGTTTTAATCCAAGTGCTGTTTCGGCGTAATGATATTTAGCTTGGTCAGTGTATGCTGGAACTTCCATAAGCTCTACAAATAGGGCCATAGCTAAATCATATTTTTTATGATAGTTTAGAAAAATCAAAGCTTGCATCATTTTAAATTCTTCAGGTTTTATTTCATGCAATTTTTTAACATATGGACTTGTTTCAACTATAAGTGGCTCTGGAACTGTATCAAGCAAATTTACAGGAGGTATTACAGTTGGCTGCGAAATGGATTTTACAACCTGAGCTGGCCCCACTGGGATTGGAGTTATATCTTGCGGAAGCGAAATCATTTGAGGAGATTTATGTTCTGTAGAGTTAAGAGGTTTAAACTCTTTTTGCACAGGTAAATTGATGATCAATGATGTGGCTGAATACTCTGGTTCATCACCAATGTCTAATCTAGGAATAGTTTTCACTTTGGTGACAGTGTTCCCATTTTTTTGAACGAAATCAAAAATTGGAACACCAGATTGTCGATACTTTAGACCTTTTTGTGGCGCCCGAGCTGGTGATTTTATAAATAAAGCCTCGTTCGCTTTAGATAAAGCAGCTGCTAAAGAAAGAACAATTATTATTGTTATTTGTTTAATCATTTATGAGCCATTTTACTTCATCCTTCTTTATGAATAATCCTTAAAAGTTTTAGTTTGTAAAAAAAGTAGCGCCAATAGTGAGCGTCGTATCGTTTCCAGATTTAGTTTCTTCACCTGTTGTTGTATTTGAATTCACTTGGTAAGGAATAACTTTTTGTGTGTAGACCGTATTTTTTAAATCAATTCGAAATGCTAAGTTTTTATTTATAAATAGCTGCTGCATAAAACCAAGTTCGAAATGAGGGGTTGATTTTGATGTCAAAATGTCTGTATTTGCAGATCCTGTATCTGGTGATTGGACTTGTTGATATGTTGTCATTCCTAATCCAGCTGTAAAACCCATGTCAAAATAGAGAATGGCTTTGTTCATAAATGCCATTTTAGCGTAAAAGGGTGTATACGTTGCTGAAAATGTTGTTGTACTTTGTATCATGTTGTAGTTCGGAGTTAAACCTGAAGATCTATTGAGTCTTTCAATGGTTTCATTTTTTTTGCTGTCATAGTACATATAACTGAGTTCTGCACCGAAATCTTCGCTAAAATAATAACCTAACATGGCGCCAAGAGCTCTTGATTTTACAAATGGGTCGTTGATCAGTGGACCATAAACAGCTGATAAATAAAATTTTTGAGCTTTAGCAAATGTTCTATTTTGTATGACACCGTAATCATCGTCTTTCGCTGACCAATATTTTTCTTCAAGTTTTTTTAAATCGACTTTGTCAGATCCTCGTGCAGTAGAAGTCACATCTTTTGTTTGCGCGTGAACATAAGTGTTGAGTATGAGTAAGGTAGCGATTAAAAAGCTGTGCGTATATTTCATAACTATAACTCCGTTTAATTTGTACTTTTAAATAGGAAAGGGTAGGTAACAACAACTTTTGTACCACCTTTAGGTTCAGGAAATTTCCATTTAGCAACTTTATTTAAGATACATCCTTCAACGGGAATACTTTTAAGAGTTGATTGATTAATGGCTTGAGATTCAACATCACCTTTTCCAGAAATTGTAAACTTCACAGCAACTTTTCCATACAGTTCAGGATTTGCTGACAATTGTCTTTCGTAGCAATACAGAATTTGTCCTAACTGTGATTTTATATATTGGGCGATGACTTCACGATCTAATCCGCCTGTAATTTCAGACTCTTCTTCGATAAGTCCAACACCACCAGATCCTGTTTTACCTGCTTTAAGACCGCCACCAAGTCCGGATGTGCCTTTGCCCCCGCCAATACCGGCAGTTGATACTCCGCCTGAGCCTCCAGTCGCGGTGGCCTCTCCAGACCAATTGCGTCCAGATGATTCAACTTTTCCAACAGCTGCTAAAGCACGTCCTGAGTCACCTTCACCAGCTTTAATACCTGATGTTGTCACTAAAACTTGAGTTGTTCTGGCTTCTGTTGCAGAGACTTTTCCCATGAGTTTAGAAATACGAACACCAAGTGCACCTTTAATTAATGCACTGACTTTGCCTTTACTCGCAGAAGCCGGACCAGGGTTTGGAGCAGATTTTTCTGTTGGCGTCGGGTTTTTAACTTCTGCAATAGGTCCCTCGGCCTTTTGTGATTCAACTGGCTTTTTTGCTTCTGGTTTTTTCTTTTCCATTTTCATAACTAGGGGAGCACTTGATTTTGGTATAACAATAGCAACATCTGAAGTTGATTGCTGAGGGCTAAACAAACCAATCGTAACAAATAATATCATAGCAGATAAAGTTGCAATTAAGAGTCTTTTGCTTTCTTTATCGAGCATATTTTCAGTTGTGGCTTTTGATAAATCAGAAATGTCATTTACACCAATAATTCTAGATTTAAATGTAAATCCATCAATATGATGTTCTTCCCAATCGGTTGTGCCTTTGAATGGAAGGAAATGTAACTGCCCTCCAATAGAGTAAGTAAATTTTTGGTTTAAATTCTTAATTTCGGTTTTTAAAATTTTATTGTTTTTTGAAACAATCAGAATTTTTTTAGAGATATTTCCAATTTGATTAACATTTTGGAGTGAGTTTAGAACAAAATCATTTTTTTCTTCGATATTAAAAAGTAATTTTGATTCAGCAAAATTGATTTCTAAATTATTTGTGATTTGAATGTCAGGGGAATTGCTTTTGACATCAAAACTAATAAAATGCCATCCATCATTTCGATGTTCAATGACAGCATCAAAAGGTGAGCTTAATCGATCAATTGAACCAAAGTCAGATTTACGCGAATTACCAAAAGTCAAAAGTGATTCTTTGGCGTCGATCTTCCAAACTTTAGCACGACCATCATTTGTCGTTTGCTTTATTGTTAAAGTGCTCATCAGGCCCCCCAGCCTCTCATCCAATTTAGTCTATATACAAAGAAGTTTCTCTTATTTTTTGATCGACATCTTTTTGTACTTCGTGCAATGGCATAAACTTGATTCCTTTTTTCTGAACTAAATATGCGCCATCAGGATTACGTATAGTTCCTTTTAAGTTCATCTCAGCAAAATTGACTTCTTGAACATCGCGTGTTTTTGTTTTTGCAAACGCAGATGGCAAATTCAGTAAAACGAAAATGAATACAATATTTATATAAATTTTTTTCATCAATCATTTCCTTTACAATGCTGAAATCTGATTATTTTTATTTGTTTTTAAATAATCAATTTTACGTTTTAACCAATCTTTTTGATCAGACTGAGTCGCAAACGACAGAGCTTTGGTATAAGATAAAATCGCATCTTCAGTCTTCAATGCAAATTCCTCTAAAATACGGGCCTGTTCAATAAGCATATCGACATTTTTAGGATCAGTATTGACTAGACCTTTTGCTAGTTGAATAGCTTTTTCGGTATCACCACGTTGTACAGTTGATTCTACATATAAAACAGCCACGTTATAATTATACAATTCTTCATGGCTTAATTGTGAAAATTCTTCGGTTGCAGAAATATAATCTTTATCTGAGTACGATTTTAAGCCACTCATGACGGTGATATCTTTAGATGAAGATTTAATGGCTAAAGCTTTTTCAAAATAGGGTAAAGCGCTGTTTATTCCTTCGACAGAATACATGATTTTTCCAAATTGAAATTGAAAAATTGAATTAAATTCATCTAATAAGGTCGCTTTTTGAATCATCCACAATGCTTTATCTTTTTCATTATTTAAATCAGCGAGAACACTTAAATAATATAGGCCAGCAGCACGCGCTGACTTTGTTTCTGTTAATTTCATGGCCAATTTTTCTGCTTCGGCATAGTTTTTTGATTGAATACAGCCACCAATGGATTGTGCGGTCACAAGATTTAAATCACATTTTTTTTCTGAAGCGGGGAGTCTTGTTTGACTCATCTGTAAATGATTAAAATCGTTGGGTAAAAAAATTGAGAGTTTTTGCGGCTCTGGAAAATAGAGCCTAGGTATAATTGTTTTTTCTAGTGAATAATCTGCCCAATTTATACTTTCGCTATTCGATGTTGAAAGTTTTGAAACTTGTCGTAGTTTGACGAGATTTTCTTTTCTTTTGTCTTGAAATGGTGTTGTGATTTTAATCAACTCTTCTCGCAGTGCAATTTTATCATCAGCGCTCAGAGTTGCAGGAATCGGCATTGTTGATACAGCTTCAATAAAATGTGCATATAGTCGATCAATTCCCTGTAAGGCTTCGGTTTGAATTTTATTCGATTTTGACATTTTTATTGTTGTCGAGAAAGCCGTAAATGCTTTTTCAAATTTATCTGTTTTTGTAGCTAAAACTGTTGCAAATTTACTTTCTCGTGCTTTAACACTTTGTTCGACAAATTCTTTTTCTAAAACAAAAGCCTGGATGAGTCGAGCTTCAGCGCGAACATCTGCATCAACAGGTCGTGCATTTAATTTAACTGATAAGTTAAAGGCTTCACTTATTTTTTTATCTTCAAAAAGTTGACGTGCTTTCGATATCAGTATTTGTGTTGCGTAGGGTTCTATGTTGTTTTGAAGAATTTGATTTTCAATAGATTCAAGTTCATTTTTATTTTTTCGATCACCAAAAGATTTCATGAGTTTAGTGAGTAATTCTGTTTTTTTTGTTTTATCGGCACTTTCAAACAGCGCTTTGTAGCATCCTCGAGCCTCAGGCAGTTGGGAGTTTACACGAAGCAAGTCACATGATGACTCCAGATGCTGATTGAATTTTTGAGGTTCGATTTTTGCCAATTCTCTAAACGTTGATATTGCTTTATTGAGGTGGCCAGCATCAACGTAGGCTTTTGTTGCTTCTTTAATAGCATCTAAATTCTTTTTATCGTTAGGGTAGTTTTTAAAATACTCTAACGATAAATCAGCACCGAGTATTTCTAAGCCATTAGCATACGCGAGTGAAATACATTTCCAGTAAGATTCTTGTCCAAGTTGAGTGTCTTTATGTAATATCGCAAACTGTTTAAGTAGATTAATTTTTTTATCGGCTTCTAAATTTTCTGATAACTTTTGTGTTTGCGAATAGTGTGCTTCAACATTGATTTGATCAATCTTTTTTTTACGTACTAAATCTGTCGTGTTTTTAGAAATGATTTTTGAAATTGTCATTATCGATTTGTAATCATTCTTAATATTATAAATATCTAAGATGATATCTTCAGCTTTAATTTTAAAGTCTTTATTTTTTGACGTTTTAATATAGGAGATCATCGACTTGAGTGACTCGTCATAGTTTTGCTGTTTATAAAGTATAAATCCAAGCTTAAACTGTAAACTATCAAAATGTTCACCGTTCGGAAACTCTTTGACGTACCGTTGTGCTAGAGTTTGTTGTTCGATAGTTAATATATTTTCTTGGGTAGAGTCATTTTTTAGATTTTCGATTTGTTTTTCTACGCTATACAGTGCCCCGTACAAGGCGTCATGCTGCTTAGTTTTATCTAGCTTTTTATTTTGACTGACTTCCTCATAGTTTTTTTGAGCTAAATTAAATTTACCGAGTTGGAATAGAAGTTCAGCGTATGCATATCGTGAATTTGAGTCAGGATTGTTTGGATCATCTTGTGACAGCAAAATTTCAAAAGCTTGCTCAGTGAGTTTAGAAAAATCAACATGGGTTTTGTTTTTAAGCCAAATTTCCCACCATTTTTTTGATATTTCTAAGCTTATTTTTCTAAAATCATCTTTACAGTTTTTCTGAACGTCAAGAACTAGTAATTGGCATTGTTCACCTAAGTTTTTTAAATTGGCGATCACTTTGTTTCTGTTTTTGAGAGTTTCTTCGGCATCTATGAGTTTGATGTAAATTTTAGAAACATGTTCATTATTTGGAAATGCAGCAATATATTCTTGTGCGAAAATACTGATTTCCTTAAATCGTGAATGAGATTCATAAAGAGTTGCTAGGTTAATAATAATATCTCCGAGCTCATCTTCAGTGCTGAGATTTTTAAAAAATGTAAATAATTGATTTGGCGGTGTTGTTTCACCCACAAACAATGTTAAGTCTCTTAATGCTTCCTGACGAAGGTTGTATTTTTTATCATCACCAGATTGTGGTGGATTTAATTTAACAACGTTAACGAGCTGTTTTACACCGGCATCAGTTTGCTTTAAATTGTAATAACACCATGCTGACTTATAAAGACCATATGGGTAGGCTCGTGATTTAGGATACTTTTCGAGTGGAATGAGTTTTTCGAGTGCTTCAGCAAATTTTTGTTGATTATAGAGTAATTCTCCAGCTTCAAGTAATGCATCAGGTAAGACAGTGGAGTTAGGAAATTGTGTAATGAGTTTGTTGTAAAGTTCGTTTGATTTCGTTATTTGTTTTGTTTGAGAGTGTGCAAGAGCATTGTTGAACAAAACTGAATCTAAATTTTTGTATTTAGGATGATCTTTTTCAATTTGATTGTATATTTCTATGGCGAGCTGAAGATATTCTGAAGATTTTTGATTTTTTATACCAATTTGATTTAATTTGTCAGTTGTTCCTTCGTTCATATCAAAAAATCGTCCAGACTTCGCGCGACGCATATACATTTCTGCTAATCGGTAGCTCAAATCAGCCTGTTCAGGTTTACCTTTTGTTTTGAGTATAATTTTTTTGAGTGAATCAATGGCATTATTTTCTGTTTTTGTAATCATCACTTCAGACTTGAAAGCCTTATCTGAATTAATATCTTCATTTTGTGAATTCAATTTAATTTCAGGAAGTAGCCCTTTATCTGTCTCTTTTGATGCGTAAGCGGAATTAAAAAAGAAAAATAAAATGAGTATTAATTTGATATTTTTTTGTAAAAAAGTTTTTTTTTCCATATTACTGACCTACAGTTGTCACAAGTTTTAAATTTGGAAAACCTGCCATTGATGCAGTGTAGAGTACTTTACTAATCGTTCCATAAGGAAGCTCTTGATCAGCTTGAAGTAAAACTTTACCTGTTTTAGCTAATTTTTCATTATCTGTATTGAATTTTTTAAGGGCTTCAAATAGTGGTTTTATAAATTTATCATCATTTGGGTCAATCGAAGCTAAATCGATTTTAGAATCAATCACTTTTGCTATGACTGTTTGATCAAATTTAAGTTCAGTGGGTGAAAGTGATAATTTAACTCCATCAACTGGATTTTTTTCTGTACTTGAAGACGGCAGTCGAACACCAGTTGCAAGATCTAAATTAACTTCACCAGCAGCAAAGGATTGCAATAAAAAGACTAATAAAATTGTAAACATATCAGTCATTGATGTGATATTTAAAGTGAACGATTGATTTCTTTTAAGTGGAACTTTAAATCGAGTTTTGCCCATAACTATCCATCCATTGTGTTGCTAAAGACGACTTCTGGAAACATGTAATCAGTCGTTGATTTTTGTCCTGTTTTGTTATCAATGACAGGAAATTTGATATCTTTATTGCGAGCTTTTCGAGCTTCATCCATGACTCTGACGACATCTTTATAAGTTACATCTGAATCTGGATTGAAATCGATTTTAAAAATTTCAGGGTGTGAACTCTTCATTTCAACAAATTTTGCATGCAGGGCTTTAAAATCTATTTTTTTGTCGTTATCTAAACCGATGATTTCAATTTTTTGTTGATCTCCTTCGGTTACAGTTATTTTAACACCTTCATTTTTTGTTATGTTTACCGAAATTTGAGCTGATTTCGGATTGGTTTCTTGTTGTTTGATGGCTTGTTGCACAACTTGCGGAAGTTCTGTTTCGATGATCATCATCTGTACGAATGCTGAAGACACCAATAGGACGGGAACAAGTTTAACCATGACCGCAAGCAATGGTGCTAAATCAAGCTCGAATTCAGAGTTGTGGTTTATGGTTAATTTTTTACTGCGTCCCATATTAAATCCTTATTTTGAAATTAAGAGGCCTTTGTTCCGTGTGACGGTGGAATAATCGCAGAGCCATGATTGTGATTTGTTTCAGGATACACGTTTTGTTTACCTAAACTGGGCATCATGCTACTTGTTAATGTTTCTGTGAGCTTAGAAGTTTTTTCTTGAAGTTGTTCAAGCAATTCATTTTGTCGTGAAGTTAAAATTGAAAATAACACCATGGCAGGAATAGCAACAGCAAGACCAAGTGCTGTCGTATACATAGATACGGCAATACCTTTTGCAAGCATGGCTTGTTTTGTGGCTGGATCAGCTTGAGCAACAGCTTGGAAGGAAACGATCAAGCCATGAATTGTACCAAGTAATCCAAGAAGTGTTGCAACGTTAGCCATCATTGATAAGTAGTGTAATCTTTTTGTGTATAAAGGAACAGCTTCTGACATAGCAATATCTTGAGCTTGAAAAATTGTTTCATCATCGCGGTCTGCTTTTTCTAAAACAACTTTAAAGGCTCTAGCTAAAGGCTTTTTTTCCATTTGTGCACATGTGACAATGGCTTCATCAATTTTTTTAGAGAGAACGAGGGTCTGAATTTTACCAACGAAGGCATCGACATTCATGCCGTAGTCGCTGTAAAGTGTTTTAGCACGTTCAGCAACAAGAGCAATCACAGCAACGCCCGTCGCTAAGATGACCCAACCAACGACACCAGCATCAACTATAAAACCAAGTAATGTAGACATAAACTTCCTCCAAATAACAAAATAAATTAGGCGGCCGTTTCACCAATCCAGTTTTGGATTTGGTCTAGACCTATAGGTTGCATATCGTAAAAACGGATGGCGTAATAAAGGCCAGATTTTGAGTTTAATCTTTGTTTTGAAAAATTTTTGCGTACAACCTCACATTCAACATTGAATGCAACAGAGTTGTTTTCATCTTTTTTAAAATGAATTTTGAGTTTGTCGCCAACCTGCACTAAAGGCGAGTTAATTAAACACAAGCCACCTGCTTTTGAAACTGAAATTAATTGTCCATCAAAAAAACGAATGTGATTGTGGCCAAGGATTGGTACGTTGACATTAGCTCGAGTATTTTTTCTTTGAAAAAATGCAGTCGCCTCATCAGTTTCGTTTTCAATCAGTTCTTGGAATCTTTCTTTGCTAAAGTCTGGCAGTTGTCCAACTTGAGTCCATGAAGATAAATGCGGGGCCCAAACGTAATTATAATCCATGAGTTGATTTGATTGGAGCATTTGAATTATTACTTTATAATCGTATGGTCCATATTTTTGATCTCCCATCAGTATGAACCAGGCATTGTTTGAACTACTCATGACTCGTATTTCCTTTCAAAATTTTTTTGAAGTCTTAGTTTATACTCACGTATGGATCGAAGTTGATTGACACTGCTTGTCCAGATTTTGGAGCAAAGGTACTTCCATTGATTGTAATTGTATTTTTGGTTGAATCGTAGGACCAGCCCTCAGTATCACTTTTGGGAACTTTAACACCGTTTACACTCACAACAATTGAAGACTCGATCGGTTTTTTAGATAAAGTAAAAATTGGTTTTACTTGAACAACGATGTTATTACTGATGTTATCGAGTGATTGATCAAATGGACTGCATAGAGAATTTTTTGTTCCACCAGTGAGATCGGCTAACTGGATGTAGCGTTGTCCGATTTTTTGCTTTCCAGATGCTGTAAATAATAAGTTTTGGCAAGCTTGATCTAATATTGAGATTGTTGAAACAGAATAATCTTTGCCAGAAACTCCACCAGTAAGCTGTGCTAAAAATGTGTTGTAAGATGCAACTGAGTAAAGAGGTTGAGAGTATGTATCATCAGATGCGGCAAGACTTTCTTGTGAAAAATCATCTTCGTCTGATAAAATGACAACTGCTAAAAATGCGTCTGATCTTCTGAAATCAGAATTCAGATTTGAACTTAATGTGGCTTGGAAGCTTGAAAAAGCACGTTCATCGCCTGATCCGATTGTTCCAACTAAAGCGTTGGCTTTAAAAGTATCTTTAAGGCGATTGACCTCATCTGGAAAATTAAAGTCATAATCGTTACTGTCAATCACGTAGACTTGAGGATTTGTTCCCGATCTAAATCTTGCATAGCTAGGCGCGCAAAGATCAATACCAGATTTTAAACAAGATGATCCAGACGGTGCCTGTGCAGAATAATATGTGTCTGATGTCGTTACGGCTATTCGAAAATCAAAACCTTTTGAAATAAATTTTTCTATAAAGGATGAGAAATTATTTGCTAAGTTAGTTTGAGAGCTTGCCATCGAGCCCGAATTATCTACCACGAATAAAACATCAACTTTTCGCGGGATATAAGCATCATTTTGTACATACTGACTTGAGTTGGTCAGTACTGAGAATGATCCAGCACCTTTTTCACATCCTGTGTAGGAGATTGCCATTGCACCTGCTAATAGTAAATGAGATGTAGCTTGTGCTAACTTTTGGTTTCGTATTTTTGCAAACATGAATGCTCCTTATTCAACCTGCTTTTCGTCGAGTTAGATTAAATTATTTAGTCCTTAGGTCTAGCCTATACAAAAGCACAAGTGGACACTAATCGAGCTGCAACTATTGGATATATTTAAACAAATCTACTAAGAGATACTTTTTGAGACACGATAAGTGTGTTAAAACACTGAAAAAAAATTTTGAGGCAATAAAAAAATATTTTTCAATTGAAAAGAATATCGACAAGAATGCGTAATCTTAAAGGTTGTAAGAATGGTAAAGTGCTTAATAGTGTCTAATTCATTTTCATTTTATCATTTTGGCCTGTTGCCATAGTTTTTCTTTTTCTTCAGAGGAAAGATTTTTAAAAGCTTCAAGATTATGATTGCTGGCGGTAAGCATATGATTAAAACGTTTTTGAAATCGCAAGTTTGTTTTTCTCAATGAAGATTCGGGTTCAATATTTAAATGCCTTGCTAGTTGCACAGTCGAAAATAACACATCGCCAAGCTCATGATCAATGGCTTCGGAGTTTTGAGATTTGCTTTTGATTTCAATTTCTAACTCTTCGATTTCCAACTTTAATTGTGCTAAGACTTCGAGTTTATTTTCCCAATCAAAGTTTAATTTATGGGTTATATTTCCAATTTCATTTGATGTCATTAATGAAGGTAGGCCTTGAGGTGTTTTAAAAAGTGGTTGGGGTTTGTCTTTTTTTTCTTCGGCTTTGATTTTATTCCAGTTTTCAATAATTTCATCTTTGGAGTTAATTTTGAGATGAGCAAAAACATGAGGATGTCTGCGAATAATTTTTGAAGTGATACTTTCTATGACATGATCTATTGTAAAAGCATTTCTTTCTGATGCTAATTGAGCATGTAAGACCACTTGAAAGAGGACATCGCCAAGTTCCTCACAAATATGGAGGTCGTCTTTTGATTCAAGAGCCTCAGCAAGTTCAAATGTTTCTTCAATCGCATAGGGGGCCAAGGATTGATGACTTTGTTCACGATCCCAAGGGCATCCATCGGGGCCACGGAGATCTTTAATGACTTGCAGTAATGAAGAAAATTGATTGAGGTTTTGTGGTGGTTTAGGCATGCTGTTATTCAAAAGATGAAAGCTATAATTGTCAATCAAACAACCGAAACTTTAAATGCTCAGCACAAGACTGAATACAACGAAAAGGTCTTGCAGAAATTATTGCAGGAAGTAATTAAAAAGATATCTGTTCGCAAAGTGAGACAGAAAAAACTATTATCTTTGAAAACTGTGACGTTAGTTTTTTTAACGACACAGCAAATGCGAAAAATCAATAAGACTTTTCGTCAAAAAAATTATGCCACTGATGTACTGAGTTTTGCTCCAACAGAAATTGACTCAATCGGTGAATTATTGTTTTGTTCAGCTGTGCTGAAAAAACAAGCGCTTCAGCAGGGGCACACTGAAGGCCATGAATTTTTGTACATGTTAATCCACGGCCTTCTTCATTTATTGGGGTATGATCACGAGATGTCTGTTCGGGAAGAAAAAATCATGTTTAACATTCAAGATCAAATATTTCATGAATTGACAGAAGCAAAAATCAATTTACAGTATAAGAATGTCAATCGTAACTGAACTCAGCGAAGTTAAAAAACAAATCACGGAATTAGATCTATTTTCTGTAGAGCTTCGGGGGTATCTTTGACCTCGATCGAAAGAAAAAAAGATTAGAAGAATTGGCCATGGCGGCCGAAAATCCAGAACTATGGACTAAACCTGCAGAAATGCAAAAGCTTAACAAAGAAAAATCTTTGCTTGAAAAGGCTTTTTCTGAATGGAATCAATTTTATAATCGACTCTCAGATTCAAAAGTCCTTCTTGAAATGGCTATTGATGCGCATGACGAAGATTCATTTAAGGAAGTTAAACAAGAGCTCGCGGAAGTTAAAAAAATTGGTGATCATTTAGAATTACAAAAAGTATTGAGTGGTGAGTTAGATGCAAACAGCACGTATTTATCCATTAACTCTGGAGCAGGTGGTACTGAGAGCTGTGATTGGGCTGAAATGCTTTTGCGGATGTATACTCGTTATGCTGAAAAAAATGGTTATAAGTGCGAAATATTAGATATGACAGATGGAGAGGGTGCTGGGATAAAATCATGCACGCTTCTTATTTCTGGCGAGTACGCTTATGGCTACCTTAAAGCTGAATCAGGAGTTCATCGGTTAGTGAGGATTTCACCGTTCGATTCGAATGCGAGAAGGCATACGTCTTTTGCTTCTGTGTTTGTTTGGGCTGAGGTGGACGACGATATTCAAATTGAAGTTAAAGTGGATGATATAGAAGTTGAAACATATCGCTCATCTGGAGCGGGCGGTCAGCATGTTAATAAAACAGACTCTGCAGTTCGAATAAGGCATAAACCATCTGGAATTGTCGTCGCATCGCAACAGCAGCGTTCCCAAGTTCAGAACCGTGAAAAAGCAATGAAAATGTTAAAGGCTGCGCTTTATGAAAAAGAACTTGAAAAAAGAAATAAAGAAAAAGATGCGTTAAATTCAACAAAAAAAGCCAATGAATGGGGATCGCAAATCAGATCTTATGTGATGCATCCGTATCAATTGGTTAAAGATCATCGAACTGGATATCACACCAATCAGGTTGACTCTGTCATGAATGGCGATTTCTCTGATTTTATTATGGCTTACTTGAAAGCGCAGATTAATGGAACACTTGGACAAAGTGTAGGTGATTCTGATGCTGATTAGTTCAGAGTTAAGAGAAAAAATTAAATCAAAAATTCAATTTAAATTTTGGCTATCGACTAAACTTCTTTTTAATAAACAGATGTTAATTGATGGATCAGCTCCATTATCATTTTTGGGTTTAGTTCTTGGGGTTGCTGCATTGGTTGCAAGTATGTCTGTTATGCGAGGCTTCGAAGCTTCGCTCAAATTGGCTATGATTGATGTTACAAGTGATATTCAAATTATTAAAAAGGGTCGTCTTATTGAAGGATGGGATGAGTTTGCTCAGCAAGTTAAGAGTATTGATTCACGGATAGTCAATTTAACTCGTTTTGCTTATACTGAAGCGGTCGCAGCTCGGCAGGGGCGGGTTTCTGGGGTTCTTATTCAAGGGTTTGATTTTGAACAGGCTCAAGAAATTTTGAACTTGAAATCACGAGTTCAACAAGGTGATTTGGTTCAGGGAGCTGGATTTATTGCAGTCGGAACAGGATTAGCTCGAAAGTATTCACTTCGTGTAGGCGATGAGTTGTATTTAGCTGTTTCGTTGTCGACTCCATTTGAAGATAATTCGTTTAAAAGACAAGGGCGCAGTTTTAAAGTATCAGCCATTATGGATTTTGGTAAAAATGAATGGAATGAAAGACTGATTTTATCTCGTTTAAGTGATTTTCAAGATCTGACAAAAATCGGTGAGCGATACACTGGTGCATTTGTTAAAATATCAAATTCGAATGATGCTCCAGCGTTGTCATACAAAATAGCGGATCAATTAGGTCCAAAGTTCGTGGTGTTGAATTGGTATGAGGTTAATCGGAACTTATTTGAAGCTGTTCGTTTGGAAAGTGTTGTTATTTTTTTTGTTGTATTTTTGATTGTCATTATTGCTGCATTTAATATTTCAAGTACTTTGTATGTTTTGATTCGACAGCGATATAAAGAGATCGCTATTCTTAAAGCACTTGGTGCGCGAGCTGTCAGTATTCAGCGGCTGTTTGTTATGCAAGGGGCTATTGTTGCAACGTTAGGTTGTTTATGTGGCTTTGTTGTAGGCTATGTCTTGTCGCGAGGGTTTATGTTTTTACAGTCACAACTGCCTTTAATTTCCGGCGCGGTGTACAAGATTGATCGAATTGATGTGAGTATTAGTTTTGTCGATTTTATTATTATTTATTTTGCAACTTTGGTTGCGTGCTTGCTTGCAACATATCCACCGGCACGTAAGGGAAGTGAGTTGCAAGTTGTTGAAGGCTTAAAACAAGAGTAAAGGATTTTTTCATGGAAGCTCCGTATATGATTCGCACAAATGCTGTTATGAAAAATTATTCCACTGGTGCGTCATCAGTGAGTGTATTGCGTGGTATTGATTTAGAGATAGAGCAAGGTCAGGCCGTTTGCTTGTTGGGCTCGTCAGGTGCGGGTAAGTCAACATTGCTTCAGATATTAGGGACATTAGATCGTCCAACTTCGGGTGAGGTGTATTTTGAGGGTAAATCTTTGTTTGAAAAAACAGATGATGAATTGGCGCGGTTTAGAAATGAAACGATGGGTTTTGTATTTCAGTTTCATCATTTGATTCAAGAGTTAACTGCATTGGAAAATATCATGTTACCTGGATTATTAGCTGATGTTCCTCGAGATGAAGTCAGAAATCGAGCGATGCACTGGTTGAACTATATGGGGTTAGCGGAACGTGCTGATCATTTTCCAAATCAGTTGAGTGGTGGGGAGTTGCAAAGGGTGGCTATCGCTCGTGCACTTATTCGTAATCCGCGTATTTTATTGGCAGATGAACCCACAGGAAATTTAGACTCTGAGAATTCGATTAAAATTCAGAATTTGTTTTTCGAGTTGCAAAAACAGCTCGGATTGACCCTCATAGTCGTAACACATGACTTACAGTTTGCTCAGCAGTTCTCCAAAATCTATCGAATGAAAGATGGACATTTGACTTCAAACTAAAGTCTAGCTAGCCTTTTTGTGTGTTAAATAACTTACTAAAAAAACTGAGCTTTTTATTTGTTTTTATTTTGATTGTATCCATTCAGTTGAGACCAGCTGTTGCTCATTCTGCGCCACCTGAAAAAGTGCGACTGAATAAATCTGCTCAATCAAAATCTTATTTGATTGATTCTATTGAAATTGTTGGATTGAAAAAAATTGAAAAAGAAGCGGTCCTTGCGAAACTCTTTTCTAAGGTTGGCGAAAGTTATTCGCAGGCATCAATTAAAAAAGATATTCAAAATATTTTTGCAATGAATTACTTTGTGCAAATTGAAGCTTTAAAGCAAGTTTCAGACATGCGTGTGAAGCTCATTTATAAAATAGTTGAAAAGCCTGTAGTCGCAGAAATTGTTTTTGAGGGGCACTCTGAAATTAAAACAGAAGACCTCGAAACTCAATCAGGATTAAAAACATACGAAGTTGTGAGTTTTAACAAAATTCAGTCAGCTGTTGAGAAGTTACTTAAGTATTATGAAGAAAAAGGATTTTATTTAGCTAAAATAGATCCTGTGATAGAGGATGTACAAAAAGACGAAACGGTTCGTGTTAAATTTGTAATCACAGAAAACGACAAAGTAAAAGTTAAAAAAATAACTTTTATAGGAAACAAACAACTTAAAGATTCTCAATTAAAAGAGCGACTTTTTACTAAAGAAGCTGGTTTTTTTTCAGGTTTGAGCAGTTCTGGTTCGTTTAAGCAAGAGGCCTTTGATCAGGATATTCAAGTCTTAAAATATGTTTATTGGAATGAAGGTTTTTTACAGATTAAAATCGATCGACCATTAGTTACAGTGACTCCAGATAAAAAATCGATCTACATTAATTATCATATTGAAGAGGGTGAACAATACTCTGTTGGTGATGTGGATTTTTCAGGTGATTTATTATTTCCAAAATCAGAATTGTTTGAAGCTGTTAAGATTAAGGATAATGGTATTTTTTCTGTAGAGGTGATGAGAAAAGATATCACCGATTTACAAGCAAAATATGGCGATTTGGGTTATGCATTTGCTAACGTTATACCTCGATATAACTTTAGAGATAAAGATCGAAAAGTTGATTTGGTTTTTGAGTTTGAAAAGGGTAATAAAGTTTATTTTGGTGAAATAACTGTTACTGGAAATACAAAAACTAGAGATAAAGTTGTTCGTCGTGAATTGAAAATTGAAGAAGGTGAACTTTATAATGAGACACGCAAACGCCAGTCTCGAGAAAATATTCAGCGCTTAGGTTTTTTTGAGGATGTAAACTTTAAAACAAGTACTCCAGTTGATAAGCAAGATCAGTTAAATATTGAGATTGTTGTTAAAGAGCGTAACACGGGCCAAGTTCAGCTCACAGCAGCTTATGGTAACACTCAAGGATTTAGTTTGGGTGGATCAATTCAGCAAAATAATTTTCGAGGTTTGGGACAATCTTTAGAGGCTCGTATCGATGCGTCTAAAAACAGACAGGATTATAAGTTAAGTTTAACAGATCCCTATTTTCAAGATACTCGATGGTCATCTGGATTTGATGTATTTTATTTGGAGAATCAAGAACGAATAAATTACGACATTCGTAAATCTGGTGGGAATATTCGTTTCGGACATCCCGTTTACGGTGACTATACCCGAGCTTATTTGAGGTATCGTTTAGATAAAACTGATTTGTTTGAAAATAAATACACTGATCCTTTGATTTTTCCATTGAGTACGGCAAAAGGAGTCACTTCAGCTCTACAAGTGACACTTGATTACGATACTCGAAACGATCGATTTTCTCCATCAAAAGGGATATATGCAGATATCAGCTACGAAAGAACTGGATTTGGTGGGGATTTGAAATACCAAGAATTTTCAACTCATTTTAGATTTTTTTATAATCTATTTTGGGATGTTGTTTGGCGTAATAATATTGGTTATTCGAATATTCAGCCTCTTGAACAAGGTGGCGATGTTCCATTTAGTGAAACTTATCAGATGGGTGGTCCCTATACTTTACGTGGTTTTGGCTCAGGTGGGGTTGGTAAACGTGTTTTTTCTCAATTCAGATATGATAAAATAGGAGAGGCTGGATCTCCATTTTACAATCCAAATATTTCAGCTGCTGATCGACAGCGAGCTGCAAATTTAAATATTGGTGGAACTAAACAAATACTGTTTCAAACTGAGTTGCAGTTTCCACTCATTAAAGAGGCTGGTTTAAGTGGTGTTACATTTTATGATATCGGCCAAGCAAATGATGAGATTGTTTCAAGTCAATTTTTGAGCGACATTGGTATTGGTTTTAGATGGATGTCCCCGTTAGGACTTTTGAGGTTTGAATGGGGATGGCCTCTTAAAACAGATGAATTTAATAGTGATTCAGTTAATTTTGAATTTTCGATTGGGCCACCATTTTAATAAATTAGATTTTTTAAAAAATAAAAGGAGTTTTTATGAAAAAAACATTATTGTCTCAAGTCGTTATCGGTTTAGCTTTTGTTATGTTCACTGTGAATGTTCAAGCTGAATTTAAAATGGGATATGTTGATATCCAAAAAGCAATTCAATCGTCTAAGGCTGGTAAAAAAGCAAAAGAAGATATGATGAAAGAAGCTGAAAAGAAAAAGAAAGAATTTGACAAAAAAAATGTTGATATTGAAAAAATGAGAGAAGATTTAGAGAAGAAAAAATCAGTTTTATCAGAGGAAGCATTTGGTAAAAAAGCACAAGAACTTCAAGAAGAAATGGGAAAATTTCAACAAGCTGCTGGTAAAGCACAGCAAGAATTACAAAAAAAAGAAGCTGATTTGATATCACCTATTTTAGAAAAAATGAAAAAAGTTATTGAAGCTGTGGCAAAATCTAAAGGTTTGTCTATGGTTATTCAATCAAGTCAGACAACACCTGTTGTGGTGTACGCCTCAGCAGAAACTGATATTACTGAAGAAGTTATAAAGTCATTTGATAAAGAAAAATAGATTATATGAAAGTCCATCCATCGAGCGTATTATCGCCAAATGTTACACTTGAGGACGATGTTGAGATCGGTCCATATTGTAATATACAAGGGAATGTGAAAATTGGTCGAGGCACATACATTGAGGGCCATGTTACGATTGGCTCTCGATATGGTATTGTCGAAATAGGAAAAAATAATCACATATCTCCAGGAGCAGTTATTGGGGGGCCACCTCAAGATATTAGTTATAAATCTGAGCCAACAAAGTTAATCATTGGAGACAATAATATTATACGCGAATTTACAACATTTAATCTGGCAACATCAAAAGGTGATGGCGTAACTTCAATTGGTAACAATTGTTATTTTATGGCCTATTCTCATGTTGGTCATGATTGTAAAATTGGAAATAACGTCATTGTTGCAAACAACTCTCACTTTGGTGGTCATTGCGAAGTCGAAGACAATGTTGTTATTGGTGGGGTTTGCGCATTCAATCAGTTTTCTAAAGTCGGTAGAAATTCGTTTGTAGCGGGGTCAAGCATTGTTAATAAAGATATACTTCCTTTTTCGCGAGCACAGGGTAATTATGCTGTTGTTCGCGCAACAAATAAGGTTGGTTTGTTACGTAAAGGATTTTCTAAAGAAGAAGTTGCAAACGTGCATAAGGCCATTCGAATTATTATTATGGGATCGGGCACAATTGATGAGGCTTTGGCTCGAATTCAAAGTGAGTGTGTGCAGTCGGAAAATATCGACGCTTTAGTTCACTTTGTTAAATCATCGAAGCGTGGAATTGCAATTCACCGAGGAAATGCGAGCTCATCTGATGAGTCATAAAAATGCAAAGTTAAAAGGTGCGGTCATTGGAGTGGGTTACTTAGGTAATTTTCACGCCCAAAAAATAAAAAATTGTCCGGATGCTGAGCTTGTTGGGGTATTTGATGAATATCAGCCACAGGCACAAAAAATTTCTCAAGATTTAAATACAAAATACTTTGAAACTTTGTCAGAAGTTTCTTCTCAAGTTGATTTTGTCACAATTGCGGCAGCTACTCAGGCACATTATAAATTGGCACATTATTTTTTAGATCAAAAGATACCAGTGCTTGTTGAAAAACCGATCGCAGCAACAAGTTCACAAGGATACGAATTGTCTCAGTTAGCTGAAAAAAACAAAACTATATTTTCAGTTGGTCATATTGAACGATTTAATCCATCATTTAAAATAATTCAAGATAGTTACCAAGATACAAAATATTTTGAAATTAACCGATTAGCTCCTTTTAGATCAAGAGGAGCTGATGTGAGTGTGTTGCATGATTTGATGATTCATGACTTAGATTTGATTCAGTTTTTATTTAAGTCTCCAATTGAAAACTTTAAAGTGTATGGTCATCAGTTTATTAAAGATACAATTGATGATGTTTCGGTTCGATTACAATTACAATCTGGTTTGCAGGTCACAATTAACAATTCACGTTTGAATCCGTCGATTGTACGAAATTATAGAGCTATCCAAAAAAATAGAACCATTTTTGTAAATACAGCGACTCTTGAAGGTGAAATATTATCAGCTCTACCTGTAGAGCCGTTTCATTCGATTGAGAAATTCCAAATTGAAAAAGTTGATGCCTTGCAATTGGAAATAAATCACTTTGTCAAAGCTGTTAAACATGAATTACCTGTAGCCATAACAGGTCAAGAAGCGAGTCTTGCATTATTTAATATTGAAAAAATATTGTCGGAGATTAAGTCTTGAAAAATTCATCTGTGATGTTGATTGCTGCTGAGGCATCCAGTGCTCAATATGCTTTAAAACTTATGCAGTATTGGAAATCTCAAAATTTATCATTAGATGTTTTTGGTGTGGGCTCATCAGAAATGGAATTGCACGGGCAAAGAAGAATCGGTAAGTCTGAAGATATGGCCATAGTAGGATTGGCTGAAGTTATTGCTCATTATGCAGATTTAAAATTAGTTTTTAATAATTTAATTGATGAAGCTCGTAGAGTTAGGCCAAAATTTGTTCTTTTAATGGACTATCCAGATTTTAATATACGATTAGCTAAAAAATTAAAATCAGAATTAGGTCCTGATATTAAGATATTTTATTATATTTCACCTCAAATATGGGCATGGAGAAAAAATCGAATTCATGATATTAAAAAATGTTGTGATAAAGTGTTTTTGTTATTTCCCTTTGAAAAAATATTTTACGATCAATATCAAGTTCCGAATGAGTTTGTGGGACATCCTTTACTAGAGGATTTAGATTCAGCGTTGTTAGATCAAAACAAAATAGAACTATCGCGACAAAAATATGGTATTCAGAATAATGAATTTGTTTTAGCTTTGATGCCGGGTTCACGAAAAAGTGAAATTGAATTTAATTTTCAGACTCAATTAGAAACAGCAAAAATTTTATTAAAAAAATATAAAAAACTCAGACTTATGATTTTTGTTGCACCAACATTATCAAAAGATGAAATTCAAAGTCGGTTAAATGATTTTGGGTCGCCTTATATTTTAATTAAAGAAAATCCGAATCAAATGATTTCGATGGCACATCTCGTTTTAGCCACATCTGGGACGGCAACATTGATGGTGGGATTGTTGCAAAAACCAATGGTGATTATGTATAAAATGAAATGGATAACGGGCGTGATTGCAAAAGTGATTGTTCGTGGTGTTAAGTTTTTTGGACTCGTTAATTTAATTATGGACCAAGAGATTGTTCCTGAGCGATTTCAAAACCAAGCAAATCCTGAAGAGCTCAGTCGTTTGCTGTCGCAATATATTGATGATCATCAATATTACAATAACACTGTTAATTTATTATCTCAGCTTCAATTTAAACTTGGTGATAAGGGAGCTACGCAGAGGGTAGGCTCCGCCTTAATGAAATATCTCGAATGAATATTTTAAATCCATATTCTATCATTATATCAGCAAAAAATAAATTGTATGATAACGATTTATTGAGTTTGGTTAAAGCTGATGTCCCAGTTTTATCTGTTGGAAATTTAACAACAGGAGGGACCGGGAAAACTCCATTTATTTTATATTTAGTGGATTTAATTTTAAACAAAAATCCAATGTTAAAAATTCTTGTTATTTCTAAAAGTTATAAAACGGATCTTAAAGAATCAACTGCTGTTCAAATCCAAAATCCAAAAGCGAGTCGAGTTTTTGGTGATGAACCTGTGCTTATTCAAAGGCTTAGGCCTGAAATTCAAGTTTGGGCTGGACCAAGCAAAAGTGAGACTTTGAAGAAAGTTTTAGATTTGAAAAAGAATTCGAAAATGAGCTTTGATTTGGTTTTAATCGATGATGGGTTTTCGCATCGAAAAATTAAGCGTGATTTAGATTTTGTGTTAATCGATGTGTCACAGCCATTATCACATTATAAATTATTGCCATTAGGTCATTTAAGAGAGGATTTGTCTGAGTTGAAAAGATGCCAAATGGTTATACTTACAAAAGTCAGTGAGGCTGATTCAAAAACATACAGTTTCTTACAAAATTATTTAACACAACACTGTATTCAATATATTCATGCTGAGTTTGAATCTGATTTAAATACCGATTCGCCGATAAATGATATTTTACTTTTCTCTGGCATAGGTAATCCGAAGCAATTAGAGCAACAGCTTCGCCGAAAAGGCTTTCAAATTGTACATCATGAGATTTATAATGATCATTATAATTATAAAGATTCAGATCAAAATTATATTAAACAAATTTCTCAAAAACACAAACAGGCTGCACTTTGTACAACAATGAAGGATTTTGTTAAATTAACAAATGAAGAGCTCATAAATAAAGTTAAAATTATTAACCTAAAAATTTTTATTAATAAAGTTGATGAAAGTACAATTTATGAAAAAATTAGCCAAATTTTTTAGTTCAATAGTCTCAGGGGTTTTTTCAATTATACCGTGGTCATTTAATATTTTTTTTGCAAAAGTTTTTGCTTTTTTATGGGTTGATGTTTTTTCAATTCGCAAAAAAATTGTTCATGCAAATTTAGATATTGTGTTTAAAAATTTAACACCAGAGCAAAAAAATCAATTAATGAAAAAAAGTTTAATTGCTTTAGCGCGTAGTTTTTTTGATGTTATGCGTATTCCATCATTAACATCTGAATGGATAGATCAAAGTGTTATCCTTCATGGGGCCGAGAAGATTAAGAAAGAGCAAGGGTATTTGTTTTTATCATTGCATCTTGGGAGTGGTGATTTAGGTGCTGCAGTTGTTAGTCATAAATTAAAACCTCTGAGTTTAATATCTAAACGATTTAAAAATCAGTTTTTAGATCAATTTTGGTTTTCACTAAGAACTAAATCACAAACTGAATTTATTGATGCACATGCTAAAAATAATGCATTTGAAATATTAAAAGCCCTTAAAAATAAAAGAGGAGTCGTGTTTGTTTTAGATCAATTTATGGGTAAACCTTATGGGATAGCGTCCACGTTTTTTGGACGTACGACCGGTACCGCCTATGGTTTATCTCTCTTTGCACAAAAAACGAAAGCACCAGTTGTTCCGTTGTATACTTATTGGGATAATCAACAGAAGCTGAATATTGTTTTTGGTGATGTGATTCAGATAGAAGATTTGATAGATGATTCAATAGATCAAAATTTAGTTAATCAAAGGATTACGAATAGATTTAATAGCGTTTTAGAATCTATTATTTGTCAACATCCAGATCAGTGGATGTGGGTTCATCGCAGATGGAAGGATTTTGAATGAAAACGAGTATAAATGTTTTTTTGAAGTGTTTTGTTATATTGTTTTTCCTTTTCAGTTGTTCAACATCGTTTTTAAACTATCAAAAAAAAGACACTTTTTTTAAAAATGATGAATTTGATAAGACTGTTAAAATTGAAACTGTAGAAAATACTGAAAACGTAACAAGTTTACCTGCTGCTACTCAAATTGTATCGGCAACTCAAATTGCAAAACCAACTGATAAATTAGCATCGAATAACTTAAAAAAAGTAAATGCTAAAAATCAAAAAAACAAAACTGATAATCAAATAAAAAAAGTTATTCAAATAAAAAGAGAACCAGATATTGAAGACTCTGAAGGTTTTGCCGATGGATCAAGACGTCCATTGATTGACCCCTTCAAAGTAGGTGAAAAAATTATTCATTCTGTTAAATATTTTTCAGCAGAGGCCGGTCGTTTAACTTTAGAAGTAAAGCCCATGGCGCAAGTGAATGGCAAGAAATCATACCAATTCGGAGTTGGTTTGAAATCAAGTCGATTATTTTCTAATTTTTATTCAGTAGATGATCAAGTTGATACATTTTTGGATTATGATTTGTTAATTCCTTATGTTTTAAAAATTAATATAAAAGAATCAGGTAAGTTAGCACAAGCTCAGTCAATTTTTGATCATCAAAAATTGAGAGCAAAGTTTTGGGAAAAAAAATATACCGACAAAGATGGCGAAGAAGAAAAAAAATATGAATGGGATATTTTGCCTTTTTCTCAAAATGCATATTCTGGTTTATTTTATATGCGGATATTTAAATGGAAGCTTGGAAAAGAAATTTCATTTCGAGTCGCTGAAGACGAAAAAAATATTGTATTTAAGGGGACGGCCGTTGCTCATGAAACATTAGAAACAGAAGTTGGATCATATAAAACCTTTAAAGTTAAAGCGAGTATTTTTTCACGCGGAGCTTTATCGCAAACAGGAGATGTCTTTATTTGGATTTCTGATGATGAACATAAATATATATTGAAGATTGAAGCTAAAATTAAAATTGGCTCTTTAGTTTCAGAAGTTGTTGAAATACAGCGAGGTAAGTCAGTTGATTAAAGATCAAAAATGTCATGTTGTTATTCAAACTGCTTTTATAGGGGATGTTTTTTTATCAGTACCTTTTTTGCAACATCTAAAGAGACTTTATCCTGAAGATCAAATTATATACGTCGCTAAAAAAGGTGTTGCAGATTTTTTATTGGCAAATAAAATTATTCATCAGCTAGTTACGATTGAAAAAGGTCAGCGCTCGAGTTATCGAAGTGCTCTTGAACAATTGAATCAAAATAATGTTATGAATTTATTTTGCTTACACAGGTCTGTTCGATCAAGTTTATTTGCCTTTCAAATTAAAGCGAAAAAAAAATATGGTTTTAAAAGTAATCTTAATTTTTTGTTTTTCGATAAAACCAGATCATATCCATTAAAGTACCCTGATGCCATTCGTCAGTTATCGTTACTTTCACTTGTTGATCAAGAGATCAATGAGGTCATTTGTGCTCAAGATTGGTCATATTTAAAATATAAAAATCAGCACGGCGAGTTTGATTTTATTCCAGATTTTTTTAAAATTAATTTTAAAAAAGGTATTTATAATATTGATTTTTTAGAGAATAAGTTAGGTTTAAAAAATAAAAAAAATAAAAGAATTGCCTTATTTCCTGGATCAGTTTGGGAAACAAAAAAATGGCCAACTCAATATTATACTGATTTAGCAAAGCATTTAGTCCAACTTAATTGTGAAGTCATGTTAATGGGTGGAGCTGATGAGCTCAAATTGGCTGATGAAATAAATGCTTTGGTGCCTCAAACAGTTGTCGTTGCGGGTAAGTTAAAGTTATCTGAATCAATCGAGTTTATGACGACATTAGATATGATAGTTTGTAATGACAGCTCTCCCTCTCATTTAGCTGCATTAATTGGGATTCCTGTGATTTCAATTTTTGGTCCTACAACATTAGATTTGGGTTTTAGGCCATGGAGTGATCAAAGTTACGTTGTCGAGAATTTACAAGTTGATTGTCGTCCGTGTGGACTGCACGGACATCATAAATGTCCATTGGGTCATCATAAATGCATGATTGATATCTCTGTAGATCAAGTCTTTACAGTGATAAAAAATAAATTACCAAATTTGACTTAAGAAAAGTCTTTTACATTAATATTATACTTACGTATTTTTCTAAGTAATGTATTTTTAGGAATATTCGCATGCGCTACAGTTTGGTTAATTTTCCCTTTGTTTGCTTTAAGTGCACTTATAATAAAATCTTTTTCAGCTTGTTCTTTAAATAATTCAAAATCTAAACCAGTATGAGATGAGCTGTATTGACTTGAAGCTGTGGTTGTTTGTGTTGTTTGATCTTGTTGAGATGAATTATTTTTTTGATTCTTAATAGATTCAGGTAAGCTATTGATTGTCATTTTATTTTGTGACTCGATAATATAAGCACGTTCAACGACATTTTCGAGCTCGCGAATGTTGCCCGGCCATTTATATTTTTTCATTAAATCAAGACAGTCAGTATCAATCGTATCAATAATTTTTCCATGAGTTTTTGAAAACTTAAGGAGAAAGCTTTGAGCGAGCTCAGGTATATCATCTTGACGATCTCGTAATGGAGGTAAAAATATAGGCATAACATTCAAACGATAAAATAGATCTTCTCTAAAATCTTGATCCTCCATCATTTTTTCTAAGTTGCGATTTGTGGCTGCTACTATACGAGCATTTGTTTTAACTTCACGATTGCTTCCAATCGGAGTGAATTTTTTTTCTTGTAAGGCTCTAAGGAGTTTAACTTGTAATTCAGGTCGTAACTCTCCGATTTCATCGAGGAATAAAGTTCCATTATTTGCCAATTGAAATTTTCCGATTTTTCGTTCAATGGCACCAGTAAAAGCACCCTTCTCATGTCCAAACAATTCGCTTTCCATAAGATTTTCAGGTATTGCTCCGCAGTTGATGGCAACAAAAGAACCTGATTTTCGAGGCGAATTAAAGTGAATTGCTTTTGCAACCAGTTCCTTGCCTGTTCCATTTTCACCGCGAATCAAAACAGTCGTATCGACTTTGCATAATTTATAAATTAAATTGTAGACTTCTTTCATTTTTGCATTGCGACCAACTATTTCGCTTTCAATGTCGTCGTCAAAAATAGGATTTGAGGCGGAGAGTTCCGAAATCATTTCAGTGGCTTCAATTGATTTTTTAACTATGCTGGTGAGCTTATCCGGACTCACAGGTTTTTCAACGTAATCGTAAGCCCCGTCTTTAATTGCAATCACTGCATCATTTAAATTACTGTGAGCAGTCATGATAACAACAAAAATTCTTGGGTCATGCTCTTTAATTTGTTTGAGCGCTTCTAAGCCATTCATTTCAGGCATACGAACGTCCATTAAAACTAAATCCCAAAATTCTTTTTTTACCATTTCAAGAGCATCTAAACCGTTAGTTGCTTCTGAAATTTCAAAAGTAACATCATGGATGGAGTTTGTTAAAATACTTGCAACTGATTTTCTAAGCTCTTGTTCGTCGTCTACGATTAAAGTTTTTAATTTCATATTTTATGCCTTTTTTACGCCTTTTTTACGTCATCTTTTTATAACACAGGATCTATTGGTAAGCGTATATAAAAAGTAGTCCCTTCACCTAATTTTGACTCGAGTATTATATTTCCACCATGCAGTTCAATAAAATATTTAACGAGATAGAGTCCTAAACCTGTTCCTTTTGTTTTCATATCTTGATTTCGACCACGTACAAATTTTTTCCAAATGTTAATTTGATCTTCATTGGAAATACCTTCACCTGAATCTTGAATTTTAATTAAAATTTCAGTGGAAGTCTCTGTCGTTTGAATATTAATTTGACCACCGTTTGGAGTGTATTTGATGGCATTTTCCACTAAATTGAGTACAACTTCTGTCATGAGTGTAACATCAAATTCAATTAAAAACATGGGCTCTAAATGCATATGGATTTGAATATTTTTAGCTGCCGCGATTGGTTGTAGGCGTGTTATAACATTTTCAATAACACCATTTATATCAGCTGTTTCTTTGAGTATTTTAAAATCACGAGACTCTACTCGTAATACTTTTAGAATAGATTGAATATATCGATTAAGTTCCTCGGAGTATATTTTAAGATGTGAAAAGTCATCTTGAAGTTCAGTTGGGATATTTTTTTGTGCATCTAACCGATCAACTACGGCTTGTATTTTAGCAATTGGTGTTTTCAGATCATGACTGATCAAACTTACGAAATTATTTTTGAGTTGCTCTAGATCAGCTAAGTAACGCTGCTCTTGCTGTAGCGCAGCGTGGGCTTTTTCTATTCTGAGTGCGTGATAGCCAATATACAGGACCCAAATTAAAATAAGCAAAATGATTGGACTGATCAGCGGTATCCAGACTGCAAAGCTATCAAAAATCCAGATTGAAAGTGCTGACCAAATTGCGGCCATCCAAATAAAAATAAAAAAAGAAACGGATTGCGGGAAATGCGTAATGGTTAATACGGCTAAAATTGTTAAGAGTAAAAGAAGGAGAGCGTTAAACCAAAATGGACCCTTTTGAATAAATCTATTTTCAAGTATGTTATCTGCGACTTGAGCCCAAAGCTCATGCTTTGCCATTGGCCCTAGTGGAGTTAATACTTGTGAGTTAACAGATTTTTCGATTCCAATGAATACATATTTATTTTTAAATAAATGAGGAGAGATTTCATTTTTTAAAACATTTTGTAAATCGACCTTTTGAAATCGTTTGAGACCACGATAGTTTATGACAGATAACTTATTTGAGTTATTTTTTTTAGATTCAACAACAGTGTGTCCTAAATCTTGAATGAAACTGGTTTGTTGAGGGAGTCGACGTACGAGTCCGTCCTCATCTCGAAGGGCATCGGCATGTCCAATGTTTGAGCGATCAGTGAGTGTTGCAAATGGATAAGAAATTTTTTCTGAGTCGCTGGAGTTTGTCGTCCATTTTATTTTTGGATTTTTAAAAGTTAATATTTCTTGGGAGTTGAGTCTGGTGGTTCCAATATTATCTCCAAAAAATAATGTCACTCCAATAGATTTAGGTTTTTGGTGTAAGACTTTTTGCAAAAGTTCGAACCATAAATTTTGATCCCAAAAAAAACTATCTGAAACATCTTGAAGTTCGTTAAAATTGACAATTGAATTTGTTTTCAGATCAAATATTTTGATAAAATCACTGGGTTTAATGGTGATTAGGACTATATCTGATTGAACAGGTTGATTTCCACGGATTTTAAATCGAAAATCGTATAAATCGAGCTCATCAAATTTGAGGAGTATAATTGAGAAGAGCCAACATAATAAAGCTCTGCTCCAAAACCCTTTTTTGCTAAGGGACCATCTTATCCAAGTCACTATTTCTTTTTTCACGCGTTGCAAAAATAGCCTATTTCCACTCGAGTTTCAATCACGAGTAAGACTATAATGGAAAAATGAAGTGGATTCGAACAGTTGATCAGTCTTTGCCTCACATTAATGGTTCAGTTGTTACAATAGGTAATTTTGATGGATTACATATTGGGCATCAAAGTTTGTTAAAAAAGCTTGTGAGCAAGGCAAAAGCTCTAAAGGCGGCTTCTGTGGTATGTACTTTTAAACCACATCCTATGGAATTGCTCAGGCCTGAGCTGCCAGTTCATCGTTTATTTGATTATAACGATCAAGCTGAACAAATGATGGATTTGGGTGTTGATTATTTGATTGAGGAAAAATTTACACGCGACTTTTCGTTAATGACAGCTGATGAGTTTATGGATCTGTATATCAACAGATATTTTAAGCCACAACACATTATCGTTGGTTATGATTTTAATTTTGGTAAAGATCGATCTGGAAGTTATGATTTTTTAGAAAAATATTGTCAAAAAAAATCAATTGGCTTAACTCGCGTTGAAGCTGTACAGAGTCATGGTCAAATTGTTTCATCGACAGCCATACGTAAACTACTTGAACATGGTGATTTGCATATGGCTGAGATTTTTTTAGGCCGAAAATATTACATACGTGGACCGGTGCGTGTTGGATTTAAGCGAGGACGGCAGCTCGGTGTGCCAACTGCAAATGTCAGTCCTGATATAGACTTTGTACCACGTAAGGGAGTTTATTTTTCTAAAGTTTATTGGAAAAAACAGGAGTTTCCAGCCATAACAAATATCGGTTATAATCCAACATTTGAGAGTCACAATTCATATTTGAAGGTTGAAACGCATCTCTTTGATTTTGAGCAAGATCTTTATGGAGAGCAAATTAAAGTTGAATTTCTAAAATTTCATAGAGATGAAATAAAGTTTTCAGGTATTGATACATTAAAACAACAAATTTCATCCGATATATTAGAAGCGAAATTGTTTTTTTCGCAGTTGAAAGAGATATGAATATTTATAGATCTATTGAATTAGGTACTCCAATATTATCTGAGTTACTAAGCCAGGTGTCGGATTTAAGCGAGTTGAAATTTCATTATGAGCCAATATCTGAAGATCATTTGTTAAATGGAGAATATGACTTAATTGAATTGTCGGAATCGCAAACTCAAAACATTATGAAAAAATTTTCAATGCTTGATTGGGAGATTCAAACATCACAGGCTGCTGATTGTTTTATTAAGCAACATGATCATTTTAAACCATGTCAAATGAACGCAGAAGTTTTTCGTCAATGTATTGAGTTTCAAAAGATTATTGTTGATATCTCTTATTGTGCGGTTCTGATTGGTGATTATTCTTTTGTGACAACGTTTGCTATGATGTTGGGTAAACTCGGTTATAAAAAAATCTATATTGTATCGATAGAAAATTTATTTTTTGGTGATCGCATTGATAACCTCAAAAAAGTATTGTTTGATATTGAATTAAAGCAGTTATCATTTGATGAGTTAGCGACAATACCTGATGTTGCAAGTTTGTTAGCAATTGATTTTGAATTAGATGAAAATGCTGAAGTGGTTGAAATATTAACTTATTTTAATTTTTTATCGAAGAATGCAATTTTTTTTGATATGCAAGGTTATATAAATGACTCTTTGACTTTAGAAGCGGAGAAAGTGCAACTAAAAGTGATCAATTCCCTCGAATTTTATATAACAAAGTATAAATTAATTCAAAAAAAACTCAATAACCGTTCCAAAGTCTAGTTACAAAAAATGTCACTTTAAGTAAAATAACGAGTATGTCAAAGCTCGGCGAAATATTAACACGACAAGGACTTATTAGGCCAGATCAATTGCAATTAGCAATGCAAGAGTCTGTGAAATCAAAAGCAAAACTTGGAACTGTTATAGTTAATTTAGGTATATTAAAAGATAATCAAATTTTAAGAGCATTAGAAAAACAATTTGGAGTGCCTGGTGTTGATTTGACACAAATCGATATTGATCGCGAGACATTATCGTTGGTGGGACGTGACTTTTGCGAAAAGCATAATATTATTCCAATATCTAAAGCGGGCACGACATTAGTTGTTGCTTTTGCAGATACAACAAATATTGAAATCAGAGATCAGTTACGTTTTTTAACTAAGTGTAAAATTCAACCCGTTTTGGCAACTGATCTCTCTATTTCGACAGCGATAGATAAGTTTTACGGAGCTTTAAGTCAGGCTCAATCTCAATTCGTAGATGAGGAAGAAGAAGTTGGTGTTCAAACAACATCGGCTACGGTTGACGTTGGAGATGTTGGTATTGATGCGCCAATTGTAAAGTTTGTAAATGGCGTACTTCTTGAATCAATGAGAAGACGGGCTTCTGATATTCATTTTGAACCGTATGAAAAAAATTTTCGAGTTCGGTTTCGCATTGATGGTTCATTAATTGAAGTTGCAAATACGGCGTCTAGTAATGGGCCTGCCATTGTTGCGCGTATTAAAATTATGTCAAAACTAGATATTGCTGAAAAAAGACGTCCACAAGATGGTCGGCTTAAAATTAAAATGAATAAAGATAACAGGGAAATGGATTTTCGTGTGAACTCAGTACCCACAATGTGGGGTGAGAAAGTGGTCATGCGTCTTTTAGATAAATCAAATTTGCAACTTGATATGACAAAATTAGGTTTTGAAGAAGATGATTTAAAACTTTTTAAGACGTGTGTAAATATGCCGCAGGGAATGGTTTTAATCACAGGTCCAACGGGATCTGGTAAAACAACAACAATATATTCTGCGCTGGCGGAACTGAATAAACCAGATGTAAACATTAGTACAGCCGAAGATCCTATAGAATTTAATCTAGAGGGTATTAATCAGGTTCAGATGAATCCAGATATAGATTTAAATTTTAGCGAAGCATTAAGAGCATTTTTACGTCAGGATCCAGATATTATAATGGTCGGAGAGATTCGTGATTTAGAAACTGCAGAGATCGCTTTTAAAGCGGCATCTACTGGGCATTTGGTTGTGAGCACGCTTCATACAAATGATGCACCATCAACAGTCGTGAGATTAACAGAAATGGGTGTTGCATCTTATTTAATTACATCGACAGTCAATTTAATTGTTGCTCAAAGACTTGTTGGAAAAATATGTGAAGCTTGTAAGGAGCCTATTCAAGTTCCTGAGGCGACACTATTGAATTTAGGCATTAGTAAAGCTGATATTCCACGATTAAAACTGATGAAAGGCAAAGGCTGCACAACGTGCAATAATACAGGGATCAAAGGTCGCTTGGCTATATATGAATTAATGCCGATGAACGAAAAAATTCGTGATGCCATATTGCGAGGAGCTTCGGCTTCTGAACTACGAAAAATAACTAAGGAAATTGGTATGAGAACTTTACGACGTAGCGGTTTACTTAAGTTAGCACGTGGTCAAACAACTATTGATGAGGTTTTAAATACTTCAATGAGAGATGATTAAGGAATCGAAACATGATTGAGAAAATATTAACCAAAATAAAAGATTCATCTGCATTAGAAGTTCAATTTCGACTGGGTCATAAAACTATTGCAAAAATTAAAAATGAATGGCTAGAAATAGATCAAAACAGTTTGGGTGTTTCTGAGTGGGAGGATTTAAAAGACCTGTGTTTAACTAATGCTGACAAATTATCTTTAGAGACAAAAGGGCATGCTCGAGGAATTTTTAAAACATTAGATCAAAATTGGTCTTTTTCTTTTGCAGAGTACAAAGATTGCCTAAAAGCATTTTTTTCAGTTATTCCAAATTTTCAGGTTTTAAACTATATTCAATCACCACTTTTTTGGGAGTACGTCAAAAAACAATCAGGAATATTTATAATAACTGGAGAAAAGGGTAATGGTAAATCTTTGCTTTTAAGAGATATTATTTTAGAACTCACAAAAGATTCTCCTAAACTAGTTGCTATTCATGGACATTTTTCGAGTTTATCAATGTTAAATACAGATTCTGTAATGCATTTGTCTGAAGAAACTCTATTATGGGATTGTAGTCACCCGATTTATGATGGCGTTGATCAGTTTGTTGTTGATTTAAATTCAGTTAAGAACTGGGAGAAGTGGATTCGATTTTGCGAAGAAGGACGCTCTGTTTATTTAACTCTATCGGGATTATCCGTTGAAAATTGTTTAGAGCAAATTCGAACTCAGTTAGGTTCACAGCAAAATTTACTTGAGCGATTCTTTAATGTATTAAACGGAATTTGTTATCAAACGGTTATGGGAATTAAAGAAGGTGCTGTTCATGAATTTTTTCTTGTTCAACAATCTCAGCGTACTCATTTAAGCAATAAAAAAATAAATGAAGTTATTTTGGATTATCTTCACCAAGATCATCTGAAACCTTACTATCAATCATTAAATCAATCAATTATACAAGCGTTAATTCGACGTCGTATTGATGTGAAAACTGCTTTTCAAGTTTCACATGATCCCGATGAGCTTGATACTCAATTAAAAAGAATGGGGTTATAAAAATGGCTAAATTTCAGTATCAAGCAAGAACTTTAGCTGGTAAACCTCAAACTGGATACATTGATGCAAAAGATGAAAATGAAGCAAAAATTAAGTTACGAGCAAAACAGCTGATTCCAGTAAGTTTAAAAGTAGCAATTATCAATCAATCCTCTAAAAATGATTTTGGTGCACTTGCCACGTTTTTTGAACCAAAAATTAAGTCAAAAGATTTACAAATTTTTACAAGACAATTTGCAACATTGATTAATTCTGGTATTCCCATTGTAGATGCTCTTAAAATTTTATCCGATTCATCTTCAGATAAGTTAATTAAAGAAGCTGTTTTGCAAATCAAAGCTTCGATCGAAACAGGAAGAAGACTGTCGGATTCAATGATGAACTTCCCGCGCGTTTTTGATGCTTTATACTGTAATATGATTAAAGCAGGTGAGGAAGCGGGGATTTTGGATACAATCTTACTGAGGCTTTCAACTTATGCGGAAAAAAGTGAAAAGGTCAAAAATCAAGTTAAGGGTGCTATGATTATGCCAATTGTTATTGTTGTAGCAGCGTCTTTAATTATTACTGCAATTATAGCTTTTATTATTCCAAAATTTCAAGAGTTGTATAAGTCAAGTGGTAAAGAGTTGCCAGGTTTGACTCAATTATTAGTCAACGCTTCCGAGGGTCTTCGAAATCATTGGTTGATGTTGTTAGTTGCGACGTTTGCCGCTGTTTATGGATTTTTAGCGTATATAAATAGTGTTGAAGGCAAAAAGCAAATGGATAAATTTTTAATTAATGCTCCTATAATTGGAGATGTTGTCCAAAAATCAAGTGTCGCTCGATTATCAAGAACATTATCAACTTTGTTAAGTTCTGGTGTGAGTATGCTGGATGCTATCGAAATTTCTGCACGGACCTCTGGAAATCATGTTATTGAAACATCATTACAAGCTTGTAAAGAGGCTGTTTCAGTTGGTAAACCATTTCACATGCAGTTATCACGTCAAAAAGCGATTCCGCCTATGGTTTCGCAAATGGTGGCTATTGGTGAGCAAACTGGATCATTAGACTCTATGCTTTCTAAGATTGCAGATTTTTATGAAGATGAAGTTGAAAATTCAATAAGAGCAATGACTTCACTGATTGAACCACTTATTATGGTTGTTTTGGGAAGTGTGATCGCTTTTATTTTAGTTGCTATGTATTTGCCAGTATTCAGTATGGGAGATACTATTGGCTAGTCATTCAAATTATATTAAAAACTATATTACAAATTTAGAACTTCAAGATTGGAAATCTTTGATCTTGTTTTTTTACTTTTGTTTATTTCAGATAGCCATTGTATTACAGTTGCCTTTTGTTCAAATTGATTTTGCAATTCATTTTTATTTAGCTGCAATTTTTCTATTTGTTCACCACTTAATTCTTTACCAAGCAAAAATATCCAGTCATGTTGTTTCTACAGTGCTGGATATTTTAATATTTTTTTGGCTGATGGGGCAGCACTCGATTTTAATTAGTTTTAATTTAATAATTATATTAATTTTATTATTTTTAGCTGGATTAAATCATACAAAAAACGAAAGTTTAGTTGTTTTGATGTTAAGTTCAATTATGTTATCTATAACCAATTTGTTTTTTATAAGATGGGAAGGATTACAAAATTTATTTTCAATGGTTTTGTTTAATTTTTCGTTTATGAGTGTTGTATATATTTCACAACAATTTAAATACGAACTCATTGATTTAAAACTAGCTATCAGTGAAGTCAGTAAAAAATTAAGATCACAAGAGGAATTTGCTCATGTTTTGATTGAAAAGATGCCAACAGGAATTACAGCATTAGGCGCTCAGAATGAATTACTATATGCAAATAATAATTTATATAGCACACTTAACTTAAGTCATGAGGATTTAAAATCACTGAATCAACAAACTGAAAATAGAAATTTTTCAGAAGTCCATTTTTTTAATTCAAATTTAAATATTAAAAAAATATACGAAATCAATAAAGCTCAATATTGGGATGAATACTTAAATAGTTATGTGTCACTTATGATGTTAAAAGATGTGACTGATATTAAGAATCTACAAGATGAAATAAAACAAAAGGAAAAGTTGGCTGCTATTGGACAACTAGCGGCTGGAATAGCTCACGAAATTCGCAATCCCTTAGCTGGAATCAGCGGAAGTATCCAATTATTATCTTCTGAAACTCAAAACCAAGATGATTTAAAACTTATGAAAATTATTCATAAAGAAATTGATCGTTTGAATAATTTAATTACTGAATTTCTTGATTATTCTAAACCAGAAAAAAGACCAGATCAGAAAATTGATTTAGCGTTGGTCGTAAATGAAGTTGTACAAAACATCAAATTATCAAATCAAACACCTCAAAATTTAAGCTTAATTCTTCAAATTAATTCAGGGCTTATTTTAGGTTTTGCAGATAAGTTAAAACAAGCTTTTTTAAATATTATGATGAATGCTATTCAAGCAATGTCGACTGTTGCTCAACCGATACTCAAAATTAATTTAGAGGCTTACGAGGAATATGTGCAATTAACTATTGAAGACAATGGTTGTGGAATGAGTTTAGAAACTCAAAAAAGAATTTTTGAGCCTTTTTATACAACAAAAAACAAAGGAACAGGCTTAGGTTTGGCAATAACACATAAAGTTTTAGATTCACACCAAGTTAAAATGAAAATTGAAAGTGAATTAGGTCAAGGTACAAAGTTTATATTAATTTTTAACAGAGCTTAAAAAGGGAGTTTTATGAAATCACGAATATTAGTTGTAGATGATGAAGAATCAATACGCGAGTTTTTAGAAATTATGTTGAAAAAAGAAGGGTATGAAGTTACTACTGCTGAAGACGGTGCCCGAGCAAAAGAAATTTTAACAAAAAAGTCATTTGATATGGTTATTTCGGATATGCAAATGCCGCATGTAACAGGTTTAGAATTATTAAAGCATGTACGAGAAAGTTATCCAGATTTAGTATTTATGATTATAACCGCATTTGGTACAACTGAAACAGCCGTTGAAGCGATGAAGCTTGGAGCTTATGATTACTTAACAAAGCCATTTAAAATTGACGAAGTTCGTTTAAACATATCGAATGCGTTGCGCTCTAAAAACTTAGAAACTGAAGTTCGAGTACTCAAAAAAGAACTTGTAAAAGAGTATTCTTTTCAAAACATGATAGGTAATTCTGAGGCCATGCATGCTGTTTTTAACCTTGTGCAGAGAGTATCGCAAGCTCCTACAAATGTGTTAATTACAGGAGAGTCTGGTACAGGTAAAGAGGTTATTGCTAAAGCGATACATTACAATGGTCCATTAAAAGATAAACCTTTTGTTACTGTCAATTGTGGAGCTATACCAGAGAATTTAATGGAATCAGAAATGTTTGGTCACAAAAAAGGATCATTTACTGGTGCAATTGCTGACAAAGTTGGTTTGTTTGAAGTTGCTGATGGTGGAACATTATTTCTTGATGAAGTTGGTGAATTACCTTTATCGATACAAGTTAAACTACTGCGAGCAATTCAAGAAAGAATAATTAGAAGAGTTGGCGCAACTGATGATATGAAAGTTGAAGTACGTATCATTGCTGCTACAAATAGAAATTTAGAAGATATGGTTGCTAAAAATACATTTAGACAGGATTTATTTTATCGTTTAAATGTGATTAATATTAAATCGCCTCCATTGAGAGATCGAGCAGATGATATTCCTCTTTTAGCTCATCATTTTTTACGAAAGTATAATGAAAAACTGAACAAACAAATATCTTCGATTTCTGTTGAAGCTATGGATATTCTTAAAAAATATAATTATCCAGGAAATGTCCGAGAGTTAGAAAACATGATCGAACGTACAGTTGCATTAGAAGCTGGTTCTACTATTTTGCCTGAATCATTACCGCCAATGGTTAATACTCCGACAGGTCGGAAAATGGCATCATCAAATGAGATTGAAATTGGTGTTGAAGGTTTAGATTTAGATAAGGTTATTGGTCAAATTGAAAAAGAATTACTGATAAAAGCTATACATGCATCAAATGGTGTTAAGAAAAAAGCTGCTAAACTTCTGAAAATTTCATTTCGATCAATGAGATATCGCGTAGAAAAATATAATCTAGGCGTTATGGGTGACGACGAGTTAGATGATGAATAGACAATATTCATAGCGTATTTTTTAATTTTTTGCAGGAGCTGAATTTTTTAAAACAGTGCAATCTTGACTGTGCTGTAATAAGTTCAGCTTTTTTACTAAAAAGATTTGCGGTATCAGTCATTTCATTTTTTTCAAATGCTAATGCGTAAATATCACATGTGCAATCATTAGAGCATGTGTTGAGTCTTGATTTAATTATGGCATAATCTTTATTTTTTAAGTTTTGAATTTTATGATCAATTTGTGACTGAAGATTTTGGCTTAATTTTGAAATTTCAGACGAACTTAACTGACATAAATTATTATCAGAAGCAGCGAGAATGGCATTAGAGTGAATAGCGAGTTCCTTCAAAGTTCTCGCATTAAGTGTACTTGAAATTAATAAATTTAATAGTGTAAATATGTATACAATTTTTTTACTACGGAGTGTAAAAAGGTGTTCCACGAGACTCCTCGATCAGCTTGTTTAATGGTTCTACTTTATATTTTGTTTTTAAATATTGAATAACTTTTTTTGATGCAATCACTGATTGAGAGTGAATATCATGAAATAAAATGATTCCGCGACCAAGTACATCAACTTGCTTTTTCGTTCTTGAAAAAATTGAATCTGGATTTTTATCTTGCCAATCTAATGTATCAACATTCCATGCGACATGTAACATCTTTCTATTAGCTATCATTTGTCGAATAGTTGATCCAGAAGGACCGCAAGCGCCATATGGACAGCGGAATAATGTCGGTTTTTCACCAATGATTTTTGTAAAATCATCCGCTGCAATATTTATTTCTTTATTTAATCCGCTAGAGTTGAGTTTTGGCAAATTAGCATGCGTATATGAGTGTAGTGCTCTAGAAAATCCATTGTCCTTAGCTTCTTTAACTAATTTTGGATATTTAATAATGTTTTGTGCTTGCCAAAAAAATGTTCCATGAGTGTTGGTCGACTTGAGCGTTTCATACATGCCTGCCGTATGGGTAGGGTTGGGGCCATCATCAAATGTCATGGCCCATTTTCCTTGTGGAAAGCGATTTCCGGTCACATTACCTTTACCGCCAGAATCAGGTTCAAGTACGTCTAACGCTTGCGGTGTTCTTAAATCATCAAACCATAATTGCTGATCACCAGATTCTTCTCGTTCCGTCAAATATTGCATCCATTTTTTTTCTAAAAACGAATCAAAGCCGTTTCTTTTGCGATTATCATACATACGTTTAAACTTCGCATCAGCATCATCAAATTGTTCTTTTGTTAATTTAAAATAAAGAGTAAAATCAGGAAATAATTTTGAATTATGTTTTTTATAATTTGTTTGAAACTCTCTACTGACATCATTTAAATGTTCAGATAATGAAATAAGTGCAAGTTGATTATCTGTTTTTGCTTCTTCTTTGAGCCATTTAGGAATTTGAGCTAATATCCATTTACAGGCTCTTTGGTGTGGAGAATTTTGGTCATGGGCATTAATTAAAACAAGATTGTAAAGTTCAAGTAGTTCATTAAGATTACGCTCATTAAATTCCCAACTGATAATGTTTTGATATCTAATTTTTTCAAAATCAATTTTATCTTCAGCTGACAAGATGAGTTGTTTTTCTTTTTTTAAATATATTTTATCGAGTTCGCTATCAAACTTTTGTAAGTACTGTTGTGCTATATAATAAAATTCAACTTGTCGTCGAATAAAGTTTTTCACTTGTAAAAGTCTTTCTGAATCACTTTTGGCATTCATTATAGTTTCAAAAGTATTAATATGTTTGTTTGTTTTATCTTGTACGTATGTTGAGTACGCTGGTCCTCTTAATGAAGTTGTATCGCTGCTCTCTGGCGAAACGTGAGTAATCTGGCTTGCTTGGCACGAAAAAAGTAGTATTGATAGTGTCAGAGTAGTTAAGATTAAGTTTGTTCTCATTATATGATCTCCAGTTTCATTGGCTTTTTCGGGCTTTAAGGCTGGGAACTGAAGTATTTTTCGAAACTATAGCCTTTGGTCCAGCCCTTATGGTCTTATTTTAAAGTGGCATGGGTGAGTTGATCTAAAGCTGCTTTTAAATCATTTCGACTCATGTAAAAGTCTAAAAAATTAAAACTAATGAGTTCTTTGTGTGAATAGGTCATTTTATTTATTTTGGTGTAAAGTTGGGTCGTGATTTGACGGAAACGTGGGTTGAGATCTAATGCAATTTTGAATATACCGAATAAAATTTTTTTTTGATTTAATGCAATATTGTACTGCTCTTTAGAGTCAGAGCTCAGTTCAATTAATTTTATAAAATTATTATTAGATAAATCGTTTACGAGGTAATTAGAATATAAATAGCAAAAAAATGAAAATTTAAATAAAAAGTGATAGCCAAGTGTTTTTTCGATTTTCTGTAATCTACTTTTTTCATCAAATACGCATATATAGGAGTTGATTTCGAAAAATATTCGATGAAATTTATCATTTGTATCTAATATGGATATAAGTTCACATGTATTTGCATAAGACTCTTCAAATATTTTATAAAATAAAAATTGCTGCTGTGAAAATAAGTCTATTTGCTTTTTATCGGGATATAATGAATTCATTTTACTATAGGCAATAGCATGACAACTTTCGTGAAATAAATTGTTTTTTTTTATTTGATCAACTAATTCATCCCAATGAATTAACTTTGGGTTTGAATTTTCTATATTAGTGAGTGCTGACACATTATCGTAGTAAGGTATTATTTTAGTTACTAAAATCTGATTGAGATAAGTTAGAGGTAAAGTTAAATATTCATAACTATAATTGGATGAAAATGTATAACCATATTTTAATAACGCTAGACGGATATTTCTATATATTTTATTTTTTTCAAACAAATATCGATCGCCTAAGTTGTTTAAATTTTGATATAATTGATTTTCATTTAACGCTTTGATATTTTTGTGAGCATCTAATATTTGATGTAATAATATTTCTGTCGTCATTGATTGACTATTGTCCTGAGTTAATTTCTAAAGATGCTCGATTTGACCAATCTGATATTTGTTTTGTTCCATTTGCTTCAGATTCTAATCGAACTCTCCAAAAATATTGACCTTTTTGGAGTTCGTCTTGAAGTAGAATTTTGTTCTTAGGTGTTATATAACTTTTATAAATATTTTTAAAATCAGAGTCTCGTGCAATTTCTACAACAAAACGTGAATCTTTTTTAGGTTCTCCATTCCATTTTAACCAAATAAATTTACCAAGTCCTTTTTGGAAAAAATAAGTCATGGTTTCGGATGTTTTATCGATTAATGGTGTTTTGAGATCAAATATTCGATTGTAAATTATTTCACCAATTTGTGAGCTTGAACTAATTTTTCGATCTTGCGAATTGTATGCAGAAACTCTGTAGTTATATTTTCCGTTAGCTCCAATTTTTACAACACTCGATGGTTTTCGAGTAATAATTTCTTTTGGATTTTTAAATTCAGGATTCTCATCTAATTCAACGACATATTTATTCGCGTTTGGCACCTCTGTCCAATTTACAGAAAAATCTTTTTCTTTTCCAGTGTCTTTGGAGCTTGTTGCTACATAATTAAATTCCTGAACATGATTTTTAATTGATATTGATGGATATGTTATATCTATTCGTGCTGTTTTTGAATATTCGCTTGTGCGGTTGTCTGAAGAAACAGATTTAAGCCTATAAAATATTTTTTCGTTATCCTTGATGTTAATTTTATATTCAAGATCAGATGTTTTATAAGAATCAAATTGGTCAAAAGTTTCATTTGCAGAAACTTCTAAAATATATTCAGAAGCATTTTCTGCAGGATTCCAACGTGCAATGGGGAGGCGATCAAAAGAAGCTTCCATTTTTGATTTATTTTTTTTAATGTCTGGAGGTAGAAGAGGTTTTATTTCTGGTTTATCTTGAATTGTTGCTATTGTTGCATCTTCGGTAGTTGTAATGTTTTCTTCAGCTAGAGGTGCTGGCTCTGGAATTGGATCTGGTTTTAACTCGGTCTCCTCAGGCGTTATTAATTTTTCGGCAAGTGGTATTTGTTCTACAATTTTTTCAAGAGGTGATGGCTCTGGAATTGGAGCTGCTTTTGCAGCTAGTTCTGCAAGTCTTTGCTCTTCAGCTTTTAATTCTAGCTCTTTATATTCGGCGGCTTTTTCTTCTTCAAGTTTGAGAACGGCTTCATTTACAATTGGTTTTTCGTTTAACACGATAATAGGAGGAGGAGCAACAACAATAGCTTCAGTCGACTCAGCAACTTTTGGAACAACTTTATTATTAACTTTAACAACACCTTTTTTGGATTTGACTTTAATTTTACCACATTGATTTGATTTTCCGATTTCTAAATCACCTGAATTGGATTGGATATTTAAAGACTGTCCACAATCTTCGAGAACGATTTGAGTTGGCAAATTTGCTGATTTAATTGAACCATAAGCTAAATTTAATTTTATTTTTTTATTTTCAGTATTAAATTTTACTAGAGAATTTTCACCTATTGAAATTGATTTTCCATCATTAAATTTAATTTCTATATGAGATTCGGGACCAACAAATAAGCTATCTCCTTGTCCGATCAGTTCTTCTATTCGTGCGTTACTCCAAAGAACATTTTTTGACGAGCGTAATCTTGCATCTGAGATTACAGATTCAATTTTGCCGATTGAATTGCTGGAGTTTTTTAAGTTTTGATTTTTAAAAAAAGAAAAATCAGATTCAAGGGCATAATACCCAAGTGCAATTGCAAGTACGCAAAAGACAGACGTAGAATTTTCCTTATTTAAAATCTTAGTAATGTTCATGTTAACGTTATCGTCTGAATTATTTAATATATTAACTGGACTAAAATATTTAATATCTGTTCAAGTTTAAAATATTGTAAAATTTTTAGTCACTTTAAAACAACAACACTACGTTTGTCTAGATTCATTGTTTGATCAGTTATTGAAATAAAATATTAAATTAAATTTTTAAAGTCTAATTGTTATGATTCCGAAATATAAAATGTGGAAGATAATTCGATTTTTACATTTTTTTCTGAATTTTATGATTCAATTCAGGATCCAATTTGCATTTTCGATGAAAATGGATTTGTTGCATACTGCAATGAAAACTTTTCTATTTTGACGGGTGTATCACAAATTCGATTGATTAACCGTAAAACAACTTTGTTTAATTGTTTCAAATCACTAGAGAATAAGCCACTTGATTTTCAAAGAATAACTTCATTTTGTGAAATGGGTGGAGTAAGTATTTTAAAGTTTGAAACTAAAAAGATTCTAAGAGGACTTGGTCAATTTTCTTTTAAAAAGATAAACTTTAATGAATATAATAATTTATATCAACTTAACTTTAAAGACTTAACTGTTGAAGAAGATTTAGTGAGAAGTTTCAGATTTGAATTAGCATCAAGAAATAAAAAAATTGATGAAATGAATCAATTGCTAGAAATTTTTCAAAAAATTCGTTTATTAGATGAACCTGAATTAATTATTAATGAATTTATGAATTATCTGTTGGCTTCGACGCAGTTTATTGCAGCGGCTAGCCGTATAAATAACAAGATGTCTATTATATATAGTGAAAAAGACCAGGATGGAGATCATGCAGTTGAAAATCGACCAAGCTTTTCAGTTTTAAAAGAAGAAATCGAAAAGCATGTTTCAACAACAGTTGTATCTAAATATCAAACACATAGATCTTCTGTACCAAATGCATCTGATTATTATTGTTGGTCAGTTGTTCCATTTAAATTAGCTACAAGTGAGATACAGGCAATTTTTATATTTAACTCGTTTGATCAATTGAATAAATTTTCGCATCAATCAGCAATTATTTTAAGTGAACAACTTAATTTAATACTTAATAATTTAACATTAAAAGAGCTTTCATACACTGATGGTTTGACTAAACTTAGAAACAATTTGTATTTTAGAAAAAATATTGAAGATGTTTGTTCTAAACACCAAGAAGCTCAATTGGTATTATTTGATGTTGATTTCTTTAAAAAAATTAATGATAGTTACGGACATCCTGGCGGTGACGCCGTTCTTATGTTTCTAGGAGATAAGATTCCTCAAGTTATGCAAAAAATTAATCCAGATTATGCAAATACAACGATTGCACGTGTGGGTGGCGAAGAGTTTGCGATATTGATTCCTGATAAAGATTTACAATTTGCACAGAATTTTGCAGAAACATTAAGAAGTGAAATCGAATCATCTGTTGTTCAATTTAATGATATTGAAATCAAGCTCACTATAAGTCTAGGTATTTCATCTTGGTGTGCACAAAATGGTGGTTATACTCCTGAGTCAGTCAAGCTTCTGTATAAATCAGCAGACGATGCTTTATACAATTCAAAAAGAACTGGACGTAATAAAGTTACAGTTTTAAATGCGGCATAACATATTATATGATATAAGTCCTGGTTTATGATCTAGTCGATGTTGATAAACAACTCTTATTAACTTAGACTAAGTGGGAATGAATTCATCAATACGACGAAAAGTCATGTTTTTATTAAGTATAACCAGCTTTTTATCGTCAGCTGTCTTTTTGCTATATTCAATTCGTGTTTTTGAAAAAGATAAAATAGCTTATATATATGACACTAATAATGTTTATTTAGAAACAATTGCGAATCAATTCAAAAACGAACTGAAATTGTCTGAAGAAATTGCTAAAAACTTTTTAATAGAATATCAAAAAAATAAATCATTTAAAGTTGGCGGAATTGATTTTTTAGCTGATGATTCTTTTATAAAGGGCTTGTATCTTATTGATATTACGAATAGCCCAAAGCTTTTAGATAAAATATCAATTAAGTCTGAAATTGGATTTAAAATTACTGAGAACAACGATTTCAATCAAAGCGTAAATAAAATTAAGACTGATTCTAAAGTTATGTTTTTAAAAGGTGAGTACATATTTATTGCTGAAATGGTTTATGATGCTGGAGAAAAAATTGCTCTTGTCACACAGTTTAAATCGGATGGTCTGAAAAATTTTTTTGATGGTAATAAAGCATTTAATTCATTTATGGTTACTTTAGACGGTAAGTTATTAAGACAAAGTGATGATTTACTGCCAACGTACTTGAATACGAATTTTTCTGAGGTGTTATCAAAAGTTGAAGCTGTTAAAATGGGGACTAGTGAAGTCAATTCAAACAATGGGGACACGTGGTTGCTGTCTTCGGCTTCTTTGGGAGTTAATGATATATATTTGATGACGCTAACTAATAAAGCAGCGGCATTTAGTGTTTTAACATATTTGATTAATAAATCACTTATAGTGTTTTTTATGGTTTTGTCAGGCGTTGTTTTGGTCAGTCAGTTGGTTTCACGTTATATGACAATACGTATTTTAGAGCTTTATGAGGCTGCAAAGCAAATTATAGCGGGTAATTTTAAGGTTAATATTAATGTAAAGGGTAATGATGAAATATCATTATTATCTCAAACGTTTAATAAAATGGCCATTGAGATTGTTAAGTTACTTGATGAAACTGCAAATAAGGCACGCCTAGAGTCTGAATTAAAAACGGCACAAGCGGTGCAGCAAACTTTGTTTCCACAATCAAATTATAAATTTGATTGTGCAGAAATATCAGGATCATATCAGTCAGCTTCAGAGTGTGGTGGTGATTGGTGGCATTATTTTGAGAATGACAATACAATTTGGTTTTGGATAGCGGATGCAACTGGTCACGGAGCACCAGCAGCACTTATTACCAGTGCAATTAAATCAGCTGTTGCGATGGTTGAAAATTTAAAAATGGAACCCCAGGTTGCAATTGAATTAGTCAATAAGTCAATTTGCCAAGTTTCAAAAAATAAAATGATGATGACTTGTTTTTTAGGAGTTATTGATAAAAAAACAAAAATTATTCATTATGTTAACGCTTCACATGAAGCACCATTTATTTTAAGTGCTCGTCAAGATTTGAAAAAGAAAGATTTAGTTTTTTTAGATGAATCTAAGTGTAACAGACTAGGACAGTCATCTCAATCTGAATTTACGGTTGCGCACTATCAGTTGCAGCCTCATGACCGTATTTTTGTCTATACTGATGGTGTGCCAGATATTCGCAATCTTAAAGAGGAATCATTACAAGAACGTGGTATGTTTAAAGTTGTTATCGAAAATCATAATAAAGGAGTGAATGTCGTTGATTTTGTTCAAAATGTTCAAACTCAGTTAGATACATTTAGACAAAATACAGAGCTTATTGATGATGTTACTTTTTTTGCATTGGATTTAAAATAATGAGCCACAAAGCAATGAACCGAAAAATTAAAACCAATTTTGAATCTGAAAAAGATTTGATTTTAGAAAATTTTTCTGATGTAAGTGAGTTTTGTTTTAATTTAAATGAAATCGATCAAAGCAAAAAAGTATTAATTGAAAGTCATCTCAGTTTAATCGAAACACTAAAGCCACTTTTGAATACAACAATTAAATGTGTTCTACAAGATTCAATTCAAAGCCTAAATGATAAAGTAAAGTTATTAAGCAAAATTAACGGAAATAAAAATAATTTTTTTGAAAAAGATTTTTCTTTTATATCTGGAAAAATTTTAAATCATAATTTTACACATCAAAGCGATCGTAGTAAAATTTTAGATTATTTTTTTGATCAGAACAATCTCGACACTGACTTAGTTAAAAATCAGAAGCTATATCAAGTTGCATCCGAACTTATTATGAATGCACAAATTGATGCGCCTAAATACTCTTCAAATAATAATAATCAATCATCTTTAATCATTATAGAAAAAAATGAAGATATTAACTTATTATCTATATCCGTTATAGATTACTACGGATCTTTAGACTGTAAAAAGATGGTTAAAAAAATATTTGATGCTTATGAGAATGGATTTCGGGAATCAATGAGCTCAGTTGGTCATGGTGCTGGCTTGGGAGCTGCTATGTTATACGGTTATGTTGACTCTCTTTTTATTGGTTGCCAACCTCATAAAGTGAGCCGTGTTACAGCTATTTTACCGTTAGCTTTGTCTGAAAAAAAAATCGATCAAATTAAAAAAACGATATGTATAGTAGAGGAATAGTCAATGTCAAAACTGCAATTTAAAATTCAAAATGAAGATACAAAAACAACAATAAACTTGCTAGGGCAGATTGATGAGTCGTTTCCATCTGAGTTATTGACGTTAAAAATCAATAACGATGTTCTCATTAATCTTGATCAAGTTAAAATGATTAACTCATTGGGTATTCGTGAATGGATTAAGTTTATGAATCATTTGGCAAATCTAAAAGTCGAATTTATTAAATGTCCTAAAATATTTATTGATCAAGTGAATATGGTGCAAGGATTTATTACACCAAACTGTAAAATTAAATCATTTTACGTTCCTTACTTTAATGAGGATAGTAATATCGAAAAAAACTTTTTATATAGTTTTGGTACTGAGTATGGTGATGGGTTTTTAAATGTTAAGGCTAATATTAAAGCAGATGACGGATCTGATCTTGATATTGATGTCGTAGAACAAAAGTATTTTAAATTTTTAAAGGGCTAATGAAGTATATACTCATTCAATTTTTTATTATTTTTAGTTGTATTGCTCAAGCGAAAGAAGCAGTGAGTCTTCCCTTTACTTTTTTAAATCAACACTTTGAATATTCAGTTGATAATACTCAAAATGTAGTTATTGCGAATAAAGACTTTCAGTGGTCAAAAGAGTTTATTCGATTTCAAGATAATAAACTTCTAATCAGCTCAAATAATTTTTTAAAAACAAGTATTTGGAATGTGTATTTTAAAAATAAAATCGATAAAACCGTGTTAAATATAAAAGGTGTTAATCTTGATCAAGATTACAAAAGTGAAGTGCTTTCAAATGATCTCATTAGAGATACTGAAGTTGTTTGTTTAGCAGCAAGTAACCGATACACTCAGGCTATGATTTGTAAAAAAATCAGCAATCAAAATTCTGAATCTACGAATCAATTTCCTGTAGTTTCAATCAACGAAAAAGCTTCAACTTTAGTTGGGAGTATAATATTAACTCATCCAAAAGAAAAAATAACTCTCCGAATTAGTTTAGGTGAGAGAGATTTTATTCAAGTCACAACAAGAAAAAGACAAATTATACCTTCTGAAATTGAGAAAGACAGCTCAAATGAAATGTATGAAATTAAATTTTATGATTTAGAAGATAAATTATTTTCATGGAAAGAGAATATTTCTTTTGATCAAGAAAAGTTTAATATTCAAAACGATAAAATTATTTCTGTTCAACAAGATTTTTTTAATAAAGATTATAGCAAAAAAGATTTAAAAATAACTTATTACAAGCCCCCAGTTCCTAAAAAGAAAATTAATAATATGTACCAGGTTTCACCATTTTTAGGATTCGGCAATTTGGTAGGGAATACATCAAATCAGAATGTGAACTTACAGTCGGAGCTGGGTTTTGGTGTGCGTGGCTATTATAACTATGAATTTGATAAAGAAAATCGATATTTGAAGAGTTTGAGTTATTTTGATTTTATGTCGTTTGTAGCGAGTTTTAAAAAATTGCAATATATCTCAAGCATTAATAGCTACTCGATTAATAACGAGAATCCATTTTTGTATCAGTTAAGTGCTGGTTTGAGTGTTGTTTACAATCAAGATTTATACTATGGATTCGGTTTGAATATAAATAAAGAGGATAGTTTAGCAAAAGATGTTTCCTCGCAGGTTATCAATGTGAGTAGTGTATTAAATATTGATATTGGTGGATATGCTCATTATTTATTATATGCTAAAAACAAAATTCAAAGTCATGTTTTAGCTGGTGCTGGTTTGTTATTGCCTGCGCAGTATTCTGGTGAAAGCACGTCATTAGGAACGCGGTTTTTTACTGAGTTTCAAGTTGGGTATCGTGATTTGAACACACTCTATTCTTTTGGTTTAAATTATGGATATCGTCAGCAAGAAACATCATCACAAAAAATTAAAAGTCAAACTTTTGATTACACTTTGGGTTATGCAGTCTATTTTTAATTTTTAAATATTTAAGGTTGTATGTATAAGATTATTATCGTACTCAGTTTTTATTGTTTTAAATTGTTCGGCTATCAATTGGATCAAGACAATATTTCTGTTATTGATTTTCAAAAAGAAATCAATTTAAATCCCAACATTGAAAAGAAAAATGAATATCATTTGCAGCTTGGATTAGGTGCTGGTTATGGTATTGTTCCACATTATCCAGCATCAAATCAGTCAAGCTCCAAAAGTATCATTTTGCCAATAATTATATACCGAGGTGATATTTTAAAATCTGATCAAGAAGAAGGAACTCGGGCTGAACTTTTTCGTCATCAAGAGCTTGATATTAACCTCAGTTTTGGTGCACGTTTTTCAAATGATAGTAAAGATAATATTGCTCGCACCGGAATGCCTAATCTAAATTATATAATCGAAGTTGGCCCAAGCCTTAATTATAAATTGTTTCGTGAGCGAAATAAAAGAATGTTAACTTTTCAGGCTCCATTACGATTTACTTCTGAAACAGACTTTAAATATTTTAACTATTTAGGATTAGTTTTTGAGCCAGAAATTAAACTACAAATGTTTAATTTTTTAGTTGATAAATTGAAATATACATCATCCCTTTCCGTTGAGTTTTATTCTGATCGAGTGGCAAATTATTTTTATGAAGTAGAAAGTAAATATGCAACAAATGATCGTTTTTCCTATGAGGCGCAGCCTGGGTTGTCAACATTGACATTAGGGCAGAGTTTTACATATGATTTTAATCAATTTAAACTTATTGCTGGTGTCAATTTTAATAATTATTCATTTTCAGTTAATAAAAATAGTCCACTCTATAAATCACAAAATGATTATAGTGTATTTACAGCTCTTGCTTGGTTCTTTTATTCGCGAAACACACTTGTTGAATAAGCTATAAATTTAATTTCTAGATTTGGCCGGATTCATTTTTTGAAGACTATTATTTGGAGATGGATATAAATCGATAATTTTTGCTGCTCCTTTTGGGGTAAATTGATCAGAAGAACTTTCGCAAAGATCAATCAGTTGCGAAATATAACGTATACCTGTCATTGTTGAGGTCAGAGATTGTGATATATTTTCCATATCTTCACGGCTGTCATTCGATATAAACTTGATGTTATCTTTTTTAAAATAGCTATTCCATGAATTTGAATTTAAACCAGATTTTTTGAGTGTCAGAGTTACAGCGTCACGCTCATTGCTCGCCAAAAGTGAGCGACTTCGATTTAGCCCATCATCATTTTGAAATGCTTTAACAACATTGTTAAATTCAGAAATAGTTTCAGTACATTTATTAGCTTCATTTTTTAACTGATTAAAATTTTTTGAAAATGGTTTTTGATTGCGACTGATATTTAAAACTTTATGACAAACCTCAGCTGTTGCAGTTGCGCAAAATATTGTTGAGTTATCATTTTGGTTTAATGATTGACATTCTGTTTTTATTTTTACACTATCGTCATCTCTGTAAACAATCGTTGAAAGTTTAATGTGTTTAGGGTCTTGTTGGCTTAAAACCTGACTCACTCTTCGATATTGAGATGTTTTTTCATCCGGAGAGATCAGTTCTTTACTGAGTTTTACTAAATCCCAATGAAGGCTGTATTTTTCAAAATCAGGACCAAATTGGATTTGCCCACCTTGTGATGTATTATCAAAAGATGATGTACTTACTTTTGAATATCCTTGAGCTTTTAAGTATGATAATACCTGCCCAGAGTTTATACGTTGATTGTTGATTTTGAATGTTGTTCCGTCAAATGAGTTTAAGAGAGGATGTGATTTGACAAGCATATTGCTTGTTATGTTTGATGGTGACGCAAATGCGGTTAAATTGATTGATAATTTTAAAGCCGTTAGGATGAGTATTTTTTTAATCATGTATATATAATAAATCATGATTTTATTTCAATCTAGACTAGGATCAAAGCATGCAGTTGGATTAGCCTTTGGTCTTAAGTTTGAAAGCGATCAAAAAACCTATTATTTTTGAATTAAAAGGTGCAACTGAGCTGATATTTTCAACTTAGATTAAAGTGTTTGCATCTATAGCGTATTTCATTTTATAGTTTTCATTGTTCGTTATAAACAGAAACATAAAAATGGAGAGTATACTATGAAAATGATGATTATCTTGACGCTAACTGTGTTAATGGCATCTTGTGCTTCAAAAAATACAACTACGTCTGAAACACAACAAGCAAATGCGTCAGCAGCGAAATCTGATAAAGAAAATTCAGCAGCTAAGTCGCAAACACCTGCTACTGCTAAAAAAACAAAAAAAGGGACTGTAAAAGCAGAAACAGTTTCGGATGTTTCGCAGACAGGTGCTGGAGTGTCGTCAGCAGAGGTGAGCTGCTCTGCAGCTAATGATATTCGTAAATTAGCAATCACAACAAAAAATACCGGATGTGAATTAAATTACACAAAAGGTTCTGAAACAAAAGTTATAGCATCTCAAATTATTGGAGATAAGAAGTGTCAGGAAGTGATGAATTCGGTGAAAGAAAAATTAGTAGCGGCAAAGTTTGAATGTAAATAAAAGTTTATAACTCATTTAAAACTAAAATAAAAAGCCCAATCATTTGATTGGGCTTTTTATTTTGGGTATAATTATAAAACACTATTGTCGAATTGATCCAATCATAAGATCGGCAACCATTTGGCTGAATTTAGTTGGATTTGGAATCGGGCTTCCTTCTGTGAGCAAAGCTTGATTATATAATATTTCAGTCCAATTTTTTTGTTGATCAACATTTGCAGTTAACATCGTTTCAAAAATTCTATGTTGAGGATTAATTTCCAAAATACGTTTACTGGTTAAATCATGGCCTTGGCCCATTTGAGAAATTATTTTTTGCATTTGTGCAGACATATCATTTTGAGCAGAAACTAAACATACTGGAGTGTCTGTTAAACGATCCGAGATAACAACATCTTTAACCTGATCTGCAAGGAAAGATTTCATTTTTTCCAATAATGGGCTAAATCGCTCTGTTTGTGCTTTTTTGATTGTCTCTTTTTCTTTTTTTTCAGATTCAGAATCTAAATCAAGTCCTTCTTGTGTAATAGAAATTATTTTTTTGTCCTTAAATGTCGTGAGACCTTGAGTAACCCACTCATCAACAGCATCTGTTAAAAGTAGTACTTCGTAGTTTTTTTGTTTTAGTTTTTCCATGTATGGTGAGTTTTTAAGAAGTTCAACTTTTTCACCAGCTATAAAGTAGATATCTTTTTGTTCAGGTTTCATTCTTGTAAAATATTCTTCAAGTGTTGTTAATTGCTCTGAATGAGTTGTTTGAAATAAAATTATATCTTTTAATTTATCGATTTGTGTTGGATCAGTAGGTACACCTTCTTTAATTGTAGAGCCAAACTCATTCCACAATTCTGTATAAGACTCTCTGTTTTTATTGAGCATGTCTTTTAGATGAGATAAAATTTTAGAGACGACATTTTTTTTAATTTGTACAATATGGCGGTCTTGCTGTAAAAGCTCACGTGAAACATTTAACGACAAATCACTTGAGTCAACCAATCCTTTGACGAATCGTAAATAAGGTGGAAGTAAATCTTTACAATTTTCCATGATAAAAACACGTTTGATATATAAATTAAGACCAAAATCATGATCTTTCATGTAGTAGTTCCATGGTTTTTTCTTAGGAAAGTAAACTAAGGTTGAAAATTCAAAATTTCCTTCCGCTTTGTAATGAAGCCAGCTTGCTGGCTCTTGATAGTCATGTGTTAAATGTTGATAGAACTCTTTATATTCTTCAGTTTTAATTTCAGATGATGATTTTAACCATAAAGCTTTTTGTGAGTTTAAAACCTCGTCTTCAATTTTAGTTTCAGTTTCTGTTTTAACTTCTTTTTTCATTTTTATCGGCCAACGGACAAAATCAGAATATTTTTTGACGAGATTTTTGAGTACCCAAGGGTCTGTAAAGTCTTGAAACGAATTGTCAGCTTCATCAGAATTTTTAGCTTCTTGTTTAGCTTTAAGGTGAAGTGTAATAGTCGTTCCAAAACCTTCCGCTCGAGGTTGAGATTCCGTTGTATAGGAACCATCACCTGTTGACTCCCAGATAGTTCCTTCTTGCGAGCCTGCTTTTTGAGTGTGCAATGTGACTTTGTCCGCGACCATAAATGCAGAATAAAAACCAACTCCAAATTGTCCGATGAGCTCTGGCTTTTTTTGAAGTTCGACATTCATTTGATTAAAAGCTTTTGTTCCTGATTTAGCAATTGTGCCAATGAATTCAGAAACCTCAGCGGGAGTCATACCAATACCTGTATCTATGATTTGTAAAGTGCGGTTTTGCGCATCTGGAACAAGACGAATTCCCAAGTCAGCTTCATTAAAAGTAATGTTTGATTGTGTTAAGCTTTGAAACTTAAGTTTATCGATAGCATCTGAGGCATTTGAAATGAGCTCTCGTAAGAAAATTTCTTTTTGTGAATAAAGTGAATGAATCACAATATCTAGTAATTGCTTGATTTCGGCATTAAAACTTTGTGTTTTTTTTGACATAGACCACTCCTTTAAAAAACTCGGTTAGAAGTCTTTTAATATTGTGATCTCATTGAATTTTGGCAAGTTTTTATATTGAATTTGGGAATATTTCGTCAATTTTTTTAAGCCACTCGTCCGAAATGGTTTCTGTTTTAAGTTCTGAGGCCTGTTTGCGCTCTGTTTCAGCAAGAAGCGTAGATAAATATCTTTCGGTGTAGCTTGGTATAATAGCAACGATGATTTTTCCTTGGTTTTCCGCTTTTGCAGCAATTCTGAGTGCCGCGACAACAGCAGCACCTGACGATATACCCACGGGTATTCCTTCCATTTTTATCAAGTCGCGAGCCATGGCTAAAGACTCTTCGGAAGAGACGAGTTCAATTCCATCAATGATATTTTTATTCAGAGTTTGAGGGATAAATCCAGCTCCGATACCTTGAATTTTATGGGGAGCTCCCTTGCCTCCACTGATAACAGGAGATTCTGTAGGTTCAACAGCAATCATTTTTATTGTATTTTTTTTAGCTTTCAGAGCTTCGCCAACGCCAGTGATTGTTCCACCGGTGCCAACCCCTGAGACAACAAAATCAACTTGGCCATCAGTATCATTCCATATTTCAAGTGCCGTTGTTTTTCGATGAATATCAGGATTATGAGGATTAGCGAACTGAGACGGGTAAAATAAGTTAGAATTTTGTGAGGATTTTTCTAACGCTTTAGCTACGGCTCCTCGCATGCCATTGGCTGCGGGTGTTAAAATAATGTTAGCACCAAGTAAAAGTAATAACGTGCGACGTTCTTGAGACATTGTTTCAGGCATAACAAGTGTTAACTTATATCCGCGGGATGCACATATAAAAGCTAAGGCGATGCCTGTGTTTCCTGATGTGGGTTCAATAATTTCGCATCCAGGTTTAAGAAGACCTGATTTTTCTGCGGCATCAATCATATTTAAACCTATACGATCCTTGACCGAGCCGAGAGGATTGAAAAACTCGAGTTTTAATAAAACTTGACCAGGCAGATGCTGTCCGATTTTATTTAATCGAACCAGAGGAGTATGCCCAATAGTTTCAGTTATATTATTGTAAATTTTCATATGATCTCCTGGTTAAATTATTTTGTAATCTGATGATTTTATTCTGACACAGGGAATATTTTTTCCAATAATTTTTTCTAATTAAATTTTGATGATGGTTTTATTGCGTTGATATTTTAGAACGTCTAGACGAATGAAGAGGATTGCCGATGGTTTTTCATAAATACAGTCGATGAGAGGTTATTTATATGTTGTTATTTAATGTTACGTGTTCATACTAAAGTAGATGATCTTTTATCAAAAAATACTGTGCGATCAATTTGAAAAAAATAGTTTCTTGAATAATCAATCAAATGATAACTACGACTTTTTGAATGTCTTAAAAAAGATGAATTTTCATGATTTGGGCTTGTTATATGCTAATATAGGTTTAATTCAAACATTATTGCAGTTTATCATTGAGCAACATTGGATAAAACAAAAAGTTAATGGCCAAAAAGAAATCAATTTTCAAACTTTTGTGACTGATCTTTTAAAGTGTGAGCTCGTTCTTGTCCCATATTTACATCCATATTTACAACGATTAACTATTGGTCACTTAAAAAAAGTAAACGTAAAAATTAAACGTATGGAAACTCAAATTTTAAATTACATTTTGCAAAATGAAAACTTTGAACAAAAAATATTTGTTACTCAGGTGTTGTGCGAAATATCTGAATATTATGAGTTTGAAAATCAAATGCAAATTGAAAAGGAAAAAATAGGTGAGTATCTTGGATTATCATTTTACCGAACTTTTGATAACTTAGATTTAATCTTTAATTTAAACTATGCATCTGACTTAGGAATGAAAATTGATTTGAATTTGGGCGAACGATTATATGAAGGAGCTGGTGTTGGTGTTCAATCTGGTTACTCAACAATGTTAACTGCGTTAAGATATTTAAATCCCGAATATGGTTCTCGGTTAATTGATTTAGGATCAGGTTATGGGCGCCTTGGTTTTGTTGTTGGATTGATGCGTCCTGATATTAAATTTTTTGGATATGAGTATGTTTCACATCGTGTTGCAAGCTCTTTGCAAACTGTCCAGAAATTTAATTTAAATGAGCATACACATTTTTACACTCAGGATTTGGCTGCGAAAGATTTTACTATACCTGATGCTGATATCTACTATATGTACGATCCTTTTAGTGCTGAAACGTATAAGTATGTTTTAAATCAACTTGTGGAGATTAGCCGTCGTCAAAAAATAAAAATTGCAACAAAAGGAAATGCTCGCTTTTGGTTAAACGATTTGGCTCAACAGCAAGGTTGGGAAAGCCCATATGAGTTGGATAATTGTAATTTATGTCTGTACGTTTCAAATTAGACTTCTTTATTAATCCACTCGTCTTATCAACCGTTTTTTTGACGGCTTTAAATGATCATTATTTAAAATATAAATATCCAGGAATCATTACCGGTAAAATCAGTGATTTCACTGGATTATTTTATTTTCCCTTATTTGTTGTGGCTGTTGTTTTATATGTTCAAACGATTGTTAATCGTAAAACATGTGTATTAAGTCAAAGACTTCTTTTAGGGAGTATTATATCGATTGATATCGTTTTTTTAATTTTAAAATTACATCCTCAAATCAGTCAGATATTTGTTTTTTATTTTTCGAAATATTTTTTTTCGATTAAAATCGTAAATGATCCGACTGATCTATTCGCGTTGATATCAAGTGTTATATGTTATCAGTATGCAAAAACATTTTTGCCAAATTCAATTAAAGTTGAGTAAATGTAACTTGGCAAATCAAGACATTGTTATCGCTGCAAGAATAAATATGAAGTGTGCCATTTGTTGTGTTGACAGAGTATGTGCATGTTCGATTTGCGCTATTTACAGTGCCAGTAAGAGGTGTTTGAGTTGGTATAACTAAATTGGTCACTGGCAAACCTAAACTTAAAAAGTCCATTCCAGCTGGATTTGTAATTATACCCGCAGATGAAACAGTGATGGCTTGATTGGTGACAGTCGCATTAGGACAGTTTGAGGCTGCTCCATAATTTGAAAAAGTCAGATCATCCAAATTATAAGTTTGTTTTGAAGTTGCAATTGAAATTACACCAGTAGCAATTAAGCATGTCAGTATCCAATAATTTTTTAAAATAGTCATGGCGGTTGTCTCCTGATAATTATTTATGCTGAAGTAACCAATTTTCAGAGTCTTTTATATCATCGTAGGTTATGCATTTCGGATAATGTGTTTCAAAGCCTATGTGATGACTTAATGCTTTAAGGTTTGGTGTTTGATATGGATCAACACGAACATAACCTGATCGAGTTTGACATGTTCCTGTTGAGCAATCAGACCAGTGAGCAGCAAAGACCAAACGACCATCTCGTGTAAACCCAGGAAATGAGTCGGGTATGATCGCCATAGGATATCCATTTATTTCTAAATGAGTTTGAAGATCTCTGTCGTAAATATAAACCTGACCTGATGCATACGAGACAAGTGCTTTTTTACCCGGTCGAGGATGACCAAAAATAAGTTTTGAGGCGGTTGTACCAAGATCGTCAATGAGTTCGCAGTCTTTATTGTTATCAGCTATTTTGTAGATCCTCATAGTTGGATTATGATTTTTGGGATTGACTGGCATTGCAGAAAATTCAGACCCATTCATTGAAAGCATGGGTAAAGTGAAAATTGAACCCTCTGTTTTTCTTAGGTTTCCACATAAATAATGATTCGATGACTCTGATATTAATGAGTAACTGTTATGGTCATTTTTTTTAACGCTATAAATTTTATTATAAAGAGCTCCTTGCCCTTGACTTGAGCTAGCATCACCTTCAGATGGCCAACTAAGTGATCTTATGATCGACGTATTGTTAGATGATGAAATTTCGGCTGCGGTTGTGTAAAAGCCATTAACCCCCGCGCTTAGATCGGGTTTAGATTTTTTTCCCTTTGTGGTTAGATTTTCTAGTGTGTGGTGCTCTTTGTTTATATCAACAATAAAACGCCACGTGTTTTGAACTGCAAATGCTTCGTTTTTTAAATCTGTTTCTATAGCCGTAGCTTTTTTATTTTTTTCCCCAACTTCAGTTAGTTTCATCAGAGTGACAGTGGTCAAATATTGTCCCGATAGAGAACGTAAAACATATTTTCCATCTGGACTGATACGTGAATATGTACCTAATTGAATGTAACCAGTTTGAGGGTCTGGTTTTGCCCAAGATTCTCCTTCGAAAGGAATATATTCGTAGGCAGGGATACAGTTTTTATTTGCTAGAGCATGAGATACGTTTGTGAGTAGAATACCGATTAATAATTTTGAGACCATGATTTGAGCTCCTGACGCCAAATTGATTCGGGTAAAACACCAGCTATCATTTTTTTTGAAATTTTATTTTTACCAACGATAAACATAAGTGGGTAATGGTGAATTTGGTGTGAAAAATTTAAATAGTTTGATTTTTGTGGTTTTGATTTATTTAGGATTGATTCTGAAAGTCCAATGCCGGCTAACTTTCTATGGTTATTGGGTTGAATTTCATATTTGTTGTCGTGCAGCGGTAAAAAATCTATTTTTAAAGTTCTCGCTATTTTTTCTGCAATTGCTATTTCTTTCATTGAATAAATCATTGATGGTGACCATATATAAATGAGCGTGAGACTGTTTTTTTTTGATAAACTGAGAAGTTGCTCATCTGTAAAATCGTCATTGTTATTGTTAGGTCTGAATTCAATTTTGATATCGCTTATTAAATTTGAATTTATGATTTTGCAGGATTGATCAGTTATGACATCAATCCATTGGCTATCTGCTAAAGGTCTACGAAATTTTAAAGTTTGAAATTGACTTTCTGAAACTCGAAACCAGTCTTTAACTCCATACTGATTTGGAATTTTGGTTGAGAGTTTTTCTGAACGCAAAAAATGATTAAGTTGTTTTTGACAGTTGGGCGTAGCCCATAAGAGGCTTTGATCTCTCAAAATAATTATGAATGCAATAAGTTTTAATATTCTCATGATATTTAGTTTAAACATTGTTTTAAGTCTATAAAGGTTGACAGTTAAAACTAGACTTTGGTTGATGTTTTTAGTTTTAGAGGCTTGAAGCTATAGCTCTTGTTTTTAATTTTGTTTAAGTCACTATTTCAATGAGTTTATTAACAATAATTTCTTTACTGTACTTTTGAGAGTCAATTAAACATTGTGATTTAATTTTTTGCTGTAAATCAGAATTTTTAATATAATTAAAAATCTGTTCAGTTAGTGCCTCCGGTTTTTTTGTTTCAAAAAGCAACCCATTTTTTTGATGTTGAATAATATTTGGAACGCCACCGGCTCGACTTGCTATAGAAGGTAGGCCAACTGCCATGGCTTCGATAATGACACGTCCGAAAGTCTCTTCCCAAGATGGAACGATTAAAACGTCAGCCTTTTTGTAAATATCAAATAGATTTTCATGGTATCCAAGAAAAAAAACTGAATCTTGCACATTAAGACGTAGAATGAGTGTTTCTAAGTAAGTCTGAAAGTCCAATTCGTTTTTTGTGTTTTCACCTGCTATAAAAAGTTGAATATCGAGACCTTGTTTTTTAAGAAGGTAAACAGCTTGAATTGCCAAATCTTGACCTTTTTGCGGGTCCAATCTTGATGTCATGACCGCTGTAAACTTATTTGGTTTGCTGGTTTTATTTAAAAATTGCTTGTACATGTGTGTAGGATTTATTGGAACTGAACTCTTTATTTTTTCTTTTGAGATCCAATTTGGAATTATTTCGATTTGACTTTCTTTAATGGGTAAATGTTTAAGGAGTCTTTGAGACTGAATTTCAGTCATTGAGAAAATTTTTGTTAAACGTGCATATAAAAATTTATGGAGAAAATCTTTTTTATCTACATTAATTAAAATGTGTGAAAAACCATAAATTCGAATTTGCTTTTTTAAAAAAAGTGTTGCAGGGACAATAAACTTTAAACTGGGTAGTTTTTGTAAAATAAGTGTATCGATATTTTGACTTTTGATAACTTGACGAATAATGCGGATTCTTTTGAAGTATCCGGCAGATTTATCGACAGGAATAAAAGTTATACCTTTTTCTAAACAGTGTTTTTGCAAAGGAGAGTTTTTAAAGCCTAAAATAGTGAGATTGAGGCCTTTTTCGGCGAATGAACAGGCGAGCTCGAATGCGACCATTTCAAGTCCCCCCCACGAGTTTGATAAACAAGTTTGAAGATATTTTTTGGGAATAGGTTCACGCATAAATTATTCGATACGGAAGATTGGTGGCTCGGGTCGGAATCGAACCGACACGGGATTGCTCCCACAAGATTTTGAGTCTAGCAAGTCTACCAATTTCATCACCGAGCCACTTGGTATATTTTATTTGTTCAACTATTTAATGGCAGTCGGCCTTTCAATTCAAGTATTTTTTTCAAGCTCGTGTCTTTTGTTGTCACTTTTTGAGTTAAGCTTAAAAAAATCACTTTTTTCTTGATGATGCAAATGATCAATCTTTTTAGCTGGTTACGAGAATTGCATGGAGTTAGTTTTTAGCGCCGAAAGTTGGCACTTGGGTTGCTAATTGTATTTCTTCGAATTTAAAACTTTTTTTAAAAAGTCTTTTTAGGGGAGAATTTATGAAATCATCAAACTCGTTGGTCGCAGTCATATTAGCAAATATGTTGTTTAGCCAAATTGCATTTGCGCAAAATCAAGATCTTAATTCGGAAGTCGATGCTGAAATTGAGCAAATGTATAAAGCTAATCAAGTGCAATCTCAAAACACACAAAACGATTCATCGGTTAAGCCACAAACATCGCAGGCTGTAGTGACGCAAACAATATATGTACCGCAACAGCCAGTACAGCAACCGACTGTGCAAAAACAACCGGAAACATTGGTTGAGGGTTCTCCTTTGAGTCAATCGCGAGCAGAATCAATTCGTCGTGGTCGTCAGGATGAAGAATTAAAAACAGAGTCGCGTATTGTTGAAAAACTTGAACAAAGTCGATTGGAAGATGAGAAAAAACGTGCTGCTGTTTTATTTGGAGATAAGTTTGATACTCTTCAACAACAGCAACCAGCTCAGCAAGTTGTCCCTGTTGCTCAGCCTTCAGCGGTTGTTGCTCCCTCGTCACAAGTTCAACCAATTATTATTAATCAAAATGAAACGTTAACTCGTGATGCTGTACGTGAAGAGGTTCGCGCCGCTTTGAGTGAGGACAATGAATCTATTTTACCAGCTTTGGAGCAAAAGTATTTTTCGGCAAGTGCTGGTATTGGTCAGTATGCAGATGTTGACTCAATTAAAGGAAACTACTCTCTGGGGGCTGCATTTGGTACTCGCTTTGATTTTTTTCTAGTAGAGGGTGCATTTGTTTTTTCAAATTACACAATCGATGGTTATTATTTAAATCCATATAGCCAAACGCAATTTGGAAACTTTGATATGAATCAATATCAAGGATCAATTGCCACTAAATATCAATTACTTGGTGGTTTTGTTAGACCAGTTGTTGGTGGATTAGTGTCTTATTCTTATAGAAAATATGTAGCAAATCAAAATACATATTATGGTCCTGCAGGAACAGACTTTGGAAGTTCGCATGCCGTCGATTTAGGTATTTTGGCAGGTGTGGATTTGGAAATGAATGATAAAATGTCGTTTGGTGTAGACATGAAGTATATGTTCAATATGTCGAGTAAAATAAGTGGTTCGACTGTTGCTGGGGCGAGCTCTCCAGAAAAACTACAATATTTCACAACCGGTTTATTTGCGCGCGTTAATTTTTAATTAAAAGCTCAGGTTTAATTTAAATTCACCCTTAAAGCCAGCAATCGCTGGCTTTTTTTTTTGACGAGAGTTTGAAATTGAAATTTAATATAAGAATGATTAAATCCATAAAAGCTTTAGTTTTCGTTCTGTTTGTAATTTTGCGGTCGCATGCGGTTGAACAACAATCTTCTGATTATAAATCGGCAATTGAAATCATTAAAGTTCAAGAGATGCTTTTTGATATTTCAGGTGAGGCTATGACTTCTTATGACTTTAAAATATTTAAAGAAGTTTTTATGAAAACAGATCATATTTTGCCATCGATTATTTTGAGCTACATGCCCTCGATGGAGGATCGATTTTTGATCCTTAAATTAGCTTACAAGGAGGCTGATCAGTTAGGTTTGGAGTATGATCAAGCTCTTTTTAGTGAAGTTGTTCATAAAGTTAAAAATGGTGGCATGGATAAAGAAAACAGTGAGAGACTTGACGTTGAAATTAAGCTGCAATTGAGAGCTATGGCTTTATTAACGATTAAAGAAAAGCAGTTTCAAGATAAAAATACAATGTTGAGTTGGATGCAAGTTTTAAAGAGAAAGTACTTGATGAATGTTAAATCTGAAGATTTTAAAAATAAACTTTCATTCAGAATTTGATCCTTTTTATGAAAAAACTCATAAGCTGTTTGGTGTAGTTTCATGTTTTATGCATCATTCAGCGCAATTTAATTGGTCAGCCGAGCAGATCAGTTTAGAAATGCGACAATCAACTTTTTTGATCGCCAAAGATGAAGCGTTAGATAAAGTGGTTGGTTTTATTGCATTTAGAGAGGGGTTGGACCAGATTGAAATTATGGCTTTGGGGGTTTTGCCTGAGGTGCGTAGAAATGGTTGTATGAAGCAACTATTAGTTAATCTTCTGGACTATAGTCATCAGCAGTTAGAAGAAGGTTGCAAAGTGTCAAAAGCGATTGTTTTAGAGGTCCATGAGCAAAATGAAAGCGCTATTAAGCTCTATCGTAACTGTAGTTTGTTTGAAATAGGTCGGCGACGAAAATATTATTCAGACGGAGCAGATGCTTTGATTTTTAGCTCTGTTCAGGTGTAATTGATGATCTAATGGAATATAAAGTTTGCCTTTTCGGCAGACATTTGTTACGTTGAAAATGAATTGGGCCGAAAGCCCAATTTTTTTTTGTTTCATTTAGGTTTTATGTGTATTTTTGAGGATAAATTTGGAATCATGGCTAGTCAAAATTGAAAAAATTGCTCACGAAATAGCTGCATCGCATGGTTGTGAGTTGTATGATGTAGAAGTTGTTGGAATTGGTAAAGGTCGCATTTTACGGGTTTTTATCGATAAAGATGGCGGTATCGGAATCGAAGATTGTTCTAATGTTTCCAAAGGTTTAAACGAATTTCTTGATGCGAATGAAAGCACTGTTCCTGGGGATGAGTATCAGTTAGAGGTTTCAAGTCCAGGCCTGGATCGTCACCTGAAAACACTCCAGCATTTTAAAAAAGTGGTTGGTCAGAAAATATACGTTCAACTTGGGCAAAACTTAGGTTCACTGGGGGCTCAGGATAAATCTCTCATTAGTATGAAGAAATTTGAAGAGGTTTTGATAGCTGTTGAAGATGAGAGCTTAATTTTTAACTTTAAGGCAGAAACAGTAAAAGTTCCAGTTTTAAAAGTTGAAAAGGCGAAATTAGTGTTTGAAATGAAGCAAAATTTAAAGAATACAAAAAAGAAATAAGTATTAATTACGAGTTAAAACATCGAGCGGGGTTAAAATGGCAGAAAAAGTATTAAACGTAAATGATTTAGCAAAAGTCATCGATCAAGTTGGTAAAGATAAAGGAATTGATAAAGCAGTCATTATTGATGCTGTTAAGCAAGCTATGCTAGTAGCAGCTCGTAAAAAATATGGAACATATCGTGAAATCGAAGCTCAGTATAACGATGACACTGGCGAAGTTGAATTGTTTGAGTTTAAAGAAGTTGTAGAACGTGAAAAATTTATTGATGAAGAAGTTGAGATTCCATTAGATGAAGCTTTAAAGCTAGATCCTGGTGCACAGTTAGATGATTCTATTGGTATAAAACTAGAATCAAGTGATTTAGGCCGTATCGCAGCTCAAACAGCAAAACAAATTATTTTGCAAAAGGTCAGAGATGCAGAACGTGAAATTATTTTTACTGAATTTGAAGAGCGTAAAGGTGAAGTTGCCTCTGGTATAGCTCGTCGAGTTGAAAAAGGAGCCATCATTGTTGATTTAGGTCGTACTGAAGCTCATATTCCACCACGTGAGCAAATTCCTGGAGAAGTTTTTAAGCCTGGTGATCGTATACAGGGATATTTGTCTGAAGTTCGTCAAACAACTCGAGGACCTCAAATTATCATGTCACGTGCAGATGAACGTTATTTGGTAAAGCTTTTTGAAATGGAAGTTCCAGAAATTTATGATGATATTGTCGAAGTGATGTCGGCGGCACGTGAGCCAGGTCAGCGTGCAAAAATCGCCGTGCGTTCAAAAGACAACGCAGTTGATCCTGTGGGCGCTTGTGTTGGGATGAAAGGGTCACGTGTTCAAAACATTGTTCAAGAACTTCGTGGCGAAAAAATTGATATTGTATTGTGGGATGAAGACGTGACTCGCTTTGCGTGTAACGCTTTAGCTCCAGCTGAGATAGCTAAAGTTTATTTGGATGAAGAAAATAAAGAGATGGAAATTGTTGTTCCAGACTCTCAGTTGTCATTGGCGATTGGTAAAAAAGGCCAAAATGTGCGTTTAGCTGCAAAATTAACAGGTTGGAAATTAGATATTATTTCTACAACAGCAGTTCAGTCTCGTACGGCTGAGTCTATTTTCAACTTGATGTTATTACCTGGTATGAATGAAACTATGGCGCAAAATATCTTGCAGTCTGGTTTTGGATCGTTCCAATCATTGGCAAAAGCTAAAGTTGAAGAAATTATGAGTATTCCAGGTTATGATGATCCAGATAAAGCTCAAAAGTTGATTAACGATGCAATGATACTTATTGCTAAGTATGCAGATCAAGGCCTGCAAGTTCCAACATCTCCTCAAGTTCAAATGGCTAAAGAGAGCAACTCGACGATGAAACAAAAAGCTGAAGAACAATTGAAAGCGGAGCTTTCAAAACTTAAGCAAGATGAAAATTAATTTGATATAGAAATTAAAAGAGAAAAAGGTAAATGACGCGTGAGTAACCCAAAAGTTTTTGAATTTGCAAAAGAAATCGGAATGACCCCATTGGCTTTGATGGATAAAATTAAAGAGTGGCAACTTCCAATTAAAAACCACATGGCAGAGTTAAGCCCAGACATGATGGCTCAATTGAAGTTGAAGCTAAATCCTGTGGCTGAGCAGTCAGGTGAAGATAAACCAAAAAAAACGGCTACACGCAAAGCAGCGCCTAAATCAACAGTTGCTAAAAAATCTGTAGAAAGTTCTGCTGCAGCAGCTGCGACTGATGTTAAAACACCGGTGATTCGTCGAAAAACAAAAGAAGTCGAGGCTGCAATTGAACAAAAAGCGCGAGTTATCTCTAAGCCGGAAGTTCAAGTTGAAGTTGCTACCGAAGTGACTGTTGATGAGCCTGTTATTCAAGTTACTGCAGCGGTGGTTCATGATACTCCAGTTCAATCAAATCTAAATTTAAAATCATCTATTGAAAATAAAGTTGAATCTACTCCTGCAGGAGCCGCAACTGTTGTCAAAACTGAAACACAGTCGTCACAAACAGCGGCCACAACACAAACCGCAGCAACAGCTGTGTCTCGTAAAAAAGAAGTGGCCATTGGAGACAGTGGTGTATCAAGTTCGACAAATGTAGCTTCTCGTCGAAATATTATTGGCCGTATGGATTTAAGTCGTGTTCAAGCGCCAGCTGGTGCTATGAACAGTAGCTCCGGTGGTGGTTTTCAAAGAAGTTCTGGAGGTTCTGGGCCGCGTGCGATAGGTAGCGGTGGTTCTTCTGGAGGGTTTTCTGGTCCTAGACCAGCGGGTGGTTTTTCTGGACCGCGTCCTGGTGGGGCAGCTATGGGGAACCGTAATATACGTCCAGGCTTTGTAGCTCAAGCAACAATTCCTGACCCAACAAGCTCTACTTTTGAAGATGATTCTAAACGTGATTTGGAAAAAAAGGCTCGTAAATTTTCTGGTGGCGGCGGTTTGTCTGCGAAAGAAAAAGAGCAAGAGGAATTAGTTGCAAACTTTAATGCGGTTGAGTTTCGTAAGCGCGAGATGGTTTTTCAACCTAAGAAAAAACAAGGTTTACTTAATCGAGTTGCTTTAAAAACTCAAATCACAACTCCTAAATCATCTAAACGTACTTTAAAAGTGAACGGTAAAATTAAGTTGAGCGACATGGCTTCAGAAATGGGCTTAAAATCGACTCAAATTATCAAAGAATTAATGAAAAATGGTGTGATGGCAAATATCAACACTGAACTTGATTTTGATACTGTTGCTTTGACTGTTGGAGAGTTTGGTTGGGAAGCGCAAAATGTTTTTAAAACAGCGGAAGAAGTTGTCATCGATACTGCATTTGGCGAATTAGAGGCTGATCGAGTTGTGCGCCCACCTGTTGTTACAGTTATGGGGCATGTGGATCATGGTAAAACATCATTGCTTGATGCCATTCGAAATGCCAAAGTCGCGGCTGGAGAAGCTGGTGGCATCACACAGCATATAGGTGCATACTCTGTAAAAACTGATGATGGTAGTTTGATTACATTTTTAGATACTCCTGGGCATGAGGCTTTTACCGCTATGCGTGCGCGTGGTGCGAATGCAACTGACATAGCAATTATTGTTGTTGCTGCTGATGATGGAATGATGCCGCAAACGGCTGAGGCTATTAATCATGCGAAAGCAGCCGGTGTTCCAATGATTATTGCAGTAAACAAGATTGATAAACCAGGAGCTAATCCTGATAAAATTAAACAACAATTAACAGAACTTGAAATCGTTCCTGAAGAGTGGGGCGGAAATACAATTTTCTGTGAAGTGTCAGCTTTGAAAAAAACAGGTATAGATAATTTATTAGAAAATATTAAACTTTTAGCTGAGGTTGCAGAGCTTCGTGCAAATCCAAAAAAATCTGGAACAGGTGTTGTTGTTGAAGCAAAACTTGAAAAGGGTCGAGGTGCTGTCGCAACGATACTTGTTAAAGATGGTCATGTTAAAGTGGGACATTTTATAGTTGCTGGATCAATGAAAGGTCGCGTGAAGTCATTAGTTAATGACAAAGGCGAAAGAGTTCAAGAGGTTGGTCCTGGTATGCCAGCAGAGGTTTTAGGTCTTGAGGGTGTGCCTGCGGCTGGGGATCGCTTTGACGTTGTAAAAGATGATAAAACGGCTGAAGAAGTCGTTGAGATTAGAAAAACTGCTGCATTAAAAGCTCAAGAGTCTCAAAAGAAAGTTTCATTAGAAGACTTGTTTTCAAAAGTGACTCAAGGTGATGTTAAAGAGTTTAACATCGTATTAAAAGCAGATGTGCAAGGTTCCTTAGAGGCTATACAGGGTATGTTAACAAAGCTAACTTCACAAGAAGTGAAAAATAAAGTTATTCATGCAGCTGTTGGTGGAGTTACTGAGAATGATGTGTTACTTGCGCATACGGCAAAAGGTGTCGTTATTGGTTTTAATGTTCGTCCAGATGGTAATGCGCAAGCTAAAGCTAAGCAGCTTGGTGTAGATATTCGTAGTTATTCTATTGTGTACGAAATGATGGATGATTTGAAAAAAGCAATGCAGGGGTTGCTGGCGCCTCAGGTTGTGGAAAAAGTTATGGGTTCTGCAGAAGTTCGAAATATCTTCAGTGTGCCTAAAATTGGTGTTATTGCTGGAAGTTTTGTAACAACTGGTAAAATTCAACGTTCAAATATGTTGAGACTCGTTCGTGAAGGAAAAATTATTTATGAAGGTAAGGTTTCTTCATTAAAACGTTTTAAAGATGATGCAAAAGAAGTTCAGGAAAACTTTGAGTGTGGTATTGGTATTGAAAACTTTAATGATATTAAAGTTGGCGATACGATTGAAGCCTTTGTGAAGGAAGAAATTGCACGTGAGTTGACACCTGTAAAATAGGTGAGTTTTGCATATATGTGCTAAGTTTTGAGGATTCGTTATGAAAAATATGGGTGATGGAAGAAGAGTTGCTCGTGTTGAGCGTGAAGTGCAATCAGTTATATCTACATTCATTATCCAAAGAATGCAGTCTGAATTGCCTGGGCTTATTACGGTTGCTCGCGTTCAAATTCCAGCTGACTTGAGAATTGCTAAAGTTTATGTGAGTTTGCTGCAAACTCATTTAGTTGAAGAGGCCTTATCTGTTGAGATAACTTCTGAGCGCTCTCAAGTGGCAGGTAAAAAAATTGATGATTTGACACGTTCGATTCAAATTTTGCAAAGATGGGCGCCCGATATTCAAAATGAAATTGGCCATAAACTTAAGATGAAGTATTTACCCAAAATAACTTTTTATCCTGATGAGTCCACAGAGAAAATTTTAAAAATTGAAAAAATATTATCTCACATTAAACCGGGCGAGTTGAACGAAGAAGATGACATTGATTAAGCAATTAAAAGCTCGCACCCATTTGCATGGATTGCTTTTGATTGATAAACCAACGGGATTAACATCCCATGATGTCGTCAGTCGAATCAGAAGGCTAGCCGGGACTAAAGAAGTTGGACATTCGGGTACGCTTGATCCTCTGGCGAGTGGATTGATGGTTGTTTTATTAGGTGAAGCGACGAAGTTAAGTTCTATTGTTACCGAAGGGAACAAGGCCTATGAAGTTGAAGTGTGTTTGGGTATAGAAACAGACACTTTGGATATTACGGGTACGATTGTTAAAACAAGCAATGTATCAGTAAGTCCTGCCGAGGTTATAGCAGCTGCTTTAAATTTAAAAGGCGAGTGGAGTTTGCCTATACCACTTTTCTCGGCGAAAAAAATTGATGGCTTGAAATTATACGAATATGCAAGACAAGGGTTGCCTGTTGATATTCCTGAAAAAAAAATGTCTTTTTGGGATATTGAAAATCGTTCAATTGAAACTAAACAAAAAGAAAACAGATTTTCATTTCATTTACATTGTTCAAAAGGCAGTTTTATTCGTTCATGGGTTAAGTTATTGGGTGAGCAGTTGGGATGTGGTGCAACAATGACAGCTTTAAGAAGAACCCATTCACACCAATTTAATGTGACTCATTCGTTGACATTGGAGAAGTTACAAAAACTTAAAGAGAATAGTGATTTTGATTTATCAGATTTACTTGTGCCGATTAAAAAAGCAATTTCTGGAGTTAAAATGATTAAAGTGAGTGGTCACGATGAAGTTATGCTTGGTAATGGGCAAATTAGTCATGATTTAAGATCGCATTTAATTATTAAATTTAATCCTGAAGTTGATGAGTGGGTATTTGCTATTTCAGAAACAAATAAACAGGTTTTGGCTATTATTGGACTGGATCCTGGTGTGGGTTTTAAGGTTAAGCGCGGTTTTAAATATTAACATTTTTTTATTGCTAATAAAAGAGTAGATTGTTACAAAATAAAGGCGCAAATCGGGTGATTATGTCAGCCATGACGAATGACCGGAGAGCTTAAAAAAGCAATTCGCTTTTTAAACACTAAACAGGAGAAAAGTAATGGCAGTTACAAAACAACAAAAAGCAGATATTTTAAAACGATTCAAAACAGCTGAGTTAGATACTGGCTCACCAGAAGTGCAAGTTGCATTGTTAACAGCTCGTATTAATGATATGTCTGTTCATTTTCAAACACATAAAAAAGATAATCACGGGCGTCGTGGTCTTTTAACGTGTGTTAATCAACGCCGTAAATTATTAGATTATTTAAAATCTAAAAGTGTTTCTCGTTATGAAGCTTTGATTAAAGCTCTTGAGATTCGTAAATAATATAAAATTAAAGTCTTACAAAAGGCCCGCAAAACGGGCCTTTTGTTTTTTTAAGCGAAAGCTTTTCAAAACCTCATTTTCATGTCTAAATAAGATAAAGAATTAATAATAGAAAAATAAAAAGAAGAAATTAAGAAAAAGAAGAAAGAATAGGAGCACTCATGGTCAATACAGTTACGACCTCAATTGCAGGAAAGCAAATCACAATCGAAACAGGCCGTTTAGCTAAACAAACAGATGGTTCAGTTTTAGTTACATGTGGCAATAACATGGTTTTAGTTACAGCTGTTTCAAGTAAAACTGCAAAGCCAGATCAAAGTTTTTTTCCATTAACTGTTGAGTTTATTGAAAAATTTTATTCAATTGGAAAAATACCAGGAGGATACTTTAAACGTGAAGGAAAGCCATCAACTGACTCTGTGTTAAGCGCACGTATTATTGATCGACCGATTCGTCCTTTGTTTCCTGAAGGTTATTTAAATGATACACAAGTTGTGGCAACTGTATTGAGTGCTGACGGTTCATTTTCGATGGATGTGTTAGCTTCATTAGGTGCTTCTGCAGCATTACATATTTCTGATATTCCTTTTAATGGACCAACAGCGGCATGTCAGGTTGGACGAGTTGATGGTCAATTTATTGCTAATCCATCGCCTGAGCAATTGGCTAAGTCGGATATGGATATTATTGTTTCTGGAACTAAAAATGGCTTATTGATGGTCGAAGGTGAAGCTAAATTTATTTCAGAGGCTGATGCTTTAAATGCGTTAAAGTTTGGTCACCAGTCATTAATGCCACTTTTGCAAATGCAAGAAGAGCTGCGCGAAAAAACAGGATCAAAGCAAAAGCGTGATTTTACAGCAGCCACAATTGATGCTGATTTTAGAACTCAATCAGAAAACTTATTAAAACCACTTATTGAAAAAGCTTTAGCTTTAAAAATTAAACAAGAACGTTATGCAGCTGTTGACGCTGCCGTTGAAACAGCTATCGCTCAGTTAGTGAATCCAATCACGGATGAAAAATTGAAAGCGCAACGAAAAAAAGAAATTGGAACTATCACTGAAGATTTAAAATATAAATCTGCGCGTTCAATGATTTTAGATAAAGCGGCACGTATTGATGGCCGTGATTTAAAAACGGTTCGTCCAATTTCATGTGAGGTTGGGTTGTTACCAAGAGCTCATGGATCTGGTTTATTTACGCGTGGTGAAACACAATGTTTAGGAACGGTAACTTTAGGAACAGCTGATGACGAACAATCAGTTGAAACATTAAACGGAACAGTGAAAAGAAAATTTTTATTACATTATAATTTTCCACCTTATTCAGTCGGTGAAGTGGGCCGTTTTGGTGGACAAGGCCGTCGTGAAATTGGTCATGGTAATTTAGCAGAGCGCGCTGTTAAAGCGATAGCTCCAGATCATGCTCAATTTCCATATACAATCCGTATTGTGTCTGAAGTTTTAGAAAGTAATGGATCGAGCTCGATGGGATCTGTTTGTGCAGCTACATTAGCGTTGTTAGATGCAGGTGTTAAAATTAAATCAAATGTTGCAGGTATCGCGATGGGTTTAATTAAAGAGGGTGATCGAGTCGCAGTATTGTCTGATATTTTAGGTGATGAAGATCATTTAGGTGATATGGATTTTAAAGTTGCGGGTTCTTCACAAGGGATTACAGCATTACAAATGGATATTAAAATCGATTCAGTGAGTTTTCAAGTTATGGAAACAGCATTAACTCAAGCAAAAGATGGGCGTTTATTTATTCTTGGTGAAATGGAAAAAGTTATGAAAACACCAAGAGGCCAAATGTCTGAATTTGCTCCTCGTATTGAAACAATTAAAATCAAAGCTGATAAAATTCGTGAGGTCATTGGCTCTGGTGGTAAAACAATTCGAAGCATTACTGAGCAAACTGGAGTGAAAATCGAAATTCAAGATGATGGAACAATTAATATTGCTTCATCTGATCCTGCGGCAACTAAAAAAGCCATTGCGATCATCGAAGGTATTTGTGCGGAAGCTGAAGTTGGAAAAACGTACAAAGGCAAAGTAATGAAAATTGCTGAGTTCGGTGCTTTTGTTGAGATTTTACCAAATACTCAAGGCTTGTTGCATATTTCTGAACTTGCGAATGAGCGTGTTCGTCAAGTGACTGATGTTGTTCAAGAGGGCGATATGGTTGATGTCAAAGTTTTAGAAGTTGATCGTTCTGGAAGAATTAAATTATCTAGAAAAGCTTTATTGCAATAAAGCCTTTTAACAACTGAAAGAAATAATAAAGTTGTCTCAATTTAAAAAAACAATACTATCAAATGGAGTGCGTGTGGTGAGTGAATATCATCCGCACTCAAAGTCTGTTTCAATTGGGGTTTGGGTTTTAAGTGGAACTCGAGATGAACACCCCAATGATGTAGGTTTGTCTCACTTTGTTGAGCATCTTGTTTTTAAAGGTACAAAAAGTCGAAATGCCTATCAAATTGCAAAATCGTTAGAATCTCTTGGTGGTGAGCTCAATGCCTATACGACGCGTGAAAGCACCACATATCATTGCACAGTTTTAAAAGAAGATTGGTCAATTGGTTTAGAGGTCTTATCTGATTTGGTGTGCAATATGTCTTTATCGCAAAAGGATTTTGAATTAGAAAAAAAAGTTGTACTTCAGGAAATCGCTATGAGTGATGATACACCTGAAGACATTATTTATGATTATTTATTTGAACACTCATATAAAAATCACCCACTCGGTCGTCAAATATTGGGTTTAAGTGAAACAATTTCGACCATGACACAAAAAAAAGTTAATGATTTTTATAAAACTCACTATCAAGGGCAAAACTTAATTGTAAGTGCAGCAGGTCCAATTGATCATGATGCCTTAGTTATAGAGGCACAAAAACTTTTTAAAACACGTCGTAAATTTAATTTAAATAAAAAACGAAGAGTTCCGCATTGGAAAAAAGCCCGTGTGGTCTATGAAGATGACTCAGAGCAAGTTCATATTTTAATGGGTTTACCAGCAACAAGTTTTAATGACGATTTGCGATTTGAGGCCTTTATAGTTAATTCACTTATTGGTGGTGGAATGACTTCTAAATTGTATCAAGCTGTGCGCGAAAAGCAAGGTTTGGCCTACAGTGTGTTTTCTGGATTAAATACTCAAACTGATTCTGGAAATATTACGATTTATGCAGCGACTGATCCGTCTAAAGTGAAAAAAACGATTCAAATTATTAAAGATGAGCTATTAAAAATAAAAAAAGATGGCATTAAAAAATCAGATTTAGATTTATTTAAAACACAAGTTAGAGGTCAACTTTTGATGGGTTCTGATGATATTGAAAACAGAATGACATCACTTGGTGTGAATGAAATGATTTTTAAAGAGTATCGCTCTGTTGAGCGAGTTATTAAACAAGTTGAAATGATCACCGAAAAATCTGTCCAAAAGTACATTAAAAATCATCTCGAACTTGATAAAATGTCTGTTATTTTGATGGGGCCGCATACAAATCAAATCAAAGACTGGATTACTCGGTTAGATTTTTCAAAAAAATAAATTTAGGAATATCGGGAGCGAAAAATATGAAAGTTAAAATAAAAAAATGGCCACATTACAAAGGTGATTTGCCAGCTTATCAATCAGCTGGAGCAAGTGGTTTTGATGTTCGAGCACAATTAGATCAATCAATTGTATTAAAACCAATGGAGCGTGCTCTCGTGCCGACAGCATTAACTTTTGAAATCCCATTGGGGTATGAAATTCAAGCACGTCCACGCAGTGGTTGGGCAGCAAAACAAGGTTTAACAGTTTTGAATACGCCGGGGACGATTGATGCAGATTATCGTGGTGAAATTAAAGTTATTCTTGTCAATTTAGGACAAGAAACAGTGACAATCAATGATCAGGATCGATGCGCACAATTAGTGATTTGTCCGATTATACAGGCTGAATTTGTTTTAGCAGATGATTTATCAGAAACCGTTCGCGGTGCGGGTGGCTTTGGCTCAACAGGTCGTGTGTAGAAAAAGTATGTTCAATTCGCACTTACCTCATCTTATGACTGAAATTAAATTTAAACATCAATTGTGGATTACGTTGAATTCGACAGAAAACATGAATGCAATTAGTTACGACATGATTGATTCGCTGACGAGTGTTCTTTATAAAGCTGATAGTGATCCGCAGATTAAAGTCATTGTCATTACAGGAGCTGGAGTTGCTTTTTCTGCTGGTGGTGATGTAAAAGCCATGCATGAAAAAACGGGAATGTTTACGGGCGATTCCAACGAGCTGCGGATGCGTTATATGCAAGGTATTCAGCGTATTCCAAAATGTATAGAAGATCTTTCAAAACCTATTATTGCAATGGTTAATGGGCCAGCAGTAGGTGCAGGCTGTGATTTGGCAATGATGTGTGATTTGCGAATTGGAAGTGAAAAAGCAAAATTTGGAGAAACATTTGCAAAGCTTGGTCTGGTACCAGGAGATGGTGGAAGTTTTTTCCTTACAAGAGTTTTAGGTTATTCAAAAGCATTACAAATGACATTAACCTGTGAAATGTATGAAGGGCAGCGTGCATATGATTTTGGTTTAATGAATTATTTTGTTCAATCAGATCAACTTGAAAATGAGACAGTTTTGTTAGCTCAAAAAATTTCTGCTTTATCTGAAGTGGCTATTCAAATGGTTAAAAAATCATTTAAGGCTGCATACTTACATGACTTGTATGTGAATTTGGATTTACTAGCAGCATTTCAAGGAATCGCGCAACGAACGTCTGATCATGCAAAAGCGGTCGAAGACTTTGTTAAAAAAAGTGTTGTAAAATCCAAGTAACTAAAACAAGTGCATATAAAAAACCAGCAATTTGAAAAGACCGTTTTCTTTCAACTTTGAAGTTTTCTGTAAGTCCAACCACGGCAAGCAAGCTTGTAAAACCAAAACCTATAAGCGCAATAGGCTGAAAATATTCAGATGCAATTTGGAAAATATAAAATGGAATTGAAGCTAACATAACGAACGTAAAGATTTTACGATAACTTTCAGTTCGGTTTTCAAAAAATTGAAAATAATAGTAAAAAAAAGTGGTGAGCATCATTGTGGCTAATGTTGAAACAAGAGGCATTAAGAAGACGCCAAATGCAACTCTATAAAAATTAAATTTAATGAGGCCTGCTAAAATTCCAGAAACAACTGCAAATGTAATTTGGGTTAAAAATAATTCTGTCCAATCCCAATTTGGAAGGTGTGAAATTTTTTGTACCGGATTTTTTATAAAATCGATGAGGTAATTCATAATTTCTTTGATTTTTGGCGGTGTCATTTGTGGATTAACTTCTCTCATAGACGACATGTCATCATGAATCTGACATAAAATCAAGCTCTGCTAAAAGGACCATATGGTCTATGAATTTATACAATACATTGTCTGAGACATTAAGAAATAAACAATTTGGCAATGGCGTTTTGATACCTTGAGATTTTAGCCAGAGACGATGGATATTATAATTCAAAACAGAATGATTTTCGTTGTGTATAAAATTATACAGTTTACTTGAATAGTGGAGTTTTAATGTTTTTTTGATTTCAATAAATTCCTCATTTGAATTTGTTATAACTGTGAATGTTGAGTTTTGTATATTGATGACGAGTTGCTCGAACTCAAGAATAGTTACAGAATCAAAAACAAGATGAGTGTCACTCAGTTTTGTGATTGATTGAGAGAATATTTGTTCTCGTTGAGATTGATTGTTAAAAGGGAGTGGGTGTACGGAGGCTTTGTATCCATGTTCGATGAGCGCAGACTCCAAGCGACCCCAAGGGCGTGTGTAAAAAAATAGACTTCGCGCAGCGGGAATAAGGTAAATCGGCCTGCGAGTAAGTAAACAATTTGGTTTGAGCTTCATTCGATACCTTTGTTGATGATGTTTGAGATAATAAGGCGAGTAGTTTTTGTAATATGAATATTTTCAGTCACGTTATGAGATAAAAAGATGTTATATTGGCTTTGAAACCATGGAGTTTCAATTTTTTGAAGTTTTTTGTATTTTAAAAGTAAGACATCTGGAATAAGTCCGAAGCCGATGCCAGATTCAACTAGTTCACTCATCATATCCCAACTTTTAATTTCAAGTTTTGGTTTTAGGTGGATTTTGAATTTTTTATTAAATTCTTTTTTAAATAATTCAGTTTCATATCTAGGTTCGGTAAGAATTGTATCAGTAGAAATCTCGTGAGCATTAAATTTTTTATTTTGTTTACCAACGAGAATAAAATGTCCAGTTTTAAGTGTTTCGAATTTTAAATTGGGCACTGAAATTTTATCGATTGTGAGTGATAAATCGATATTTTTATGTAGAAGTTGTTCAATGAGTTCGTTTGTGGTTGAAAGGTGTATTTTAAGCTCTAGATTAGGGTACTCGTTATTAATTGTGCGAATGATTTTATCTAGATATAAACTCCCAAGCGTGCGCGAAATCCCAATTGTAATTTTACCTTGAATAATTTGTGTTTGGTGTTTGAATTCTGCATCAAAATTTTCTAATTGATTTAGTAAAGATTTCGCGTACTTTGCAAATTTATATCCGTCAGATGTTATTTCAAAACTTTTTTGTTTGTGTGTGATGAGTTTTAAATCATGATGAAGTTCAAGATTTTGAATAGCTTTGCTGACGGCGGGGTGGCTTATATGATTTTTTTGAGCAGATGCGCTGATGCTGCCAAGTTCAACAGCGTCAACATAGTACTTTAAGTTATAGAGATTTGGATATGTCATTTTATATTACATTTAATGTTATTTATTTGTAATTTGCAAGAACATATGAATTATGTATAAAATAATTTATGACTCAAAAAGAATTTATAAATCAAGGGCAAAATTTTCTAAAACAAATGATTTTAGAATTATCAAATTTAAATATTGAGACGCAAGGGCTTGTGATTGATCATTTGTGTTTTCGAGTGGCAACAAACGAAGAGTATTTAGAATACAAAAAAATGATCGGTGAGTTTGCTGATTTGCTGATTGAAGCCGAGATTAACAAGCGACCAATAGCAACATATTTATTGAGTCAGCCAATTGAGTTTGAGCAGTATAAGATTGATGTTATTGAGTTACCAGCTCCCAAAGTGGGAGTAAATTATCGAACTGGATTTGAGCATTTAGAAATTGTTACAAACCAAAGTTTTGATTTGATCGAAAAAAAATATCCGCAGATTCAATTTTTTCGATCAAATCACAATCTAATTAATCCAGAATTAGCTTTTAAAACAAAATCTGGACAAATTAAGTTTCATCATCAAACTCTTAAAAGAATCATCGAAATTGAAAAATCAAATATTACAGATATTATTTTTGATCTTGATAGTACTTTGGTGAGCTCTAAAGATTTTATTTATCAAATTAATCAAGAAGTTTTTTCAGCAGTACTCGAACGACAACTTTCAATTGAAGAGGTTAAAGAAAAATATTATCCTGAATTTCCTAAACTGTTCGAAGTTTTTGAAGTGACTTGTGAACAGAAAAAGCTACTTGCAAATAGATTATGGACTGAGGTTTCAAAAAAATACTCACATCCTTTGTATGAGGGTGTGTATGATTTGCTGAAAGCGCTTAAGGAATTGGGCTATCGACTTCATATATGGACTGCCCGGGATAAAGAATCGGCAGAACATATTTTAGATCAACATGGGGTTGCATCTTTCTTTGAAACAATGAGTTTTTCGAACGATAAAAGTACAAAACCACACACTGAGGCATTGACTTTTCCTTGGGGTGATCGAGATCCTGGTACGTATATTATGGTTGGTGATAGTTACACTGATATTAAAGGAGCACATAATATTCGAGCTTTTTCTATTGGTGCACTTTGGGATAGTCATCTTAATCATCACGAGCTTTTGTCTCATGGAGCAGATATTTGTTTTTTTAGTTTGATAGATTTAAAGAACTGGTTACGAGATCGCATAAAGAGATGAAAATTATAACAAAAACACGTGTCGAGGATGGTCAGGGATTAGTTATTCAATTAGATCGCGGTCGAATAAAATATTCGGAAAATGGGAAAAATACTCATATTGAAATTGAGCATGGAGACCATGAAGTTTCAATTTATATTCATTCGCTGAGGGAATGGTTTCCACCCTATCAGAATAGTGTTATTACAGAGGATTTGAAGATGGAAATTTGCAATAAAGTTCAAAAAGCTTTGTTGCTTTTAGGGATTTCTAGTCGAGTAGAGTAAGGATTTTATACAGTTTAAATCTTTGGAGTCTTAGTCTTAAGGCGAGTTTTGCAGAGTCTGGGTTTATGCAAATATAGATAATAAATGAAATCACTGGCAAAATAAAAGAATGATACAAAAAAGATCTGAATGCTATTGTGCCTTTTGTAAAAACACTCGCAAAATTTATACTTCAAAGCATTTAAACTTTGCTGGTATTGTTGGGCTCATTTTATTCAGTTATTTATTAACTCATATATTATGGCAGCATGCCGATGTAAGAGGTTTAGCGATTTTAGCTTTGTTTTTAGTCGTTGGAGAGGGTTTTTCACAATTGCGCTGGAGGCAGTCTATGGTCTGTACTCATTGTGGATTCGATCCTGTTTTGTATATTAAAGATGTTAGTCAAGCTGCAGTAAATATCCAAAATTTTATAAAAAGACGATCTGAGAAGCCTGAATATTTACTCAAACCAGCCTTGAAATTGCCTGTTAGAAAAATGATTCATTCCGATTTAAATAATCAACAACAAGAACACATATCAATTGGAAAAAATTTATCATTAAGAGGGTAGTTATTTTAAACTGGCCCCTTAAGTTGTTGATCGTTTAAATTCTCATAACATGAACAATTGGTTTTAACTTTGCTTTTGACCAATCTTCATGAAACCAAAACAAACTCAATGCCCTTATCATAGTTCTCTGATC